>Ga0207752_1001515_pt1 | contig 10496 bp, 12 predicted proteins | sample Pon2CUnioCityCA_6_FD_187272 | JGI IMG/M metagenome (GOLD analysis project Ga0207752, IMG submission 187272) | Marine sediment microbial community from Union City, CA, USA - Pond 2C Sediment 2 (SPAdes) | ecosystem: Environmental > Aquatic > Marine > Intertidal zone > Salt pond sediment ... | reverse complement strand
CCCCGTTTTGGGCCTATAGCTCAGTTGGTTAGAGCAGGGGACTCATCAAATGGTGCGTTCATATCGAAAGGTATGAAATGAACGGGATGAATTCAGGGAAACCTTAACAGTCATTTTATATGAGCTGATGGCAATCCTGAGCCAAGCTGAAAGTACACTTTCGGAAGGTGCAGAGACTACCTGGGAACTGGTTATTTATTTTATTGACCAAGCGTTCTTAATAACAGGCTAGAGCGTCCCGCGCCCAAACAGGCAAGTCATTTTGTGCTGTGGGTGATGATATAGTCCACACTCGATAGAAATATCAAGAATATGTGAATCCCTTGGTCCTTGGTTCGAGTCCAAGTAGGCCCACCACTTCCCAAAACCCGTTTCGTAATTAATTGTTGCTACTTCAATTGAAATTACTTAGCTGCATCCTTGAAGAAATCCAGGTATTCACTCCAGTCGGATACGGGTCCTCGATGAGTAAATAAAACACGTCCTTTTTTATCTAACACATAAGTTGATGGGAAAACTCTTGCAATCGTCCTGTCATAGAGTTTTTTGCCCGATGCAGTTTGCAAAATATCATTATTCTCTCCACTGGGTGCAGAATCATAGAGAGGCAAGTTATTAAATTTATTTTGTGTAGCCCATTTTAATGACTGGCTAAAGGGTTCGCGTACCTGTAACAGGATCATTTTTACCTTGTCACCCAGTTCTTTGTTTAAACCTTTTTGTAATGCTAATAAGTCTGGCATCTCCCGTAAGCAAGGTGGACACCATGAGCCCCATAAATGAACAAACGTTACTTTACCTTTATAATCTGAGAGACGATGGGTTTTGCCATTCCTGTCTTTAAATACGAGATTTGGAAAATGTGATGCACGCGATACTCCAAAAGAGCTGGCTGTATCTTTTTCGAATTTGCTTAATCGCCAGAGCGTTGGCCACTGCTTTTTATCAAAAACAATTTTATTATTTAACGCATATATAATACATTTTTGTACTGTTTGTTCCTGGCACTTTTCAATAGCAATACGTTTAGCTGCCTCGTCATATGCTCCCTGTTCCGACCATGCCCAGGCACCACCCGGTGCTATGGCAAAAGCTTTAGGTGTTGAGGCATGGATATACTGTTGAAAACTCCGCTTCGCATCGTAATCAACGTGCGGGATATCTTTTGCCTGCTCGTATTGCAAAGCATAACTCGGATTAACAAACAAACTAAACGTAAAAAATAAAAAGGCGTAGCAGGTACCACTCCTAATGGCCCTTGCTACGCCTGGCTTGCAGGGGGAGGCGCCCCCCTGCAAAACACACACCTTATCACTACTCATTATCAATCAGTTTCTTCCCAGCCAGTTATCATGGCCTTGATGTGTGATGTCGGTGTATGACCTGCTGTGCCGAGGTACACATGTGCGATAAAGAATACCAGCATCATGTAAGCCCCGAGCATATGAGCATACGCAATCCATTCAAGTGGTAAGCCTTGCAAGCCTACAGCTGACAGATCGTTATAGAAGAGATAAGCCCAGCCACTGAACCAGATGACAGGGTTAATCACTACTAAAACAAAAATGTATGCAAGCTTTTGCAAAGGATTATGTTTACTCAAGCGTGTTTGTTTGAATGGATGCGGTGCATTAGTAAAGATACCGGTGATGTAATACTTAATCATGGCATCTACTTTTTCCATACTTGGAATGTACTGCTTCCATTCACCTGTTGTGAAAGTCCAGAACACGGCAAAGATCCACAGGGTAACAATCATCCAGGCCGAGATGGTGTGGTAAGCCACAGCATCTTCGAAACCAAATAATGTATAGCTACCGTGAACCTCAAAGCCACTCAACAACATGAACATGATGAGTAAAGCTTGAGACCAGTGCCAGAAACGTTCGAACCTTTTAAAGATATAAATTCTTTCCATTGTCTCAGCCCCCCTTACGACTTTGGATAACACGAATGCCACCGTGAATGATTACACCGAGTAGCGTTAACCAGGCAACGATAGAACCCAACATATCAAGTATTGGCATTGAACGCGTACCAGGTTGATAGATACCTGCCACTTTACTCAGGCGACCATTTTCTCTATGGCACTGAGCACAAGTTAATGCATCTTCTTTAGGTGCAACCATGTGCGTAATTGGCCAGCTCATTTCGGTTTTAACAAAGTCCATTTTGCCGCTATAGGGAACACCGGTTGCAGCCATACCGGCTTTCATGGCTTTTTCCCAGTTATAATGCCCCTTACCCCAGAATGCATTTTCATCTTTACCCGCAGTATGGAATACCGCCAGGGTTTGATTACCGACATCGTAAGGTTGTTTACCACGGAAAACCTTGAATGGCCAGATCAAAGCATTAGGGTCATCCGGACCACCCATAAAGTTATTGATCTTAACGGTTTCACTGCCATCCACTTTGTCACCAAATAAAGTGAATTTAACCTGACCGTTGTACCATTTATATTCAGGGATAACGTAGCGGTCGTAAGTAAAATCACCTTTCTTACTCACATAGGCAACCATACCTGAACTGGTTTTTGTTTTGATTGAATGACCATTCTCGTCAAGTTTACCGGCAGTCGACCAGTCCCATGTCATCTTGGTTTCACGAGGTCCACGCGCAAACTCAGGGATATGACATGTCTGACAGGCAATCTTGTCAGTGTGGTCATTTAACTTGGCATAGTCTTTATGTGGCGCATTATCATGACAAGCGACACAGGTAGTAGGGTTACGTTCACCTGGTTTACCCCTGATGATTGCACCTTCTTTATCAATTGAGGTTGTGGCATAACGACTACCACTTACTTTATGCGAATCAGTTAAATGACATTCACCACAACTGAAATCAAGGCCATCAGCATCCATATGAACATCCAGATATTTCATGGGTTGTTTCAATGAACTATCCAGATCACCATGTTTTACCGCATCACCACCACCACCGTAGAAGTGACAGGCACCACAGGTATCACGACTGGTTTGACCTACGTTTTGAGCAATTTTTTTCAGGTCAGTCGCTGGACGGAACTTACCGGATTTAGGTGGCCATTCCATTTTTTTGTAGTTTGGATGACCAGACAAACCAGGAATTTTCTTATACGACTTGGTTGTGTCATGACATGCTAAGCAGTCAACATTTGCTTCCTTGGTGAAATCAAATTTATCGTCTTTCCAACCATAACCAACATGACATGCACTACAAAAAGTCTGGTTGGTTTTGGTAGAAGTACAAAAGTTATTGATAACGTTCTTTTTACCAAGTTTACGTTTGGTCGCAGGGTTTACAAATTCCCATGTCCAGTGCTTGGTAGCATGAACCTGTTTAGCTGCCTCTGTATGGCAGGAAAGACAAGCTTCTGTCACTTCCGGACCACTTTTAAAGTTTTTGTCTAATTCTTTAAATTTGCTGTGGTCAGCCGTTGACTTACTTTTTGCTTTCTTGGCATCTGCTGGATTAGCTGCAGTTGCTGGTATCGCAGCGGCAGCTGGTTTCTGCATAGTCTCTTTACTTGCTGATGCATATCCTGCAGACGATAACATCACCCCTCCCAGAAGGAAGAGGAGATATCCGATTATATATCGCTGTTTTTTCATCGTTCTGTCCCCGTACTCATGCTGTGAAAAACCACAGTGTGAAATTTATTTTGCTTTTGGTAGTTCCTGATATGCCCTTAACAACCTGCATCTTTAGGACCACCTGCACCACCACCACCTGGGCCTTTACGAATCAGGGGAGGAGCGGGTTTTGAAGGATCCATCACAATAAATTTAGCCTGATCTTTTGCAACCTCAGCCATAATGTCACCGACTTTCTTGCCAAACATTCTGCCAACCAGGCCAGAGTTCATAGTGCCGATATAAGTTTTACCATCATCTTTTTTATAAACAGTAATGGAGCAAGGCATTAAGATTGAAAGAATTTTAGTCGTATCATCTTTAAGTAAAGGAGCAGAATATGATGTACTGCATGCTTCAACTAATAAAACAGGTAATACATTTGTACCTCCCGCCGCTACAGCTCTTGCAGGATTACGTAAAGCAGACAGTTTCCAACCACGGTGTTCCAGTGACTGAATATTTGCCTGGATACGTGCAGCCGTTTCTTCAACACCAAATGGACTCGGATGCTCACTCATCATAAGATCTGGTGCATATGTTAGTGTCATGCCGATGAAAAAGGCTAAACCGGCTATAAAACCTAAGATAATTTTCATAATTTTGCTCCCTTTATAATACTGGTTTTATGAGAACCTGAAATATTAGTTACTTCTAATATTCTTATAGTCCTATATTACACTTAATTCAATGATCAAGATCAAGAACAATCACTATAAGTAACGAAACATGATTTTAGGAAAGAAAAAGACAACCAGCGGATACTATTTTCCCCTTAAATAACCAACTCTTTTAGGCAGGAATTGATTGATATTTCTTTATAGTTATTATTTTTATTAAGCACATGCAAAATACATAAGTGTCTTGTTAAATACAAGCTTTGTTATACATGGTTAACAAAAATTTATTATTTCGAGAAGTTGGTTAACAACCTGGCTAAGTTGCTCATGTTTTATGTGCCGTACTGGTTACAGTTCACATCAAGTGCCTGGTTTTTGAGCTAGAATACATAAAAGACAGGATCTTTATTAAGATGTGAATTTCAGTATGATGACTTTATAGATCAACAATAATAATTCTCTAAAAGATGGACTATAAACTGTGACATTACCTGTACTCAATTTACCTTTACTCAGCTCTAAACGGCCAAAGCCTTATATTAAACCCAAGCAGTTTAATTTATGGCTAAAAGGACTGCCGATAGGGAATGTACAAAAATCATCACAAATCGTATTACAGCAATTAAAGATTCTAAACCAGTCTCGCTATCCCTATTCTGAACGCAGCCAATTACTCGATGCACTTCGCCCTACTATCAGGCAGTTATTACTTTCATTGAAACAACCTTTGCACCGGGCACAACTACCGTTATCAGGTAGCAATTTAATTATCACGCAACTTATTCAAAAGTTATTAATTGAAATGGCGCATGGCTATAAACTGATCACCAGCGACCTGATGGAAAAAAAATCGCCCAAGGAAAATGATCTTTTATTACTGCGCGAGTCTATTTATCTAAGTATCCAGTACCTGGCCCGCAGCATCGTGGAAAGTTACCTGGTTTATGCACCGGCCCAATACGATACCTGGCGTGAACTGCATCAGCTCTATCGCTATGCCGAGCATGAAAATATTCAAAATGAACCTATCGATGATCCCTACCCGGATCATGCCTTGCCTATTCAGTATTCGATCGATTTGGCCTATAAACGTATCGTGCTGTTATCCCTTTCCGCGCCTTACCACCTGATGCAAAACGAGGCCGAAGATATTTTTTACCTGGTCTCAGCCTGGACTTCGGTATGTACGATCACCGAGCTGGATAAGAAGCATATTTCAGATCAGTACGGTGTTGATTTTGCGACCGATATATCTCCCCGCTACATTCCCAGTAACCTTGAATGGGAACCGGTGGATGGCCGCATTATTGATATCAGTGAAGTCAAAGAACGCCTCAATAATCACATTACAAAGGTGCTTCGTTACAACGTCGATACAGATGATTTCCTCGAAGAAGAAGAAACACCACACTCACTCAAAGAACGGCAACACCGCGATATGCTGCTGCGATTAACCGATGCCTTGCATAGCAATTTGACCCGTGGTACTGATCGCGAAGATCGCGGTGCCCGCTTACGCATGGCGTTAGGGCTGAATGCCTGTCATTTTTATTCTTCAAACAAGGCCGCCTTTACCCCGGAAATGGATGAACTTCGTTTACTTTCAAAAGAAAATAAACAGGCAACCGTTTTCGCAAATATCTATCGTGAAGCACTGCATAAAGATCGCTTACATGAAAATAGTGCTTATCCTATTAGCCCATGGCAACAGCACAATATTAGTCACACCGGACTGGCATTAAGCTGTTCAGACTCATGTAATAATATGAATGTAAAAGTGGGTGAAGTTGTCAGTTACCTGTTTGAAAGTAAAACCGGGCTACGCTGGAAAATCGGTATTATTCGCTGGCTGAATATAAACGAAGACAATAACGTCGATATGGGTATTATGAACCTGGCGCACAGTGCCGTACCGATTGCCGTAAAAGCTGTCAATGGCATTGGTAAAGGCACGGATTACTTCCGCAGCCTGCTGGTTCCAAAACAGGTATCAATAAAACAGTTACGCAGCATTATTGTGCCGGCCTTGCTTTATGATATTGGCACTGTTTTATCCGTGAATATGAAAACAAAACTCTTTCATATCAGGCTAACAAAACTCATCATTTCCAGTGGCAACATTGCGATGTTCGAATTTGAAGCACTGGAGAATGCCCCGGTCGACTTGTCTGCAGATTTATCAAGAGAAATTATTTAATGCTTTTCCTGTTCGTGATTTAAAAGCTGAAGTTTTAATCTATACTCGAAAGGCTGTTCAATAACTTCACCAGGTCTTACTTGTTGAGTTTTTCTTCTTCAGCTATTGCCTGCTCAAACTCATCATCAAGTTGTTGCTCTTCCTGGGCTTCTTTTTCTTTTGCCAGTCGTTCACGTTTGCGCATTAAGATACGCGAGAAGATAAGGCCGAACTCGAACAGGATCCACATTGGCACTGCCAGTAACATTTGCGATACAACATCTGGCGGAGTCAATAACATACCAACGATAAAAGCAACAACAATAACGTAGGGACGTTTATCTGCCAGCTTCTCCGCAGTTGTCATTCCGGTGGCAATGACAATGATAGTTGCGATAGGTACTTCAAACGCGATACCAAAAGCGAAGAACATTTTTAACACAAAATCCAGGTAACGGGTGATATCCGTCATCATGGTCACACCCTGGAGCTGAATCCCGGTAAAAAATCCAAAAATTAAAGGGAAGACTACAAAATAGGCAAACACCATCCCGAGGTAAAACAGGATAATACTTGAAAACAATAATGGAAAAGCCATGCTCTTCTCGTGCTTGTACAATCCCGGTGCAATAAAGGCCCATAGCTGGTAGAGGATAAACGGCATACTAATAAAAATAGCCGTGACCATGGAAAGTTTAAACGGTGTTAAAAAAGGTGAAGCAACCTCGGTAGCAATCATGCTACTACCCTGTGGCAGGTGTACTAACAGGGGTTCTGCTAAAAGAGAATAAAGTTCATTTGAGAAGGTAAACAAGGCCAGGAAAACAACTAACACGACCAATACTGCACGCAATAAGCGGTCACGCAACTCAACAAGGTGCGACATAAAAGGCGCTTCTTGCTCTACAGCAGTATCAGTTGAATTGGAATTTTCAGTCATGGGTTTAATTAGCTATCTTTTTTAGATAAAGGTGCTTGTTCAGATAGCGCCTCATCATTTTCTGCTGTATCAAAACTATCAGCATCATACTCTTCGTCATACTCATCATCAGCAGCATCACTATGATCAGTAATATCTTTTAATTCTTCGTCTAACTTTTGATCATCTCCAGCATCGGTAGCTTCTTGCCGGACACGTTCTTCATCCATGATTTTTTTATTATATGCTTCGGGATCATTAAACGCTGTTACCTGGTAATCAGGCTTATCTTCTTCCTCAAGCGTAAAGGCATCGGTATTCATGATTTCTTTTATTTCATCAAGCCCGGCATCTTTGGCCAACGCATTACGTATTTCTTCTTGCTTGAGTTCACGATCGATATCGGTTTTAACATCGGTAACAAAACGACGCGCGCGGCCAACCCACTTACCCGTTGTCCTTGCAACACCCGGCAACTTATCCGGACCAATCACTAACAACGCGATCACGGCAATCGTGGTGAGCTCCCAGAAACCAATATCAAACATAGTTAAGCAATCTCAGAAGATGGAATTTAATTTTAATAGATAAGGTTAAACTTTATCTTCTTCTTTAACTTTAGTTGCTTCGCCTTCAATAACGCCGCTTTCGCTTTTTGTAATTTGCTCTGCAGGTTTATCTTCTTCAGTTTTAACGGCATCTTTAAAACCTTTAACAGCAGAACCGAGGTCACTACCGACATTGCGCAAACGTTTCGCACCGAATAAAACTAAAACAATAACAAGTATAATAATTAACTCTGTAACACCGAATCCCATTTTAATTCTCCATATAGTGTCTATCTAAAATAATTTACTGAAAACCTGGTAAGTTTCTGCCACCTAAAAGGTGTATATGCAAGTGGAACACAATTTGTCCACCGCCCTCACCGGTATTAATAATAGTTCGGAAACCATCATCTAAACCTTGCTCTTTTGCTATTCTGGGTAACATTTTAATCATGTGCGTCATGATTTCATCATGCTCATCATTTACTTCATTCAAACTTGCAATATGCACCCGTGGTATTGCAAGTAAGTGAACGTCTGCCTTGGGATAAATATCTTTAAACACGTACATCTTGTCATCTTCATAAACTTTATCTGACGGTATTTCACCTGCAAGTATTTTACAAAAGAGACAATCACTCATTTTACTTAATCCTGTTATTTTGACCGGTTTGCTTTCTCTTCTAAACCCGACATACCAAAGCGACGAGCAAGTTCATTTAACACATCTTCATAACTTAAGCCCTGCTCAGACAACATCACCATGGTGTGAAACCAAAGGTCTGCAGTTTCATATATAATTTTGTCTGCCTCACCATCTTTTGCAGCCATGACTGTTTCAGTGGCTTCTTCACCCACTTTTTTCAAAATAGCATCAAGGCCCTTACTGTGTAACTTGGCAACATAAGACGATTCCGGATCGGCATTTTTACGCTCTGCCAGTACTTCAGCTAATTGTTTTAATATATCTGACATATGCTGTTACTTATAAATCTCGTCGGGGTTTTTAATAATCTGATCAACTTCAACCCATTGACCATTTTGCAGTTGCTTATAAAAACAGTTGTGACGACCGGTATGACATGCGATACCCCCTAATTGTTCCACTTCCAGCAGAACAACATCATTATCACAATCTAAACGGATATCTTTAATCGTTTGTACATGCCCTGATTCTTCGCCTTTACGCCATAACTTGCCGCGTGAGCGTGACCAGTATATGGCACGACCTTCCTGAACGGATAAGGCCAGCGATTCACGGTTCATCCAGGCCATCATGAGAATTTTTCCCGTGCCTGTTTCCTGGGCAATAGCAGGGACTAATCCGTCCTTATCCCATTTAATTTCATCTAACCAGTCTTTACTCATTACCAAGTACCTAAAATAACGCTGAGCTCGCCGAGTCGCAGAGATAGAAAGTCACTAAATAAATTCACTCCGCGCTCTCTGAGACTCAGTGTTCTCTGCGTTAATTACAAACCAACTACAAGCGCATTTCTATCCCGGCCGAAGCCATTTTGCGTTTGGCTTCTTCAATAGTGTATTCGCCGAAATGAAAAATACTGGCTGCGAGTACCGCGTCGGCCTTACCTTCTTTGACTCCTTCAACAAGGTGTTCTAATTCACCGACACCGCCTGAAGCAATAACGGGTACATTAACCGCTTCACTGATTGCACGGGTTAACTCCAGGTCAAAACCAATCTTGGTGCCATCACGATCCATGCTGGTTAAGAGGATTTCACCTGCACCGTAGTTCACCATCTTGATCGCCCACTCTACAGCATCGATACCTGTTTCTTTACGACCACCGTGAGTAAAAATTTCCCAGCGATTTTCTTCACCTTCAGCGCTGACTTTTTTTGCATCAATGGCAATCACAATACACTGCGAGCCAAATTTTTGTGCTGCTTCTTTAACAAATTCAGGGTTAGATATTGCGGCACTATTAATACCGACCTTGTCGGCACCAGCATTGAGCATGGTACGAATATCTTCAACTTTTCGAATACCACCGCCAACCGTTAAAGGGATAAACACCTGGCTGGCGACTTCTTCAACTAAATGCACCATGGTGTCACGATTGTCAGAGGTTGCCGTGATATCTAAAAAGGTAATTTCATCGGCACCTTGCTCGTCATAACGACGCGCCACTTCAACCGGGTCACCAGCATCGCGGATATCAACAAACTGTACACCTTTAACAACGCGACCATTGTCGACATCTAAACAGGGAATAATTCTTTTCGCTAAGCCCATAACTATTTTATTAACTCATCAGCAAGTTTTTGACCTTCGGCAAAGTCTAATGTTCCTTCGTAGATCGCACGGCCAGTAATCGCACCTTCAATGCCCTCGTCAGCCACTTCACATAAAGCGCGAATATCATCCAGGTTAGTAATACCACCTGAAGCAATGACCGGGATATTAATGGCCTGGGCCAATTTAACCGTTGATTCCACGTTTACACCTTGCATCATGCCATCACGGCTAATGTCGGTATAAATAATGGATGCGACACCGTCATCCTGAAAGTGCTGCGCCATATCAATCACATCGTGTTTAGATAGTTTAGACCATCCATCTATAGCCACTTTGCCATCTTTTGCATCTAAACC
>Ga0207752_1001514_pt1 | contig 10505 bp, 9 predicted proteins | sample Pon2CUnioCityCA_6_FD_187272 | JGI IMG/M metagenome (GOLD analysis project Ga0207752, IMG submission 187272) | Marine sediment microbial community from Union City, CA, USA - Pond 2C Sediment 2 (SPAdes) | ecosystem: Environmental > Aquatic > Marine > Intertidal zone > Salt pond sediment ... | reverse complement strand
ACTCGGGCGGGTGATAGTCCACGCAGATATTGGGCTTGATGATCACGTCATCGCCGGATCGGACAAAGCGCTCGATGCCGCCCAGCGCGGCGATGGCGGTCTTTGTGATCGCCGCCGGATCGCCGCCGTGGGCGACAGCCACGTATGCCTGATCGCCGGTGGGGGCAGGCGACTGCCGGCGAGTAGCTTCGCTGGGTTGGGTCGTGCAGCCAGTCCCCAGGAGAGTCACGCCAGCAGCAGCAGCGCCGGTTATTTTGAGGAACTGTCTTCTGGTCAGTCCTGTCACAGGTTTATCTCCACCAAGTCCATGTCATCGGGATTGTTAGCGCCCACTCCCAACTCGGCGGCGGGAATCAGCCAGGTATTACTTATATCAGTCGCTGCTGCTGCGTTTCCCCCCTCTGAATCGATGTGTTCGCAAAGCGTCTCAAGGCCAACTGTGTCATGTGCAACTGGATCGAAGCTCACGAGAATCGAGTCTCCAATCACACCCTGGACCCACGCTACTGGGCAGATTGTCAGTGCATCGCCAATGACCAAACGGGTGCGATCCCGAATTGGCGCCAGGGCGTTCAGTTCGGAAATACCGGGTCCTATTCCCGGCCCGTGGAAGGATCGGGGTCTGTCGAAAGTGCCGTAATGGTTCTTCATGGCGAAAGTGATGCCCGCTTCCGGATGGCGTTTTAGGATGGGCATGTTAATCAGGGCATGGCAGCTCAACAAGATATCGCTGAGCCGGACGTTAGTGTCCATAATGCTCCACCCTCCGGTGTAACTTTCCGTGCCATAGCAGCGCACGCCAGGTCCGTCCTGGTTGATGGTGTAACCAGCATTCTCCAACTCAAAGGGTTCTCGATCGAAAATGATGATCTGTTCAGCCGGGACACCGGCTTCCTGTAGGCATTCCGTCACCGCCATGACCAGTGGAACGTGAGTCCAAAAAACACTGCCCTGAATTGCGTTGACCTTAATTGCAATCCGCTCGTCAGGAGCGAAGAGGGCGGCCCAGGCTTCGGCAGCGTCGTTCAGGCCGGTCAGTTCCGTGATGGAAGCGTCAAGCATTTGATGGATGGCCTCTGAGTTCAACAGGTTATTGTCCCCCGCGCCGCCCTGAGGTGCGCCAGTCCACACCCCCGCGTGGTGCGCCTGCACCACCTTGCTCGGCGCGTCAGGGTGAAACTGGATAATTTCTGACCGGCGAACCTGGGTAATCGGTGTAGGGACTGAAGTGGCGGTGGGTTGTGGGCGTGGAGTGTCCGTCGGACGGGGGGTAGGCGTCGGGCGTGGTGTGTCTGTCGGGTGTGAGGTGGACGTTGGTGTGGGCTGTGGTCCGACGGCCCGGCATCCGGCCAAGAAACTCATCGCAGCCGCTATCTTGATGAATCCACGTCTCGAAAGTTGTTTGGATAATACGTTTGCTCGTCTATCAAAATCTGACACTGTAATCAATTTCTCCTCGGCATTACTATAGAAATCTCCTCAACCTTAACCTGTTTTTCGCACATTTCCAATTGAATGGTAGCACCACACTTAACCGTGGAGCACTCAGATTGCCCCACTGAGGTCTTGTTTGAGGGCGCTAGACGGTAAGTTCCCCCCACTTTGGCCTTGGATCTGGGTCTGTAGAGCGTTCTGCGCCCCACATTTTGGCCAATCACGGTTAAATGCAGTCCTACCAATTGAATAAAGAGCCGAGTTTACCTGACTGACAGGTTTGCCCAGAACGTCTGGGGGTTACAGATAGAACTGAGGCCGCGCCAGGCCCCTCTCCGCTGGCTCCAAGGAGAAGCTAGGCTTCTTTCTCGCTCCCTCGGCGTACCTCTCCCTTCCCACCTATCGGGCCTACGCATACGCAGCGGCTTGGCGACCTCTGGGAGGCGGCAAGGCCAGATGGAGGACACCGCCGGACGACAGCCAGCGTCGAAGAGCATAAGGCCGGCCACGGTCGCGCTGGTCAGCTTGAGAAACCGTCGTCAGGTAATCTTTTCATTCCAAAGTCACCTCCACCAATTCAATATATCTTGGAGGAGACAATATGTCAAGCCGGGCCGTCCTGCCATTGCCAGCTTTATAATCTCCCGCCAAGGGGTCTTGTGCGGATCTACCATGCTGCTGCACCTGATCACCTTTTTACCCCAGATCTATCTCGATTAAATCTATGTAGTCCGGGTCGTTGGCGCCCAGACCCAGTTTGGTGCTTTCCGCCAGCCAGGGATCGGCCAACTCCGTCGCTGACAGCGGGTCGCGCCCGTCAGAGTCCATCGCTTCAGCAAGTACCTGGAGACCAATCGTGTCGTGAGCCACCGGATCGGTGCTCATCAGAATCGAGTCCCCAGTCACGGCCTCAAGCCAGGCTCCCGGACAATGTGTACAGACCGTCAACGCGTCGCCAACGACGAGCCGGGCGCGCTCCCAGATCGGCGGCAGGGCGTTCAACTCAACGATAGCAGGCCCTGTCTTTGGCCGGTGGAAGTACCTGGGCTTGTCGAAGGTGCCGAAGTGATTCTTCATGGCGAAGGTGATGCCCGAGTGGTTGTGTTGTTTGAGGATAGGCATATTGATCAGGGCATCGCAGTTGAGCAGAATGTCGCTGATCCCGATGTCGGTGTCGAGTACCGTCCACCCTTCTGTGTAGCTGCCGTCAGTGCCGTAGCAGCGCACACCCGGCCCATCCACGTTGACGGTGTAGCCGGCATTTTCCAGCTCGTTGTTGCGCCGGTCAAAGATGACGATCTGCTCAGCAGGGACACCCACCTCCTGAAGTCGCTCAGTCACCGCCATTACCAAGGGGGCGCGCGTCCAGAAATTGCTGGAGTTGATGGTGTTGACCTTGATGGCGATCCGTTCCTCTGGGCTGAACAGGGAGGCCCAGGCCCCGGTGGCGTCATTCAGGCCAGTCAGCTCCGTGATAGAGGCGTCGAGCATCTGGCTGATGGCCGCCGGGGCCAATTCCTCCGGATGGGCTTTATCCGCACCACCCCACACGCCGGCGTGACGGGTATGCACGACCGTGCTCGGCTCGTCCAGCGGCGTGACGGTCGGGGTTTCGATCGGTGCAGGAGTGTGCGCAGGAGAAGGTGTGTTGCTGGGCAGGGGCGCATCGGTCGATGCGCCGGTCGCCGTAGGAGTCAGTTGCCCACGCGGGCTGCATCCTGCCAGAAATCCCATCGCTGTCAGCAGCTTGAGGAAATATCGTCTGGACACTCCTCGCGAGCGGGGATCTTCATTAAAATTGTGTTCACTGGTCATTCGTTTCTCCCTTTTCTGTAGATCGTATCGAAAAAACGCTCGGCAGGCTCGGTCAGAACCTGCAGCAACTCCTTGAAGAGCAATTGAGCAGATGGACGAGGCCAGTCTTCCGGCAGCAATGAAGGCGGCAAGGCCGGGTCATCCAGGGTGATGGAGACGAAATCGATCAGGCTCTGTAAGCGGGCGGCAAAGCACGCCTCATCGTCAAGGGCGCCGGCCTCGAAGCAGCGCAGAGCCGGTTCGTAGGAGGCGACGTAGGCGCGGTAGCGATCCTCAAAGCTCGGTAGTTGGGGCCACGCATGGGCTACCAGCTCGCGAGAGTCGCTTGATCCCAGATACTGGCCCCTGAATAGCTCCAGATGCTTCCACACATTGAGCTCCCGCAGCTTCTCCTCAGCCTTCGACGAGAGCGAACGAGGGGAAATCCAGGCGCCGGGAGCGAGCGCGCCGAACCCCCACGCGTCAAGCAACCTGCGCAGTAGGCCCCGGCGCTTGCGATGTTTCTCAGGAACAGAATAGGTCACCACCGTCCATCGCCCATCCCAGCGCTCCTTAGGCGAGGCGAAGGCCCGATCGCTGCCCCATCGCACCTCCCTCAGTCCACGATCGGTCAGCCGATAAAAGCTGTGGCGGCCTAGCCGTCGGCTGCACAGGAAGCCCTTGTGCTTCATCCGCGAGACGAGCATCCTCACCGCCCCTGACTTGAAATCCAGGGCGCCCAGGGCCTGAATCAGACTGCCGATCCAAATCTCCTCCTCCCCCTGTGGCAGCACGTACTGGCCATACAGAGAAAAGACAAAGGTGGATGAGCTTGTCATGGCTCTTTGCCTCGAAAACGTTCGTAATTTGGCGGCGTTAGGTCTTGCGCAGTTCTAACAGAAATTACCGGCAATATAACAGTATCTAAACGAGCGTTATAATTCTATTATATATACCTTCGAGGACAACGTCAGGTTCAATCACGCCGAAAAGGGGGCCTCAGTCCCCATAGAGCAGGTCGGCCACCCAGCCAACTCCCAATTCGTGCAATTTGCTCGCCGTGGGCGCTCCTGTTTCTTGATCCCAGCCGCACATATCATAGTACAAGGTAGTCGCCTGGACCATATCCGCTGTGCTTATCACGTTTGCTCCTTGATGGGGACCTGATTCAAAGGGGATCGAGAAACGCCAGTGAGCCGCGTCATCCTGGGGTGTGAAACCTTCCCTGTAGTTGAAAGCGCGGGCCATCGCCAATGCTCTCTCGCCTACCTTGATCAGTTCAAAAATGGAGCTATTCCATCCGGTGACGCCCTGCACGATGTCGCGTATCTGTTCTCTACTGTAGGGCATAAACATGCACATCCCCAGGCAATTGTAGAACACCTGCCAATCAATGTGATATTTGGTCAAACGCACCTTCTCCGGCCCCAGGTCGTCGGCTGGCAAGGGCTCCAGGATGCCCAGGGATTGCATACTCTGAATTCCCGCCTGCGACACGTAATCTGTATCGTGTATGTTGTGCATGTGATCGGCGCCGGTGGGCGATGCGGCATATCCCAGGCCGAGGGCGAACTTGGCGCGGGGTTCGTGCATCGGGATTTCTTGCCCTTTGACCTGCATGGCGTATCTTCCTGTCCCGTGGCCGATTCGCTGCGACGCTCGCAGGCACCCCTCGGCCAACAAGCTCCCAAAGCCTTGCCGGTGAGCGATCTGCTCGACGAGTGTTACTACTGCGCTTGCGTTGCCGAAACGCAGTTCGAGACCACTGGTGTCCTTCTCTGTCAGCAACCCTCGCTCGAAACATTCCATAGCCCAGGCAATAGTCAAGCCAGTAGAGATGGTATCCAGCCCGTAGGCGTTGCAGAGTTGGTTGGCGTAGACAATAGCCTCCAGATCATCAACGCCACAGCAAGAGCCGAGGGCCGCCAGTGTCTCGTACTCTGGCCCGCCATAGGTCGGGTCTACCTCGTAGCGACCTGTGACTTGCACCTTTCTCTTGCACCGGATCGGACAGGCAAAGCAGGTGTCTCGACCGACCAGCATGTTTTCTGTCATCGTCGTTCCGGTGATTCTCTCCGCGCACTCGAAGGAGCCTTCTTGAAAGTTGCGCGTGGGCAACATCCCCGATGCGTCGAGATAGGCCAGAAAGCCGCCGGTACCGTGTTCCTGGAAACCCGCCCATTGCTCTTGATCATCGTGCAGCCACTCCGCTATCCGGCGCACCCGGTCTCGGTCGGCGATCTGCACCCTATCGCTGCCGCGCACGGCGATCGCCTTGAGCTTCTTGGCCCCCATTGCGGCCCCCATGCCCGTGCGGCCTGCGGCGTGGTGTAGGTCGTTGATGACGCAGGCGTAGCGCACCCGGTTCTCGCCGGCCACGCCGCACTGCGTCACCCGCAAGCGACTGTCTCCCAATTCCTCTTTCAGGTTCGCTTCCACCTCGGCGGTCTCTTTGCCCCACAGGTGATCGGCGTCGCGAATCTCGACGTGATCATCCTTGATCCACAGGTAGACGGGATCCTCCGCTTGCCCGGTGACGACGATCCCATCCCAGCCGGCGTGTTTCAGTTCCGCGCCCCAAAAGCCGCCCACGTCCGCCTCGCCGAAGCCGCCGGTGAGGGGTGATTTGGCCCCTACCGCGTTCCTACTGCTGCCTCCCACGGGAGCGCCGGTCACGACGCCGGCGGCAAAGACGAGGACGTTGTCCGGTCCCAGCGGATCGACGCTGGGCTTCAGGTTCGTGAGCAGGTAATGGGCGATCAGTCCCCAGCCTCCAAAGTAGGTGCGAAAGAAACGCTCCCCGGGCTCCTCTATGCTAGTTTGGCGGCTGGATAGGTTCACGTGCAAGATTCGGTTGCAAAATCCAAAAGACATTAAAGCTCCCTTCAGTGACATAAAGCTATCAAGCGCCGTAAAGCATCCATCATCCCCAACAGTGCGAACCGCAGCCAAGGAGAACAAGCGATCTTTTTGCTGCATCCTGATCGGGACGGCCGGATATAACTTGATTCTAAAGATAGTATACCAACCGGGCGAGGAAATGTCATCCACCTAAAGTTGGAATGGGGGTTGGACAGGGGGATGGAATGGATAAACGCGATGGCATCGTTTTCTTTACCGCGTCGCTTTGAAGGAGCTCAGAATCTGATCCAACGCCGCGACTGCGGATGCCGGGATGGTCGCCGTCTCTGCATCTTGAATGACTCTTACGCTGGTATCAGCCAGGGTGACGCTCAGTATGAGATCGGCATGCTTCCCGGTGGTGTTGACCGCGATGGCCTTCACGCCGCCGTCGTACGTCCAGACGTGCTTGTGAGTCTCCTCGCCCAGCAGCGTCATCCGGTCGCCCAGGGTGGCCTCGGCGTAACCCAGACCGCCCGGCCCGAGACTGCTCCCCCACGCCACCTGAGCGGGGTCAGACTTGCGCTGGTATTGGACGACGATGGCGAACTTGCCCTGCCTGAGCACCGCCGCGTCCGCCAGCTTGACGCCATCCTCCACTGTCTGTCCCGCGACCTCCTCGACCGTCCACGAGGCCGGGTATTGGAACGAGAACCCATAAGACGTGTTCTCGTAGGTCAGTGTGTCTGGCCCGAAGGATTTTTGCTCGCCAGTACGGGTCAGGCTGCCGACGATCGCGTCCATCGCGGATTGCGCAGATTCCGGGATGTCGATGGCCTCGTACGCCGTCTCGGCCCCCACGCCGCCGTCGAGTTGGACATACAACTCCAGATCATCGAAGCGGTCGCCCAGGAACACAGATTTGACCTTGTCCTCGTAGACCAGTACCTGTTTGGGAATCTCGCGCCCCATGATCGTCATCGCGCCTCTTTCCTCGACCTCGCCGGCCGGGCGACCGCTGGCCCCCAGCACGGTCCCCTCACCCGCACGCTTGAACTGGATCGCTAGGCGCAGGGCATCCCTGGTGAGATGGATGGTCGTTGGCGACTCGCCGCCCGGGATCTCCTCCAGCACCCAGCCTGAGGGGTAGACGAAGGCCAGATCGTAGTCGTCGTTCACGTAGGTGAGGATGTCCTTTTCAGTGGATGGGGCTTCGCTTGCCGCTGGCGTGGGCGTCAAAGCTGGAGGTTTCCCCGTGGCCTCAATGCGCTCGAAGGACTCCAGGATCTCCTTGGCCTCGGCCTGCACGTCTTGCGGGATGTCCAGTTCGGCATAGTCGGCGCCATCCACGTCCTCCAGCCAGATGGAGAAGGCCAGGTCGCCGACCTTGACCAGGCTGGTTTCGCCGTAGATGACCATCTTGGCCTTGCGCTCGTACTCGAGCCCTCGGGCCGGGATCGTCTGCCCCAGGAAGAAAAGATTGCCTCCGTAGATAATGTCCCCGGCCGGCATACCGGTGCGTCCAGCCATAGGGCTGAACGCTGGATCGGACGCCCATCCGTGTGCGATGTGCAAGGTCAGGGTGCTCTGGCTCAAGGTGACCAACTGCGGCTCCTCCGCTAGCGTCCACGTTTCGGGATATTGAAAAGTAAAGCCAAACTCGTCATTGGTGTAGCTCCGCACAACGGGGGTGGGAAGCGGCGTCACGGTAGACGTAGGCTCAAGTCCCACGACGAGGGTTTCCGGACCGCAGGCGGTCAGCGCCAGCAGCATCAAGGCGAATACGACGAGGGCGGATGCCGCTTCGCTTATCCTTTTTACTAAAGTGGATAAACTACATCCAATCGAGTTTCTGAGAAAGAGCGTTTGCTTATGCATTTCCTTTACCTCCTATGGTTAGTTGACTAGTTGACTCACTTGCTCGTCAGTATAGCGGAGGATTGTAACCAGGATATGACGGGGGTGTTGCGGTGTTGAAACGTTATGTTACGATTCGGTGACAAGCCTGATGAAGATTAAAGATTAATTCGGGTATAGACAGCCGCTCTCGCCGACGAATGAATTCGACGGCTAGTACAGAAAATCCGTTAAAACGGATTCCGCGGCACGGATACGCCGTTTCAGTGCGTTTTCAACGCACTTCTCGTGCTAGTCGGCGGTTTCAACCGCTGGCGAGAGAGTGTAACCCGTCAAATCGGCAGTCGTAGGGTGAAAACCGTTCCCTGCCCTGAGCGACTGCGCAGGCCGACCTGTCCACCATGCCGCTCGGTGATCGCCTGCACCAGCGCCAGGCCCAATCCGCTGCCGGGGATGCCCCTGGCGCCCTGACCGCGGTACAGTTCGTCCCAGATGTGTGGCGCCTCATCCTCTGGAATGCCCGGCCCTGTGTCTGCGACTTCGATCACCAATCGAGCGCCGTCCTCGAAGGCGCGAATCTCGACCGTGTCCCCCGGCGCCGTGAATTTGAGGGCGTTGTCGAGCAGGTTATGCACCGCCAGGAAGAGCAGATCCTGGTCCCCTTTCACGGTCGGAAGAGGCCAGGGCGCCTGGGGGATGGTCAAACTGAGTCGCCGCTGGCTCCCGTCAGGCCGCTCCCGGGCCACCGCCACCACCTCTTGTAGCAGATTCTCTACATCCACAGGGGCCGTCTCGAGGGGCCGGATCTCCAGCTCTGCCAGCTTGCGCAGGTCGGAGGCCAACCGGCTCAGCCGCAGCGCCTGGGCATCCACACTGTCCAGCGTCTCCTGGCGCTTCCCCTCATTGGGGAGCCAGGCCAGGTTCGCCAGGCCGGTGCGTATCGCGGTGAGGGGATTCTTGAGCTCGTGATCCAGACGTTGCAAGAAGCGCCGCCGCTCCTCGGCCATCTGAGCCTTGCGCCGGGAGATTGCATACTGGATGCGTCGCTCTGCCCGCCATTGGACGAACAAGATGACGCCCATCAGACTGGTCAGCAGGACACCGATCAGGGGCGCCACAAAGATCACCTGTCCTGCCATATAGATACGGTGATTCTCGAGTTGATCGACCGCGACCAGGGCCGCGATGAGCACCCCCAGAAAGGCTGGAAGGAGTGCCGCCAACCACGACCACCGGAGCTTCATACCAGGCTCTCCACTTGTCCCACAAAACGGTATCCCTCTCCGTGAACGGTCTCGATGTAGCGGGGATCGTCGGGGTCTTCGTCCAGGGCGCGACGCAGCTCAGCGATGCGCGTGTCCACCGTGCGCGTGCCGGCGGGATAATCCCATCCCCAGACTGCGTCCAAGAGTCGATCCCGGTTCAGCAATTCATCGGGATGGGTCATCATATACTCCAGGAGCGCGACCGCCTTGGGCGTCAATTGTAGCTCCTCCGATTCCACGTAGGCCCGGCGTGACGGACGGTCCAGGGCCAGCCGTCCGCAAATCAATTTCTGGGCCGAGGTGAGGGGCGGCTGCCCGGGGCGGGCGCGACGGAGAACGGCGCGGATGCGGGCCACCAGTTCGTGGGGGTCGAAGGGCTTGTTGAGGTAATCGTCGGCGCCCTCCTCGAGAGCCATGGCCCGCTCCGTCGACTCGCCGATCTGGGTGAGCAAGATCACGGGGGTCCAATTATCCCTCTCACGCAGATTACGCAGTACCGCGCGGCCATCCATAAGGGGCATCAGAATGTCGAGGACGATCAACGCCGGGGCGAACCGTTTCACCTGATCGAGCGCCTCCTCGCCGTCGGCGGCCACGGCCACCTCGAAGCCGGCGCGCTCCAGGAACGGCGCCAGGTTGGACGTGATCGCCCGTTCGTCGTCGACCAGTAGAACTCTCGGATTAGAAGAAGTCATTGATGTGCCTCCTGCCCTGCCCCTGATCCCCTTAAATGAAAAAAGGTAGCGAAGCGACTCCATAATCTACAGAAGCAGCGTGATGCCCGCTATCACCATCCCCACTATAGCGGAGAACACCGTTCCGATGAGAAATCCACGGAAGTGAAAAGCATAGTCCTTGTATCCCGCTGCTCCCTCGGTGCCGAGGATCACGACGAACTGGGGGGTGATGGTGCAAAATATCAGCCAATCGATTATGAGCCAATCGACGAGGTTGAAGATGAACGGAACGCCAAACCCGTTTGCGAAGAGCTGAAGAAACGAGACATCGCCCCCGTGTCGATGCTTCAGAGCGAGCGTGGAGGCAAACGGGACGGCGAAAAGTAGGGTCAGGAATGGTATGCCAAGGATCAGCGACAACTTTTTCTCCTCGGCATTCTTGGGAGGTACCTGATCCTGGATAGCCTGGGGATAATCCTGCAGCCATATCCGGGGATTGATCCACAGCGTGATGACGATGAAGGCCGATGCAAGGAGCGAGAGGATTGTACCGTGAATGATGATGCGAGACATATTCAGACTCCTGGGGAGATCACGTCTGGGCCTGAAGTGGATGCACGTATCCGTCCAGCTACAG
>Ga0207752_1001513_pt1 | contig 10506 bp, 7 predicted proteins | sample Pon2CUnioCityCA_6_FD_187272 | JGI IMG/M metagenome (GOLD analysis project Ga0207752, IMG submission 187272) | Marine sediment microbial community from Union City, CA, USA - Pond 2C Sediment 2 (SPAdes) | ecosystem: Environmental > Aquatic > Marine > Intertidal zone > Salt pond sediment ... | reverse complement strand
AGGTAGAAGTGACGGTCAACGGGATCGGGGAGCGCGCCGGCAACACCTCGCTGGAAGAGGTGGTGATGAGCCTGCACACAAGGCGGGCGCGGCTGGGCATGGAGACGGGGATCGATACCACGCAGATTACACGGGCGAGCCGGATGGTCTCCAACTACACCGGGCTGCCGATCCAGCCCAATAAGGCAATCGTCGGGGCCAACGCCTTTGCCCACGAGGCCGGCATTCACCAGGACGGCATGCTAAAGCATGAAGAGACGTACGAGATCATGCGCCCGGAAACGGTGGGGCTGCAGCACTCAGCGCTGGTACTGGGCAAGCATTCCGGCCGGCACGCGTTGCGCGTGCGCCTGGCGGAGCTGGGCTTCGAGATGGACGACGAAGCGTTGCGCCGCGTCTTCATCCGCTTCAAAGAGGTCGCGGACAAGAAGAAGACGTTAAGCGATGCGGACCTGGAAGCATTGATGGCCGACGAACGCTACCAACCACGGGAGATCTTCCGGTTGGAAGGGTTGCAGGTAGCGTGTGGCACAATGGGCATGCCCACGGCGACGGTCCGCCTGCGCGGTCCTGACGGCCGGTTGCAGGTGGAGGCCGCCGTCGGTACCGGCCCGGTAGACGCCGCTTACAAGGCGATTGACACGATTGTGCAGATGCCGACGACGTTGCTGGAGTTTGCGGTGCGAGCCGTAACGGAAGGGATCGACGCCATCGGCGAGGTAGCGGTCCGGCTGCAGGCAGATAACGGCTCGGTGCAGAAGCGCACGTCGCCCCAGAGCGGGCGGGAGCAGGTACGGACCTTTGGCGGCTACGGGGCGGATACAGACATCATCGTGGCCAGCGCTCACGCCTACCTCTCGGCGCTGAATAAGCTGCTGGTGGCGAGCGGGCGTTACGAAACAGAAGAGGAAGCGGAAGCGGAAGCACCGCTCCCGGCCAAGGCGCCCGAGCGCGTCTCATCAGGGGTAGCCTGACGTGGAGAGAAGAACGCTCTTTGACAAGATCTGGGAAAACCACGTGGTGACCCACGAAGAAGGGTCGCCGGCCGTGCTCTACGTCGATCTGCACCTGGTACACGAGGTGACCTCGCCGCAGGCATTTGCCGGGTTGCGGGAAAAAGGGCTGGCGGTGCGCCGTCCGGACCGGACGGTGGCCACGATGGACCATTCGACGCCCACCAATACCCGCGACCTCTCGCTGATCGATGCGCTGGCTGCGCGCCAGTTGCAGGTTCTGGCCCAGAATTGCCGTGAGTTCGGCATCCGCCTCTATGATATGGAGAGTGCGGAACGGGGCATCGTGCACGTGATTGGACCGGAGCTGGGGCTGACCCAGCCGGGACTGACGATTGTTTGCGGCGATAGCCATACCTCCACCCATGGTGCGTTCGGCGCGCTGGCCTTTGGCATCGGCACCAGCGAAGTAGAGCATGTGCTGGCCAGCCAGTGCCTGCTACAGGCGCGCCCACGCACTTACCGGGTGCATTTCGACGGGCGGCTGCAGGCGGGCGTAACGGCCAAAGACATGATCCTGGCCCTGATCGCCAGGATCGGCATCGGGGGAGGAACCGGACACGTTTTCGAATACACCGGCGAGGCGGTGCGCAACCTTTCGATGGAAGGGCGCATGACGCTGTGTAACATGTCGATTGAAGGCGGCGCCCGGGCAGGGATGGTGGCCCCTGATGAGACGACGTTTGAATACCTGGCCGGCCGGCCCTACGCGCCTCAAGGGGAAGCATGGGAAGAGGCGGTGGCTGCCTGGCGGGCACTGCCGAGTGACCAGGGGGCCGACTATGACCGGTCGGTGACTCTGGACGTGAGTACCCTGGAACCGATGATCACCTACGGCACGAACCCGGGGATGGGCCTGCCCATCAGCCAGCCGATTCCGGACCCGGCCGGCATGGGCGACCCCGGAGCACGGGCAATGACCGAGAAGGCGCTGCGCTACATGGATCTACAGCCGGGCCGGCCGTTGCTCGATCACAAGGTGGACGTGGTGTTCCTGGGAAGTTGTACCAACTCCCGCCTCTCGGATCTGCGGGAGGCAGCACGGGTACTGGACGGGCGCAAAGTGGCGGACGGCGTGCGCATGCTGGTGGTGCCGGGTTCGGAGACGGTGCGGCGGCAGGCCGAGGCGGAAGGACTGGACCGGATCTTCACCAATGCCGGCGCTGAGTGGCGTTACGCCGGGTGCTCGATGTGCCTGGCGATGAATGATGACCGGCTGCAACCGGGACAGTACGCGGTGAGCACCAGTAACCGGAACTTCGAAGGGCGCCAGGGCACCGGCGGGCGCACGTTCCTGGCAAGTCCACTGACAGCCGCGGCGACGGCAGTTACCGGCCGGGTAACCGACCCGCGCACTCTGGAGGAATGACGTTGGAACCATTCACGAGACTGACGGCGACGATAACCCCCCTGCCCTACGATGACGTGGATACGGACCAGATTATTCCGGCGAAATACCTGAAAGGGACGACGCGGGAAGGGATGGACCAGGGCCTGTTTGCGCGCTGGCGGTACGGGCCGGATGGCTCGCCCAACCCAGAGTTCCCCCTGAACCGGCCGGCGTACCGGGGGTCGCAGATCCTGGTGACCGGCAACAACTTCGGCTGTGGTTCTTCGCGGGAGCACGCGCCCTGGGCGCTGTATGCGTACGGCTTCCGGGCGATTATCAGTCCATCTTTTGCCGACATCTTTCGCAACAACGCGCTGAAAAACGGGCTGTTGCCGGTAGCAGTTGAGCCGGAGATGCAGGCGGCATTGCTGGCGCTGGTGGAGGAGGATCCGGCAGCAAAGATCACAATTGACCTGGATGCACAGACGGTGACCCTGCCGGATGGCCGCCAGGCGACCTTTCCTATCGACGGGTTCAGCAAGCGTTGCCTCCTGGACGGGGTGGACCAGCTTGGTTATCTGCTGAAACAGGAGGCAGCGATTGCTGCGTATGAAGAGGAGACAGGCAAAGCCCGGCCCGAAATGGAACAGAGATAACACAGAGATCCACAGAGAGAAGTAGACGGGCCGGGCGTGGATTTACTGGCAGGAGGAAGAGATGCAGGAAGAGAACAAGGTTTTACTCTACGACACGACCTTGCGGGATGGTACCCAGCGGGAAGGGATCTCGCTGTCGCTGAATGACAAGCTGAAGATTGCCCGGCGGCTGGATGATTTCGGCGTGCATTATATCGAAGGCGGCTGGCCCGGGTCGAACCCGAAGGATGCGGAGTTTTTCCAGGCGGTGCAGACGATGTCCTTCCGGCAGGCGAAGATTACCGCCTTTGGTAGCACGCGGCGCAAGGAGAGCGAGGTCGCCGAGGATCCGAATATCCAGGCATTGCTGGAGGCGGAAACGCCGGTGGTGACGTTGGTGGGCAAGAGCTGGGACCTGCACGTTCATGACGTGCTCACCACCGACCTGGAAGAAAACCTGGCGATGATCAGGGACAGCGTGGCTTACCTGAAGACCCAGGGAAAAGAAGTGATTTACGATGCCGAGCATTTTTTCGACGGCTACCAAGCCAATCCAGAGTACACAATGCGCACGCTGGAGGCTGCCGCAGAAGGTGGCGCCGACACGATCGTCCTCTGTGACACCAATGGGGGTTCCCTGCCGTGGTTCGTGGAGGAGGTGGTGCAGGCAGTGGGGTCGCGGATCAGCACACCGCTGGGCATCCACACGCATGACGACGGTGGGTGTGGGGTGGCGAACACGCTGGCGGCGGTACGGGCCGGCGCGGTGCACGTGCAGGGGACGATCAACGGCTATGGAGAACGGGTGGGGAATGCCAATTTGTGTACGATTATTCCAGATCTGCAGTTGAAGATGGGCAAAACGTGCGTGCCAGCCGGGCAACTGACCCAGTTGACGGAATTGGCCCACTACGTGGCGGAGGTCGCCAACCTGCCCCACGACTCCCACCTGCCTTACGTAGGAGAGAGTGCGTTCGCGCACAAGGGCGGGATCCACGTCGCCGCCATGCGCAAGAATGAAGATAGCTACCAGCACGTCGATCCGGCGGTGGTGGGGAACGCGCGGCGGACGGTGATGTCCGAGTTGGCCGGACGGGGGAACGTGCTGGACAAAGCGGCGGAATTCGGGGTGGACCTGGATCGGGCGCAGGCACGGGAAGTGGTGGAGATGGTCAAAGCGCTGGAGGCGACGGGGTTCGCCTTTGAGAGTGCGGAAGCGTCGCTGGCCCTGATGTTGCGCCGGCTGCAGCCGGATTACGAGCCGCCATTTGAACTGATTGATTACACGGTGCTGGTGCGCCACCGGCCGGAAGGGCGTTCAGTGGCCGATGCCACGGTCAAGGTGCGGGTAGGCGACCGGGTGATGCACACGGCCGCCGAAGGAAACGGGCCGGTAAACGCGTTGGACGCGGCCCTGCGCAAGGCGCTGGTCGACGTCTATCCGGTGCTGGCCAACGTGCGCCTCAGTGACTACAAGGTACGGATTCTCGATAGCGAGAGCGCAACGGCGGCCGGCGTGCGCGTGCTGATCGATACGGAGGACGGCCAGCGGCGCTGGAGCACGGTGGGCGCCAGCACCAACATCATCGAGGCCAGCCACCGGGCCCTGATGGACAGCATGTATTTCGCGTTGATGGACCGGCCACTATCAGAATTGAAGCCGGCCACACCCGAGCGGGCCAGGACGGTTCCCACTTCGACGGCTGTATCCTCCTTGCCCGCCTCGGCGGCTGCGGGAGGCGGATAAAGATGGAAGCCAAGATCGTTCTCCTTCCCGGCGACGGCATTGGGCCCGAGGTGGTTGGGGCAGCAACGGCCGTGCTGGACGCGATTGGCGAGAGTACGAGCCACACCTTCACGCGTGAGGGCCACCTGCTCGGCGGCGGTGCCATCGACGAGACGGGCAGCCCTTTTCCAGAGGAAACCCGGTTCGCCTGCGAGGCGGCCGACGCCATCCTGCTGGGGGCGGTCGGAGGCCCGAAGTGGGATGATCCCGCGGCAGCCGTGCGACCGGAACAGGGTTTGCTGGGCCTGCGCCAGGCGCTGGGTCTCTTCGCCAACTTGCGCCCGGTAGTGCCCCACCCCGACCTGCTGGCGGCATCTCCGCTGCGGCCGGAACGGCTGGCAGGGGTGGACCTGCTGGTATTTCGCGAGCTGACCGGCGGTATCTATTTCGGGGAGCCGCGGGAACGACGGCAAGTGGGCGGCGAGTGGGAAGCGGTGGACAGCATGGTCTATCGCCAGAGTGAAGTTCGACGGATTGCCCACCTCGCCTTCCAGGCGGCGCGGCAGCGGCGGGGCAAGGTGACGTCGGTGGACAAGGCGAACGTGCTGGAAAGCTCGCGCCTGTGGCGGCAGACGGTGTCGGAAGTCGCAGCGGCCTATCCCACAGTTACTTTAGAGCATTTGCTGGTCGATGCAGCGGCGATGCACCTCTTGAGCCGGCCGGCCGACTTTGACGTGATGGTGACCGGCAACCTCTTTGGCGACATTCTTACGGACGAGGCTTCGATGTTGACCGGCTCGCTGGGTAACCTGCCCTCCGCCTCATTGGGAGAAGGGCAAAACCGGCACGGTTTTCCGCGGGGGTTGTACGAACCGATTCACGGGTCGGCACCAGACATTGCTGGACAGGGCAAGGCGAATCCGATTGGCACGATACTGTCCCTGGCGCTGCTGCTGCGCCACTCCCTGGGTTTGGAGCGGGAGGCACGGGCGGTTGAGGCAGCGATCGCGGAGGTCCTGGCCGCCGGTTACCGGACGGCCGACCTGGCCCGCGGCGATGAGCCCGTGGTAAATACACAGGGATTGGTTGAGAAGATCATTCCGGCTGTCCGCGGCCGGTTACAGGAGAAGGAGAGAATAAGATGAATAACGAGGTTTACCCGGAAGGAGACAGACCGTATCCGCCGTGGCAGGTGACGAGCCCGCGGCGACCACGAAGCCGGGCTGCTGCCCCCAGAGCGGCCTATTGTGTCTGGGTGAATGGCGAACTGATCCCGTACGAGGAGGTCACAGTGCATCTTTCACGCCGGGCGATGCACTTTGCTCCGGGCGTGTTCGAAGGGATTCGCTGTTACCAGACGAAGCGGGGGCCGGCGATTTTCCGGCTAAGGGACCACCTCCAGCACTTCCTGGACAGTGTGCAGGCACTGGGCATCGACGACCTGCGCTATGATCTGCATGATCTGCAGTGGGCGGCGAACGTCACCGTTCATGCCAACAATTTCCGTTCCTGTTATATCCGGCCGGTTCTGTACAGCGGCGATGCAGAAGAGGAAGCAAGGCAAGGGACCGAGCCGGTGGTCGCCGTGGCGGCCTGGGAGTGGCCGGCTCTACGGCCTACCGGCAAGGTTGGCGAGGGGATGCGGGTAACGGTTTCCTCGTTTTACCGGATGCCGTCCACCGCGGGACTGAGCGGGGAGTTCAGCGGAGAATATGCCAATTTCGTTCAGGCGAGAGCGACGGCCAGACGGGCGGGTTTTGACGAAGTGATTATGTTCAATCCCGAAGGGCGTGTGGCGGCGACTACTGGAGAGAGCGTCTTTGTTGTGAAGGACGGCGTCATCTATACTTCCCCTGGGGGGAGTAGTTTGGAAGCGATCACGCGAGACACGGTAATTACGCTGGCCGGCGATCTGGGTTATGAGATGGTGGAGGCGTCCCTGTCACGGGAACAGTTGGATAGGGCTGACGAGGTGTTCGTCTGCGGTACGGCGGCGGAAGTGGTACCGGTTACGGAAATTGATTTCCGGCCGGTGGGCGGCCCACCGGGCAAGGGCAAACCGGGACCGGTAACCCGGGCACTGCAAAGTCTGTACTTTGACACGGTGCGCGGCCGGGGTGGACAAGAGCATGGCTGGCTGGAGTATGTGATGATGGAACCGCTCTATTAGCGGCTCCCCGTCTCTTTGAGGGCGATCTCAAGTCATCGGGTGCTCTCAAAATCATCTGTGCTTTTTGGTGACCGCCTATCGCGGCGGAAACGGACAGGATTGTGGCTGGCCCGAGTACGTGATCCGGGTCGGGTTCCACAGTATACTGTACGTATGTCCGGAGAAAGCAAGGGTTCAGCGCCGAGCTTGATCGTCAACGCCGATGATTTTGGCATGTCACCGGGCATCAACCGGGCCGTTAAGCAACTTCACCAGCGGGGCCGGCTGACCAGCACTTCACTGATGGTGAACACGCCCTGGTCGGCAGAGGCACTCGACTACGCAATTGCCGAGCCGTCACTGCGCGTGGGCATCCATCTCAATCTGACTATTCATGAACCAGTGCTACCGGCCGGAACGGTGCCTTCGCTGGTGAACAGTGCCGGCCAATTTTACAGTGCTTCGGCCTTCCTAGTGCGACTGCTGGCCGGGCGGGTGGACATGGCTGAGCTGGAAGCAGAATGGCGGGCCCAGATAGAATTCAGCCTGGCGCATGGTATCTTCCCCGCCCACATCGATACCCATCTGCATCTACACGCTCTGCCGCTGGTGGGCAATCTGGTCGCCGGGCTGGCCAGAGATTATGGTATCAAGATTGTCCGCAACCCCGACCCGGCAGCCGTCCTGCTACCTGCGCTGAGCGATTCCGGACCCTTGCCAGCAGCCGTCCGCTCCCCTCTATCCCAATTCATCCAATCGGGCTTGCGCCTGGCCGGCGGCGAAAACGCCATTCTTTCCGGCAATTTCAAGCATGCCGGGCAGGTAATCTATCTACGCTGGTGCGTGGAACGTGGCCGGGACCCCTATGACAGTTTCCTGCAATGCCTGGGGATGCTCACGGAAGAAAAGGCGGAGGTCATCACACATCCGGCGGCTGTAGACCAGTTTCTGCCGGGCCTGAGCAACTACGTAGACGGCCGTTACCGCGAGCTAGATCTACTGCTCTCTGAACCGTTTACGCGGCTACTAGAGGCCGGACGAATCTCTTTATCGGAGGGGAAAGGACGACAGCGAGAAGGGGCGAGGACAGGGCTATGAAACGGAAGCTGAGAGGGTTTAAACGGAGTGCGATTGAGCTGGACTTCGATCTCTATCGAACCCCTGTGCCAATACCCGGGCTGGCCGGCGACCAATTGAGTGTAATCGACATCTGGCCAGAAGAGGTCGAGCGGACGATCGTTTTTATCCACGGGTACGCGGGGTGCGCCGAGACCTGGGAACACCAGATTAACTATTTCAGCCGAAATTATCGCGTGGTTGCCCCGGACCTGCGCGGCCATGGCCAGAGCGATGCCCCGTTCACGCGTTACACCATGCCGGAACTGGTGTCTGACATTTATACGATTAGCGAGCATCTGCGCCTGCCTGAGAAGTTTATCCTCGTCGGCCACTCTTTTGGTGGGTCAATCTGCGCCGAATATGCGAACGCTCACCCGGAACAGCTTGAGCGGCTGGTCCTTATCGCCGCTGCCGGTGAGTTTCCGCTGCCCAAGTTCGTCTCCCTGGTTTTCCGCCTGCCGGCGGCCTTCTTCCGGCCCTGGTGGAAGTACCGTCCACGCTGGAATGCCGCGGTTCATGTGATGAAACGGATGATGGTCAACAATCTTTCTCGCTGGGAAGGTTGGTCGAAGTTGGCCAACATCCGCACGCCTACGCTTGTCGTCACCGGCGAGCGAGACAACTACTTCCCCCGGTACGTCTATGACGACGTGGGCACAACCGTGCCGGGCGCCGAAGTCGTCGACATTGGAGTGTCCAAGCACAAGGTACAACTGGAAAGATACCAGGCCGTTAATCGAGCCATTGAGCGGTTCGTCGACGAGAGCAAGCGAGGCAGTGTATGGCGATCACGGGTCAGCACGGCGGACCTGGCGGCGCGACGCCCGTGGCTGGAAGCGTACGCTGCCGGCACGCCATCGACGGTACCGTTTCCGCGGCGACCGCTGCACTCTTTTCTGGAAAGCGCAGCCGAATGGCTACCGAGGCGGGCCGCAACCGTTTTCTATGGCCGAAAACTCTCTTATCTCCAGCTCAATCGCCAGGCAAACCAGTTTGCGCACATCCTGCATGGCCTGGGGGTACACGCGGGTGATCGGGTCCTGATTGTCCTACCGAACATGCCCCAGTTTGTCGTTGCCTATTACGGTACCCTGAAAACGGGTGGTGTCGCAGTGCTTTCCAATCCCGACGCCAACGTGACCCAGGTGGTCAGCGAGGCAAGGCAGACCGGAGCGCGCGTGTTGGTTACCCTTAGCGGTTTCACCCGGGTTGCCAGGGCCGTGCGTGAACATACCAATGTCCGCGAAATCGTGCTGGTTGATCCGGGCGAGGACGTACCTTCCGATTTCTACCAGCAGCTTGCGGTCCACTGGCCCATCGCCGCAAGCTTTGGCGAAAATGGCTATCCACAGCCAGAGGCCGCGCCCTCAGTTGGGTTGCTGCTGGATGAATTACTGCTGGACGCCCCGATTGGCCCACCGGGCATCGACGTGTCCAGTGATGGGCTGGCGGCAATACTGTTCACCAGCGGAACGACGGACCTGCCCAAAGGGGTCTGTCTTAGCCACGCCGGTATGGTGGCCAACACAACGCAATTGCGTCATTGGGTACCGGATCTCCGCTATGGAAAGGAGACGGTGCTGGCAGCGGTACCCCTCATTCACGCTTACGGTATGACCACCGCCATGAACCTGGCAGTGGCCACTGCCGCCAGGATGGTGATGCTGCCTGTCTTTGATACGAAGCAGGTGTTGGAGAATATCAGGCGGTATGAACCAACCATCTTTCCGGGTGTTCCGTCGATGTATGCTGCCATCAACCAGTTCCCTGATGCTCGCAGTTACGGGCTTTCTTCAATTCGAGCATGTATCAGTGGCTCGGCACCCCTGCCGGTCGAGATTCAGGAAGCTTTCGAGAAATTGACCCGAGGGCGCCTGGTGGAGGGTTACGGGTTAACCGAGGCTGGGCCGGTAAGCCACGCTAACCCGTTGGATGGGAACCACAAGGGCGGTTCTATCGGGGTTCCGATTCCAAATACGGAAGCCCGCATCCTAGACCTGGCCAGTGGAGAGGAGTTGCCACCTGGCCAGGTGGGCGAGTTGTGGGTTAAAGGGCCACAGGTGATGATGGGCTACTGGCAGAGCGACGAGGAAACGGCTGCGGTGCTGCAGGATGGCTGGCTGGACACGGGTGACGTGGCCGTGATGGACGCCGACGGGTTTTTCCATATCATCGGTCGGACCCGCGACGTCATCCGGGCGGGCGAGCACACGGTGTATCCCCGGGATATCGAAGAGCTTCTTTATGAAAACAACAAGGTTCATGAAGTAGCCGTCGTGGGCGTGCCGCGGACCAAGAGCGCCAATCAGCGAATCAAGGCTTTTGTCGTACCGCGGCCGGGAGCGCAGCTTGCCAAAGAGGAACTACTGGACCTGTGCCGCCGCCGGCTGGAGGAATATGAAGTTCCCTGGGAGATCGAGTTCCGCGAGACCCTACCCCGTTCCTTTACAGGCAAGATCATCCGCCGGATGTTGGTAGAGGAGGACCAGTAACAAGGTCCCTCCCCCAGCTCAGGCGGAACTGGGGGAGGGAAG
>Ga0207752_1001512_pt1 | contig 10507 bp, 8 predicted proteins | sample Pon2CUnioCityCA_6_FD_187272 | JGI IMG/M metagenome (GOLD analysis project Ga0207752, IMG submission 187272) | Marine sediment microbial community from Union City, CA, USA - Pond 2C Sediment 2 (SPAdes) | ecosystem: Environmental > Aquatic > Marine > Intertidal zone > Salt pond sediment ... | reverse complement strand
GCCATCAAGCTCTACCCGGTCTTGCTCTTCCCGGCCCTTTGGCGTCCTCGCCACCGGCAGGGTCGCTGGCGCATGCCGCTGGCCTTTGCCATCACGTTGTCGGTGTGCTATGCCCCTTACCTGATTAGCAGCGGCGCCCAAGTTATCGGCTTTCTGCCGGAGTACCTGCGCGAGACCTTCAACACCTCTCCATTCATCCAACTGCTCTACCCCTTGTTCAAACTGCAAAACGTGGATCCACGGCAAGCTGTATCCGTGTTGATGCTTATGAGCCTGGTCGTAATCGGCTTATGGATGGTTTTGCGGCCGGCGAACGGCGCCAGAGCTGCTATCCGGCGCAGCGTTTGGATCATGGCCGCCTTTACCCTGCTGTCGCAGAATTTGTTTGCCTGGTATATGCTGTGGCTGTTGCCGCTCATCGCCATCTTTATAGAGCCGGGACAGCCGGTCAGGCTGTGGAATCTGTCCTTTGCCACCCTGAGACTGGACTCCTGGACGGGTTGGTGGTTGTTCACCGGCTTGGTAGGGCTTTCCTATACTTTTTTCATTGGCTGGACTCCTAAACCGGCGGCGATCTGGAGCCAGTATCTGCCGTTGTACGCTTTTCTCGTGATCGATCTTGTCCGGAAAATAGCAGCGCTATCGGGCTCCCCTGGCTGGACGTCGGTTCGCGATTTGCTCGATCGCAGCAGCCTGCTTCCGAGAACGAAACATAGTAATTGAACCATGGAACATCTGGCCGGTATGTTTGTCAGGATTTTCGCCTCCCGGACGACGACAGCTAATTTACGTTCCAAACTCTCCAGCCCGGCGTTTTTGCTGGCCGGGGCGGCATTGTTAAGTGCGCTGATTTACTGGTTTGCGTTTGTTAAGCCCACCTATTTGTTGGATCTTTACCAGCGGACGCGGCTGGACGGGACGACACCATACTGGAGAGACCTGCAGTACCGCAGGCATTACATCGCCGCGTTTGCTATCCAAGGGATACTGTACTGCATTAGCTGGCGCATTGCTCTGAAGGCGCGCGGCAAGTGGGCTTGGGGGGCCGTAGCGATTGGATTTCTGATGTTTACAGTCGCTTTGCTTTTTTTTCAACCCGTCGATGCCGCCGACATTTTCGACAACATCGTGCATGGTCGCATGATTCAGTTGTATGGCGCCAACCCATTCCTGCAGACCGCCAGCCATTATGCTAAAGATCCATTCTATGCGTATATGGCTTGGAAACATTCTCCGTCAGCTTATGGACCGCTGTGGGAAATTATGGCCTCGGGAGCCTCTGCCCTGGCCGGCAATGGTGTGGTTGCCAACGTGCTTACCTTCAAGCTTTTACCGGTGGCCTTTCTGGGTGGGAGCCTGGTATGGATTGCGATTATTCTACGGCGAATGGCTCCCCAGCGCGCTCTGGCGGGCGTTTTGCTGCTGGGATGGAATCCGGTCGTACTTTACGAAACATCCGGCAATGGGCATAACGACATCGTGATGGTCTTTTGGATTTTAGCGGCAGCTTGTGCACTGCTCTATGGGCGCTATAGCCTGGCAATCCTGGCACTGGTTTCCGGAACATTGATTAAATTCATCCCTGTTCTGCTTATCCCTGTAGTCGTTTGGCTGGCCTTGCGCGACCTGCCGGATCGAGGCGCCCGCATGCGTTTCCTGATTCTGAGCGCGGCAGCAGGAACGGCGCTGGTCGTCCTGGCATATGCTCCCTTTTGGCAAGGGCTGGCTACATTGAGCGTCGCTCGCCGCTTGCGACTGTTTTCCGGTTCTCTTCCTGCTTTCATCTACCAGGTGCTCCGCGACCGAATCGGAGTGAAGCAAGCCGCCTCATTGGTCGGCTCGCGTGCAGCCCTCTTGACGGTGGCCTTCAGCCTGTGGCAGTCCTGGCGCGCCAGCCGTGATCGTTCCTGGCTCAGCTTCAGCCGGGCGGCGTTCAACATTCTGATGTTTTATTTGTTAGTAACCTGTCTGTGGTTCCAGCAATGGTACACGCTTTGGCCCCTTGCTTTGGCTGCCGTGTTGCCAACCGGAGATATTACTCACCTGGCGATTTTGTTCACTTTTACGGCAGTCAACAAACAGTTCATCGTTGGTCCGGTGCTCTTTGCCAGACGGCCTTATCTCCCGCAACCCTGGTTGGAACTGCGTTTTGCGACCGGCATTCTGGCTGTGCCCTGGTTGTATGCCTTGTTCGGTGCCTGGCGAGCCTCACCTTTAGCAAAAAACTTGGCCCGGCGCCGGGCGCCCGCATCTGCTGAATCTATCCAAAATCTCGAAATTAATCGCTAATACCAGATCAAGATTATCTCTGGAGCATTTCACAGCATGACCACGATCAGTGTCATCATCCCGGCGCTTAATGAGGCCGGCAATATCGGCAACCTGGTCTCAGAAGTTCGCTCAACGATCGAAGCCAATGTGATCGTTGTGGACAACGATTCCAGCGATGGCACGGCTCAAGAGGCGCTCGCGGCCGGGGCTGACGTGGTTTCTGAGTCTCGCCGTGGTTTTGGCTACGCTTGCGCCGCGGGAGTGGTGCGTGCACAGGATGCCGACATATTAGTCTTTCTGGATGGCGATCACAGTTTTTTGCCCGCAGAAATGCCAACTTTAGTGGCTCCTATCCTGGCCGGTGAGGCGGATATGGTGCTCGGTTCGCGCTGGCTCGGGCACATCGCTCCGGGTTCCATGCTTCCACACCAACGCTTCGGCAATTGGTTGGTTGCGCGCTCGATGAAATATCTCTACGGTCTGCCGCTTACCGATCTGGGACCTTACCGGGCAGTGCGTCGCAATCTGGTCGAGACCTTGTCCATGCGCGAGATGACCTACGGCTGGCCAACTGAAATGTTGGTTAAAGCTGCTAATCGTGGCGTACGTATTATGGAAGTGCCGGTCAGTTATCTCAGCCGCCGGGCAGGGCGCTCTAAAGTAAGCGGCACGTTGCGCGGCTCATTATTGGCAGCCTGGTTTATTTTGGGGGTAACTCTACGCTACGCCATATTCCGGCGATGATCCTGAGTTTTCCGTAGGCGTGGAATCTTTATGAAAATTTAAATTTGGACCGCGTGCAATTTGTCATACCGTTTCCTGTGACATAAAATACTTGATTTTAGTAATCTGCTTCTATAAGATTGTCTAAACATGGGGTAGGACACCAGAAAGGAGTTATCATGGCAAAAATCGACACCTTAGTGCAAGACTTCCTGGCGCAGAAGAAGATCGCTGTGGTCGGCGTTTCTGATAAACGCGAGACGGGCTGCAACCTGGCTTACCGCAAATTCAAAGAGACCGGATATACGGTCAGCGCGGTCAATCCACGCCTGACGGCCTTCGAAGGCGACCCTTGCTACCCGGACCTGAAGTCGATTCCCGAAAAGCCCGAGGCGGTTTTTATTCTCACCAATCCCCAGGTCACTGAACAGGTCGTCCAGCAGTGCGTCGATCTGGGGATCCAGCGCGTCTGGATGCACTGCATGATGGGCACTAAGCCCGGTTTAGCAGCCAACATGACCAGCGTCTCACAAGACGCGGTCCGCTTGTGCCGCGAGAATGGGATCACGGTCATACCGGGAAGCTGTCCGAACCAGTTCTTGAAGCCGGACTTCGGGCATGCCTTGATGCGCGTGATGTGGCGCACGATCGGTTTTATGAATGTAAACTAGCCTGCGGGCAGCCAAAGTAAATCATTAACCAGATCCAATTCTCCTGGACAGACTCCTATGAATAATATCCTTGTTACCTACGCCACCATGGCCGGTTCGACCGTCGAGGTCGCCCAGACCGTAGCTGAAGAGCTCACCATGGGTGGCATGCAGGTACAAGTCCTGCCGCTCAGCGAGGTTAAAGACCTGCAGGGGTACGACGGCATAGTAGTCGGGGGTCCCATGATCATGGGCTGGCATCGCGGCGCGATAAGATTCCTGAAGAAAAATCGTGCGATGTTCAATCGAATTCCATTGGCAGTGTTTGTTACGGCCATGAGTGTGACTCACAGCGACGAAATAGGCATTGATGATGTCCCAGTCTATGTGGACCAAAAACTGCCAAAACCTCCCCAGAATGAAGGCCGCCTGAGTTTCAGAGAGCGCTATGCATTGCTTGAGAACTATCTTCGCCCCATTCTCAGAGCCACCCGTCCGGCTAAACCGGTCAGCATCGGGGTTTTCGGGGGCCGGCTGGAATATGGGCGCTTGAAGTGGTGGGCCGTTCTGTTCGCCATGTTGGTCGTCCAGGCGCCGGCCGGGGACCGGCGCAACTGGGACGCCATCCGGGAATGGGCGGCCGGTCTCCAAAGGACCCTTACATAATGCACGAGACCTCCTAAATTCGTGGGTTTTTTCTTTAATTTTACATATCTGAAATCTTCTTGTACAATAGGTACATTCTGGTTGGCTGTCGAATCCTGCCTGAGCTTAGCAGGTGTTCAGCGAAGATGCTAATCGGAAAGTGCGTGGCTAAAGACTTTTTTCAAGATCGAGGCATCCGTCCAAAGGGAGTAGTTAAGGGTTGCGGCTAAGTGGGATACGCCGGTCAACTCAAAAGTAGAGGGGACCGTGAATCTTATCTCCAATTTTCTTTTCGATAATTCCATTGCTCTCGGGTAATTTGCCCGGACTATAGTCGAGTCGGAGGTTAAGCATGTATATCGATCCAAATACAGGTGGCATGTTATTCCAGGTGCTGGCAGTCCTGTTCGGAGTATTCTCTGGAGTAGTTCTGCTCTTCTCGAGCAAAATCCGCATGTGGGTTGGGCGCCTCAGGCGTTATTTTAATGACCGCTCCACCAAGCCTGAGGAATAGCACGATGGCAAGTTTCTTCCTGATGATTCTTGAATGAAACCATGCGTACCTTAATCCTGGGATTTGATGCTTTCGATCCGGAATTATTTGAGAGCTTGTTGGAACGGGGGAAAATGCCAAACTTGGACAAGTATGTCCAATCAAAGGGGTATAGACACTTTACCGTCGCCAATCCACCTCAGAGCGAAGTCTCGTGGACTAGCATTGCAACCGGGTTAGATCCCGGCGGCCACGGTATTTTTGATTTTGTCCACCGTAACCCGGCAAACTACGCCTTGAATGTCTCCCTGCTGCCGACCAAGGACAATATATTAGGCACGCATTTTGTGCCCCCTTCCAATGCGCGCACGATTTTCGAACAGGCCACCCGCAAGGGCTACCAGGCCACGGCGTTGTGGTGGCCGGCAACCTTCCCAGCCAGAGTGGACTTGCCTGTGCGGACGTTTCCCGGGTTGGGGACTCCGGATATCCAGGGTAAGTTGGGTGTGGGAAGTCTATTTACGTTGGATGGAGATTTGAAGCAAGAGGGCTATAAGACCTCTATTGACACTTTTGAGTCGCAGGGCCAGGACCTGTTTACAGGGCGCTTGCAAGGTCCCAGCAAGAAAAATGAGAACGCAATCCTGGAGTTTTCTCTGCAGGGGCTCGATGAAGAGTGCGCACGTTTGCGCATCGGCGGGCACGATCTTCGCCTGAGAAAAGGCGAGTGGAGCGATATCATCGAGCTGTCGTTCAAACTCGGCCTGTTTGTAAGCGTGCGGGCGGTCACGCGTGTGATCCTGACCGCAGTCGAGCCGGAGCCTCGCCTTTACTTCTTGCCTCTGCAGATCCATCCGCTGCGTTCCCCCTGGCGTTATGCCACCCCTTCCGGCTTTGTTAAAGAGACCTGGAAGGAGGATGGACCTTTTTTGACTCTGGGGTGGCCGCAAGATACCACCGGTCTGGAGGAAGGTTGGATCGACGATGACCAATTTCTCGCCCTATGCCAGTCAATCGCCGACAAGCGCGAGCGCATCCTTTTCCACCAGTTGGAGAATTTTGATGAAGGCATTCTGGCCAGCGTCTTCGATAGCTTGGACCGCCTGCAGCACATGTTCTTGCGCGAGCGCCGGGATCTGATCGAGGCGTGGTATATGCGTTTGGACGCCCTGGTTGGACGGGTGGAAAAATCCATACCTCGAAAAGGGCAAAATCCGGCCAGGATATTGGTCGTTTCAGACCATGGTTTTGCCGAATTCAATCAAAAAGTCCATTTAAACCGTTGGTTAGTCGAGCACGGTTACCTGGCGCCAGAGCCGGGCCATGATGAACAAAACTTGCGCGGCGTGGACTGGTCCAACACCCAGGCCTATGCGCTGGGCTTGAACAGTTTATATTTCAACCTTGAAAAACGCGAAGGGCAGGGTTGCGTACCCCCCGATCAGATGGAGCGCTTGAGCCGTCAATTAAGCGAAGAACTTCTCGCCTGGCAGGATGCAAATGGAAAATCGATCGTGCAGCGAGTTTATCCACGGCAGGAAGTTTTTTCAGGCTCGCTCGCTGAGTACGGGCCGGATTTCGTGATCGGTTATGCGCCCGGATACCGGGCCTCCTCCGATACCGGATTGGGTAAATGGGATGATAAGACCCTGGAACCCAACCACGATCATTGGGGTGCGGACCACTGTATCGATCCACAAGCTGTTCCTGGGGTTCTCTTTTGCAATCGAAGCTTGCAAGATTTTCCTCAGCCCTCTTACCGTGATTTCCCGCAACTGGCCATAGAGATGCCGGTCGAAACGAAAGATGTTTCACCCCCACCGAGTTCTGGCGGCTCAGAAGACGATGAAATTCTGGAGGAGAGGTTGAAGAGCCTTGGCTACCTTTAGCGAGCGCTGGGCCTCGCTTCGCAATCCCTCAGAAGCAACTGCGATTACCTTTCAGAGCGCCGTACTGGTTTTCACCGCCGTTGCCCTGCCGGTGCATATCTGGTCGATCCTGCACGTTTTGGAGGAACTACCGGCCTGGTTGTTACGATTGAGTGTTTGGGAGTTGTTGGGGGTCATTGCGTATACGCAGGCTTTCGCCCTTTTTGAGAGCCTGGGTATTTTCTTAATCGTCCTGATCCCGGCTTTGATCTTACCGAAATGGCTGTTTGCCAATCATTTTGTGGCCCTGGCCGGCTTGTTGGTGTTCACCAACTCGCTTTGGGCGATTTTACTGCAGCAAAATTATGCTACGGTCAGCGATTGGGGCGCCAGGCAGTTCCTGCCGTGGTTGGCTTTATACGCGCTGTCCATGCTGGCTGTCTATGTTTCAGTTCTCTTCTCCCAAAAACTTAGCCAATGGATACGCTCGTTTTTAGATCGCACGGCGGTCCTGGCAGGGTTGTATATCACCATCGATGTCATCAGTGTATTGATTGTTCTGATCCGGAATTTGCCGTTATGAGTGTCTGCTGACAGAGGTGTGGATGTGGCTTCCCATGTTAGCCGGCGTGACTTTTTAAAATTATCTGCCCTGCTGCCGTTTCTCCGCTTTGGGCTTTCTGACCTGGCCGCAAATGACTTTTCGGTAAGCGGCGGGAGTGATTTCCCCAATATTCTCTTCATCGTCTTCGACACACTGTCGGCCCGCAATATGTCCCTCTACGGATATCCCCGGGAAACCACGCCAAATATTACCCGCTTCGCGGGACGTTCAGTCGTCTATCACACGCACTACGCCAGCGCCAACTTTACCTCCCCGGGAACCGCTTCGCTTTTGACGGGCAGCTACCCCTGGTCCCATCGCGCGTTCCACATGCACAGTACGGTGCTCGATCGTTTTCGGGACAAAAATATCTTTCACCTGTTGAATGAACCCATCCACACGATAGCCTATAGCCATAATTTGCTGGTGACTTCACTGCTCGAGCAGTTCAAGGGGGATCTGGATATTTTTATGCCGACCCGTGACTTGGCTTTGAATGATCCCGAATATTCCGACCGGATTTTCCCCCGTGATTACAATGCCTCATTCTGGGGAGAGGGTCTGACTTTGAGAGGCGGCGGATCCAGGCCGAGCTCTCTTTTCCTTTCATTAGTTTACAAGGCTCTCTTATACGTGAGAAAAAGGGCTCTGGCTGAACAATACGGCCAGTCCTTCCCCAAAGGCTTGCCAAACTTGAATGATATTTACTATATTTTAGAAGATGCCATCGATTGGATAATCACCAACCTTGCCAGCTTACCGGATCCGTACCTGGCATACTTTCACCTCTTGCCGCCTCACGAACCCTATACCCCGCGCCGAGATTTTATCGGGCTTTTCGACGACGGCTATGTCCCCACACCCAAGCCGCCGCATTTCGCCTCCGAAGGTTATTCCGACGAATTCTTGAATCAGGAACGTCGCGACTACGATGCTTACATCGCTTACGTCGACTCGGAATTTGGGCGTTTATTAGAGTCCATGGAACGCTCGGGAATGCTGGAAAATACCTACGTCATCCTTACCTCCGATCATGGAGAACTCTTTGAGCGCGGCATCCGGGGCCACGTGACGCCTGCCCTGTACCAGCCGTTGATCCGCATTCCTTTGATCATCTCAATTCCGGGACAGGAAGAGCGGCGAGACATTTATGCCAACACGAGCTGTGTCGACGTCCTGCCTGGCGTGCTGTCTTTGCTTGGAAAGCAGGCGCCGGATTGGTGTGAGGGCCAGCTTTTACCCCTGCAACCCAATCAGCAGAATCTAGGCCAGAGAAGCATCTACGCGGTTGAGGCCAAAACCAATCCCAAGCACAGCCCGTTGCGCAAGGGCACCCTCGCGCTCATCAAAGGCGACTTTAAACTGATCCACTATTTAGACCGGCAAGGTGAAGCGGCGTACGAATTATACGATTTAAGCAAGGATCCCGAAGAAATGGAGGATTTGTACGCCTGGCAGACATCGCTGGCGGCAGATTTAACGCAAGAACTGGCCGGTAAACTTAACCAGGTAAACCAGCCTTACCTCAGATAATTTCATAAAAGCAAAAAAGAATCTCCTGTACCAACTCAAAAACTAATCCAGCCCACCTCCATCGCTCTCTTGCGGGTTTTGGGAGATGCGTTCCAGCACCACCTCACCGGGCACGGTCGCCACCATGGCCGTGCTGCTGCGTGTGCCTGCCTCGGTGGGCGCCAGCAGGCGGTGCACCAGCAAGTTGCCGCTGCGGAAACGCACCAATCCCAGGTTGTTATCCCCGACGATTGGTAAAGAACGGAAACCCCAGGTAGGCTCAAAGGTGCGCGCATCCTGCCAGACCAGGCGGCCCTTGACCGCGCCAGGACCTTCGAGCCCAGATATTGGGGAGAAAGTGGCGGGCATGGGAGCTTGCTCGTCGGGCAAGATATGCACCGAGCGTCCCCTAACTTTTCCGGAGTGCTTTGCTGACTGCGCCGGAAGCGGCGTGGCCGGTTCTGGAAACGTGCCCGCCTCAGCTTGATTGGCCTTCTCCGCCAGGCTTTCCCAGGCGAAGTGGCGGTCGGTGCGGCCGGCGAAAAGACTGCTTAGCCCGATCACCTCTAAAGCCAACCCGGCGTTTTTTAAGGCGCTGCTGGTCAACTGCACGACCGGCAGAGATTTACCTTGCCAGGTGAATGTAGCGCTGATTGTGAATCCATAATGTACGTCGCCTGAAACAAAGACCACGCAGCGCGGCGCGAATTCCGAGATGATGAATTTAAACAGGGAAACATAACCATCCAGGTTGGCGCGCCAGGATTCGACGTCAAATTTATAAGGCCCGATGTAGTGGTTGACCAGCTCCTGCATGCCTTCCACCGTTTCGTAGCCGACCACCGGTGCTGGGGAGACCAGGATTAGCGGATCGCCGCGCTGGTAGCCGGCCCGCCTGGCAGACTTGTGGAGCTCTTCCAGCCCTTGCTGGTCAATCAGGCGTGGGGCGTCTTCATCGCCGTCGTAAGCGCGCTGTGTGCGCGTGTTCATCACGATGGTGGTCGGGTGGACCGGCAGGGAATAGGTCCAATCTCGGAAATTCCAAATTTTGGACTCGTAGGTTTCGGCGAGTGCCTTATCCCCGGCTTGCGCCTGCAGGTGATTGAAAACAGCCTCGATAAAATCCGGCGGGTAGCGATCGGGTTCATTGCCCCAACATTGGAACGCCCAGGCTGCCGCCAGCCCGTTGGTCACAATGCGCCGTCCGGTTGGGCTGTCCCACACCGCTTGCTTCCATTTGCGGGTAATGAACAAATCATCGGTGATATCGTGATCGTCAAACATCATGTACGTCGGGATGTTTGCCAGTAATCTGCGCACTGCCGGCACGCCATCGCGCACCCTTTCCAGGATCCCAATCTTCTCGGCATAGGCTTGCTCAGGCGTCTGATCTAGAGGCGAGAGTGCTTTACCCAGGTGTGTCGCTTCGTGGAGTAAATCCTCCGCCTCTGCCTGGCTCTCTTCGGGAAAGGCCGGCCAGGTATGCGGCCAATTCTCCACATTCCAGGCCAGCAGATACAGGGCGGCGTATTCACCAAAGCCCATCAATTGGTTCTGCGCCGCTTCCGAGGTGAAGTTCGCCTTCCGGAGAGCCAGTTCCTGGCGCCCGTTTACGGGAATGTCCGCCAACGGCGTGGAGATCCCCGGGATGCTTTCTTGCCAGCCCATCAGCTCGTTTCCAAAGCGCGTCAGGTGGCGGATCAGCGGCCCCGGTAGATGATCGGCGTAGATCTGATCGCCG
>Ga0207752_1001510_pt1 | contig 10534 bp, 6 predicted proteins | sample Pon2CUnioCityCA_6_FD_187272 | JGI IMG/M metagenome (GOLD analysis project Ga0207752, IMG submission 187272) | Marine sediment microbial community from Union City, CA, USA - Pond 2C Sediment 2 (SPAdes) | ecosystem: Environmental > Aquatic > Marine > Intertidal zone > Salt pond sediment ... | reverse complement strand
GCGTGAGGAGTTGATCGAGGAGGTCACCCAGCTCAAGTGCACCGATCCCGACTCGCCCGAGCTGGCGGGGAAGGAAGAGATGCTGCAGGTGGTCAACGCCCTGTGGGAAGTGAACCCGATGATGGGCCTGCGCGGCTGCCGGGCAGGGATCATGTACAAGGGCTTGACCGAGATGCAGACTCGTGCGTACTTCCAGGCCGCCTGCCGCTGCACCAAGCGAGGCATCAAGGTGATACCGGAGGTGATGATTCCGCTGGTCGGGCACGTCAACGAACTGAAACTGGAGCGAGGGAAGCTGGAAGCCGTGGCGCAGCAGGTGATGGAGGAAGAGGGCATCGAGGTCGAATATATGTTCGGCACAATGATCGAGGTTCCCCGCGCTGCGCTCACTGCCGCCGAGATCGCCGAGTACGCCGACTTCTTCTCCTTCGGCACAAACGACCTGACCCAGATGACGTTCGGCTACAGCCGCGACGACGCCGAGGGCAAGTTCCTACTGAAGTACGTGGAGGGCTTCGACACGGGCCAGGTCGACTTGGAGGGCCAACCGGTGAAGTTCCAGATTCTGGAGGCCAATCCCTTCCAGACACTGGATCAGGTTGGTGTCGGCCGTCTGGTCAAGATGTGCGTGGAGGAAGGGAAGGCGGCCGATCCAGATATGGAGATCGGCATCTGCGGTGAGCACGGAGGCGATCCCGACTCCATCGACTTCTGTCACCGGGTCGGCCTGGACTACGTGAGTTGCTCGCCATTCCGAGTGCCGGTGGCCCGGCTGGCGGCAGCCCAGGCGACGATCCAGAACAACAAGTAATCAATAGCGTCCACATAGACTTCACGTGGCAGGTGGCCCAAGCCACCTGCCACACCATTATAGGCACACCGCCGATAGAGATCGCTACAGGCCAGCCCGTTGTGGCGCGCGTCCGGTTTGCGCGAATGGGCAGGATGAATACAATATAAGGGTGTCGCGGAACAGATGTTGCCGGTAGTGCAGACCAAGGTAGTAACTGCCAGTGAGCGTTATTGACGAGATCAAGGATCGACTCGACATCGTCGAGGTCATAACCTCGTATGTCCCGCTCCAGAAATCGGGGCGGAACTACAAGGCCCTGTGCCCTTTTCATTCCGAGAAGACTCCCTCTTTCGTCGTCTTCCCGGACAGCCAACGCTGGCACTGCTTTGGGGCCTGCAGCGAGGGGGGCGACGTCTTCACGTTTGTCATGAAGAGGGAAGGATGGGATTTTCGCACTGCGCTGGAGGAACTGGCACGAAGGGCTGGCGTCGAACTGCGACCTCGCACACCAGCGCAGGCACAGGCAGAGGAAAAGGCCGACCGACTGCGCGAGATCCTGGCCGTGGCGGCCAAGTACTATCATCACCTCCTGCACCACGCTCCAGAGGCAGAAGCAGCGCGGGCCTACGTGGCCACGCGCGGGCTGAGCGAAGAGACGGTCGAACGGTTCCTGCTAGGTTACAGCCTCCCCGGATGGGAGAGAACGCGAGCTCACCTGACCGAACAAGGGTATAGCGTGGAGGAGCTCGTCGAGGCGGGCCTGCTCGTACAACGTGAGGACGGCAGTGGTGGCTACGACCGCTTCCGCGACCGGCTGATGATTCCCATTCGAGACGCAAAGGGACACGTGATCGGATTCGGGGCGAGAACGCTTGATCCCGAGGGCGTGCCGAAGTACATCAACTCTCCCCAGACGAAGCTGTTCGACAAGAGCCGGACGCTCTACGGGCTTGATCTGGCACGCCAGGCCATACGACGCGAGGAGCAAGCCATCATCGTCGAGGGCTATATGGACGTCATGCAGGCCAATCAGGCCGGGTTTGCCAACGTGGTGGCACAGATGGGGACAGCGCTCACGGAGCCACAGCTGCGGCAGCTCCAGCGCTACACCCACCGGCTGGTGTTGGCGCTCGACCCTGACGCAGCGGGCGTCCACGCAACCCTGCGAGGCGTCGAAGTTGCCCGCGAGGTGCTTGAAAAGGAATGGGAGCCGGTCTTCGACCCGCGAGGGCTGGTGGGACATGAGGCCCGGCTGGGAGCCGAGATCCGCGTCCTCAAGCTGCCGCGTGGGCAGGACCCGGACGATCTGATCCGTGACGATGTAGGACGTTGGGCTGCGTTGGTCGAGCAGGCGGTTCCTGTGGTGGACTTCTATCTCCAGCTTCTGCTGGAGGAAACCGACCTGGACGACACCAAAGCCAAGGCACAGGTGGTGGATACCCTGCTGCCAGTGCTGCGAGCCGTAGCGAATCCGGTTGAGCGGCAGGACTACGTTCAGAAAATCGCCAGAGCACTGCGGGTGAACGTGCGCGCTGTGCAGTCTCGCCTGCACAGCAGCCAGCGGGGGCGGCCGGAGCGTCGCAGAGGTCGGGCAGAGGAACAGGCACCGCCGCGGACCGCAGCAGCAGACCTAGAGGGCTACTGTCTATCTGCACTCCTGCAGCGGCCAGGGATGCTCCCAAGGGTGAATGCCGCGCTCCAGGGAAGCCAACTTGAACCTCTGAATGAGCAGGATTTTCAAGACACAGGCTACCGGGCGGTCTTCCAGGTCTGGGAATCTCTACTGGCGACCGAACAGCCTGCCCCAGTGGAGGCACTGCAGGCACAATTGCCCACCGAGCTGCACACACGGCTGGAGGAGCTACACACGTCCGACGAAATCGACCTGGACGATGAGCAACGGGCGCGTGACATCTCGCTCACGCTGCTACGAATGCGGGAACGCAACCTGAGACGCCTGGGACGAGAGTTGAACTTCCTGACCATCGAAGCTCAGGAAGAAGGAGATATGCGGGCGGAGCAGTACGCCAGCGCCTTACACGCGTACACAGAGACATTGCTGCGGACCCAACAGGCGCTGGCGCAGCGATGGGGCTGGGTGAACCGTGCATAGCAGTATACCTCAAGCGTGCGCTTAGCTGCGAACCTATTGACGATGAGCCAGGAAAAGGAACACAAGTCCAATCAAGCAAGCACGGAAGACAAGTCGACATCAACCGATGCGTCAGACCAGCTCAGGTCGGTGACGTCTAAGGTCGAATCAATCCTGGTGACGGTGGAAAAGCCCCCCTCAACCGATCAGGGGGAAACAGCCGCGCTGATCGAGGTAGACGAGCCCTCCCCTAACGAACTGGAAGAAATCGAGGAAGAGAAGCCAGAAACCAAGCAAGAAGTGCTGCTTGAAACGACCGACGATCCAGTACGGATGTACCTGCGGGAGATTGGGCAGGTCCCGCTCCTGGAGCCGCATCAGGAGATATGGCTCTCCACTCAGCGAGAGGCAGCCACCTATCTTGAGAGCGTACAAGTGCGCTTGAGCGAACAAAGCGGGCGGATACCAACAGATGAGGAGACCCTCACAACCCTGATGGATTCGCTTCGCGAGTTCTGGTCAGGTGTAGTCAAGAACTGCAACCAGCTGAAGCTGCCTGGGCCTGACCTGGCCACCTTGGTAGCTGAAGCACAGGCAATCCGCCAGACACCGATACCGCGAATTCCCTCGTATCTCTACGACTATCTGGAACGGACAAGCTGGTCGGAATCGGAAGATGGGAGGCTGAAGGCGCTCGGAAGTGATCTCTTCGACGTGTTCACCCTAATCTACATATTGCCTGAGCCCATGTCCGACCTGATCCGCACAGAGTGGCACGACACTCAGAGATTCCCGACGCGACGCAAGGTCGCTGCGGTGATGCTAGACGAGGAGGCAATCACAGCAACGTGGGCCAGGCTGGAAGAGGGAGCTACAGAGGCCAAGCAACTCCTGGCACGGGCGAATCTCCGTCTGGTGGTCAACGTAGCCAAGCATTACATAGGGCGCGGGATTTCATTTCTTGATCTGATCCAGGAGGGGAACATCGGGCTGCTGCGAGCAGCCCAGAAGTTTGATCACACGAAGGGCTTCAAGTTTTCGACGTACGCCACCTGGTGGATCCGGCAGGCGATCAGCCGGGCCATCGCCGACCAGGCCCGCACGATCCGTATCCCTGTGCACATGGTGGACACGATCAACCGGCTGCACCGTCTCAAGCGGCAGTTGGTCCAAGAACTGGGGCGAGAGCCTTCAATGGAGGAACTGGCGCTAGAGTCAGACCTACTGGATCCGGAAGAGAAAGCGGCCATCCTTCAGGCACAGAATGCGCCGGGATTACTGCCGCCGTCGCTGGAGCGCCGACTGCAACGCGCGGCGACCAAAGCGCGCCGCATCATGCGCATTTCACAGGAGCCGATGTCGCTGGAGATGCCGGTGGGGTCGGAGGACAGCGGTATGTTGGGCGACTTCATTGAGGACGAAACTATCCCAGGGCCGGTCGATGCGACCTCCAACCAACTGCTGAAGGAGCAGTTGCACGTCATCCTTAATTCACTCAGCGAGCGGGAGCGTGCAGTGCTGGAGATGCGGTTTGGGCTAAAAGACGGCGAAAGCCACACGCTAGAGGAGGTTGGGCAGGCCTTCGGTGTCACACGCGAACGCGTGCGGCAGATCGAATCAAAGGCACTCCGAAAGCTGCGTCATCCGGGCTACAGGCGCAAGCTGCGCGATTTTCTTGGCTAGTGTTGAAGATCCAGGCCCCCACCCCCACTGAAGCCCCCGGCTCTCCGCCGGGGGCTTCTTCTACGACGCGCACCGACCGGCTCCTCAGGGAAGCGCAGGAGATCGCAGGGTCAGCGTCGCATCGTCGAAAAAGGCGGCATGGTACGCCTGCGCGAACTGCGTCTCCGCGAACATGCAAACCGTCACCTGGCCTGCCTGGCCTGCGACCACCTGGGGCGAGGCAAGCGTCACCACATCATCTTCCTGGTTGGCGATCCGCTCATCCCCCCACTGTGCCGCTTCGCATCCCTCTCCGCCGTTCGGATCGACGCCTACCTTAAGGACATAGCCTCCCGTTGTGTTCTTGACAAACCCCATCGCTTGCACCTGAAACTGCACCCGGCTTCCCGCCCCCACAGTCAGCACCTGGAACACCCAGGCCCGCAGCTTGACCCAGGGGACAGTATCGATTTGGAGCGTCGGGCCGTTGATCCACTGGCCCGGGTCGTCGGCCTGATGGAAACGTGGAGCAGCGTAGGATGTCGCGGGGTCAAACTCGTCGCCCGGAGCCCAATTGACGAAAGCTCCGGTGCGCCAGCCAGGGATGGAATTCTCCAGAACGCCCTCAAAGGTGGGATTCTCCAGCACCACAGGGATGGGCGTGGGCGGCAGCGTAGGCGTGAGGGTCGGCCAAGGGGTGGGCGCAGTGGTGGGTGTGTCGGTAGGCCCAGGCGTGCGGGTTGGCTGGGGGGTGGGACTCACCGTAGGCGTCCAGGTGGGCACTGACGCAGCGGTAGGCAGAGACGACGCTGCCAGAGTTGATACAGCGGCAGGGGTAGCACGTGGGCCTGGCAGGGAACGGATGACCACGACCACCATTGCACCCAGGACGACCACGTCGGCCAGCGCCAGAGCCGCGACGATAAGCCATTTGGTTCGGGACACGGGAATACTCCTTATGAACTGCTGCTGGCTGCAAGTCTACCGTATTCTCAGGCTCCCGTCAAACCCGAGAACAGGCAGCATTTCATCGCCGCTCCAGCTTTATGATGCCGATCGCCATAGTCGCGGCTACAAAGCACCCTATCGGAGCGCTTCAGCTATCATCTCGGACGAAGAAGCCGGGTGAGCAGGCTCAGCCGCCCTTGGTTGGCATGTACCGGGCCAGCTTTCCCGCCAGGTTCGAAAGCGGCAGGCTCTGTAGCCATACCCGGCCCGGTCCGGTCAGCTTTGCCAGGAAAAGCCCCTCACCGGAGAAGAATATGTTTGCCACCCCCTTCACCGTCGCGATGTCGTAGCTGACCGTAGGCTCGAACAGCGCGATGTGGCCAGGATCCACCTGCAACGCCTCGCCGGCGACCAGCGTGTACTCCCGCACCTCGCCGGGAATCTCCAGAAAGACGGTGCCCGGACCGGTGACCTTCTGCAAGACAAAGCCTTCACCGCCGAAGAACCCCGTCCCCAACTTCTTGCGGAAGTGCATCTCCAGCTTGACCGAAGCCTCGGCGCACATGAATGCGTCTCTCTGGCAGATCAAGCTCTGGCCCGCATCAAGCCGAAAGTCGAGTACTTTGCCGGGCGCTTCGGGCGTAAACACCACCATCCCCTCGCCGCTGCGACAGGTGTACGTGGTCATAAAGAGCGACTCGCCCGCCAGCTTCCGGCCGAGTCCAGCCATCAAGCCACCCTTGCTGCCGGTCTTCATCTCGATGTCGCCGCGCATCCAGGCCATCCCACCTGACTCGGTATAGACGGACTCACCCTGGCTCAGGTAGATGTCGACCGACTGTAACAACGTGCCAAGAATGTCATATCGCATCGTATCCACTCCTTTCATAACATAGTTTCGAAGTGACTGCTCAGTCTAGGTGCCAGGCACTTACAAGGCGCCGTTTGCCTGAAGGCTTGGATGCACTCAAGCAGGTTTTGGCTTCAGATACTCGCCCAAGCGGCGGCCACCGCCGCCAGTGCCTGGCACCTGGGTAGCTACGTTTCGAACCACTCAAGTACCGAAGATCTGGTTCAAGAGCACGACTAGACTCTTTTCGAGCACACAGTACGAGTAGTAGTGACGGCCCAGCTCATAGTTGTGCTCGGCCATCTCAGCCGCAAGGGCCGGGTCGCACATGATGGCCCGGGCTTGACGGACCGTCTCCTCGGTGACGAAATCCTCAAATCCAACCACCCTGAAGCCCTTGGGCTCGATATCTCGCCGAAAGATCTCGTAGGTGCTCATCACAATCGGCCGACGATAGTAGATGGCCTCCAGGAAGGCGTTCCCAAAGCCCTCCACTGTAGATGGATAGGTCACCAGGTCGGCCTGCTGGTAGATATCGGCCAGGGTGAAGATCTTGCGTCCATCGGACGTCTGACCGCGCGCAGAGGCGACCACGTCGGCGACGAAAAGCACCCGCACGTCGAGCAAATCGGACAGGGTTCGCAGGTAGGTCTCATAGGCAGTACCTTCGTCACCGGACGAATGAGAGATCACGAGTGTGCACTTCGAGTTCAGGCGGCGGGTCAGCTCGATTGCCTGTTCAATGCGTTTTCGGGGGACCACTCGCGTTGGCTGAAGCAGAAGATACTCATCGGGAGCAACGTCAAGCGCAGGTCGAACTGCCGCAGCGTAGGCATCGGGCTCAGGCGGCGGCGTGTCGAAATCCATCACATTAGGAATCAGCACAGAGCTGACCCCAGTGCGTAAGGCCAGCTGGCGGGCAGCGTAGGAGTTGATCACCACGTGATGGACGGAATGCAGGATGGGAGGAAAAGCGCCCAACTGGTAGTCAGAAGCAGCGGTGACTTTGAAGCGCTTGCGTTCCCAGCCAAAGTCGTGATGATGTCCAACGGTGGGGATGTGAGTCTCCGCGATCAACTCTGCCAATGCCAATCCCAGAGGGATGTTCATGGGAATGGCGAGAGCGTTCTCCGCGATCAACAGGCCCAGGTCAAAGGAGCGCACGAACTCGTACAGGTGGGCCTTCAGATGCCACTGAAGCGCTTGAATTCTCTGGGAGGTCTGCGGTGACCGTGTGTAGTTTTCGAACAGGTCGGCGTTCAGAGCCCGGATGTCGGTATGATTGAAATGGGCTTCGGGCACAACGTAGCTACGATCCTCCGGCCAATCCAATTCACCGGCAAAATAGAAGCACTCGTGGCCCAGACCAGTCAGAATGCTCGACCACTTCCTGGTCTCCAACGAAACGCCATCTGTCCCAGCCAGCCGAGTGGAGACGAAGCCAATTCGAACGTGTCGATCAGTCACCTCAACCACCTATCAACCACAATACCTGGTAGGGAACCACCCGCAGAGTCAGCTCGCCAAAGCCATCCACCGGGAAGGCGGCCCCGGTGATCAGGTCATACATCTGACCAGCGTGGGGCAAGGGCAGTGCGCCCAGGTCAATCTGGAGAGACTGCTCGCTGTCCGAGACGTTGTGGATGCACAGGAGCGCTTCGCTTCCATCCGGCGCACCACGGAGCAGGACGAAGAAGGCCGGGGGGGCGGAGATCACCTGCTGTGGGCCGCTGGGGTGGAAGGCCCGATGGGCTGCGCGCGTGCGAATCAAGTGGCAGTATGGGTAAAACACCCGATAGCGCAGCGAGGGCGAGTCCGCCAGCGCTCGCTCGAGTGACTCGCGGCGGAACTTCTCCCGATTGATGGAACGATACCGGCCGGTCTGCTCTACACCAGCGTGGTAGCTGCGCGAGCCGAACAAGCTGTGGACGTAGATGCCGGGCACACCAGCCAGGCTCAGCATGACGGCCTGCGAGGCCAGGAACCGACGAACCTGCAGGTCGAGCGGCTCGGCAGCATGCGGGTCGGAGAGCGCGTCGAAATAGGAGATATTCAGCTCGTAGGCGGTCTGACTGCCGTCGGGCTCGGCCTTGTAGGAGACATAGCCGCCGTGAGCCCGCGTACGCTCGACCAAAGCCTGCACCTCCGAGGCACTGAGGATACCCTCGGCCGGCCGTACACCGATGCCATCGTGGGAGGCCAAGAAATTAAAGAAGGTGCCGCTGCGCTTCCCTTTGTATTGGACGGTGCCGCTGCGCTTCCCTTTGTATTGGACGGTGCCGCTGCGCTTCCCTTCATGCTGTAAGGTGCCGCCAGAGGGAGTACTCAGACCAGCAGCCCACTCGGAAAGGCGAGAGGCATCGCCGGTGTGAAAGGTGTGCAGAACCAGGGGCGGGAGCGTGAATTGGTAGACCATCTGGGCCTCGTCCGATCCATCGCCAAAGTAAGAAACGTTCTCCCGGTGGGGGACGTTGGTCTCAGTGATGAGAATCACGTGCGGCGCGACAGCATCCAGGACAGCCCGGAAGAGCTTGACCACCCGATGTGTCTCCTCCAGATGGATGGAGGGAGTACCAATCTTCTTCCACAAGTAGGCGATGGCATCCAGGCGGATGATCTCGGCTCCCTTTTCGACGTAGAATAGAAGAATCTCAACGATCCTCAGCAACACATCAGGGTTGGCGTAGTTGAGGTCGATCTGGTCCGTGCTGAACGTCGTCCACACCAGCCGTTCGCCCTGGGCCGCCTGCACGCGGGTCAACAGTGGCAGCGCCCTGGGACGGACGACTTGTGAGAGGTCCGTTCCCTCCTCGACCACGATGAAGTAATCCGCAAACTCAGGATTCCCCCTCAGAAACTCCTGGAACCATCCGCTCTGCGCCGAGATGTGGTTGATGACAGCGTCGAACATCAGGCGAAAGTCGGAGCCCAGACGCTCAACGTCGGCCCAGGTACCAAGATCCGGGTTCACAGCAGCGTAGTCGATGACGGAGAAGCCATCGTCAGAGGAGTACGGGAAAAAGGGCAGAAGATGGACGCCGGTGATGGTTCCTTTGACATACGTCTCCAATACCTCAGCCAAGGTCTGGAGCGGGTGCTTGTCCGGCTCGGTCACTTGGTCACCGTAGGTGATAAGGATGGCGTCACGCTCCGTCAGACGCTCCTGAGGGACAGGGCATTTGTTTGTTCCAGTGGTCGGGAATCGAGAGTTACGCTGCCGGAACTCGGCCAGGATGGCCTGCAGCCGCTCCATCAGCGCTGGCGCCCGCTGAATGCCGTACAGGAAGGTCAGGTGATCTAGGATAGAAGCCTCCAGCGTCATCATGCCCAAACATCCTCGACTACGCGGTCAACATCCAGGGTACTTGCTTGCAAACAAGGTTACATTCCCAGAGCGCCTTTCGTCATTCGTACTGGCAGACTTCAGGAGTCTCAGGAGCACCAAAGACTGGTGCTTTGTCAATGAGAAATGGACTGGGCGTAGTGGCGACACTTCGGCTTGACTCAGGGCGTGCTTCAGTCGCTCGCTAAGCAGCAGAAACGACTGAAGTCGTTACTACGAACCTATCGACACACGATTGACAGAGTACTAGCTAAAGTGAAAGGACTCCTTCCCATTGTAGTACTTGTCTGTCCATGCAGCGTCGAAGGAATATGAGATATTCACTAGAATCCACCCCTGGCGGTGGCACGTGAATACCGGGCAAACTCACGGCCCGTCGGCCGGCGAGACAGCGTGCCATCAGAATGGCCCTTCTGAAGAGTGATGGTGCATCGCGGCAAGGACGGCGCAACGCGGAGCTTTCACCCGACAACGCTGAGCTACCCGTCCAGCCGGTGGAAATGACGAAGCAGTCACCATGATCCTTGGCTCACCCCCAAGGGCGAAAACATCCGACGCAGGGCGGCTTTCCATAGCCGCCGGGTGCGCTGTTTTCAAAGCAGTTCTTGCGCTTACCCCTTGACGCCGCCGGCCGTAAGCCCCTGTTCAAGAAACCGTTCCAGCGCGAGAAAGAGCGTGACCACAGGCAGCGTCATAATGGTCGATGCGGCCATGACGACGTGCGGGCGCGGCGTGGGATCGTTGAAAATCGTGTTGATCTTGATCGGCATGGTGAACATCTCGCGGCTGTTCAAGAACACGAGGGCATACAGGAACTCGTTCCAGGCGATCATGAAGGTGTAGATA
>Ga0207752_1001509_pt1 | contig 10536 bp, 3 predicted proteins | sample Pon2CUnioCityCA_6_FD_187272 | JGI IMG/M metagenome (GOLD analysis project Ga0207752, IMG submission 187272) | Marine sediment microbial community from Union City, CA, USA - Pond 2C Sediment 2 (SPAdes) | ecosystem: Environmental > Aquatic > Marine > Intertidal zone > Salt pond sediment ... | reverse complement strand
ATTATAAAGGTAATTCCGTAATACGCGGATATTCCGGCTGGGCCTTCCACCGCCTATGAGGAATGGGCCGACATCGTAGCAGATGTTGTCTTCGACGAGATAGTTATTCACATACGCGCGGCTGGAACCATAAGCGTGCATTGTATAAGTGCCGTCATATCGGCAGCTCATAATACAGTTGGAGATTACTTTGACGCCTTCGTCGTTCTGGGTGTAGATACAGTGCCCGTGCCCGCGGTCGGTACCGAGCCAGCCGTTGTTATAGATAATGCAGCCGTATATTTCCGGGTTGATTTCACTTTTCCAGCAGCTTATGCCCTGGTTGCAGTTATGGACAATCAGGTTGATGTATTTGCAGTTTTTCCCGCCGTACATGTGAAGCCCGCCCCAGGGCCGTTTCAGGTCTTGGGGATGTGAGCCGGGACTAACCGGCTTTTCCGGCACAGGTTCGGAAACGAATATCTCCAGGTCGCTGATCCATACGTTTTCGGAAGGACTTTGTATCGAAAGCCCGCCGTCAATCCTGGCTCGCTCGCCGGGCAGTGGCCGGACTTGAACCGGATTCTCTGCCGTGCCCACCATGCGAACTTCGAAAAGCTCCTCGGGGCGGCGTTTGTAAGTCCCTTCGAGCAGATAAATCGTATCGCCGGCGATAATTTGGTTTTTGCCGTCCAAAGCCGAGACGATATCCCAGGGCGCCTCTTTCGTGCCGGGATTGGATGCTTTGCCATCAGGACTGGTGTACCAGTCCGCAGCCGTTCCCAGCTGTGAAAAAGGCAATAAGAATAATATAATCGAAATCAGACTGTGTTTCATAATCCAATTTCCATACAGTGAGCAAATGCCGTTTTTCCCCATGCGTTTCACTCAATTCGCCTGCGATAGAGCCTGGTTTGCAGGGAATTTTGCCAGGCGGTCCAGTTCGAGTCGCTGAGTTCGCCTTCGATGGCTGATGCTACCTGGTTTATCTTGGCGTCCAGGTCGTCGATATAATAGACCATATAGGCCTCCGGCGTCGCCGGCAGCTTTGGAGAGCCGAATTCATATGAGCCGTGATGCGAGAGGATAATATGCCCCAATGCGTCCAAAATCTCCTGGTCGATTTTCGTGCCCCGAGACCTCAAAGAGTCGGCCTTTTGATTAATCATAACAAGGCTCTTGGAGATATGCCCAATCAACTGGCCCGAATCGGTGTATGCAAAGGCCATATCGTATTTAAGTTCTTCGGTTTTGCCAATATCATGCAGGATAATCCCCGCCAGGACCAAATCAGGCTGCACTTCCGGATACAACGGAAATATAGCAAGAGCCACTCGCAGCATGTTGTGAGTATGCTCCAAAAGCCCGCCGATATAATCATGGTGCAGTTTCATTGCAGCCGGGGCGTTACAAAATTTCTCCATTAGCTCGGAATCTGCCAGGAACTCTTCTACGAGAGCTTTCAATTGAGGGTTTTCTATCCTGCCGGCAGTCCTTTTGATATCTTCGAGCATCTTCTTTACGTCTTTTTTCGTTTTCGGAAGAAAATCGTCGATATTGACTTTGGCCGGATCAACGACGGCAACATTATTTACGATAATTTGCAGATTGTTCTGATAAAGTTCGCTTCGGCCTTGTATGTGCACGAAGCCGGGTTTCGGCAGCGACTTATACGCAGCTTCGGTCGCCTGCCACATCCGTCCGTTCAATTGCCCGCTGCGGTCTGAAAGGAACATCGCTATATACAAGTCACCCCGTGTTGTGCTTCGTAGAATCGGATTTTTGACTATATAAATATCGTCTATCGTTTGTCCCGGCTCGATCTGGTTGAGGAATTTATGCCCCATTTTTATCTCCCTTAATAGATTGATTAATTCTGTGCTGCATAGCTTTTGCGATTATATACGAGGTATCCTGTGACTCAAACAAATTCATTTTGATATTCATAATTGATATGTCCTCCAGGTTACATTTATTCAGTTGTCTCGTTATTTAATAAACCTTTACTTTATGACAATGTTATTACATGATAAATATTTCTGCAAGGTCTGTTCGAAATTCTAATGAATAAGACGATAATATGGCCGAATTAAGGTTTGTTTTTTGAATTGAAAGAGTAATAAGAAAATAATATCATTTTAGAAAAATTAATCAAAACTTAAATTTTAATTAAAGAGGAGTTGAATATGATATCCAGGCAAACTTTTAATAATGTCCATACTTTTATTTTTGCACTATTAATCTACGTTTTTCCTTGCAGTGGTGCGGCGGATGATTTTGTGCCTTTTGTGATCCCCGCCCGGCCTGATTTCAATTCGCCGATTGCAATCGCTTCATACGAGCCGATTCCAGTCGATAGTGACCGCTTACAGGCACGTGACGGACATTTTTATCATTCCGATAAACGCGTTCGAATTTGGGGCGTTAATCTCTCTTTTGGCGCGAATCTGCCCACTCACAAGGACGCTCCTTTTATCGCCGACCGTATGGCTGCGGTTGGAATCAATAGTGTCCGATGCCATCACCTCGATACGGCCCGCTGGCCGCGAGGTATCTGGAATGCCGACGACGGCAAGGACATCTCCTCCGAAGCCCTCGACAGGCTGGACTTTTTTATAAATCAGTTGGCCCGTCACGGCATCTGCGTAAATCTCAACCTCCACGTCGGCCGGGCGCACAGCCAATATCTCGGCTTGCCCGAAACGAACCGTAATTATGACAAGATTTCCAATATTTTCACGCCGGAGCTGGTTGATGCTCAGAGGAAATACGCCCGACAGATGCTCAGCCATGTCAATCCGTATCGCGGGATTCGCTACGCCGATGATCCGGCGGTGGCGTTTGTCGAGATAACCAACGAGAACAGCTTCTTCATGTGGTCCGGCGAAGAAACGCTGCGAACGCTGCCGCCGTACTATGCGGATGTTCTTCAAAAGCAGTTTAATGCCTGGCTCAAGCAGCGATACGGGTCCGACGAGAAGCTGCGCGAGGCCTGGGCAGAAGGTGCGCAGCCGCTCTGCAAAAATCTCCTGACTGATTTTAATTTGAAGCGAGGAAACGTTCCGGGTAACTGGCAGCTTGAACAGCATTCGGATTGTAAAGCTGCGCTTAGGCTCCAACAGTATCTATCTCAAAATGCGCTGCGTATAGATATAGATAAATCCGACGAAACCGAATGGCACCTGCAGTTCAAACAGGCGGGATTTTCGGTTGAAGCGGGGAAGTATTATACAGTGACGTTCGAGGCAGCCGCCGAAAAGCCGCGGCAGTTAAGTTGCGGCGTAAGCCAGGCGCATGAGCCGTGGCAGAATCTTGGTTTGTCGCGGCGAGTGGACTTGACACGGAAATGGCAGACGTTTCGTTTCGGCTTTGTCGCCAAAAATGATGACGACAACGCTCGTTTGAGCTTTAGTTTCGGGGGTAATAATGTTCCTTTCTACCTCGCTAACATAAAGCTCCAGCCCGGCGGCAGAGTGGGATTAAAAAGTGATGAATCGATTTCAAATGGTAGCGTACAAGTTTATGCCGAAAGCGAAAGCCCCCGGCGGACTATCGACCGGATGCGTTTTCTCGCTGAGACGGAAAAGAGTTATTTCGACGGTATGCGAAACTTCATAAAGAACGACCTTGGATGCAAGGCGCTCGTAACCGGCACAATTGTTTTCGGGCCGCTGGGATTGTACGCCCAAAGCAATATGGACTTTATCGATACTCATGCGTACTGGCAGCATCCGCGTTTTCCCGGCAGGCCATGGGACGCCGGCAACTGGCTCATCGACCAGAAGTCTATGGTGGACCACCCGGACGAGGCCACCGTCTTTAGGCTGGCCGCATCGCGTCTGGACGGCAAACCGTTCACACTAAGCGAATATAATCATCCGGCGCCTCTGGACTCTCAGGTCGAGTGTGTTCCTTTGCTTGCCTCATTCGCCGCCGCCCAGGATTGGGACGGGGTATGGTTTTACACTTACAGTCACAGTTCGGACCAATGGGATCGCGAGCACATGAACAGCTATTTCGATATAGATACGAATCCGGCCAAGTGGGGCTTTATGCGTGCAGGAACTGCTATCTTTCGCGATAAAAGCCTCGGGCATGAGGAGCACTTTAAACTTGTTAGCCTGATTGAGCCATCCGAAGACCTTCTGATTTCGTTGGCGCGGCTCCATCTTAAATATGACAGGAATTTGGCCGCAATGCTGGCGGACCGGGCGGAAATAAACTGGCGGGACATGCTTAAGATGGGCGTGGCTCTGACGTTTGAGAAGTCGATGGAAGATGGAAGTATGAAACAGCGCATCGACGAGGGCAAGCTTGAGTGGTCCGTTAAAGACGGCAGGGGATTGTATGCTGCTAAAGGCAAAGAAGGAGTTCTCATAGGTCATACGGGCAGATTTGGGCAGGCAAACGATGATATCCGTATTTCAAGTCCTTCTTATGCGGTTATGACGGCTACTTCTATTGATGGAATGCCGGTTTGGAGCAGCAAAAAGATTCTTATTACTGCATGCGGGCGATGTGAGAATACCGGCATGAAGTTTTCCAATGACCGCCGGACGGTCGGGCGCAATTGGGGCGGGCCGCCGGTTCGAATTGAAGCCGTGACAGGGACGGTGAAATTACCGCCGGGGCAATGGAAATGTAAGGCTCTTGGCCCGGATGGGATGCCGAAACATGAGGTGCCCATTAGCGATGGAGCCGTAAAACTTTCGCCGGAATATGAAACTATGTGGTATCTTCTAACACAGTAGATAAATTGGAAGGATTAACCGATGAATAAGACAAAACAGATTATCATTGTTGCAACCTTGGTTATATTCTGTTCTTTGATGAAAGAAGTCGAAATTTCCGCCGTAGAGCAGGGTAGTAAGGGCGGTTCGCGAACCGCCCCTACGTTATTCGGTAAAGATTACGATATTGATTCGGTTATCGCCAGCGATGCAAAGGTTACGCGTGTGGAGGCGGGATTAAGAATCGAAACGGGCCACGAGAAACCCTGGCCGGGAATTACCTTAAAGGCGCCTGAGGGGAAATGGGATTTATCCGGCTTTGAATACATTTCCGTCGATGTCGAAAACATTGCCGACGAGCCGGCTACGGTTAGCTGCCGTCTCGATAATCCCGGCGCCGACGGCACTAAAAATTGTGTAACAGATAATATCACGCTGTCCGGTGGAGAACAGGGGACTCTGACGGTGCGGATTTTCCCCGTGCCGTGGAAGCTCTCTGGGCCGCTGGAATTAATCGGCATGAGGGGATACCCGGTTCATGCCGGCAAAATCGATACGTCGAATGTTACCCAGATACTTTTCTTTGTTACCAGGCCTCGAATTGACCATGTATTCGAGATTCGCAATGTCCGCGCCGGCGGAAGTGTGACTGTTCTGGATGCGAATAATTTCTTTCCTTTTATAGACGAGTTTGGCCAGTTCATACACACCGATTGGCCGGGCAAGACGCATTCTCTTGATGAGCTGATTGCACATGGCAAAGCCGAGCGAAAGGACATCGCAGCCCATGAGGGGCCTGATGACCGCAACAAGTATGGCGGCTGGACCGCCGGGCCACAACTGAATGCTACGGGCTTTTTCCGTGTTGAGAAATACAAGGGCAAATGGTGGCTGGTCGATCCGGACGGCAGGCTGTTCTGGTCTCACGGCGCCGATTGCGTCCGCAGCGCTAATGCAACACCGATCAGCGACCGTGAGCATTATTTTCGCAACCTCCCTGAAGACGGCTCGCAGTTCGCTCAATTTTATGGGGGAGGTTCCTGGGCTCCACACGGCTATTATAAAGACCATTCGCCGTATAAGACGTACGATTTCAGCCAGGCGAATTTCCTACGCAAGTACGGCCAAGACTGGGCCGATGAATTTGCCGTGATAACACACCGCCGGCTGAAAAGCTGGGGCATGAATACCATCGCCAACTGGTCGGACAGTGACATTTACCTATTGCGAAAGACGCCGTACGTGTGTACTATCAGCTATGGTGCTCGCAGGCTCGAAGGCTCTGAGGGCTACTGGGGCAAATTTTTTGATGTTTTCGATCCGAGCTTTAGAGAAGCTTTACAGCGGCGACTGGAATCCGAAGAAGGCAGGTCTATCGGCGACCCGTGGTGTATCGGCTACTTCGTGCACAATGAGCTGGCCTGGGGCGATGAAGTGTCGCTGGCTTTGGCTGCGCTGAAGTCGCCCGCCGAGCAGCCTTCCAAAGAGGTTTTCCTCGATGATTTGAGAGCAAAGTACAAAACGATTGACAAACTTAACACGGCCTGGGGAACAAATCACGCCACATGGGACGCGCTATTGCAAAGCACTGAAGCTCCTGATAAGGAAAAAGCATGGGCCGATTTGACGGTCTTTTATACGAAAATTGCCGAGACCTACTTCGGCATCATCCATGATGAGCTTCATAAAGTCGCGCCGAACCAGCTTTATATGGGCTGCCGGTTTGCGTGGGTCAATGATCGTGCGGCAAGGGCCGCGGCGAAGTTCTGCGATATTATCAGCTATAACCGTTATACGTACAGCGTCGCCGAGCATCGCCCGCCGGAGGGTATCGACAAGCCGACCATTATCGGCGAATTTCACTTCGGCGCACTGGATCGCGGCATGTTCCATACCGGCCTTCGCAAGACGGCCAGCCAGCAGGACCGCGCCGATAAATACAAAAGCTACGTTCAAGGCGCGCTGCGGAATCCGTATATTGTCGGCACTCACTGGTTTCAGTACAAAGACCAGGCGACAACCGGCCGCGGTGACGGCGAGAACTATCAGATCGGTTTGATTGACGTTTGTGACAAACCTTATCCTGAGACGATCAAAGCCGTTCGCGAGGTCGGCTATAACCTTTACGAGTATCGGATGCAGGCGGAGTAAGCAACGTAGCACACCATTTGTTGAAGATTTTGGGTAAATGCTGGTGTGCGGTCCTATGGACTCCTTACGGAGTGCACACCCTACTTTGAATAATGTCTTATCAATTTTTAGCTGCCGGGAGTGGGAGCAGTTCCGTGCCAGCTTTGTGGATCGCTCCAACTTGCCGGGTGTGTGAGCGGATCATTAATTGCAAGCGAGCTGCCATTGCCGTCCGTTGCCGGATACCATGTGTCACTATACTCGAAGCGCAGGATCGCCGCATCCAGGGGCGCTGGAAGCTTCAGGGCAATCTTTTCGCCGCCGTTGTTAAGATTGCCTGAATATTCGCCGACTGTGTTGAAACCTGTGCCGTATGCCGATTGGAAGGAGGCTATGCTACTGACTACCACAACATGACGGCCGGCTTCAAGCATCATAGCGGGAAAGGTGAAGTAAATTCCATCGCTGAAGCGAACGCCGGTCAGGTCCAGGGGTGTATCACCTATATTTTGCAGCTCGATGTAGTCGAATTCGCTGCCGGAAGGTGAGTGGTACATAAGCTCTGTCACTCTCAGGTTGTCCAGAAGAGCCAGAGCGTTAGGGTAAGGAAAATCATCGGCTGCTGTCGTGATAATCCCGTCAAGCCCAGCGCTGATGAGCAGATCGGAGCTTGTTAAAGATGTATTCAAGCCCTGGATTGCAAGTATGTTAGCGCCCGGCTTGAGATTGCCAATGAATTCGGAGACATCGATATCCTCGAAGTCCACGGCAGCGGAATCCGAATGGCTGGAGCTCGAACGGGAATCCCATTCTGGCGTGCCGTCAAAATTACGTCTTGCTACTTCGACGCCGTTCAAGTAAGCTACAAAGCCGTCATCAAAGCGAATGCTCAGCGCTAATTCGGTGAGATCGGCCAGTTCGTGTGTCTCTATGTTGAAGGGTATGCGAATATAACAGGAGCCATTCTCGCCGTACATCTGTTCTTCTACGTCAAGGCTGATAAAGTCTTCATAGCCGGAGCTCCTTTCGTATCCGACTCCGCCGGGATCGCCCGTGACCGGTTCCCAGGCCGAATCATCGTAATTTATTTCGATGCTCCATTCGGAGCCTATATCTTCGGTCGGAACCAAAACAAGCTTGTTGGCGTTTTCGGGTGCGAGGTTTATAACTGCGACAGCAGCGGTTTTGCTCGACGGATTGGAGACACCCGGCGTCGGCAGCTCGAAAAACTCGAAATTATCGCCGCCGTCGGGCGCCCGGCCATACGAGACATCTGTGGTCTGCGGCCCGTATATCACCCTGTCAATCTGATTCAGTTCGGAGTCGAACAGGCCGATCATTTCACTGTCAGCCGAGAGCTTGAAATTCACGTGGCCGGACTGGTTGTTGTCGTCCGCTTCAAACACAGTGAAACCCTCGGCGGCGATGAAACTCAACGGGCCGATAGGATACTTATCAGGCTGAGTGACGGGATTGTCAGTCAAATACAAACCGCTCAAATCAACAGGGACAGCTTGAGGATTGTACAGCTCGACAAAGTCATCCTCGAACAGCACAAGACCATCGGCAAGCCATTCGTTTATCTTTAGCTTCCTCTGATCGCCGAGCGGCTGTGCGATATTAGCCTCACCGAAAGTCGGCACAGTCAATGTCCAAAGGCCATCGGTTCCAATTCTGCCGATGGACATATCCGGCAACTGCAGGCCGAATTCGACCGAATCGAGTAGTTGGCCGCTGCTGTTATACAGATAAAGACCTTCGCCGTCACTATTGAGTGCGAAGCCCAAATGTACGCCGGAGCTGGTAGTATCGGAATCGGCGAATAGCACAAGGTATTCGCCGGGATCGATAGAGGCTCCATCCGGAAAGATGAATTTCCCCGGCTCGTTCGGATTGTCCGTTATGCTTATGCCGGACAGACTCATCGGAGCCGGACCGTCATAATAAAGCTCTATCAGGTCGGGAAAGCTTCCGCCTCTTTCGAGGATTGTGCTATTGATCGCCAGGACTTCATTGATTACCAGCCTGGAATAAGATGTCTCGATGGTCCATGTTCGTGAGGCGGCCGGCTCATCTTCGCTTTGCCAGGCGCCGGCGGAATTCTTTCCGATAGCGTACACAGTGTAGGTTTGGCCGTCGACGAGATTATTTAACACAATGGGCGTATCCACCGGCAGTTCTTCGCTCCAGGATTCGTTATTAAGTCTGTATTTGTAATGCGTTATACCAGGCCCGCCGACGGTCGGCACGGTGTCCGTACGGTAAGTTATTGAATCCGGCTCGCCGCAGATTACCGCTCCGGCTGGTACGTAAGCGCCCATGTCCAGGCCGCACGGGCCTGCGCTGATAGCCGGTGAACCGGCTTTGAGGCGAAAGTCCGTATTCGGATCGACAAAAACAGGATCGGCGTCAATATTGCCAGCGCCGTAAGAGTGCCAATCGGTCGGGAGAATCGAATTGTTGACAGCAAGAATTGTCAATTCATCAATACCTTCGATAGTAAGGGGGGTGTTCCAGAATATATTGCCGTCTATGTAGGCACCCTGGCCGGGGCGCCTGGCCGGAAGGCCGAGCTCAAAATATATTCCGGCTCCAATTGTTTTGCTGACCGTGTTGTTCACGAATGTTAGAAATGCTTCGTTTTTGACCTGGGAGATGTGATCGTTGTTATAGAAAATATTGCGGACCATTACGTAATGCTTAGCGGCTCCGGCGGAAATAACGTTCGACTCACCCGAGGCCCTGTTAAGCTCATCCTTTATATAGTTCATGAAGAGATTGCCTTCGATATGGGCGTCGCATTCGAGGTCGAGAGCATCGTCGCCGCCGCCCATAAAGATATTGTTCATAATCTGCGGGATGGGATCGGGGCGTGAGCTTCCGTCGAAGTCGATGGCGTCGTTGTGACCGGGAGTTGTCCCGAAAACATTGTTCTCAATAATTAGATGGCCGCCGGCGGCTATGCCGCTGCCCCAGATATGCTCGGTGCGATTGTCAGTTAGTGTTTGTCCGGCGGCAGGTGTGTCGGTGAAAGTTGAGTTGCGCACAATCAGAGAAGAATCTCTGGCGATTATACGCTGAAGAGTCGTGTTATCAAGAGTGACATGATCGAGCAAAAGATTGGATTTTTCCAGGCCTATCATGCCGTCGCTTGTTCGCCCGTATTCAATCACTGAATAACTGATGCGATTGTCCTGCATGGTGCTGTCGAACTGAATGCCGTCCCATGTGCCATTTGTGCCGGGCGTCCGAGTGAAACGGATCAGCTCATGTTCTTTTCCCTCGGCGACAAGACGGCCCTCGACAGTCATCTTCGCATCCGGATCGAAAAATACTGTTGTGCCGGGCAGGATGGTCAAAGTAGTGCCCGGCGGTACGGTCTGCTCGCCGGTGATACGGTAGGGACCTTCTTCCGGCGTCCAGATGGCGTCTTCTGCCAGTGAGCCTTCAGGCAGGTCAATCTGTGCTCTTTTGAACCATGTGTAACCCTGGTCGGTGACTGTCGAATCCGGGTCCGGCTCGGCTGCGGGATCGCCCGCGTCGATGCACGGCGACGTCTCGGCGAGACGGTAATTGTGATTGGCCTGATCGACAAACATCGGACTGACGTTGAGATTGCCGGCGCCCGGCCATGGTTCTCCGAATACGTTGGAATAATTTATATGAATATCGGATTCGAGATACGGGCTCTGTACGT
>Ga0207752_1001507_pt1 | contig 10544 bp, 12 predicted proteins | sample Pon2CUnioCityCA_6_FD_187272 | JGI IMG/M metagenome (GOLD analysis project Ga0207752, IMG submission 187272) | Marine sediment microbial community from Union City, CA, USA - Pond 2C Sediment 2 (SPAdes) | ecosystem: Environmental > Aquatic > Marine > Intertidal zone > Salt pond sediment ... | reverse complement strand
TGCGGTGTCGTCCTCAGCTGTACCCGCACCAGAGGTGACTACGAAGCTGTGGTCGATTTCGAGGCAGCTGGCACGAAGCGCCTTCTTCTTAGCATGGCGCCCCTGAAGAAAATTGACTAGGACGCCCTGGCAGCTCTACGTGAAGTCAGCTCTTCGCGTCTCCTCATGACTGAAGCCCACTGGCCCTGCAGCCATTCGAGGGCCTTTCTCGTGTCACTGGCCACCCTCGCCTTCTCACAGGAGGCCACCCGCCGCTTAAACAGCCAGTAGGTCAACTCCTTGAACTCTATCAGCGAAGCCTCCTTGGAACAAGAGAGCCCCATTTCCTGACGAAACTCCCTCAGCAGAGCCGGAAGATCCGCATCATAAACACGCCGATACGCTTCCTTCTCAATCTTATCGAGTTGAACAACCCCCAGGCTGCCCAGATCCTTATGCACCTCTTCAGCGACCGCTGCCACCAACGCTTCTTCCACTACTATCCCATACAGGTAGTTGAGGTAAGCCCGGTATTTGACCTCTCCTATAAGTCGGCGGAATTCCTGCTGGCTTATCTCAACAGGAGGGGTTGCTCGAAAGAGCAGATTCAGCTTTTCTTCCTCCGGGAGAAGCCCGTCCACCTCGAGACAGAGGCGTTGCGCCAGCGACAGCCAGTCAAAGGCTTCACCAAAGATGAGATAGCAGTAAGTATCTCCCTCATATGTCTCTTCAGCGCTGCCCCATAGCCCTATGGCCTCCAACAACGCCACATACCAGTTCTTCCCTTCGGCCAGCGCCTGCTTGAGGTGGTAGATTGCCTCACGGTCCGAATAAAGCTGACTCAAAGTGTTCGTTGTCGCCACATGGAAATTCTACCATAGGATGAAGGGACCATGAACGGTCCGGCCCGATTCAGGCTATGCTACTTGCCAGACCAGTATTGATAAACGCGCTTGACTTCGGCGCTCCAGAAAGACCGTTTGTCTTCTTCGCTTCCACCCGCGAAATTGCCCAGAACAATCGCCTCCCGAAAAAATCCGGTGCCTGGCATTCCGGTGTCCTTGCGTACCACCAGAGAGCCCAGCATTGGCCTTCCGCTCCGTATCTCCGAACCGCACACCTCTTTCAGAATTTTAGCCAGGCTGCGTCTTCCCTGAGCGCTACTTATGCTGATTCCGATTAGCACGGCTGCCTCAGCGTAGCATATGAGTCGACCGCACTTGGCTACCTCCTTGAGCTTCTCACCCAAAACTGTGACCGAGGTGTCGGCCGTACCACAAATGCCACTTTCTACCATCTCGACCATCAGACTAGCATGCGCTCTAAGAGAACTCAATATCCATTCGTTACTTTGACTGGTTTGGAAGGGCTGGCTATACTAGCTCGGACTAAACCGCCGATGCAACAACTGGCCGATAGACTGATTGAGTGGCTCAGGAACCAGGTAAGCGGCGCTGGCGCCAGCGGGCTTGTTCTAGGCATGAGCGGTGGAGTGGACTCTTCAGTCGCAGGTGTCCTCTGCCAGATGGCCCTTCCCGGAAGCACCCTTGGCCTTCTCCTGCCATGTCACAGCATTCAGGAAGACGTTGATCACGCCCGCCTGGTAGCCGAGAAGTTCAATATCAAGACCCTCCTTATTCCCTTGGATCCGGTCTATGATTCGCTGACAAGAACACTGGTTGACGAACACGATACCTCCCCAGCCCACAGGCCTGCCCAGGCAAACCTCAAGCCGCGCCTCCGAATGACTGTCCTTTACTACTTGGCCAACAAGCTCAACTACCTGGTGGTCGGTTCAAGCAACAAGTGCGAACTGGGGATCGGTTACTTCACCAAATATGGCGATGGCGGCGTGGACATAATGCCGTTGGGAAACCTCGTTAAACGCCAAGTAAGAGAAATGGCTCAGTATCTCGGCATACCCCCCACCATTATCGACAAGCCACCATCAGCCGGACTGTGGCCGGGGCAGACTGATGAGGAGGAGATGGGTATCCCGTACGACGATCTCGATGCCTACTTCTCTTCACAACCCGTAAGTGAGGAAGTCCGTAGCAAGATCGAACAGAGGATTGCCCGGAATGCCCACAAGAGGGCTCTGCCACCCGTGCCGGGCTTCTAAGACCTCATTATTGTAGTACCATTAGGCCTGTGCTATCATCCCACTTAATTGGATTTAGTGAGGTAGGTAAATGGACAAGGACAAGGCTTTGGATCTGGCTATCGAACAAATTGAGAAGCAGTACGGCAAAGGTTCCATCATGCGTCTCGGAGAGGCCTCAGCGAAGCTCGTTGTCGAGATAATTCCCACGGGTTCTCTGGCATTAGATCTTGCCTTAGGCCTGGGCGGCATACCTCGCGGGCGTGTCACTGAAATATTCGGTCCCGAGTCCTCGGGTAAGTCCACCTTGGCCTACCACATTATCTCCCAGGCCCAGAAGAAGGACGGCATCGCCGCCTATGTTGATGTGGAACACGCGTTTGATCCTACCTATGCAGCGCGGTGCGGCGTCGCCGTAGAAGACCTTCATGTTTCTCAGCCGGACTCCGCTGAGCAGGCTCTGGGGATTACCGAGACCCTGGTAAGAAGCGGTGCTGTCGACATCGTTGTCATCGACACAGTCGCTGCGTTGGTACCGAGGGCAGAGATCGAAGGAGATATGGGTGATGCCCAGGTAGGCTTGCAGGCCAGACTTATGTCGCAGGCCCTCAGGAAGCTGACTGCTGCTATCAGCAAGTCGCATACAGCGGTCCTTTTTATCAACCAGCTCCGCGAAAAGGTTGGTGTCTTCTTCGGCAACCCTGAGGTCACCCCTGGCGGCAGAGCTCTCAAGTTCTACAGCTCCGTACGGATCGAGCTGAGAAGGGCAGAGTCGATCAAGACGGGCAACGAAATCATCGGCCATAGGGTGAAAGCCAAAATAGTCAAGAACAAAGTCGCTCCACCCTTTAGAACCGCGGAATTCGACATTATGTTCCAATATGGGATAAGCAAAGAAGGAGACCTGCTTGATCTCGGCGTGGCGATGGGCCTCATTAAGAAGACGGGAGCCTTCTTTTCCTTCAATGATAACCGCCTCGGACAAGGTCGGGAGAATGTTAAGGTGTTTCTCAAGCAGCATCCTGAAATCGCCGAAGAGCTGGAGAATATCATCAGGACCAAGGGCATTCCACAGGCTGCCGCTCCCTCACGGGAGGAAGAGGCCGTTGCCGCAGAGTAGTCCGCCCGAAGAACTGGATTTCGGGCCCTGCCTCGAAGCAGCGTATCGCTATCTCAGCCTCAGACCCCGCAGCGAGTTTGAGGTCAGAACCAGACTCAAGAAGAAGGGGTTTCCCGTCCAGTCTATTAACCGCACCTTAGCGGAACTGCGGCGGCAGGGATACCTGGATGACGCTTCCTTTGCCCGCTTCTGGACGGAAAACCGGGAGTCCTTCAGCCCCAGGGGTCGCTCCTTACTGCGACTGGAACTGCACCAGAAGGGCGTTGAACCCGAAGTCATCCGGCAAGCTACCCAGGACTTGGATGACGAGGAGAACGCATACAAGGCAGCCAGAAAGAAGCTCAAGAAGCCCGTCAACTCTGACTACGACACCTTCCGCCGGTCCGTCGGGGGCTTCTTGCGGCGTCGCGGATTCAGCTACGGAGTATGCCAGCGAGCCCTAAGCCGCATCTGGCACGAGGAAATAGGGGATTCCTAGATCCCCTACCCACCACTATCGCCAAAGCCTGCAAGTCCTCACTTTCACCTGTAATCCATAATCTTCAGGCACAAATCAATTTGCTGCGTGAACCCCGAATGCGGTACAATGCATCGGGAGTTCGAAGAAAGGAGGTCCATGCCCACTTCCAGGACCGAAGAGTTACCCGTCATTTGGTTTCAAGCCAGCACCTGCACCGGTTGTTCCGTCTCCGTCCTAAACTCGGTAAGTCCCTCCATCAAGAATGTCCTCATCGACGAGGTCATCCCCGGTAAACACGTCAACCTTAGATACCAGGCTACCGTCATGGCAGGCCAGGGTGATGCTGTTATCGAGGAGATGGAACAGACCGCCGACAAGAAGAAAGGAGCCTACGTTCTGGTGATCGAGGGCGCTATTCCTGCAGCCCACCAGGGCGGTTACGGTGTGGTAGGTGAGAAGGGCGAGAAACCTATTACTATAACGTCTCACGTTGAACATCTGTCGCGGAACGCATTGGCTATCATAGCCCTGGGTACCTGCGCGGCCTTTGGCGGTATCGCGGCCGGTGCCCCCAATCCCAGCGGATCTATGGGGGTATTGGCATTTCTTAAGCAGCAGAAGATCACCACTCCTGTGATCAACGTGCCAGGCTGCCCACCTCATCCCGATTGGTTTGTGGGAACGGTGGCCAGCGTATTGCTCAAAGGTCTTCCCAACCCCGAAGAGCTGGACGAGCATAATCGGCCCAAAGCCTTCTATGGGAAGCTAATCCATGAGAACTGCCCGCGTCGAGCCTATTTTGAAGAAGGCAAGTTTGCCAAGAAGTTTGGCGACCCGGGTTGTCTTAACGAACTCGGCTGCAAGGGCCCGGTTACCTATGCCGACTGCCCTCTTCGTTTGTGGAACCACGGCGTGAACTGGTGTATCGGGTCGGGCGGCTCATGCATAGGTTGTGTCGAGCCGGGTTTCCCCGATCTGCTTGCGCCTTTCTACCAGAAACTGTCCGACGAAGCTTTGCCGGTTGTCGGTCAAGGAAAGAGAGGTTAGCCGAGTGGGTAAGATTATCATTGATCCGGTAACCCGGATCGAAGGACATCTCAAAGTCGAGGCAGTCGTTGAAGGTGGCGTAGTAAAGGACGCCATGAGTTCGGGCATGCTGTTTCGTGGCATAGAGATCATTCTCCGGGACAGAGATCCTCGCGACGCCCAGAGGTATACCCAGCGCATTTGCGGCGTATGTCCTACCAGTCATTCCATGGCCGCCACGTTGAATCTCGACAGCGCCTTCGGTATCGCCGACAAAATCCCCGATAACGGCCGCATATTGAGGAATTTGATCCTCGGTGCTGCTCATATTGCCGACCATATCCTGCATTTCTACCACCTGACAGCTTTGGACTATGTCGACGTTACTAAGGTACTGAACTACGACGGCAATGACCCGGCCCTCAACTCCGTCAAGGCCTTCGCCCAGCGTGGCGAACTCGGTCCCTTTGTGCCGCGCTACGAAGGCGACTATCGCCTCAGTGACCAGGGTAATATCAATGCCCTCGCTGATTATGTCAAGGCGCTCGAGATGCGTCGCAAGGCACAGGAGATGCTCTCCATATTCGGCGGCAAGATGCCCCACAATTGTGCCATCGTCCCGGGTGGCGTTACCGAGGTGGTCACCATCGACAAGATCGCCGCTTTCCTCTGGCGACTCAACGAACTCAGGGACTTCATCGATAACGTCTACCTTCCCGATGTGATCATGGTGGCCGAAGCCTACAGCGACTACTTCGATATTGGTGCTGGCTGCGGCAATCTCCTCTCTTACGGAAGCTACGATCTGGATGGCAAAGACCCTGACCTGACCCGCCGCCAGAGACTGTTCAAGCAGGGAACCACATCCACTGACCTTAAGGTCGGCCAGTTGGATACTCAGAAGATTGCTGAGCAAGTCAAGCACTCGTGGTACGAGGATTCTACCACCGGGAAACATCCCTCTCAGGGCATGACCAAGCCGGCCATAGAGAAGAAGAATGGCTACTCTTGGATCAAATCGCCACGCTATGACGGCAAGGTATACGAAGTGGGACCGTTGGCCAAGGTCGTGGTAGCCTACGCCGACGGCAACCCCGCGGTCAAGCCATTGGTTGATTCCACTTTGGAGCATTTCAAGGCTCCTCCCAAAGCGCTCTTCTCCGTCCTGGGCCGCCATGCTGCCAGGGCGCTCGACACCAAGATTGTGGCTGATGCCATGCCTGGCTGGCTCCTGCAGCTCAAAGCGGGAGAATCCGCTTACCAGCCTTACGAGATCCCCGATGTCGGGACGGGAATGGGTCTGGTTGAAGCTGCCAGAGGAGCGTTGGGTCACTGGGTAGACGTAAAGGATAAGAAGATCGCCAATTATCAGTGCGTGGTGCCCTCCACATGGAACATGTCGCCCCGGGATGACAAGGAACAACCTGGACCAGTGGAGCAGGCTATCATAGGCACCAAGATCAAGGATGAGAGTAATCCGTTCGAGATAGTCCGCATCGTTCGCTCTTTTGATCCCTGCCTCGCCTGCGCTGTACACGTAGTGACTCCAAAAGGAAGAACCCTTGGTCAGTTCAAAGTATCTTGACCATCAGCCCTCCGTGGCCGTGGTAGGTATGGGCAATGTGCTGCTCAAAGATGAGGGCATAGGGGTCCATGTAATTGAGGCCATGAAAGAGGGTGGTGCCGCAGACGGCTTGCAGCTCTTGGACGCTGGCACGTCGCCCGATACGCTATTGAGCCTGGAAAAACTGAACAAGCTGATTGTCGTGGACGCGGCTCTCGGCGACTGCGCACCGGGCACTATCTACCGTTTCCGTCTCGAAGACATACAACCTGTGACTGCGCAGGCGCGGTCTATGCACGATATAAGCCTGGCCGAGTGGCTGCAGATACGCCGCACGCTCGGCCTCGGTCCGCAGGAAGTAGTAGTCTTCGGCCTTCAACCGAAGGACATCGAGTGGGGGCTCGAACCCTCCGCCGAGGTTGCTCAACGAATACCGGAGGTGGTCAATCTAGTTTTGGAGGAAGCAAGGAAATGCTGATTTCTGAACTCAAACCCATGGATGAGATATTGGGATATTTGAAGGACGACAAGAAAGTCTTCATCGTCGGCTGCAAAGGATGTGCCGAGGTTTGTCAGACAGGCGGCGAACCTCAGGTACTGGAAATGAAGCAGAAACTGCAGGAAGCAGGCAAGCAGGTCACCGGGCACACAGTGGTAGACTTCCTCTGCGATAGGGCCCTGGTGAAGCTTCGTCTTATGCCCCACGAAGCCGAGATCATCGATAGTGACTCGTTGTTGGTTATGACCTGCGGCGTCGGCATACAGGCCACCGCGGCTGTAGTGGACAAGATAACCCATCCTGCCTGCAACACCGTGGGCGTCGGCGGTGCCAGGGGCGAATGGAGAGGCAGTGAGCGGTGCCGCGAGTGCGGTGATTGTCTTCTGGACATGACCGGAGGGATCTGCCCTATCACAGCTTGCAGCAAATCCCTTATCAACGGCCAGTGCGGTGGAGCCAAGGACGGCCGATGTGAGGTGGAGCCGGACGTTAGAGAATGTGGCTGGCAGCTCATCTATGAACGACTCAAGAAACTCAATAGGCTCGACAAAATGAAGGAATTTGTTCCGCCAAAGGCCTACAGCAAGATGGAGCCTCCAAAGCGCCTTAGATCTACGATCATGTGGGCGCTTGAAGAACAGGATAAGGAGGCAGTAACACAATGAGTCTGAAAGATAAGCTGGCTAGCGGCAAATTTGTTGTCACTACCGAAGTCGGTCCGCCCAAAGGTGTCGACATTCAGGAAATGAAAGAGAATTCCGAAATTCTAAAGGGCAAGGTGGACGCGGTGAACCTCACGGACCAGCAGAGTTCCGTAATGAGGCTGGGCTCTATGGCCAGTAGCCTGCTCGTCAAGCAGTGGGGCCTCGAACCCATCTTTCAGATGACTTGCCGTGATCGCAACCGCATAGCCCTCGAATCCGATCTGTTGAACGCCTATGTGATGGGCGTTGAGAACGTGCTCTGTCTCACTGGTGACCATGTTTCACTCGGCGATCATCCGGATGCGAAGCCGGTCTTCGATCTCGACTCCGTCTCTCTGTTGGCCGCCGCCAGAGAGCTACAGCAGGGACGAGATCTGGGTGACAAGGAACTGAAGGGCGCACCGCATTTCTTTGTAGGAGCTTCCGTAACTCCTGGCGCAGACCCGGTTGAACCTCAGATCTTGAAGATGGAGAAGAAGGTGAAGGCTGGAGCCCAGTTCTTCCAGACTCAAGCCATTTATGAGCCTGCCAAGTTTGAGCAATTCATGAAAGCCGTGAAGCACCTCAACGTGCCTATCCTGGTGGGAATCGTAGTCCTCAGATCAGCAGCCATGGCCCGTTTCATGAACAAAAACGTTGCCGGCGTGTCTGTTCCCGAAGCGCTTATCGACGAAATGGACAAGGCTGAGAACAAGGCCAAGAAGAGCACCGAGATTGCCGCCAGACTGATAAACGAAATGAAGGGCATGTGTCAGGGCGTTCACATCATGGCCATCGGCATGGAAAAGAGGGTCCCCGGTATTATTGAGGCCGCCGGGCTTTAGATTCTTCCGTATTTGTGCCAGAGAGCGGGCTGCATTGTCTCGGGAAGAGCATTCACCGGGCTCATGGGTCCGCCCCGGTTGAGGTTCTCTGGGAGGTGACGAGATGACCATGGCGCAACCTGCCGGAACGACTCCGGGAATCAAGACGTGGTTCCTGGAGACCCGCCCTCAATTCCTCCTGCTGACGCCGGCCTGCGTCCTGGTGGGTGCTGGAGTGGCTGTCTACCAGACAGGTACTCTGAACGTATTCCACTTCCTGTTGGCTTTCCTCGGAGCCCTGCTCTCCCATGTCAGTGTCAACGTCCTGAATGACTACTTTGATTTCAAGAGTGGCGTAGACCTCAAGACAAAGCGTACGCCTTTCAGCGGCGGCAGCGGCATATTGCCCGCGGGTCTCCTCAAACCTAAACAGGTGTTCCTAATGGGCCTCGTTTCGCTGGCGGGTGTGATAGCCATTGGTGGCTACTTCATCTACCAATATCCCCTCGCCATCCTGCCCCTTGGCCTTATTGGCGTGGTGGTGGTCTACTTCTATACCACCCACATTACCAGGGACCCGTTTCTCTGCGCCATAGCCCCCGGTCTCGGGTTCGGTCCTCTGATGGTCCTCGGTACCTATGTAACTCAAACCGGTGAATACACCTTGGCCGCCGGTATCGCCTCTCTGATTCCGGGTTTTCTGGTTTCCAATCTGCTGCTCCTCAATCAGTTTCCCGATGTGGAAGCCGATAAGATAGCGTCGCGCCGCCATCTTCCTATTACGATTGGGAGGCGTCTCAGCGCCAGAGTCTACGTTGGTCTGCTTGGCCTGACCTACCTGGCCCTAATACTGGCTGTATCCTTCCAACTGCTACCACTCACAGCCCTGCTCGGTCTGGCCACCGTTCCTTTGGCCGTGAATGCCGCCCGCGGAGTCCTCCGGAACTACGACAACATAGAAGGCCTCATACCGTTCATGGGGGGCAACATCCTGGTCACTCTGCTGACTCCTCTATTGACCGGCATCGGAGTCCTCTTGGGCCTGCTCCTCTAGCGACCCCAACGCCTTCCGTTGGCTCATAAGCTTCCGCCGACAACAGCCAATGTAGGGGAGGGGATTGTACCCTCCCGCACGTCTGCCCAAGCTAACGCTCCCGCCGCACCGACGTCTGTCCATCACCATGCCCCGTAGGGCGCCTCGCGAGGCGCCCTATGGCGAATCTATCGCGGCAACGTGGCCTTGTTCCAGCCGCCCGGGCGCGTCTACCTGATCAAGACGCTGAGGAAACCTGCCGGAAACGCGTGTCCACGCAGACACCCCTCGTAGCCGTCACATCCCAGGCCCGACGCGACATCCTTGTCTTTCGGAATCGCATCATGTGTGGGAGGGACGCGCTCCGTCGCGTCTGCAAGGATGGGCTACCCTAGGGTACGGGCCAGGTCTCCCCTGGCCTGACGTAACTCCGCGCACCACAGTAGGGGCGCTTCGGGAACCGCCCTATGGCGAATCGCTCCCGCCAGCCTTAGACTTGTCTAGCCGGCAGGCGCGTCTATCCGATCGAAAACCCGGTGAACACGCCCCCGTAACGTCTCCACTCGACCTCCACCCTCTCCACCCGCGCTCCTGGCGGCCCTTTATGCAGCCTCCGAAGTAGCTCCTCCAGTCCCACCTTGTCTCCCTCAGCCTCTACCTCCACTCCCGCGGGGCTGCGGACATTCCGCACATGGCCGTTCAAGCCCAGAGACTGCGCCTGCTCCAGCACATAGGCCCGAAAATACACTCCCTGCACATGCCCGTAGACCAGGGCATGCAGGGTGGCTGTCCCCTCTACCATGGAAAGAGCACCCTGGCACCACTTGGGATGCGGCCGTCCAGCCGCTGTAGCCCATGACGGACCGCTATTTGAGTGGCCTCCGAGACCTCCTTTGCCGTCACCGCCCGGTCCAGAGGTGGAAAGTCAAATACCCTGTGAGATGGGTGATACTGTGCCATGACGTTAAGGTAAGTGTCCCTGGATATCTCCTCGGCCAGAAACCGCACGACTCCGCTGGTTCCGGCCAATCCCTCAGGAAGAACCAGGTGCCGCACCAGCAATCCCCTGCTCGCGATACCATCTTCGTCCAGCCGCAGGTCCCCCACCTGGCGATGCATTTCCTTCACAGAATCCCGATTCCGATCAGCGTACCTCTTTACTCCTGAGTAACGCTGCGCAATGTTGTTGTCGGAGTACTTCATGTCCGGCATGTAGATATCTACCACGCCATCCAGCAGTTTCAGGGTGTCTACG
>Ga0207752_1001506_pt1 | contig 10546 bp, 6 predicted proteins | sample Pon2CUnioCityCA_6_FD_187272 | JGI IMG/M metagenome (GOLD analysis project Ga0207752, IMG submission 187272) | Marine sediment microbial community from Union City, CA, USA - Pond 2C Sediment 2 (SPAdes) | ecosystem: Environmental > Aquatic > Marine > Intertidal zone > Salt pond sediment ... | reverse complement strand
TATCTACCGCATCGCGGTAGCGGTCGCTGGCAGTGAGGAGAAACTGCGTGAACGTCCATTTCTGATGCATTATGCGGAACCAATATCACCTTTGTTCATCATCGAGGAATCTTTGCAGAAGCATCTCTTCTGCGCGGAGAAAGGTATCCCGGCAGCCTATATTCCATCACCGAATACGGGAGGGGGGGGTCCGATAACCGTTGCGGGTGCGGTCGCCGTCGGCAACGCTGAATCTCTGGCTGGCCTTATCCTCACGCAGTTGGTGCGCCCCGGCGCGCCGTTTCTCTACGGGATGAACACCGCTGCGTTGGATATGAAAAGCACGATCGTGAGTTACGGCAGTCCAGAATGGAATCTTGGCATGGGCGCCTGGACTGAGCTGGCGCGTTACTACAACCTGCCGGTCTGGGGTTACGGGGGCGCATCCGATAGCAAGTTGGTTGACACTCAGGCGGGCATCGAAGCGACATTCTCGATCATGAATGCCTTTCTGACTCGCTGCACGCTCGTGCACGATGTGGCCTATATCGAATATGGATCGACCTCCTCGATGGAAATGCTGGTCATCGCCGATGAGATCATCCGCATGACGCGATACTTCATGCAAGGTGTTCCGGTGAACGAGAATACCCTGGCGCTTGATGCCATCGCACGGGCCGAACCGGGTGGCGGCTTCCTGGCGGATGAGCACACAATGGACAACTTCCGCACAGCCCAATGGCTTCCGCAGCTGATCGATCGCCATCAATTCGATGTATGGGAGGCGTCGGGCTCAAAAGATATGCGTACAAGGGCTAACGAGCGGGCACGTGAAATTCTGGCCGAACACAGCCCGCCGGCGCTGCCGGATCATGCCGAAGCGATGATCAAAGATGTGCTTGAGGCGCGCTCCGGCTAGCGAATCAAATGCAAGGTTTCTACTTAAATAAGCATCCTCCACGCTCATGGTAGAGCATGCTTTTTATATTCTCTGTAGGTCAAGAGGATTAAGCTGGATCACCCAGCCTCTCAAGGATAGACTGCATTTCTGCGAGCAGGTCATCCGGAAGCGGCTCACAGCGATGTTCGTTGAGGATGCGATCGACGGCCTGGCTGGCCCGCTCAGTCAATGTGAATCCTCCCACTGCCTGCCACTGATCAAAGCTCCTGCGGTCGAACAGCTGTGGATACCAGCGCTCGCGGAAATGGTTGAAGGTGTGGTCTGCGTCCAGGAATTGACCATCCGGCCCGATGGCGTCGATCAAATCGACGGCCAGGGTTTCGGCGTCGATCTCGACCGGAGCGGTCATCTCCTTGATCCAGGAGACCATCTCATCACAAATAACCACGTGTGCTAACGATCCACACAAGCCTGACTCGAGGTAGCCGATGTCGTGGATCAGCGTAGCGCCCCCGAGTGTTTCCGACATCAAGGTGAGCGCGGCTTCAGCGGCCGCTTGCTGGTCCACAAGCTTCGAATCGCTACAGCCGCCGATCCCGAACATGGGCACATCGTAATAGTGCGCCATCGCAAACGCTAACCTTTTAGGTTCCGGCTGGCAGTAGGGACTGACCATCGTGCGCATATCCAGCGCACCCCCGGCCATTCCGGTCATGATGAACGGCGAACCTTCCCGGTTGAGCTGTCCCAGGACGAGACCGACCAGCACCCCGGCATTGGCCAACATGACGCTGCCGGCTGGGGTAATCGGACCGGCAATGCCACCCATCGCCGAGGGGATATAAAGCAGCGGCACATTCTTCTCGGAGAGATAGAGAAGTTTCTGAAGTGCTTCCTGGTTGTGATTGAGACCATTTGTGACGTTGATGTATCCAGCTGAAGTTGGTTTTTCGCGGAAGGCATCGGCCCCGCCAACAACCAACTCAGCCATCTCAAGTGCATCTATGCAGCCCTGGAAGTCATTCGTCACGTACAAGATCGGTTTGGTTGAACTCGAGAGCATGACCAGCATCTGGTAGCGGTCGGTGAGACGGTAATCCACATCGGAAGGCAGAAACATCGACATCAAGAAGTCGATCGTTTCGAGCGCATCGCAAAGCGTGATCCCGGCGTGGACATCATCCAACGTGGGCAAACGACGTTCGCCGGTTTGATGATCGATGATCGTCATGCAATCCGAGCCTGGACCATAATAGTTCAATCCAGCCTTGAGGTTGATCGCAGGCTGGCCGTATCGATCGTATAGCACGAATTCGTTTGGGACGGTTTTGAGGGCGTTCTCAACCAAGTGGGGTGGTATGCGAGCGCGGTTGCCATCGCTCACCTCAGCGCCGGCTTTCCTGACCAGATCGATCGCCTCCTGATCATAAAGCCGGACTCCCGTCCGTTCGAGAATCTGCAGGCTGGCTTCATGAATCTCTTCACACTGTTCTTGTGACAATCGTCCGAAAGGCAATTCTTGAAGGGCTTTGGAATGGCTTGGGTGCTTTGCAGGCATGAACTCGGTCTCCGGTGTAATCGATCGACGTTGTTTCCGATTTAGAGCTTACATCCGCGTAAAAAGCCTTGCAAACGACTTGTCGCTTGCAAGGCTTTTTATGCGGAATCTGATGGATAACTCAGGGTATGGTGCGTATATCGATGACCTCCTGTCCTTCAATATCCTGCAGCACCTTGAGGAGTTCATCTTTGCTGGCTCTGCGAACCTTGATGACGATATCCCAATGGTCGGGGTCTTTCGGTGTTACCGCACCCCCGCTAGCATAGATGCCCCAATCATGTGCGGAGACCGCGCTGAAGATCTTCGCGTACTCGCCCACTATATTGGGCACCCGGATGGTAGCACGCACACCTTCTGCGCCGCCTCCGAGCAGCTCGGAAAGTTTAGCGAGCATATCGACCTCGGTGATGATCCCAACCACAACCTGGTCTTCGAGCACCGGGAGGCAGCCAACCTTCTTTTCGATCATCAACTCAGCGGCGCTCTCGAGCGTCGCATTGGGATCAATCGTGATCAGAGCCTTATCCTTGACCATGACATCCTTGGCTTTGATGTCGGAGAGGATCCGGCTGATTTCCCATACATTCAGGCTTCCGAGATCCGAAGGTGGGACCATCAGCGTGTCGCGCGTGATTAATCCTACGATACGTTTGCCATCACCAACGACAGGCAAATGGCGCACTTTGTTCTCAATCATCAGATTCTGAGCTTTCACCGCCGGTGTCTCGGGTGAAATCATGATCGGGTGACGTGTCATGCAGTCTTTAACAAGCATGGCTAGGATCCCTCCTGGGAAATGACCGGATCGAAGCTGCGCAGTGTTTCTAATGGCAGGTGGCAATAGATCCGGTGACCATCCCCGGCTTCACGCCATGGTGGCGTGTCGGTGACACAGATTTGGCCATCATCCGGCAGCAGGCTGCGGCGAGGGCAGCGGGTGTGGAAGCGGCAACCGCTGGGTGGATCGATCGCGCTCGGTACGTTGCCTTCAAGCCGGATGTGCTTCTGTTTCGCGGTCGGATCAGGAATGGGCACCGCCGAGAGCAACGCTTCTGAGTAAGGATGGTAAGGAGGCGTGTAGATGGCCTCCGCCGGGCCGATTTCCATGACCTGACCCAAGTACATCACCGCGACCTGGTCCGAAAAGAAGCGTACAACGCTGAGGTCGTGGGCGATGAATACCAGCGTCGTGTCAAATTCCTGTTGAATTTCAAGCAGCAGATTCAGAATTGCGGCTTGCACGGAAACGTCCAATGCGCTAACGGGTTCATCGCATAACACCAGGTCTGGATGGCTGGCGAGGGCCCGTGCGATGCCGACGCGCTGCTTTTCGCCACCGCTGAGCTGTCGTGGCAGGCGGTCATAGTAATTCTCGCCGAGACGCATAGAGTTCAGCAACCTGATAACTTCCTCACGCAGCTTATCTTTCGGCACCGTCCCGAACAAGCGCATCGGTCTCGAGATCTGCTGACCGACCGTGTAGGACGGATTCATGGTGGAGTCGGGATTCTGGAAGACCATCTGCAGTTCCTGGATGAGCGACTTCTCGCGCTCGGTGATGCGATCGGTGATGTCGAACCCCAGGAATTTTGCGTCCCCGTCGGTCGTCTCTTCCAGCCCTATCAAGGTCTTTATCAAGGTACTCTTACCGCAGCCCGATTCGCCGACGACCCCTAAAGTGGTTCCCCTGGGAATCTTGAAACTGGCGTTTTCAACAGCTTTTACATAGCGCTTCTCGCTGAGACCGAGCACGTCTTTCAGTTCGGTCCCCTGAACTTCGTAGTATTTCTTGAGATCGTCGACTACGAGGATTGGCTCGCTGGTCAAATCCGCTACGCCGACCTCTGGTGGTGCAATATCTTCAGATGGCTGCCACTCGTCGGGATTAATTTCCTCCGCAAAATGACAGCGGACCCAAATACCATTAGGCAGTTTGCGCAGTTTGGGGGGTTCATTGCGGCAGCGATCTTCAACGTAATCGCAGCGCGGTGCGTAGATACAGCCATGTGGGCGGTTGTTGGGCGGCGGCACGCGACCGCGGATGGGGTAGAGCAGGCTGCTGGCTTTGTCGGAACCCAGCTTGGGGACGCAGCGCAGCAAGCCCTGGGTGTATGGGTGTTGTGGCCGCGCGTAGATTTGCTCGACGGTGCCGCGCTCGACCATTTCGCCGGCATACATCACACCCACTCTCGTGGAAACACGCGCAACCACGCCCAGGTTGTGGGTGATGTACATAATGGCGGTGTCGAAGTCGCGGCGCAGTTCAGCGATCAAGTCCAACACAGCCGCCTCGACTGTAACATCGAGGGCGGTTGTGGGTTCGTCCATGATCAGCAGCGCAGGGTTATTTAGCAGCGCGGTGGCGATTACGACACGCTGCTGCTGCCCACCCGAAATCTGGTGGGGATAGCGTTTCATCACATTGGCGGCATCGGGCATATAGACCCGTTCGAGCATCTCAATGCAGCGTTCCTCGGCCTCGTCCTGGTCCATGCCGCGGTGCACGGTCAGCACCTCCGACATTTGATCTCCAAGGCGCATGGAAGGGTTGAGCGCCTGCATGGGGTCCTGGTAGACCATTGCGATTTGATCGCCGCGCAGGCGGCGCAGCTCCTCGCCTGTGACGCCGACGAGTTCCTGACCCTGGAATTTGATGCTGCCACGCTTTACATAGCCATTGGCTCCCAGGAAGTTGACGATCGCCCAGGCGACAGTGCTCTTACCGCAGCCGGATTCCCCGACGATGCCGTGCGTCTCGCCGCGGTTGATTTCGAAGGAGACGTTCTGCACAGCCTCGATTTCACCGCCGCGCACCTTATACGCGACGGCGACGTCCTCGAGTTTCAATACAGGAGGTGCTTTTACCAGATCAGACATTAAACCTCCCTCACTTCTGGTAGCGGGTCAGTTCTTCGCGCAGACCATCGGCGAAGAGGTTAAGCCCGATCACCAGGCTGGCAATAGATACCGCCGGCCAGATAACAGCAAGCTGGTTGGCAAAAATATTCCGGCGGGCTTCGTTGACCATGTTGCCCCAGTCGGGGTCCGGTGGCGGGAGCCCGATTCCTAAGAATCCGAGTGTGCCGATGGCGAAGATGGCGTAACCCACGCGGAGCATACCGTCCACCAAGAGCGGGCCGCGTGCGTTGGGCAGGATCTCGTTGAACATGATGTACCAGACGTTCTCGCCGCGCGTTTCAGCGGCACGGATGTAGTCGCGTGTCTTGATATCGAGCGCCAGGCTGCGTGCCAGTCGTGCGACGCCGGGTGCGCCGGTAATCGTGATCGCCAGGATGACGACCAGGTCGCCCTGACCAAGCGCGGCGATGACGACCAGGTAAAGCACGATGCGTGGGAAGGCGATCAGGGCATCAAGAACCTGCATGATGATCTGGTCGTACCATCCGCCGCGGTAGCCCGCGTTCAAGCCCAGCACCGAGCCGAAGGTAAGCGATCCGAACACGCCCCAGATCGCGACCCCTCCTGGAAGGGAGATGTCGGTGCCCGGCAAGCGGGTTTTGAGCAGGATGACCTGTGTGCCTTGCATCAGCCGTGAGAGGATATCCCGGCCGAGGTGGTCGGTCCCCAACAAATTGGTGGCGTTGGGACCCAGATTCTGGGTGAAACTTGTCGCGTTGGGATCAAACGGCGTCCAGAACAAAGATACAAAGGCGACCAACAGCCAGAACAGCACGATGCCCATACCTACGGTTGCCACGCGCGAGTCGAAAATGATCGAGACGCTGTTCCAGATTTTCTGCAAGCGTGTCGGGGGAGATTTGGTCATAGATTGAACTGCCATAGGCTTCTCCTGATCAAGCGTAGCGGATGCGCGGGTTGAGCAGCGTGTAAGCCAGATCGCCGATCAAGCGCGTCAGGATGGCGATCGCAACCGTTACCATGGCGGCTGCTTCAATGGCGTTATAGTCGCCGAAGATTGCTGAGCGGTAAATGTAGTAGCCTAATCCCGGGTAGCCGAAGATGACCTCGACGACAACGAGACCGCCAACCAGCCAGTTGACGTGCAGCATGATGATCGTGATTGGGGCCATCAAGGCGTTACGGATGGCGTGCTTGGTCACGACGCGCCATTTGGGCATGCCTTTGATGATCGCCGTACGGATGTAGGGTGAATCCATGACCTCAACCATGCTGGCACGCGTCATACGGGCGACGTAACCGAGCTCTACGGCCGTGAGCGTCAAGACCGGCAGCGCCAGCAGTTTGGGGTCCTCGAATATTGCGTTGGGACTTGTGAATATGGCGACAGCAGGAAGTACTTTTAGCCATATTCCAAAGATGATGATTAAAAAGATTCCTGTGACGAACTCCGGGGTTGCTGTAAAGCCAAGACTTGTTATCGAGATGATGCGGTCGAGGGGCTTGCCCTCGTTTATCCCGGCCAGGATGCCAAGGACCAGTGCCAACGGCATGATGATCGAGAATGCAACGCCAGCCAATACAAGTGTGTTGCGAATGCGTGGAATGAGCGTCACCGCGACCGGCCGGCCGAACTGAAGCGAGATGCCAGGGTCACCGCGCAGCAACCCTTTTCTTAGAGGGATGTACTGCTGGGGGCCATCGCCTTCCTTGCGCAGCCCTGCTTTGGTGAGCACCCATACTTCGGCGCCTTCGCCTCGCTGCCATTTCACGGCGTTGTTATTCGTATCGACGCCCCAGAAGGTCTCGTTTCCTTCTTCATCCAGCTCCCACGCACCGCTCGAAAGGTGTTTGGTTGTATTTCCATCCTCCTGACGTTTCAGCGTCAGTAATTGCCCTTCTTCCATCGTCCAGCGGGTCAACTGGCCATCGATATCTGCCCACCAGTCAGCTTCACCCGTCTGCGGGTTCATCGCGGTCACGAGTGGATAGCCGACCTTACGTTCCGCGCGCCAATCGTTGCCGACCAGCCAATCAATATAACGCTGCCAGGCTGGTGCATCCAGACCCAGTTGGGCTCGGTAGGAGGCGCGCTGCTCCGGCGTGGCGAATACTCCGAGGATCTTGACCGAGATATCGCCGCTGCCGACGTCGACCAGGAAGAACAGCGCAATCGAAACGAGCAGCATAGTCACGATGGTGGAGATGATACTGCGGATGATGAAACGGGCCATATCTGCGCTCCTATGTTGCAAGAGGCCCGGTAAAGGATCACCGGGCCTCCTGCATTTTCTAGCGAGACTAGGAGTTAGACGTCCTTCCAGACTTCGTAGAGCAGGTCATAGGCTGTTGGGTGAGCCTCCACGTTCTTGAACTCTGAGGCTGTCGCGTTCCAGACGCTCTTCCAGAAGCTGTTGAAGATCGGACCGCGCTCCTGCATGATGTCCTCGATCTGGCACATCAAGCCACGACGTGCTTCCACGTCAAGCGTGCCCTGGGCCTCACGGAGTATGCCTTCGAACTCAGTATCGGTCCAGCGCGTCTCGTTCCAGGCACCGATTGATTCCTCGGTGTAGGCGAGCGGCAGGACCATCGTGGCCAGTGGTCGGTGCGTCCAGGATGTGATTCCCAGATCGACCTCCGTCCAGCGATCCCAGTAGCCGGCCGGCTCGGTGATATCGAGTTGGATGTCAAAGCCGGCGGGTGAGGCGAGTTCCTTGAGCGCCTGAGCGATCTCGGGCTCGGCCTGGTCGTTCTTGGTCGCCAGCGTGACACGCAGAGGCAGGTCGATGCCTTTCTCCTCAGCGTATGACTCGAGCAGCGCGCGGGCGGCCTCAGGATCGTACTCTGGGATGTCCTTTTCGCAGTAGGCCGGGTGGACCGGTGCGACGTGCGCATCGAGCGAAAGGTCGCCCTGGCCGAAGTATGCCAGCCTTAAGATTTCGGCTCGGTCCTGGCACAGTTTCATTGCGTTGCGCACCCGGACGTCATCCCACGGTTCGAGATCGACACGCATGCGTCCGACCAGGCATTGTGCCGTGCTGGCCGGGCGGACGGTGATGCCCTCGGCATCCTGGAGTGCCTGGAAGTCGGTCGGGCGTGGGTCGTAGAGTGAATCGACCTGTCCGGACTGAAGCGCAGCAACGCCAGCGTCCTTATCCGTGGATACGTAGATTAATTCGTCGAGGTAGGGCAGCGGATCGCCGTCAACGCCCATCTGCCAGTAGTCCTCGCGACGCTTGAAGACCGCGCGCTCACCCTCGGCGTATTCCTCCAGCGTAAAGGCGCCAGTCCCGACGGGCTGTCGGATGATATCGCCTTCAAAGTCGCGGTGCAGAACCACTGCTGGATAATGGAACAGGTGCTCGGGTACAGCGATATCGCCGAATTGAAGGTGCAGGCGGACATGGTAATCGTCGACTTTCTCGACATCCTGCATCCCGCTCATGTAAGCCATCAGACCCAGCATCGAGGAGCCAACATCGGGGTTGAGCCATTCACCGAATGTGAACATCACGTCGTCGGCGTTGAACTCATCACCGTTGTTCCAGGTGACGCCCTCCCTGAGATACAGGTCCCAGGTTAGAACGTCGTCACTGGCCTCCCAGCGTTCGAGCAGGTAAGGGCGTGTGATGTTTTCCGGTCCGGTGAGGGTCAGGTATTCATTGATTTGCCGGACGATATTCGCGCCTTCAACCCAGGATAGGCGTGCGGGGTGGTCGAGCAGCTGCAGCTGCATCGATGACGTCCAGGTACCGCCGCGTTTGATCTGTCCACTGGGCGCTTCACCAGGCTCGGGTGTCGCTTCTGTTCCGCCACCACATGCTGCAAGGAAAGAAGCGGCACCTGCGGACATACCGAGAAGGGTGGCAAATCGTATGAACTCTCGTCTGCTGATTACGCCTTGTTCGAGCTTGTCATAGGCGTCTGGGATGGCAATATGCGTTTCTGCCATCTGTCGTTTCGTTATTCGGGGTTTCTCCACTTGTTGCATCCTCCTTAAGTAACGGTGACAGTGGGATGAGGCCTTGCTTGTGTAAGAATCTCGTCAATAGGGCACCTCCTGCTTGACGTGGAACCTGGTTCGGGACATTGATAAACAGTTGCCTCGTTCAGAAGCGCTGGAGTTAAGCACAGCCTGGCGTTAAGTTGTGACCTGCGGTCCGTCTAACACGCCATCAGCGCAGTCATGGCACAGGCCAAAATACCCACCACCTCTCAATTAAACATGATGAGAAAGTGGTCGGCTAAGGTAGGCTCAAACCGTCCAAAGGGTCGAATAAACTGTCACAATTCTTTTCTGTCATGCGATGATTGGTTCGCTGGAATACCGACAACTAACGTTTATCAACTTAATCGGTCCACGTGACCGGGGAAGTCCAGAAAGGAAATTAAGGTGTGCTTCGAGTATAGACCGGTGCGGTCAAAAGACCAAATTGGGCTTATCTCGGCTTCATCGCAAATTCGATACTAGCATAAATAGACATCGGTGCCAAGCGATCAAAGCTCTACTCGTGATAATTTTCACGAAAAGAGGTGTGTGAGATCTTTAGTTTCGTCGTGCTGACGAGAATCCAGCATCAGTGAATGGGCACTCTCGTGCTGCTATGGTGTGATCACGACCCTGCCGAGATCCTCGTAATCATCGAGGGCGTCGAATGTGCTGTTGATCGCATCGGCATCGAGCGGGATCGTCTTTGAGATTACCGTTGATAGGTCGATCTTGCCGGATTCTACAAATCCGATCATCGCCGGGATTTCTTTTGCGAGGTGATCGGCAACCCCGATCAGTTCAGCCTCACGCATCAGCAGCTCGTTGTAGGGATCGATCTCGACCTTATCTTCGCTCAGACCGACCATAGCCACTCGCCCAAATATACCGACCGCTTCAATCGCCTGGCGCATCGTCACTGGCAGACCAATTAACTCCAGCGCGACATCCACGCCGCTGCCCCCGGTCATCTGTTTAATTTGCTCCACCGGATCGGATTGACGCCCGTCGACCGGGATTGCGTCGTGTCGGCTTGCAAAGGTGAGTTTGGATGGGTTGATGTCGACCGCGAAAACCTGAGCGGCACCGATTGCGTTGGCGATCTGGACTGCAGACATGCCCAATCCGCCGACTCCAAATACGGCGATTGTCTCGCCTGGTTGTAAGCGTGACCTCATGATGGCGTGGTAGGAGGTCGCGGATGAACACATCATGATCGCCCCTTGGTCGAATG
>Ga0207752_1001505_pt1 | contig 10546 bp, 6 predicted proteins | sample Pon2CUnioCityCA_6_FD_187272 | JGI IMG/M metagenome (GOLD analysis project Ga0207752, IMG submission 187272) | Marine sediment microbial community from Union City, CA, USA - Pond 2C Sediment 2 (SPAdes) | ecosystem: Environmental > Aquatic > Marine > Intertidal zone > Salt pond sediment ... | reverse complement strand
AAGCGCGGCCAAACCCGCGTCCGGCGCCAGCGGCGGCCAGTCCGACGACGCGGGCTGACGGCCATCATCGCCCCCGGCATGCGCGCCCCGGAGCTGCTCTCCCCCGCCGGCACCGCCAAGGCGATGCGCTACGCCTTCGCCTACGGCGCCGATGCGGTCTACGCCGGCCAGCCGCGCTACAGCCTGCGCACGCGCAACAACGATTTCACCAGCGCCGAGCGCATCGCCGCGGCCATCGATTACGCCCACGCGCGCGGCCGGCAATTTTTCCTCGCCAGCAATGTGCTGCCGCACGACAACAAGGTGCGCACCTATCTGCGCGACATCGAACCGATCGTCGAGGCCGGCCCGGACGCGCTGATCATGGCCGATCCCGGGCTGATCATGCTGGTGCGCGAGCGCTGGCCACAGCTGCCGGTGCACCTCTCGGTGCAGGCCAATACGATGAATTCGGCGGCGGTGAAGTTCTGGCAATCGACCGGCGTGGCGCGAGTCATCCTGTCGCGCGAGCTGGGGCTGGAGGAGATCGAGTCGATCCGCCAGCAGTGCCCGGAGATGGAGCTGGAGGTGTTTGTGCACGGCGCACTGTGCATCGCCTTTTCCGGCCGCTGCCTGCTCTCCGGCTACTTCAATCACCGCGATCCAAACCAGGGCGCCTGCACCAATGCCTGCCGCTGGGATTACAAAGTGCACGCGGCGCAGAGCGACAACAGCGGTGATCTGCAGCGCCTGCCGAAGGTCGCCGAGCTGCCCGACGGCGCAGCGCCGAGCGCGGCCCCGGTGGCGCACTGGCGGCCGCCGGCACAGATCGCCGCGGCGCCGGTGCTGATCGAGGAGGCCAGCCGCCCCGGTGAATACATGGAAGCCGATGAGGACGAGCACGGCAGCTACATCATGAATTCCAAAGATCTGCGCGCCGTGCAGCACGTCGCCCGGCTGGCGCGGATCGGCATCAACTCGCTGAAGATCGAAGGCCGCACCAAGTCGCATTTCTACGCCGCGCGCACCGCTCAGGTGTACCGCCGCGCCATCGACGACGCGCTCGCCGGCAGCGCCTTCGACAAAGACCTGATGGTGGCGCTGGACGGCCTCGCCAACCGTGGCTACACCGAGGGCTTCTACCGCCGACACGTGCCCGAGGAGTACCAGAATTACGCCGTCGGCGCCTCGCGTTCGCAGAGCCAGCGCTTTGTCGGCGAGGTGCTCGGCGGCAGCGGCGGCTGGCTGGATATCGAAGTCAAAAACAAGATTCGCGTCGGTGACCCGCTGGAGCTGCTGACCCCGGCGGGCAACCACGCCTTCAGCCTGGATGCCATGCGCACCAGCGGCGGCCGGCCGCTGGCGGAGGCCCCCGGCGGCGGCCACCGGATCAGCATCCCGATGCCGGAAACCATCGGCGAGGATTTCGACCCGGCGTTCGCGCTGCTGGTCGGTGAGCCTTGACAACGCCCATTGTGCACCGCAGCAAAGCGAACTAGAATACCGTTTATTGTGCGCTGCAATATGTGGATTTCCCGATGACCGAAGCCCAATTTTCCGAACTCTCCATCAGCCTGCTGGTGCCCGGTCTGGTCGGCTACATGATGTTTATCATCTGGAAGCTGGCGCGCGATTCACAGGCCGGCAAGTTCGGCATGGCGATGCTGTTTCTGGTGCTCGGTCTGGGCATCGTCGGCTTCGCCGCCAAGCAGGTGATCAAGCTGTTCATCGCTGTCTGAAGCGAGCGCTGCCGCGACACTCCCGCCCCCTCTCAGGCTCTGGACAACACAAAAAAAACGGCCCCATCGGCGGGGCCGGCAAGTAGGTCGCGGGTAAAAAATCGTCGCCGATGGCGGTGGCGTGCTGCGCCGGTCTAGTCGTCGTCGCGCGGCGGGCAGTGCCAGCTGAAAATCGTATCGCCGTCCTCCACCGAGTGCAGGTGCACATCGAAGCCCCACAGGCGGTGCAGATGCCTGAGCACTTCTTCGGTGTCCTCGCCCAGCGGTGCGCGCTGGTGGCGGCTGTGGTGCAGGGTCAGCGAGCGATCGCCGCGGATATCCACGCTGACCACCTGAATGTTCGGCTCGCGACTGCCCAGGTTGTACTGTGCGGAGAGCGCCTCGCGCACCGCCTGGTAGCCCATTTCGTCGTGGATCGCGGCGACTTCCAGCTCGGCTTCTTCGTCGTCATCGACCACGCAGAACAGCTTCAGATCGCGGATCATCTTCGGCGACAGGTACTGCAGGATGAAGCTCTCATCCTTGAAGTGGCGCATGGCGAAGTGCAGCGTCTCCAGCCAGTCGGAGCCGGCGATATCCGGGAACCACTGGCGGTCTTCGTCGGTGGGGTTTTCGCAGATGCGGCGGATGTCGCTCATCATGCCAAAGCCCAGCGCGTAGGGGTTGATGCCGCTGTAGTAGGGGCTGTCGAAGGGCGGCTGGTAGACCACGTTGGTGTGCGACTGCAGGAATTCCAGCATGAAGCCCTCGGTGACCAGGCCCTCGTCGTAGAGCTGGTGCAGCAGGGTGTAGTGCCAGAAGCTGGCCCAGCCCTCGTTCATCACCTGGGTTTGCCGCTGCGGGTAGAAGTACTGGGCGATCTTGCGCACGATGCGCACCACCTCGCGCTGCCAGGGTTCGAGCAACGGGGCGTTTTTCTCGATGAAGTACAGCAGATTTTCCTGTGGCTCCTCGGGGAAGTTGGGCCGCCGGCCGCGCTCTTCCTCCTCCTCGAATTTCTTCGGGATGGTCCGCCACAGGTCGTTGACCTGGCGTTGCAGGTATTCCTCGCGCTCCTTTTGTCGCAGGCGCTCCTGTTCGGCGGAGATCGGATAGGGGCGCTTGTAGCGATCGGTGCCGTAGTTCATCAGCGCGTGGCAGGAATCGAGAATTTTCTCTACCTCATCGACGCCGTAGCGCTCTTCGCAGTCGGCGATGTAGTTCCGCGCGAACAGCAGGTAGTCGATGATGCCCTCGGCATCGGTCCAGGCGCGGAACAGGTAGTTGCCCTTGAAAAAGGAGTTGTGGCCGTAGCAGGCGTGGGCGATCACCAGCGCCTGCATGGTCATGGTGTTCTCTTCCATGAGATAGGCGATGCAGGGATTGGCGTTGATCACGATCTCGTAGGCCAGCCCCATCTGGCCGCGCTTGTAGCCGCGCTCGGTGTGCAGGAAGTGCTTGCCGTAGCTCCAGTGGTGATAGCCGATCGGCATGCCCACCGAGGCGTAGGCATCCATCATCTGCTCGGAGGTGATCACCTCGATCTGGTTGGGGTAGGTATCGAGGCCGAAGCCCTTGGCCACCCGCGCGATCTCGCGGTCGTAGGCCTCGATCAGCTCGAAGGTCCACTCCGATCCGGTGGAGATCGGCTGGCGGCGCTTGCCGCCGGCGATACCGCTGGCGGCGGCATCGCGCTCGGTCATCGACTCGCTCATGCCTCGCCCTCCATGCGCTTTTTGAACAGCTCGCGGAACACCGGGTAGATCTCGCCGCGCTCCACCAGATGGCGCATGGCGAAGTGATCGTCAAAGCGCTCGCGGACGCGCTCGTAGTATTCCCACAACTCCTGGCGCTCGCCTTCGGTGATCTCGATATAGGTGTAGTACTGCAGCTGCGGCAGCAGCTTGTCCACCAGCAGATCGTGGCAGATGCTCGAATCACCGTTCCAGTTGTCGCCGTCCGAAGCCTGCGCGGCGTAGATGTTCCACTCGTCGGTGGGATAGCGCTGATCGATGATCTCGCCCATCAGCTTGAGCGCGCTGGAAACCACCGTGCCACCGGTTTCCCGCGAGTAGAAGAACTCTTGCTCGTCGACCTCCTTGGCCGCCGAATGATGGCGGATGAACACCACTTCGATGCGCTCGTAGTTGCGCTGCAAAAACAGGTAGAGAAGGATGAAAAAGCGCTTGGCGATGTCCTTGGTTTCCTGATCCATCGAGCCGGAGACATCCATGATGCAGAACATCACCGCCTTCGAGGTCGGCAGCGGATACTTGACGTGCAGGTTGTAGCGCAGGTCGAAGTCGTCCAGAAACGGCACCGCGGCGCGGCGTCGCTTGAGCCGCGCGATCTCCGCCTCCAGCGCCTCGCGGCGCGCGCGATCCGCCTCGCTGAGCGGCTCGACCAGCTCGGCCAGCGCTTCCTCGGCGGCGCGCAGACGCTTGCGCAGCCCGCCGCCCATGGCGATGCGCCGCGCATAGGCGCTGCGCATCGAACGCACGATGTTGATCTGGCTGGGGTTACCGGCGGTGCTGTAGCCGGCGCGCACGCGCTTGAAGCTGTCGCTGCCGGCGAGCTGGCGCTTGACCAGATTGGGCAGCTCCAGATCCTCGAACATGTAGTGCAGAAACTCCTCCTGGCTGATCTGGAAGACGAACTCGTCCTCGCCCTCACCGGAGTCGCTGGCCTGGCCACCGCCCGCGCCGCCGCCGCCGCCCTGCGGCCGCTGGATGCGATCCCCGGCGACAAATTCCTTATTGCCGCTGAACACCCGCTGGCGCCGCCCGCCCGGGCCGTGGCCGAATACCGGCTCGCCCAGATCGCGGCTGGGAATGCTGATCTTTTCACCGGAATCGACGTCGGTGATCGAGCGCCGCGAGACGGCATCGGACACCGCCTTTTTGACGTGCTCGCGATAGCGGCGCAGAAAGCGCCGCCGGTTGACGGTGCTCTTTTCCTTGCTCACCTGGCGGCGATCGATAATGTAGCTCACGGCGATCCTCTCCCGCTGTGCCGGCCGGGGTCGCCCCCGGCCGCTGGTCAGTCTGCCTGTGCGCAGTTCGCCTACTGCGACTTGCGCACCCGCAGGTACCACTCGGAGAGCAGGCGCACCTGCTTTTCCGTGTAGCCCTTCTCGCGCATGCGATCGACAAAATTATCGTGCTTTTTCTGGTCCTCGCTGGAGGATTTGGCACTGAAGGAGATCACCGGCAGCAGATCCTCGGTGGAGGAGAACATCTTCTTCTCGATCACCGTGCGCAGCTTCTCGTAACTGCTCCACATCGGATTGTCGCCATTATTCTGCGCGCGGGCGCGCAGCACGAAGTTGACCACCTCGTTGCGGAAATCCTTGGGGTTGGAGACGCCCGCCGGCTTTTCGATCTTCTCCAGCTCCTCGTTCAGCGAAGCGCGGTCGAGAATTTCGCCGGTTTCCGGATCGCGGTATTCCTGATCCTGAATCCAGAAATCGGCGTAGGTGACGTAGCGATCGAAGATGTTCTGGCCGTACTCGGAGTAGGACTCCAGATAAGCGGTCTGGATCTCCTTGCCGATGAAATCCACATAGCGCGGCGCGAGGAACTCTTTGATAAAGCCCAAATAGCGGTCGCGAACCTCCTTGGGGTACTGCTCCTGTTCGATCTGCTGCTCCAGCACGTAGAGCAGATGCACCGGATTGGCCGCCACCTCGGTGGTATCGAAATTGAACACCTTGGAGAGAATCTTGAAAGCGAAACGGGTCGAAAGGCCGGTCATGCCCTCATCGACACCGGCGTTGTCGCGGTATTCCTGAATCGACTTGGCCTTGGGATCGGTGTCTTTGAGATTCTCGCCGTCGTAGATGCGCATCTTCGAATAGAGGCTGGAATTCTCCGGCTCTTTCAGCCGCGACAGCGCCGAGAACTGCGCCATCATGCGCAGCGTGTCCGGCGCGCAGTGGGCCTCGGACAGTGAGCTGCTGGCGAGCAGCTTGTCGTAAATCCGGATTTCATCGCTGACCCGCAGGCAATAGGGCACCTTGACGATGTAGACGCGATCGATAAACGCCTCGTTGTTCTTGTTGTTGCGGAAGGTCTGCCACTCGGATTCATTCGAGTGCGCCAGAATCATGCCGTCGAAGGGGATCGCCGACAGGCCCTCAGTGCCGTTGAAATTGCCCTCCTGGGTTGCCGTGAGCAGCGGGTGCAGCACCTTGATCGGTGCCTTGAACATCTCGACGAACTCCAGCAGGCCCTGATTGGCGCGGCACAGGCCGCCGGAAAAACTATAGGCATCCGGATCGTTCTGGGCGAAATCCTCCAGCTTGCGAATGTCCACCTTGCCGACCAGCGAAGAGATGTCCTGATTGTTTTCATCGCCCGGTTCGGTCTTGGCCACCGCCACCTGATCGAGGATCGAAGGGTACATCTTGACCACCCGGAACTGGCTGATATCGCCGCCGAACTCGTGCAGGCGCTTCACCGCCCAGGGCGACATGATGCCCCTCACATAGCGGTGCGGGATGCCGTATTCCTCTTCGAGGATCTGCCCGTCCTCGGCGACATCGAACAGCCCCAGCGGCGATTCGAACACCGGCGAGCCCTTGATGCAGTAGATCGGCTGCTGCTCGATCAGCTCCTTGAGCTTTTCCGCCAGCGACGACTTGCCGCCGCCCACCGGGCCGAGCAGGTAGAGGATCTGCTTGCGCTCTTCCAGCCCCTGCGCCGCGTGGCGGTAATAGGAAACGATATTCTCGATCGCCTCCTCCATGCCGTAGAACTCGGCAAACGCCGGATAGCGTTTGATCATCTTGTTCTGAAAGATGCGCGACAGGCGCGGATCCTGAGAGGTATCCACCAGCTCCGCCTCGCCGATCGCGGCCAGCATGCGCTCGGCCGCGGTGGCATAGGTGGAGGGGTCGCGCTTGCACAGATCGAGGTACTCCTGCAGCGAGTACTCCTCCTGCTGCTTCGCGTCGTAGCGCGAACGATAGTGATTGAAAATGCTCATCTTCAGTTACCTCGCGACTGGGCTCGCCCCGGTTTCGATGTCTCTGCCCGCCCGGCGGCGGCGCCACGGCGAGCTGTGATTCTGTTCAAGCACGTTACGTGCCCGGTTTTCCTCAAGCCCCGCCCGACAGCGCCAGCGGCGATAACAGCGCCAGCGGCGATGACAGCGCCAGTGCGCGCGGCCGGCCAGACCGAGCGCAGGGCTGTAATCCGGCGCGGAGCCCCCCATCGAAGCGGCGGGTGCGGGGCGCAGATCAGCACGCTTTGCAGCGTTCGCGCTCCCTCCCGCTCTTTGCATTCTGCACCATCTTAGATGGCAGCAATGGCCGTGAAAGTTCCAGTTACATCGGCCACATGGTGCATAACAATCGACAGATTCACCGCAGGCCGCGATGACTGCACACGGCCGCGCCGCCACCGCCAGCGAAACTGCGACCGACGGCATATCGCGGCGTGATCCGCCAAAAATCCGCCGCCGCGCCGCCCACTGCTGGCATCACTGAGCGCTCGCCCGGGCCAGCGCCAGCAGCTCCCGCAGGCGCTCGTGGCGCCGCGCCATCGGCAGCTCGCCGAGCGCCACCGCCGCGCGATAGAAAGCCGCCAGCTCGCCACCGGACTGACGATACAGCTCGGCGAACGCCGGTACCCAGCGGAAATAGGTCGCCACCGCCAGCAGATGGGCGTTGTTCAGCTCGCGATCGAACCAGCGGTCGTAGCCCGCGTAGCCGCCCCAGCGGCCGTCGCGCAGCGCTGCGTAAGCGGCCCGCAGGCGGGCGAAGGCCGCCGCCTTGGCGCGGCGCCTGGCGGCCGCCGTGGCGTCGCCGGCGTAGATCGCCGCCAGCTCCGCGCGCGTCGCGCCGAGCAGCGCGGCGAAGTCCTCGCGGCGCGCCAGCCGCGTGGCGTAGCGCGCTTCGTCCGCCGACTCGCGCCGCGCCGCCAGCCAGCGGCGCACGCCCTCGCGCTCGACAAAGGTGGCGAAGGCCTCGTTGAATCCGGAGTCATCGGCGACGTACAGCCGCTGGTGGGCCAGCTCGTGGAAGATCAGCCCGACCATCCACAGACCGTCGCCGCGCAGCATGCTGCTGAGCAGCGGGTCGTCGAACCAGCCCAGCGTGGAGTAGGCCGCGACGCCGTTGACCGCTACATCCAGCCCGCGCGCGCGCAGCCCGTCGGCATAGCGCTCGGCGGCCTGCTCGGCGTAGTAGCCGCGATAGGCCACGCAGCCCGCGACCGGGAAGCACCAGGTTTCGGCATCGACAGAAAACTCGCCGGCGGCGACCACATTCCAGGTGACGAAGGGGCGGCCGAGATCGACGTAGCTGCGGTAGGAATCGTTGTCCGGCAGGCCCAGCTCGCGACTGGCGAAATCGCGCGCCGCGCGGGCCAGTTCGAGTCGCCGGCGCAGCTCGCCGTCGGTGGCCGGGGCGGCGATCAGCTCATCGACGGATTGGCGCGCGGCGAGGATCGACAGATGCCCGCCGATCGCCTGGCCGTAGTAGCCCAGCGCCTGGCAGCCGGCCAGCGGCGCCAGCAGCAGCAGCGACAGGATGGGGCGCAGCGCAACGCAGCTCATCGACGCTCCATTTGGCCTCGAACACGACTCAACTTACCATTGCCCCCCATGCAGAGATACCTCGTAGGCGGCGCCGTCCGCGACAAATTATTGGGCCGCCCGGTGCGCGAGCGCGACTGGGTGCTGGTGGGCGCCCGGCCGGACGAGTTGATCGCCGCCGGCTACCGCCAGGTGGGCAAGGATTTCCCGGTGTTTCTCGATCCGCACAGCGGCGACGAATGCGCGCTGGCGCGCACCGAGCGCAAATCCGGCAGCGGCTACACCGGCTTCGCCGTGCACGCCGCGCCGGATGTGACGCTGGAAGAAGACCTGCTGCGCCGCGATCTGACCATCAACGCCATCGCCGAATCCGCAGATGGCGAGCTGATCGACCCCTACGGCGGCCGCGCCGATCTCGACGCGCGCCGGCTGCGCCACGTCTCGACCGCCTTCGTCGAAGACCCGCTGCGGGTGCTGCGCGTGGCGCGCTTCGCCGCCCGCTATCACCACCTCGGTTTCGCGGTCGCCCCGGAAACCATCGAACTGATGGGCCGGATCGCCAACTCCGGCGAACTCGCCACACTGGTGCACGAGCGCGTCTGGCAGGAGACCCAGCGGGCACTGGGCGAGCGCGACCCGCAGATCTACTTCGCCGTGCTGCGCGAATGCGGCGCGCTGGCCGAGATCTTCCCCGAAATCGAGCGCCTGTTCGGCGTGCCGCAAAAGGCCCAGTGGCACCCGGAGATCGACACCGGCGTGCACAACCAGATGGTGCTGGAGCAGACCGCGCGGCTGAGCAACTCGCCGCTGGCGCGCTTCGCCGCGCTGTGCCACGACCTCGGCAAAGGCACCACCCCGGCGGACATCCTGCCCAGCCATCACGGCCACGAGGAACGCGGCGCGAAAATCGCAGAAGCAATGTGCGCCCGGCTGCGCGCACCGCGCGAGTACCGCGACATCGCCGTGCTCACCGCGCGCTGGCACAGCCACTGCCACCGCGCCTTTGAACTGCGCCCGGACACCCTGCTGAAAACCCTCGAAGGCTGCGACGCCCTGCGCCGTCCGCAGCGCTTCGAGCTGTTTTTGCTGGCCTGCACCGGCGACGCCCGCGGGCGCACCGGCCACGAGGGCGACGCCTATCCGCAGGCCGACTATTTCCGCGGCGCGCTGGCCGCCGCGCAGTCCATCGACGCCGCCGCGATCGCCAGATCGGTCGAGGGTCCGGAAGTGCCCAAAGCGATTGCCAAGGCCCGCATCGCCGCGCTCACCCAATACAAAGCCGGTGCAGGCCGCAGCAGGCCTTGAAGCTGTTCAACAGCCTGCCGGATCATCTTTTCGCGCCACTCGCCGGCCGCAACCGTGCGGTGGACGAGGACACGCTCGGCCGCCCGCAGCAGTTGCGGGATTACATGGTTCGGCGGCGGATCGATCCGCGGCGGATTAAAGAGGCAATGCCGTCCTCGTTTCAGAGGAAGACTGGAACGCCATCTCGGAGACGCTCCACCTTTTATCCGTGCCGGGTATGCGGGAATCCATCAAAGAGGGCATGGATGAATCGGTCGATGCTTGCTCAAAGGATCTCGATTGGTGAGTTGGGTTGTTGTCTATACCAAGCAAGCTCAGACAGACGCTAAAAACTTTCCGTATCAGGGTTAAAAAACAAGGCGAAGGAATTGCTGAAAATCCTCGAAGAAAACCCGTTTCAGAATCCACCGCCCTACGAAAACTCGTTGGTGATCTGACCGGTTCGCATTCAAGAAGAATAAATATACAGCATCGATTGGTGTATCAGGTGCTGGAAAAAGAGGGTTTTGTCAAAGCCTTGCGGCTTTGGATGTACTACGAATAAAGGACATACGGCGCAATGCGCTGCGATTATTGCGCCCTACGGGGCCTGACGGCAATAAGCTCAAGCTTGTCAGGGGAGCCTGTCTGCATGCGTGACATCCTTTCTAGGGCATGTCTCGCATAACCTATTTTAATAAGCCTCGTTTTCTTTCCCTGTATGAAGTAAATCATTGTTGCTCTAACGCCAGCCATAACCGGACGCAAAAAGCAGAGCGAAGCGGCGCTCTTTGCGGTCCGAGTTTATGGCATTGTTAGGTTTCTTGCTCCGCCACATCACGACTGCAATACCTACAAACCTTTGCATCTTGCTTGATCATTTCAGCGCAGGATGGACACTTTTTCATTCCTTCCGATAGTTGCTGCTTTTCAATGGACTGTTGATCGGCCTTCATTATCAATGAGTGAGGAAGGGCAACGATGAAGATTAGAGCTCCGTATATCCACCATAGGACAAATAATTTTCC
>Ga0207752_1001504_pt1 | contig 10550 bp, 5 predicted proteins | sample Pon2CUnioCityCA_6_FD_187272 | JGI IMG/M metagenome (GOLD analysis project Ga0207752, IMG submission 187272) | Marine sediment microbial community from Union City, CA, USA - Pond 2C Sediment 2 (SPAdes) | ecosystem: Environmental > Aquatic > Marine > Intertidal zone > Salt pond sediment ... | reverse complement strand
ACTGTCGTCTTCGCTGCCTGGGATGGGGAGGAACAAGGCCTGCTGGGCTCTCACCACTACGTGGAGCATCCTGCTCTGCCGATCTCCAAGACCGTGGCTGCGCTCAACCTGGATATGGTAGGGGTCGGAGGGACGCTGCAGATCGATGGCGAAGGGTCTGTCGGCAGGCAACTCGAGGCAAGCGCTACTGCGTATGGCATCACCTACACCCAGTCCTTCCAGGGGCGAAGTGATCACATCCCGTTCCGCGAGGCCGATATCCCGGCGGCGATGCTCATCTACTGGCCCGATGCTCATTACCACACGTCGATGGACAGGATCGATGCCATCGATCCTCAGAAGTTGAAGACAGTTGGTGTCCTTTCGGCACATACGCTGGCCGCGTTGGCGACGGGACACGTCGAGCTGGAACAGACTGTCGAGCGATTGGAGGCCAGTGTCGCGGCCGGCGACCGAGAAGCGTTCATGACCTTGCTCGCCCCCGCCGGCTCTACCACAGATCTCTCAACAGACTCGAAGCCCCATACAGAACCTGCCGCGTTATATGCTGTTCAGACAACGTGGTTCGACAATTTGCACTCCCGAGAGTTGACTGACGTGTCCTTCGAGTCCAGCCAGTTCCGCATCGGTGATAGTGAGGCAACTGTCAAGCTCGAGGTTGCCTACAACTGGGCGGACAATAGGCCCCGTCCGCCCCGGGTCTCCTACGATGCCCGCTTCGTGCAGCAGGATGGCGTATGGAGGTTCGCCGATTATGGTCTGGAGATGCTCGAAGGGGACATAGTGACGGTGGGGCGTTTCTCCGATGTCTCTGTCAACACGAGTCAGCTCCTCCTGGTGACTCAGGAGGCGTACGTCTCAATTGCCGACGATCTTGGTGCGGAGCCAGTTCCTGGCACGCGATTTGTCATCTATCCTGACCGCGATACGCTGCGAGCCCTGGCTCAGCCAGCCAGCGCGGGCGAGATCGACTGGCTGGTGCCTTCGGCCAGAGTGGCGCACATTGTCTGGGGAGAGCCAATGTCATCCGCCCTGGTCAGTTTGGTGCTCAACCAGATGGGGCTCCCGCCGGGCGAAGGAGCATGGCTGCGTGAAGGACTTGGTCTTCATTACCAGACGGGCGCCGAAGAAACTCAGCTGCCTATTCTGTTTGGAGACGAATCCCACACCTCCTGGCTTTATTTCCCTGAACTGGAAGCGGTATCGAAAGAGGAAGCCCAATCACTTCGGGCCTACGCCTGGAGCGCGACTGAATATCTTCTCGATCAATACGGGGCCGAAGGTCTGCGCGCTCTCTGTGCAGCCTGGGGAGAGGAGGGTCCGGATAGCGCCTTCGAGAAGGGACTTGGGCTTTCGACCCAACAGTTCGAGACCGACTGGCGTCTTGAGCGGATCCACCCACTGCGTGCCGACGCGGAGGGGATCCGGGCTACCCTCAGTGATCGAGAGGACGCCGTGCTTGATGGCAACGAAGCGCAGTTTCTTGCCACAGTTACCACGTCCGATCCGGTCCTACGTGCCGAGGAACGTCTTTGGTTCGAGGGATCGACCGCACGCCCGATTCTTAGTTACTCCACGAGTGCAGAGATTGTCGGGTGGGAGCCGACTGATCCGGAGGCGAAGGTCACTGTACGATCACGCACCGCTATCAGTGGTGAACGCTCGACCGAGGTCACCCAGGATGTTCGCTTCGTGCGGGAGGGAGATCACTGGCGCTATGCGGGTCTAGCGTGGACCGAACGTACGAGCGAGCACTTCCTCTTGAAGCATCAGAATCAGGATGAGGCGTGGGCGAAGCACGTCCTCGTTCAAGCGGAGGAGATCTACGCGCAGGTGACCGCCGACCTGGACGCGGTGCCGCCATTGCCCCAGGAGATCAAGATCTACGAAAGTGAGGAGGACTTCCGGGCTGCCGTTCCCCCTTCCGCCTCTCGGAATGCCCACAGTTGGACCGCGGAGGGAGCCTCGATTAAGCTCTGGCTTGAAGAGGATTCAGAGGATTCTCTCCGGACGGCCATCACTCGCGAGCTTACGCGCGGCATCCTGCTCGCGCAGGGCGTAAAGACCCCGTGGATTCAGGAGGGCGTCGCCGCTTTCGAGGCGGACCGTCTTCGCCCTCTTGGGACCCACTGGGGCGGCGCGCGTCGGGAGGGTTTGATGCGGGATGCGATGGCGCAGCGCCGTGAACTGGATTGGGAGAGCCTTTCCTCCTTCGACGGTCTTTCGGACGAGGACCTCGAGGTCGCGCGAGCCCAGTCTTGGTCCCTGGTTGACACCATCGCGGATGATCACGGCTTTGCCGGACTGCGCCGCTTCATTGCTGAGGCTGCCGCGAGCTACGATCTGAGCACCAACCTGCGGGACGCCCTGGGCGTCGACTCCGATGACTTCCTGGATGCGTGGCGAGAGGACGCACGCGTGCTCAACGCACCGGTTGGTCTGACGTCGCTGGCAAAGCGCTTCGATGTCGATCGCGCTATCGGGCACATCGCCGTCCTCGCAAGCCCTGACCTTGGCGGTCGCGAGGCCGGGAGTCCGGAGGCGGAGAGGGCCGCAACATACGTCGCGGAGCAGTTCTCCAGCCTGGGCCTGGAGCCGGTGGGGGATTTGTATACGGGAACGACGAGCGTAACTGCGACAGCAGGACTGCCGGGCGGGCGCAGCTACTTCCAGCGCTTTCCCGTCTCCTACACTCACTTGCTTACGTCCCCGACCCTCGCGGTGTTGAAGTCCGGTGGCGATGGGGAGGCGTTCACCTATCGTCAGGACTTCATCGAAATATCGGGGGGAGGTCGTGCCGAGGGACAGCTGGTCTGGGTACCAGCGGGCGACCTGGAGGGGTTGCGCTTTGGCGGCAGCGTCGTGCTGGATGGGACGCAGGAGGATCTTGCGGAACGAGCTAAGGAACTACAAAGTCACGGAGCCAGCGGGCTGATCGTCGTGGGCGAGCGAGAAGCGGAGGACTTACGAACAGCGCGGGGCTACCGGGCTGGAGACGGGAGAGCGGACGCGATTCCGATCTTCGAGATCACGCCAGCCGCCCTGGATGCGTTGTTAGGTCAGCTCGAGATGAGCCCGGATGATCTCACATCCACGCCGCCGGCGCTCCCTCTGGGCGTGCGCATACGAATGACGCTCCCCCGCACACCGCTCACGACCGCCACGGCCAACGTGCTGGGTGTCGTTCGAGGAAGCGACCCCAAGCTGGCGAATGAACTGCTGGTGGTCGGTGCCCACTACGATCACATCGGGAAAATTCCAAACGACGGCTATTTCCCCGGTGCCAACCAGAACGGTTCTGGCGTGGCTGCGATGTTGGAGGTGGCGCGCGTGTGGCACGCTGCTGGGTACAGGCCAGCGCGGAGCGTTCTCTTCGCCGCCTGGGGAGCGGAGGAACGGGGCAGTGCTGGTGTCGCTCGATACCTCCGATATCCGACTACGCCCTTGACGCGGACTGTGGGGGTTGTCTCTCTCGACAGTATCGCCGACGGAGGCGGCTACCGACTGTGGTTCAGGGGCGATCGGGACAAGGATCTTCCGCTGATCCATCGCTTCGAGGTCGGCGCTTCCCAGCTGGACCGGGAGGCATGGCGCAGGGGAAGCACCGACGAAGGGTGGCATGCTCTCTTCAGCCGCGAAGGGATCCCAACGGTGAAGCTCACCTGGGCTGAGTCAGAGGAGTTGGCCTGCCGGCTGACGGACACGGTTGGTGCCCTCGACCCGGAGCGATTGGCAAACAGCGGGGAGATCCTGACGTTGGGTGTAAGCTGGTTGGCTGGTCGTTAGTCGGCGGAAGGACGGCAATAGGGCCAGCGACGACTAGAGACCCAGGCGATCTGACCTCTCCTTCATAGCGTTCAGCACGATGCTGACGAACTCCTCCAGGGGTACGTTGAGTTTCTCTTCACAGAGCTGAATTCTCTCTCGGTCGGCACCTGCGGCGAACGACTTCGAGTCGAACTTCTTCATCACCGACTCTACAGAAACCCCATCCAACTTCGTCGGATGCACGAGTGCCACGGCCACGATCAGACCGGTCAAATCATCGCACGTTATCAGAGACCATTCCATATCCGTCTCCGGTGTGACGTTTAGGCGCTCGTAATTGTGTGCCTTGATCGCGCGGACAATGTCCTCCGAGATGCCCCTCTCCTCCAGTTGCTCGGCGATGACGAGCGCATGGCGCTCGGGATCGTCCTTAGTCTCCTCGTAGTCAGCGTCGTGCAGCAGGCCTACAATCTCCCATTTGTCGGGATCCCCGCCAAACTCATCCGCCAGAGCCCGCATAGCCGCTGCCACGGCATAATGGTGCTTACGGAGATTCTTGTTGGAGATGTTCTCCTTAAGGATATTCAAGGCTTCGTCTTTCGAGATCATAGATGAACCCCCTTCGATGAAATAGACGCTTCTATTGAGAGTATACCCTCGCGACGTGGCCTGGCAAATTGGGTGTCGCGCCAGGCTGCGTTGTGTGGATGGTCGGTTTCCTGGTGTTCATTTCTCCATCCAGACCCTCCCGCGGCCCACCGTCAGACACGCTCTGAGTCTGACCCGCATCAAACTCGATTGACCGTCCAGACACCGGCGATGAGGACCGCCGCCCCGAGCAGCAGGGTCAAGGTGACCGGCTCGCCCAGTAGCCAGTGACTAAAGGAGATGCTGAACATCGGGACGAGGTAGATGAAGCCAGCCACTCGGCTGGCCTCCATGTGCTTGAGCGCGTTGAACCAGACCAGAAAGGCGAAGACCGTGCAAGGCCAGGCCAAGAAGAGCACGGCACCCCAGAAGGAGAGCGGAAAGGTGGGAAGTCTGGTCAAGAGTGACGGGCGGACGAAGACCAGTGAGAAGAGGCCGGCGAAGATCATCGAGACGCCGGTGACCAGGAGCGGTCGATGACGAGTGATTACCGATTTACCAGAGACTGTATAGATTGCCCACGTGGTCGGTGCCAGCATCGTGATGAAGACGTATCTCGCATCGCTAATAGACACTACCTGTCCGCTCCCCCAACGGATGATGATGAACAGCCCGCTAAATGCGATCCCCAATCCAATCGCGCGGCGCAGATGGAACGTCTCGTCCAGTAGGATCAGGGAAAGGATGTAGATGAAGGCTGGATTAAGCGCAATGATCAAGCTCGCTGTGCCGGCAGGGATCCGAGTCTCACCCCAGGCGAGGAATACGTTGTAGAGTACCGCTCCGGTCAGGCCCAGAAACGCCAGGCGCCAGTTCTCTTTCTGGATCATCCTCCAAATCTTCTCTCGACGTGTGGCGAGAAGGATGAGGGAGAAGGTCAATCCCACAGGGACGAAGCGCAGCGTGACGAGCTCCAGTGGCGATACGTACTCGATAATGTGCTTTATGGCGATGAAGGAGTTCCCCCAGACAAGCGTCACAAGAATGAGTAGAGCACTCCACAGCAGAGATTCGCTTGATCTGCGTTTGAAGAAAGATTGCATAGATAGCTCCTCGGCCGGTTTGTCTGCATCGCGGCCCTGTGGCCGGGCTGGAAACAGTGTCTATCGAGAACGGGATAACCCGTGTGCCCCTCCGATCTGTTCGGTGCGCAACACCTGGCGGCGCGACGTGTTATTGTAATTGTTGATTCTCGTTTGTCCAGCCGCGGGCCCGTGAGAGTTGACCTCGATGGACAAGAAGAGAGAACTCACGTAGAATGAAGGGAGCCCGTCGTCCCCGTCGGTGCTTACCGAATACGCTGCTGCGACCGCGAGAAGGGGTTGGTGACGGCATGAGAGAATGGTCAAGCAAAGGAGAACTTCTATGATCACAGTAGAGAAGGTTGAAACAGCGTCGAAAGCCCAGGTGAACCGCTTCGTCGATATCCCGTTCCGGCTGTATGCCGACTGCCCACAGTGGGTTGCCCCGCTGCGGACCGATGTTCGGACAATGCTTGACCGCGACAAGCACCCTTTCTACGAACATTCTGATGCCGATTTTTTCATCGCCGTGGACGGCGACCGAGAGGTAGGGCGTATAGCGGCGCTGGAGAACCGGCATTTCAATGATTACCATGATACGCGTCAGGCGCAGTTCTACTTCTTCGAGTGTGTCGAGGACCAGGACGTAGCGAATGCTCTCTTCGAGCGGGTCTTCGAGTGGGCACTTGAGAGAGACCTCAACGAGATCGTAGGGCCAAAGGGGCTCAGTCCCTTCGACGGCTATGGCATCCAGGTGGAGGGAACGGAACATCGTCAGATGATGATGATGATGAACTACAACTACCCCTACTATCCCCGCCTGGTTGAGGCCCTGGGTTTTGAGAAGGAAGTGGACTTTATCTCTACCTACATCCGGGTTGCCAATTTCGATCTGCCGGAGCGTATCCATCGCATCGCTGAGCGGGTCAAAGAACGCCGAAGCCTGTCCGTACATAACTTCAGCTCCAAACTTGAGTTGAGAAGGTGGAAAGGCCGCATCGGGGCCGCGTACAACAGAACTTTTGTCGATAACTGGGAGTACTACCCTCTGACGCAGAACGAGATCGATTTCGTGTTCAACGACTTGGTTCTGGCGGCGGATCCAAGGCTCATCAAGATAATCGTGCACGAGGACGATATCGTCGGCTTCATCCTGGGTTTCCCGGATGTATCGGAGGGTTTACAGCGGGCGAACGGGCAACTTTTCCCTTTCGGTATCTTCCACCTCCTGCTGGATATGCGACGCACGAAATGGATCTGCCTTAACGGTGTGGGTATCGTACCTGAGTATCAGGGCCTCGGGGGGAACGCCCTACTGTATTCCGAGATGGCGAAGACGGTTACAGGCGAGTTAGGATTCATCCATGCTGAGTTGACGCAGGTTGCGGAGTCGGCGGTGCAGATGCGACATGATCTGGTCAATCTAGGAGCGAAGCCCTATAAGAATCATCGCGTCTATATTCGAGAGCTCTAGCGAATGTTCACCTGCTCTCTCGCGTGCAAAGCTATCTGGCACCCCGCGATCGGCCCGCAGCTGGGCAGTGCGAGCCGTCCCTCGGTTCGTTTCCGACACCTGACAGTTGACACCTTCAATCATCGTGATACAATTTCAGGTGCCGAAATTTCAAAGACGGCGGGAGCGGCGCTCTGCTTCGCAAGGACTAGCGAATGGGCAGGTGCGCTTCTTTTTTTTGACTGTGTTTACACGGTGCCTATCCGGTCGCCACGCTGTGCTTCACCGTCCCAGGTGAGCAGCGGATTGGATGCAGAGTGAGGCGGCCTCGGAGTTGGCACGGGGCAAGCAAAGGAGTAAAGACGTTGAATCAACCATATTCGGACATCATTCGCCCCCACGGAGGGACGTTGGTCGATCGTATGTTGCGCGGTGAGATGCGGGACGCCGTGCGTGAGCGCGCCGAGCAGATGACCAGAATCCGTCTTGACTCGATGGCGCTCTCTGACCTGGAGCTTATTGCCAGCGGGGCGCTCAGTCCTTTGACTGGCTTTATGCGCAAGGCCGACTATGAGCGGTGTGTCGACGAGATGCGACTCTCCAACGGTGTCCTCTGGTCGATGCCCGTGACGTTAGCGGTGGATCAGGACGTGGCTGTAGATATTGAGGAAGGACAAGAAATCGCCCTCTGCGAGGACGACCGTGTTCTCGCTATGATGGAGGTAGCGGAGAAATTCCCTTACGACCGTAAGATCAAGCGACATGAGGCGCAGGAAGTCTACCGCACGACTGAAGAGACGCACCCCGGGGTGGCCCAGCTATACCGGCGCGGCGACGTTGTCCTGGGTGGAGATATCTGGCTGGTAGACTGGTCTACGGCTATGAAGACGGAGTTTCCGGAGCTCCGTCACACGCCGGCTCAGACCCGGCGGATGTTCGCCCGGCGGGGATGGCGGAGTGTGGTCGGCTTTCAGACCCGCAATCCCATCCATCGAGCCCACGAATACCTCCAGAAGACAGCATTAGAGATCGTCGACGGACTCTTCATCCATCCTTTGGTTGGTGAGACGAAGGAGGGAGACATTCCCGCCGACGTGCGGATCGCCTCCTACCAGACAATCTTGCGAGACTACTATCCGGTTGATCGTGTGTTGTTGGGCGTCTTCCCGGCGGCGATGCGGTATGCCGGGCCTCGTGAGGCGCTCTTCCACGCTATCGCTCGGAAGAACTACGGTTGCACACACTTCATTGTGGGCCGTGATCACGCCGGCGTCGGCGACTATTACGGCACGTATGACGCCCAGGACATCTTCGACCAGTTCCCCTCGGAGGACATTGGCATCGTTCCCTTCAAGTTCGAGTACGCCTTCTTCTGCAAGAAATGCGGCGGTGTGGTGTCCGCCAAGACTTGCCCTCACGATCAGGAAGACTGGATCTATCTGAGCGGCACCCAGGTGCGGGAGATGCTGCGACGTGGCGAGATGCTGCCCGAGGAGTTCACCCGTCCAGAGGTCGCGAAGGTGCTCCTGGAAGGTATGAGGGATTGTGAGTAGATCATTATGCTGAAGTTTCTCAGGCGGCAGAAGAAGCGCAAGGTGCTCGTCTTCGGTCTTGACTGCGCCCCGCCTGCGGTCCTTTTCAACACAGGCGACGAGAATGAGCTAGGGCTCAAGGATCAGCTGCCGAACCTGAGCCGTCTTGTTGATGAAGGCATCTACGGCCCGCTCTCCAGTTCGATTCCCTGTATTACCGTCCCGGCCTGGACGTCGATGCTGGCCAGTAAGGATCCGGGCGTGCTCGGTTTCTACGGTTTCCGCAACCGGGCCGATCACTCCTACGACCGGATGAACATCGCAACAGGGAACGCCGTCCGCGAGCCTAGGGTGTGGGACGTGTTGGGAGAGGCCGGTAAGACGTCTGTGGTGGTTGGCGTGCCTCAGACTTATCCCATCAAGCCACTCAACGGATATCTGATCAGTAGCTTCCTCACCCCAAACACCGATCGCCAATACACGTTCCCCAACGAACTGCGGTACGAGGTCGACCGTGTGCTGGATGGCGCGACGTACGATGTCGATGTGCCTCAGTTCCGTACCGAGGACAAGGACTTCCTACTGAAGCAAATCCAGGAGATGACCGAGAAACGCTTCGAGGTCATAAACTACCTCGCTCGAGAGAAAGCCTGGGATTTCTTCATGTTCGTAGAGATCGGCCTGGATCGCATTCACCACGGCATGTGGAAATTCTGGGACCCGGGACACGCCAAGTACGAACCGGGGAACCCCTACGAGGACGCTATCCCAGCCTACTACCGATACCTGGATCGTGAACTGGGCGAGATTCTTGGGATGCTAGACGACGACACGATTGTGATGGTGGTGTCTGATCACGGTGGACAGGCGATGGAGGGAGGCTTCGCCGTCAACGAGTGGCTGCGCCAGGAGGGCCTCCTGGTGCTTAAGGATGAGCCCATGTACGATGGCCTGGTTCCGTTCGAGAAGGTCGAGGTCGACTGGGAGAAGACCACGGCCTGGGGCGCTGGTGGCTATTATGGGCGCATCTTCATGAACGTGGAGGGTAGGGAGCCCCAGGGCACGATCCCCGCCGATGAATACGAAAAGGCACGGGATGAGCTCAAGGAGAGGATCGAGGCCATTCGTGATCATGAGGGACGGCCGATGGGCTCGGTCGCTTTCAAGCCAGAAGATCTCTATCAGGAGGTGCGGAACGTCGCGCCGGATCTGATGGTCTACTTTGGGGATCTCCGGTGGCGTTCGGTCGGGTCCTTTGGCATACCCGACATATACACCTTCGAGAACGACACGGGGCCAGACGATGCGAATCATGCTCAAGACGGCGTATTCGTCCTTTGGGACCCGCGCAAGAATCATGGGGGTAGGTACGTAAGTGATCTGCAGGCGATGGACGTTGCCCCTACTATCCTGGAGGCGATGGGCGTCCAGGTACCGTCCGATATGCAGGGTAAGAGCGTCAAGCGTTAGATCTCTCCCCTTGAAACCGTTGCGAATCGATCTGGTCCCCAGAGCCTAAGGATGGGATAATGAATAGCCGCGCCCTCTCCCACGCTCAACGATCGGCTGTGCGCAGATGAAGTCCACCAAGAAGATAGGGGCACTCGCCCTGTTTGGATGGGGGGCGCTGGTCGCCGCGCTGGCAGCGGTGGCCTATCTGGGTGGTGCAGGACTTGCGCATCGCTGGACGGTGCCCTCCCTGGCGCTCCTCGACAACACGCCAACTCCTCGTCCGAAGCGCGCGGTCTCGATCTCGCCTGGTGACGTCGAGGAGGGGACCCTTGGCGCCGAGGCCCCTGACGAGTGGCAATTCCGTGGTCAGGCTGGACAATCGGCTACTCTCGAGATGTGGTTCCATGTCGGCTCAGGCTCGAGCGTTGACGCGGAGATGGTCGTCCGTCTGCTCGCTCCGGACGGAGCGAATCTGGCTGAGAAACAAGGGTCCGTCTTCCTTCCCCCCTACCTCTTCGAGTCGCCGCTTCCCGCTGATGGGCTGTACCGCGTCGAGGTCGTGCCCACAACAGGATCATTGGGGCGATACTCTCTTGGACTGACCTTGTCTGAGGGGGCTGCTGAAGCGTCCCCGGGGCAGACCCCGGGGGTGCCACCTGGTCCGATCCCGGACAG
>Ga0207752_1001503_pt1 | contig 10553 bp, 7 predicted proteins | sample Pon2CUnioCityCA_6_FD_187272 | JGI IMG/M metagenome (GOLD analysis project Ga0207752, IMG submission 187272) | Marine sediment microbial community from Union City, CA, USA - Pond 2C Sediment 2 (SPAdes) | ecosystem: Environmental > Aquatic > Marine > Intertidal zone > Salt pond sediment ... | reverse complement strand
TGGCCACATTCGACGAGCTGGTCGCCAGAGCCCACGAGAGAAATTTGCAGCTGCTGATCGATCTGGTGCCCAATCACACCTCCGATCGCCATCCGTGGTTCATCGAGTCTCGCAGTACGCGCGACAGTCGGAAGCGCGACTGGTACGTCTGGGCGGAGCCCCAACCCGATGGCTCTCTGCCGAACAACTGGCTCAGCGTCTTTGGGGGGTCAGCCTGGGAGTGGGACGAGGCCACGGGGCAGTACTATCTCCACTCCTTTCTCAAGGAGCAGCCAGATCTCAACTGGCGCAACCCGGAGGTCAAGGAGGCGATGTTCGACGTCGTCCGCTTCTGGCTGGAACGGGACGTGGACGGCTTCCGGGTGGACGTGGCTCACTACATTATGAAGGATCCCCAGCTCCGCGATAACCCTCTCGACCCGGAGCGGGCGAAGTCGATTCATCGCCCCATGGGCGACTATGATTCGCAGTTTCACGTACGCGATAGCGGACATCCCGACGTCCATGACGTCTATCGGGAGTTTCGTCAGCTGCTCGACAGCTACAACGACGAGAACCCCCGGGTGTCGATTGGCGAGATTCACATCTTCGATTGGGAAGAGTGGGCCACCTATTACGGTGAGGATCTCGACGAGCTGCACATGCCGTTCAACTTCGCCCTGTTGAACGTCGATTGGCGAGCGGAGGCGGTCCGTAAGGTGGTGGATTCCCTGGAGGAGGCGCTGCCGCAGGGGGCCTGGCCAAACTACGTACTGGGCAATCACGACGAGCCACGGCTCGCCAGCCGCTATGGGCGCGAAGAGGCACGGGTGGCGGCGATGCTGCTGCTCACGTTGCGCGGCACACCCACTATCTACTACGGCGACGAGATCGGCATGGTCGACGTACCCATTCCGCCGGAGCAACTTCAGGATCCCTGGGGCGAAACCCTTCCGCAGATGGGACGCGATCCGTGTCGCACGCCGATGCAGTGGACAGGAGGGCCCAACGCCGGATTTTCTCCCGCGCAGACGGGGGAGCTGTGGCTCCCGCTGGCTGACGATTATCAGAGCGTGAACGTGGAGCGCGAGCTAGGGGAGCCGGCGTCGCTCCTGAATCTCACCCGCCGCCTGCTGGCCTATCGGGCAGCGATACCGGCACTGACCGTCGGAGGCTATGAGCCCGTGGACGGGGTGCCCGAGACGTGCTATGCCTACCTACGGGAGACGGACGAGCAGCGTGTCCTGGTCATCCTCAACTTCTCCGATCGGGAGGAGCGGGTGAGGATCGCCGGACCAGAGCGAGGGGAGATAGCACTCTCGTCCCATCTAGATCGGAGCGGCGGCGTCGACCTGAGGGCTCTCTCCGTGCGAGGTAACGAGGGACTGATCATTGAGTTGGTGCCCTCCTAGCGTCGCCAGAACGAGTCAGCGTTTGCCGTATACCAAGCCTTATGGAGGTAACCATGTTGGAAAGAGTCGAGCTCGAAGAGAAGCACCTGGATGATTATCGATCCGTGGTTGGTGACGACGTCATCGCCGGGATTGAGGAGCTGGTGGAGCCGCTCCGGGATGCACGGGTGGTGCACATCAACGCGACTGCTTACGGTGGTGGCGTGGCGGAGATGCTGCAGACGCTGGTGCCGCTGATGCGAGACGCGGGACTCGATGCCGAGTGGCAGGTCATCGAGGGGGCGGACGAGTTCTTCAACGTCACGAAAGCGGCCCACAACGGTCTCCAGGGGATGGACATCGCGTTTACCGACGAGATGAAGGGCATCTGGCAGCAGTACAACGAGATGAATGCGGACAAGTTTGAGGGGGAATACGACTTTGTCGTCATCCACGATCCGCAACCGGCCGGGATGCTCCACTATCGTCAAGCTGATGCGAATGAGCATTGGACATGGCGTTGCCACATCGATACGTCCCATCCGAATCCGGCTTATTGGGACTTCTTCGCCCCATACGTCAACGAGTACGAGGCCGGCATTTTCACCATGGAGCAATACGTGGGCCCCGGCGTCGATTTTGAACACCTGGCGATTATCACGCCGACCATCGATCCTCTCTCACCGAAGAACGTGCCAATGGCGCTCGATGACGCTCGGGACGTGGTGGGCGACTTTGGCCTCGACCTGGATCGCCCCATCATCACCCAGGTCAGTCGTTTCGACCCCTGGAAGGACCCGCTGGGCGTTATTGACGCCTACCGCATCGTCAAAGAGGAGGTCCCGGAGGTGCAGCTGGCGCTGGTGGGCTCGATGGCCTCAGATGACCCGGAGGGGTGGTACTACCTCGATAAGACCATCCGCCACGCTGGCGAGGATTTCGACATTCACATCTTGCACAACTTCCACGGGGTGGGAGCGTATGAGGTGGGCGCCTTCCAGTCCGCCAGCAACGTCGTGATCCAGAAATCGATCCGCGAGGGCTTCGGGCTGGTGGTGACCGAGGCGCTGTGGAAGGGGAAGCCGGTGGTCGGGGGGAACGCCGGGGGGATCCCGCTGCAGATCATTGACGGCGAGACCGGTTTCCTGGTCGATTCCGTCGAGGAGTGCGCCCAGAGGACGCTCGATCTGTTGGAGCACCCAGACAAAGGAGAGAAGATGGGAAAGGCGGCGAAGGAGCACGTGCGAGAGAACTTCCTGACCACGCGTCACCTGACCGACTATCTAAATCTGTTCCACGACATGACATAGTTCGCTCCGCAGGCCACCTCCTCCAGCATCAGGCCCCGGTCTCCTTACGCGAGACCGGGGCCTGCATGGTTCTGGGTCTGGCTCTCGGACGAGGTGCGTCTGCTACTCCATCTCCTCCGTCCGCCGTGCCAGTGGTACGTAGAACTCCTCGGTGTACTCCTTGACCATCCGCCGTGTGGCGAAGACCGGCGCTGCGGTCCGGATGGCCTCCTTCATCACCCGCACCCAGGCTCGCGGTACGTCATCCGAATCGCGCTCGTAGAAAAGAGGCACGACCTCATTCTCAAGCAGGTCGTAAACGGCCCGGGCGTCGGCCGCGTCCTGGGCTGCCCGATCCTTATACTCCTCGCTGGGAGCGATCGCCCAACCGTTGGCGCCGTTGTACCCCTCGGCCCACCAGCCATCCAGAACGCTCAGGTTCGGGATGCCGTTAAGGGCGACCTTCATGCCGCTGGTGCCGCTCGCTTCGTAGGGCCGGCGCGGCGTGTTGAGCCACACGTCCACTCCCTGGACCAGGTAGCGTGCGACCTGCATGTCGTAGTCCTCAATGAAGGCGATGCGGCCTCCGGTCGAAGGATCTTTGGCGGTGTTATAGATCTCCTGGAGCAGACGCTTACCGGCGTCATCCGCCGGGTGAGCCTTGCCAGAGAAGATGAACTGCACCGGGCGGTATCGGTCGTGGAGGAGCCGCTTGAGCCGCTCCAGGTCGCGGAAGAGGAGCGTGGCTCGCTTATACGTGGCGAACCGCCGTGCGAAGCCGATGGTGAGGGCGGCGGGGTCGAGGAACGTGCCAGAGCACAGTACCTGCTCCGGCGTCATCTCTCCCTCTATGCGCCGCCGGCGTGAGCGCTCGCGCATGAAAGTGATCAGCTTGTCCTTCAGGTGTACGTGGGCGTTCCATAGCTCGTCGTCCGGCACGTCGAGGATCCGTTCCCAAAGTGTGGGATCGTCGTGTCGTTCAATCCAGTCCGGACTGAGGTGCTTGCGGTAGGTCCTGTACATCGCACCACCGATCCAGGAGGGAACGTGGATGCCGTTGGTGACGTGGTCGATGGGGATGTCTTGCTCTTCCCTCTCGGGCCAAAGAGACTGCCACATGCGGCGGGAGACGTGACCGTGTAGCTCGCTGACGGCGTTGCGCTGACCGCACATTCGCATCGCCAAAGCCGTCATATTGAAGCCATGACGGTTGTTCTCGTGATGTCCCAGCTGGAGGAATTCCTCGCGGCTAAGCCCAAGCTGCGACCAGTAGTTATGGAAGTATTTCTCTATCAGATGATAGTGGAACACGTCGTGGCCCGCTTCCACAGGTGTGTGGGTCGTGAATAACGTGGTCGCCTTGATCTGTTTGCGGGCGCCCTCGAATGAGTGCCCGGCTTCCACGAGCTCACGTGCTCGTTCCAGGACGAGGAAGGCTGAATGCCCCTCGTTGAGGTGATAGGCGAGGGGCTCGATCCCCAGTGCCCGAATGACGCGCATACCGCCGACCCCCAGCACGATCTCCTGCTGGATGCGCATCTCCTGGTCTCCGCCGTAGAGCCGCCGGGTTAGCTCGCGCTCCCAGGGGGCGTTCCGGTCGTTGTCGGCGTCCATGAGGTACATATGTGCGTGTCCGACCTTGACGTGCCATACCTTCAGATGGACTGTCTGATCGTTCAACTCGACGGGGACAAAGAGGCACGTCTCATCGTCACATAGGGCCTGACGAATGGCGACTTCATCCGGCTCGAAATGGGGATAGCTGGCCTCCTGCCATCCATCCGGCGTGATACGCTGCCGGAAGTAGCCCATCTCGTAGAGGAAGCCGACGGCGACAAAGGGCAGACCGATGTCGCTGGCTTCCTTACAGTGGTCGCCGGCCAGGACCCCCAGGCCTCCCGAGTAGATGGGCAGGGAGCGATGGAGGCCAAACTCTGCTGAGAAGTAGGCCACTGGCCGGTCAGTCAGATCTGGATACTTGTTCGGGAACCAGAGGTGCCCATTCTTGAGATCAGCATCGAGGGACATCATGACGGCGTCATAACGGCGCAGGAAAAGCGGATCGGAGGCGATCTCCGTCAGCCGCTCTGGGGTGACCTCCAACAGAATCTGCACGGGGTTATGGCTCGTGGTGCGCCACAGCGTATAGTCCAGCATCTTAAACAGATCGCGGGCCTCGCGATGCCAACTCCACCAAAAATTATAGGCCAGCTCCTCCAGACGGGCGATGCGATGAGGTAGCTTGGCTGATATCGACAGCTGTTCGTGATTCACTTCTTCCTCTCTAGTTCTTTATTGGAACGGCGTCACGTTGAGCGCAGATTCAAGCCTTCTAGGGGCCCTTGAGCACGACGACCAGCAATACGACGACGGTGACGGCGGCAAACTCGATCAGCGTGGATGAGCTGAGACGCTCGAGTAGGTGCTGATGGGCAATGTTGATAACCGTGTAGAAGATAAGCAGGAGGAGTAGTCCTCCCACCCAGGGGCTCACTTGCCAGTAGTTTAGAGCCCACGTGCTTTCACCGATGATCAAACCGACGATGCCGGCAAAAGGCAGCATTCGGCTCACCGATACGTCCGCCACGCTCAGTAGGTCCAGCGCCAGGAGGGTAGCTGTGAGGAGAGTCAGTGTGGCAGTGACCAGACTCCGCGTACGGGTCTGGTATATGAGGACGAAGAGCGCAAAGGCCATCAGGTAGGCCAGGACGTTCAAGGCAAGCCGCGTCGTCGCGTAGCTTCGCGCGTCGGGAGAGACGGTGGCGTATTCGGCAGAGACGGTAAGCCCAATGCTGACCCCGAACACGATCAGTCCTGCGATCCAAAGTCCCAAGGTGGGAGCGAGGGAAAGCAAGTACGCGGATAGACCAGCCAACACGCCGGGCAGGATCCAGGAGATATAGACAGGACGCCCAGAATGCTCCATCACCATGGGATGGTCATGGAGGACACGACTGGTTCCGGTGCAGGCAAGCCCGACCATCAGCGTCACCAGCAGCAGGGTGCCGGTGGCATGAATCTCAAGGGGGGAGCCCAGTGCCTGTAGCCGGTAGACGTGTTCCGGAAGCTCAATGAAGCGAAAGAGAACGCTGCTAAGAATGAGTACAGCGAGGAGCACGCTCAGACGATCTCGGTCCACAGGCTTGTTAACGGCTTCTCTCATGACGGCACATTCTACCTTTCAGGGATAGGATTGTCAACATTGCTCCGTGTGGTATAATTTCCGTCAAGATCAAAGTCAAGCTTTTGTTGGGACTTCGCCCTGACTCCAGAGCACTCTCAAGATCCCACGGATGCAACATTTGGCAATTTATGCTGTTCAGGTCATACCTTGAAAGGACCACCCGTGAAGCGCTATCTGTTCTTGCTTGCGGTCATCTCCGTGCTGTTGGTCGGCTGTGGTGGGCAACCCTCGGGGAGGGGGCTGGTATACGGGCTCACGCTAACCCCTTCCGGGATTGATCCGCACGTCGATGCGTCTTCGGAATTAGGTATCCCCCTCACGAGCGTATATGATCCCCTGGTCTGGCTGACGCCGGAGGGACGATTCGTCCCCGGGTTGGCTGAGGAATGGGAGATCTCAGAGGACGGCTTGACGTACACATTCTATCTGCGTGACGATGTGACGTTCCACGATGGGACATCCTTCAACGCGGAGGCAGTGCGCTTCAGCCTGGATCGCATTGCCGATCCAGAGACTCAGTCGCGTAAGGCCGCAGGAATGCTTGGCCCCTATGATCGTACAGAGATTGTGGATGCATATACCGTCCGGGTTCACTTCAACGAGCCTTATGCTCCGTTTCTCGCGTCGTTGAGCACTGTCTACCTGGCTATGGTCTCCCCCGAGGCCGTTACAGAATGGGGCGACGAGTACCAGTTCCATCAGGTCGGTACGGGCCCGTTCATCTTCGAGGAGTACATACCCAAGGACCATCTGACCCTGGTACGGAACCCGGATTACGACTGGGCGCCATCCTTCTTTGAGCATCAGGGGCCGCCGCGGCTGGAGGAGGTGACCTTCCGCTTCTACAGCGATCCGGCTACCCGAGCGCTGGCACTGGAGTCTGGAGAGGCCGACGTGATGGGGGAGATTCCACCTCAGGATGCCGTGCGGCTCGATGAGAGTCCTGATTACACCCTGATGCCCGTTTCGATCCCCGGGCAGCCGCTCCAGTTCTTCGTTAATACGCAGCGAGCTCCGTTGGACGATCGCCAGGTGCGCCAGGCCCTTGTCTATGCCCTAGATCGGCCTGCGATCGTGAAAACGGTCTTCAGAGAGTATTCGCCAGCCGCCTACGGTCCGCTGACCCGTCCTACCTTTGGCTACGATCCCAACGTGGAAGGCATGTATGCCTACGACGTGGAGCAAGCCGCCGCTTTGTTGGATGAGGCAGGATGGGTCGATTCGGATGGGGATGGGATTCGCGACCGTGATGGAGAGTCCCTGACGTTGGAGACAGTCCTCATGGGCTGGGGATACATTCCCGAGGTTGGTCAGATGATGCAGGATCAGCTGAAGAAGGTCGGCGTTGGAATGGAGACGCGTGAGTTGACCTTCTCTAACGCGATGGGTGAGGTAGCTGAAGGGACCTACGATTTGATACCGTTCCTCTTCTCCAGCAGTGACCCGGACATTATTCGCACCACCTTCCATTCCAGCAACGTGGAAGGAGGATTCAACTGGTCGAAGTTCTCTGATTCGCAGCTGGATGCGTGGCTGGAAGCGGGAAAGCAGGAGATGGACGAGGGGGCTCGTCGGGAGCTCTATGCCAGGATCCAGCAATATATTATGGGCGAGGCGATTATTGTCCCGGTTCGCGATTACGTGAACCTGAATGCTGCCCATGCCGACGTGCAGAACCTGCGTTATGATAGACAGGGTTGGTTCCCCTGGTTGTACGAGGTCACTATCGCGGAGAACTAGCAGTCCGGTCCTCGCTGTCGATCGATTAACCGGATTGAAGACAAGTGCCGGGTGGACCTTGACGCTTCTGCAAGGTTTGCCCGGCGTTTCTGTGCGCTAGCTAGAATTGAGAGATGCTTACCTTTACATTGCGACGCGTGTTATCGATGATCCTCGTCCTTTGGGGCGTCGTCACGCTTACCTTCTTTGCGACGCGCCTTCTGCCGGGAGATCCGGCCGCCCTGCTGATCTCCCAGGGGGGCGGCTCGGCTGAGGATATCGCCGATCTGCGGGAGCGGCTCGGGCTGGACGACCCACTGCCGGTTCAATATCTGCGCTTCTTGGGTGGATTATTGCGCGGGGACTTAGGCATGTCGCTGGTCAGCCGGCGTCCGGTGACGGATGCGATCGGTGAGCAGTTGCCCCACACGTTGGCGCTGGCCACGACCGCTACCGTCTTTTCGGTAATCATCGGGATTTCCCTAGGCGTCCTGGCTGCGACCCACCAGGGGACCTGGGTTGATCAGTTTTGTATTGCGCTTTCTGTCCTCGGCGTCTCCATCCCGATCCTCATGTCCGGTCTGCTGTTCATTCTCCTCTTCAGCCTGGTGCTGGGGTGGCTCCCGGCCACGGGGCAGGGAAGCTGGCGGCATCTGGTGATGCCCTCGCTGGTCTTAAGTCTGGCGTCAACAGGTACCATCGCTCGCCTGGTCCGAACGCAGATGCTTGAGGTCCTGCCCGAAGACTACATCACCGTCGCTCGGGCCAAGGGGGTGCAGGAGCGCGTCATTCTGTGGCGTCACGCGCTGCGCAACGCCTTGATCCCGGTGATTACGGTCATCGGCTTGCAGTTTGGGTCCTTGCTCGGCGGTACCGTGGTGACTGAATCGCTCTTCTCGCGACGGGGCCTGGGGCGCCTGGTAGTGGACGCTATCCTGTGGAAGGACTACCCGCTGATTCAGGGAGTCGTTATCCTGGGGGCGGCCATTTACGTGGGCGTCAATTTCATCGTCGATATGAGCTACGGTCTTCTGGACCCTCGCATCCGGCGTGGATAAGGCAAGAGGGATGATCGGCAACGGAGCCTCAGCGTCCGGTGTAGCTGGCCTGATTGTCCTGGCCGCCATCGTCCTCAGCACGCTGCTGGCGCCCTTACTGACACCCTACGATCCCCTTGCCATGGACTATGAGAACCAACTTCTCGCTCCGTCCTTTGCCCATCCCCTGGGGACCGACCTGTTTGGCCGCGACGTCCTCACCCGCGTGCTGCACGGCGCGCGCATCTCCCTCTCAGTTGGCATCCTGGCCTCGCTCCTGGCTGCCGTTCCGGGGCTGGTGCTCGGCCTGTTGAGCGGCTACTATGGGGGTTGGTTTGACCAGGTGACGATGCGCTTGACCGATCTCGCCCTCTCCTTTCCCAGCCTGATTCTGGCCCTGGGCATCGTGGCTATCCTCAGTCCCGGGCTGGTCAACGTGACCATCGCGGTGGGAGTCGCGGGGATCGCTGGATACGTCCGGGTGGTGCGAGGCAGCGTTCTGAGCGTGAAGAAAGAGCTCTACGTCGAGGCGGCTCAAGCCATTGGGTGTCGCCAGCGTCGGATTATCCTGCGGCACATCCTGCCGAACATCTCGGCCCCGGTATTGGTTCTGGCCACGATGGACGTGGCGTGGGCCATCTTGAGGGCGACCTCTCTTAGCTTCCTGGGGTTGGGCGCTCAGCCGCCGACCCCGGAGTGGGGGGCGATGATCGACGAGGGGCGGGAGTTCCTGCGGCGTGCGCCGTGGGTCAGCCTGGCGCCCAGCGCCGCGATGATGCTTGCTGTGCTCTCTCTCAACCTGGTAGGCGACGCCCTGCGCGACGCTATGGATCCCCACACCAACTCTCATTAGCGACCGGACGAAACACCGTGATCCTGGGGTACGGAGTGCTCGTTGTTGCGATAGTATTTGCCGCCGGAGATTGGCTGGCCGTCGCGCACGGGCGGAGGCGCATGGAGTACGTTTGCAAGCCGGCCGCGATGCTGAGCATTATGATCGGTGCCTGGCTGGGGACCCGAGGCTCTCACGACGTCTGGCAGGTGCGGTTCTTCCTCCCCGGGTTTGCCCTCTCGTTGGCAGGGGACGTATTCCTGATGCTGCGGAAGAAGCGCACGTTCCTGCCGGGCCTGGTGGCGTTTCTTCTGGCGCACGTCTGCTACGTCATCGGATTCAATCTGACGCTGCCACCAGGGCGCGCTCTCCTCATCCTGATTCCGGTGGCAGGCGTCGGGGTGATTCTGTTCCGAGGGCTCGCACAGGGGCTGCGCGAGCGGAGGGAGGAGAGGATGATTGCACCAGTCGCCGTTTACAGCCTGGTGCTCAGCGGGACGCTGTTTTCGGCCTGGGCGACGTTGTTTCGGCCGGACTGGGGGGTGCTACGCGCTCTATTTGCCGTCGTCGGCGCGAGCCTCTTCTTCGTCTCCGATGCGATGCTGGCCTGGGATCGATTTGTGAGGTCGTTCCCGAGGGCGCGACTGTGGGTCCATATGACCTACCACGTGGGACAAATAGGGTTGGCGGCCTCACTGCTGATGAGCGTATGAAGCAGGCCGGTCAGTCTGTCCCCTCTTCCTGGACCTTCTTCTGCAACTCGTAGAGCTTGTTGATCGCCTCCAGGGGCGTCATCGCTGAGACGTCGAGCTCCTGCAGCTCTTCCATGACCGGGTTCTCATCGGCGAAGAGCACCGGCTGATAGGGTTCGGGTTTCTCCGTCCCGGGGCGGAACTCTCCGCTCTCGAGCTGGTTAAGGAGCTCTTCGGCGCGGTGGATGACGGGTTTGGGAACGCCGGCCAAATCCGCTACGTGGAGGCCATACGAGCGATCGGCCCCTCCGGGCTCCACCTTATGCAGGAAGATGACCTGTTTCCCTTCCTCGACTACCGCCAGGTTGTAGTTGCGTACCGACGGCAGCCGGCTGGCCATCTCGGTAAGCTCGTGATAGTGGGTGGCGAA
>Ga0207752_1001502_pt1 | contig 10561 bp, 5 predicted proteins | sample Pon2CUnioCityCA_6_FD_187272 | JGI IMG/M metagenome (GOLD analysis project Ga0207752, IMG submission 187272) | Marine sediment microbial community from Union City, CA, USA - Pond 2C Sediment 2 (SPAdes) | ecosystem: Environmental > Aquatic > Marine > Intertidal zone > Salt pond sediment ... | reverse complement strand
CGCCCACCGAGACGTTGGACGACGCGTTCGCGAGGTTCTTCCTTCAGGGGCGGACGCTTTCATTCGAGCAGATCGACCTGCGAGGGCGGGGGTTGCTCTTATACGGCACGGGCTCGATGCTGTTGCCCGAGCAACATCTCGACCTTACGGTGGTGGCCGCTGCCTTGGAGGGCATGCAGCGCGTGCCCGTGCTCAGTGAGCTTTTGGAGGGGGCGGCACGTGAGTTGATGGAGATCAAGATCGGCGGCACGGTCAGCCAGCCGAGGTTTGAGGTGAGTCCCCTGCGGAGCCTGAGTGCGGCGCTGCGAACACTTTTCGGTTCGTCCGCTGGTCAGCGGGACGGTGTTGGGAGGTAGGTAGGCAAAATGACTGATGCGTGGGACCTGATGCGACCGGTCTCGGTGTGCATTCTCTTGACGCTTCTGGGTTCGTCTGCAACTCAGGCGGTGGACTTTGGCCCGCCCCTGGTGCGACTGACGGCTGCCGACGCGGTCGTCGAGCCGCCCGAGCGATGGACCGCACCGGCGACCGACGGCCCGAAGCGATATCGCTCGGCCAGGAAAGAAGAGAACTGCTACCTCTACCTGCCGCGTTTTTGGCAGGGCAGCGCCCCAAGCGGGCTCTATGTGGTGACTGTCGAATATCGCGATACGGTGGGCTCGCCCGCGGTGGTCATGATCTACGATGCCGGCGCCCAGTCGTGGGGATACCATCCGATGGGCAATCTCGGGGGACAAGCCGACGGCAAGTGGAAGACGGCCGACTTCGTCGTGTCCGGCCGGCACATCGCCCTGGCCGACTACGACAGCGCCAAGCTCAGGTTCCTCATGGCCGAGAAGGACCTGCCCATCGGGACCATCAAGGCGCACAAACCACCCGCCGGGCAGGACGACGACCTGCGCAAGCTGCACTACCAGCAGTTGGACGAGCAGGTATGGCAGGCGACCCAGCGAATGGGCAAGCGCCTGCCGTTTGAGGAAACGGTCCAACTCGAGCCCGTGGCTGACGCGCACCAAAAACTCGGCTTTGTCCCGTTCGTGCGCAGTTGGCTCAGGCCCGTATACCCCAACTCGGTACCCACACAACAGGAGCGCAGCGCCACGATCGAAGCGGTGACCACCCTCGGCGAAGCCGAACCGACCATCGTAGGGTTGCGAAGCCTCGAAGAGGAGCTCATCGGCGTCCGCCTGACGTGCGGCACGCTGACAGCCAAGGACGGCGCAACGATCTCATCGGATGCGCTGGATGTCGGCGTAATCGAATTCGCTCCCATACGCTGGGGCCGCGGCTCATCGTCGCGCGACTGGCGCGTCCACCCGGTGCGCATCTGGCCGCAAAACCGATTCTGCGGCAATCGCTATGCCGGCCGGGCCGAGGGGGGACTCGTCGTGCCTGCCCATACGACACTGGCATACTGGCTGACCATCCGCACACCCGCCGATGTCCGCCCCGGCCTCTATACGGGCAAGGTCACGCTGACCGCCGGCGGCCAGCGTTACGACTTCGACCTCCGCTTGCAGGTCCTGCCGTTCCGATTGGTCGAGAACCGCACGTGGTGGATCGGCCAGTACATCAACTCGCAACTCGATGACGTCCAGTGCGCCGACCTCGCCTCGCACGGCGTGAACGCCACCAGTCAATGGCCCGGCGGCTACGAGATGCGCCGTGTCAACGACCGTTGGACGTTCGACCTCACCGCGCAAGACGCATACATGAGAAGACTCCAGGCCCACGGTATCACCGGACCTCACGTTTGGTTCCAGGGCAACGACCGCAACCACAGCTTCGACAAACAGATCTGCCGGATCGCCGACGTCGAAATCGATTCGCCCGAGTATTTCAAGCTCTACGCCGAAGCCGTCAGCGCCATGCATCGCCACGCCATACAGGCCGGCTGGAACCGGCTGATCTGGTGCATCTTCGACGAGCCGGGCAAGGGCGGCCGAGCCCAGGAGCGGTGGCTGGGCGACGCCAAGGCGGTCAAGGAGGCCATGGGCGAGCAGGTCACGCTGTTCTGCGTGGTCCTCAACCGCGGCGCCGAGCGGGCCAGACAGTTCCTGCCCTATGCCGATATCTTCAGCTGCAACGGAAAGGTCGACGAACTGGTCGAGTTGGCCGCCAAGCACGGCAAGGAGGTGTGGTCGTACGGCGGGGTCAACCAGCGCAGCGACACGGCCACGGTGCGATGGGCCTACGGGTTCAACGTGTGGAAATCGGGGGTGCAGGGACACTATTGCTGGGCCTACAACTGGTCGGCCGACGTGCCGAACAACGACTTCGACGGCTCGCACATGGATTGGATGGTCAGCTACGCCGATCTGGACGGAACGCTGATCCCCACGCTCGGGTGGGAAGCGTTTCGCGAGGGCACCGAGGATCTGCGTTACCTGCTGACGCTTATGTCGGTCCTCAAGGCCAAGGCCGACTCGCCGCAGGCGCCCAAAATCACCGCCGAACTGGCCAAACTCCACGCCAGCCTGTCCGGCGCCGAGGCCGCTCCCGACGCCACGGGAATCGACGTGATGGGCCTCGAGTTCGTACCGGCCGACGACAATGCGGTGTCGCGAGCCCGCATGCAGATCGCCGCCTGGATCATGGCCTTGCAGAAATGATCTGCGTCGTGGCGCGATCGGGTCTCACGTGCCGCTAGCGAGTATCCGCATGCCGTGTGCCACTGTCTGCGAAGCTGACAGTGTCGCAGCCAACGGCAGGCGCGCTTACTTGCCGATCCGTTCGAGCCGGGCCTTCAAATCGTCGTGCTTGATCGTCAGTGACTTGCTGAACATGTTGTAGGTAGACCAGTAGGCCTGCTCTGTATCCTGGGTGTTGAGCTTGAGCTTGAAGCCGTCGAAGCTGTACGTGCCCGCCAGCGACTCCTTCTCGCCGTCGAGCGTGGCCACGCCCTTGAACGTGCCGTCGTCGTTGAACTCCATAATGCCGAAGCCGAACTTGCTCTTGTCGCCGCCGGCTACGTCCACGCCCCGCCACTGACCGACGAGCAGTTTTCCGCAGCCGGCCAACGCCAGCAGACACACCCCGACCAGCGTCATACGCAACGTTGCCCTCATGGCTCGCGCTCCTTTCGTGTATCAGAATGGACAAGACGACCCAGCGACCGGCGCCCGAACCGCGTCTTCGGCACCGGCCCGCGCCGCACGCAAGGCTATCCGTGCGTCCGGTCGCCGTCAATCAAAAGGCCGCCAATGCCTGTCGCACCGCCGACCCGCCCCGCCGGCGTCTGGGCCGCCCACCGCGACCTTGACCGCGGGGGCAGCCGGCCGACCCGCCCGCTCGCCTGTAAGTGCCTTTTGCCAATTGCCTTGCGCGAAGCGAACCGGCGGCGCGTCTCTTGACGGCTTTTGCATTTGTCCAGGCCGGCCGCTTGCGGTACCCTCACCGGTTCCGAGTCCGGCGGTGTGGCCGGGCCCGGCCGACAAGCAGTTGATTCGGTTCATAGGAGCAAGCACATGCCACTGATGCCCATGCGGGCCTTGCTGGATCACGCAGCCGAGAACGACTACGGTCTGGCAGCCTTCAACGTCAACAATATGGAGCAGATTCAGGCCATCATGGCGGCCGCCGAGAAGACGGATTCGCCGGTGATCATCCAGGCCTCGAAGGGGGCCCGCAGCTACACCAACGACGCCTACCTGCGTCACCTGATGCTGGCCGCGGTCGAGCTCCATCCTAATATCCCCATCGCCATGCACCAGGACCACGGCGACTCGCCCGAGACCTGTTTCAGTGCCATCGAGCAGGGATTCACCTCGGTGATGATGGACGGCTCGCTCGAGGCCGATGGCAAGACGCCCGCCAGCTACGAGTACAACGTCAAGGTCACGCGAAAGGTCGTCGACGCCGCCCACGCCAAGGGCATCACCGTCGAAGGCGAGCTCGGCACGCTGGGCGGCATTGAGGACGGCCACGGCGCGGGGCTGAGCACGGAAGAGGCGCGGGAGCACCTGACCCATCCCGCGCAGGCCGAGCAGTTCGTCGCCGACACCAAGGTTGACGCGCTGGCCGTCGCCATCGGCACCAGCCATGGCGCCTACAAGTTCACCAAGAAGCCCACCGGCGACGTGCTGGTCATGAGCGTCATCGAGGAGATCCACAAACGGCTGCCCAACACGCACATGGTCATGCACGGCTCGTCCAGCGTGCCGCAGGAGCTGCTGGAAATCATCCGCCAGTACGGCGGCGAAATGAAGGAGACCTACGGCGTGCCGGTCGAGGAAATCCAGCGCGGCATCAAGCACGGCGTCCGCAAGGTCAACGTCGACACCGACAACCGACTCGCCATAACCGGCGCGATCCGCAAGGTGTTCGCTACCAAGAAGGGCGAGTTCGACCCGCGCAAATACCTCGGCCCGGCCCGCGAGGCGATGGAGAAGGTGTGCGTCGCGCGAATGACCGCCTTCGGCCAGGCCGGCAACGCCGGCAAGATCAAACCAGTTACCTGCAAGCAAATGGTCGACTTCTATCAGAAGTAGAAGCAGGCGAAGCAGCAGTTCTAAGTCACTGCCGACCAAAGCGCCCAAGGAGTGGAATCCTTGGGCGTTCTTCATTTGGACGCCGGGCGCGCAGTGCCGCGCTCGGGTGCCACTGGCGGCTTGCCCGCCAGTGCTCCTGCCCTTGCTCGCACTCCGGCCCTGCTACACGGCCTTCAGTGCGTCGGCTGCCGCGTCGACCAGCCGACGGTCGGCGCCCCTCGCCAGGACACAACTCGTATCCTCGTAGCCGCCCGTACCGTACTCCTCGGTCGGGCTGAGATAGCCGATGTAGCCGTCCGCCAGCTCGGCAACCACCAATCGCTCGCCGCCCACTTGCTCGACGAGGCGCTGGCCGGTCGCGCCGAAGATCTCGCCCGGCAGGCCCGCCAGGCGTATGTTGTTGAATTGCCAGGCCGACACCATCGCCGGAAACGCCCGCTCGGCCACCATCTCCCGGGTGACCATGATTTCCTTCTTCACCAGAAAGAACTCCACCCAGTCCAGCACCTCGGCCTGCCGCAGCAGCTTCAGGCGTTCGGCCGGGCCTCTCGCCTCCTCGGCCTGACGAAGCAGATTGTCCTTCTGACTTCGCCTCTGCGACGCGGTGATGAAGTACTCCGGCCGAAGCGGCAACGGCACGCGCTGCATGGCCAGGGAGGTCGCCTCCAACGGGGCGAACTCGAGCGTTTCAGCCAGCGCTGCCGCCTCGCGGCCGAGACGCCGGCCGTATTGCGACGCAGAGTCGAACCCGTATTCCTGCTGTAGCGGCTTGACGTCGCCCATCGGGCCCTGGACGAACAGCACCTTGCCCCCCACCTTCTTGCCGAGCTCTTTGCGCAGTTCGCAAATAAAATCCGGATAGAGAGTATTACCGATCCATACGTGGCTGGTGATCACCGCATGAGCGGGAAACCGTGCGATCGTCGCGATCGGATCGCCCTGCCGACTCGCAAAGCTGATCAGCTCGAGCCGGCTCTCGACCGCCGGGTCGCAATACTGCTTGCTCCCGTGGCCCGACCAGACCGACGCATCCACGCCCCTGTTCGTCAGGTACTTGGCAGCCTGCTTGCTGATCTCCAGCCGGTCGCCCTCAACGCGGCAGTCGTCGTTGAACATGACGCAGAACGTTTCGAGCGAGTCGATCTCGAACCGCCGGCGCAGCGTCCATCCGGCCCCCAGGTCGCGACGGGCAAACGCCACCTTCGCCGCGACCAGTTGCTCGCGGGCCTGCTCGACGGCCGGCGCCAGCCGCCACGCCAGCGCCACCTCCGCCACCCCCTCCGAGTTGGCGGCCGAATGTATGTGATTGCACAGCACGACCTGCCGATCTTCGGGAATACCGGTGGCCCTGCGGACGGCCGCCTTGAAGCGCTGCATCCACGGCTCCCACAGTTCCAGCAAATCCAGCACGATCAGCAGCAGTTCGCTCTCGCCGTCCGACACGAGCAGCACATGCCCCAGCAGGTCGGCCTCGATGCGAGGCGATCCCCGGTACTTGCCGCGAAATTCAAGGCCCTGAAGATCGGATAGGACCGCCTCACCCGCGCCGACCCGAACCGCTCTGCCCATCGCATGGACCGACATACTCGTGTCACCTCCGTCAACCGAAGCCCGACCCCAATCCGCACCCCCGCCCGACCAAATGAGCTGGCTGAGCAGGCCCCCATACATCGATTGTCCCGCCGGACAAATCGCAGGCGATCCAGGGCGATTGTAGCGCCGGGCCGCAAAATGCGTCAAACATTATGGGGCCACACCCAGATCCGGGGCGAAATGTCCCAACGGTGCCCCGGTCGAGCGGCGTTTTATCGGCGTTGGACGGGGTTCTTGAAAGCATTGGCCGGCTCAAGTAGAATTTCTATGACGTGCCCGCTATGGCGGCAACGAGGGGTTTCAAAGAGGCGTGTTCTTACTCTGACCTTCTATCGGAGCGTGCTGTCATGCCTGGTCGATCGGTCCCGGCTTTGAGTACCGTACTGGCTGCCCTACTTCTCGGTCCTGTTATCGCCAGGGCGGCATTTCTCGATCCGAACGATCCCAATGTCCTCACCTTCACCGCCGTGGAGGATGACGGGTTCAGCCGCGTCGGCAGCGAAACCCTCGTCAACCGCGGCAAGACCGGCTCGGTCCGTTGCAAGTCCAGCCAGGAAATGGTCATCATGAAGTTTGACCTCTCGTTACTGGCCGGCTGGACCATCAGCGAGGCCGAACTCCACGTTGGGGCATCGAGCTCGTCCCTCTTGTACGCCGCCGACGTATGCACCATCAACGTGCCGTGGCAGGAGGGCGAAACCTCCGGCGGATTCAACAACGGCTCGCCCGGCGATCCGTGCTGGGACTGGCGGCACATCCCCGACGATATGGACAGCCCCGAGCCCGACGACCACTGGACCTATCCCGGCAGTGATTTCACCTCCGGCACCTACGGCAACAATGGCTCGCTCGCCAGCTACGCGCATCCGCGGGATCAGGGCTTCACAACCTATACGCGTGAAACCCCTGTGGGTGAGAAAACCTTCTATCGCATCAAACTGAATCCGGACGTGGTGCACGCCCTTATCATCGGCGATCAGTACGGCCTGACGCTGTCCGACACGAGGGGCTACCGCCTTCAGAACAACACCGTGTACCTGCGAGATCAATGGGGCGGGGCGGCTGGCCCGTGGCTCTACCTCAAAGGCGGCGCGACCGATACCACGGGGCCCGAGGATATAAGCAACTTCGCTGCAACGGCCGGTGAATGGAACGGCGAGGCGATGCTGAGCTGGACGGCCCCCAGCAATTTCAGCAGCACAGGGCGGGCCTTCGGCTACGACGTGCGTTTCTCGGCCAGCCCCATCGACGAGGGCAACTTCGCGTCGGCCACACAGGTCGACCGATGGCGGATCCCCCGGCCCATCACCGCAGGCCGGACCCAGCAAATGGTTGTGCCAGGGCTCGACCCCGGCGCGATGTACTACTTCGGCATCCGCGCGTACGACAATGCCGGCAACAACTGCGCCGTCGCAACCACCTCGCTGACGCTGCCGGCCGCGCAATCGGTAAGGCTGTTCGCCGACGCCGATTTCTCCGAGCCCGATCCAGCCGCGACCGTCCCCGAAGTACCCGGCGTTTTGCGCTACTGGGCCTGCGGCGACCTCAGCAAGGTTAACCCGGTCTCCGGCGACCGCGTCCCCGGTCCGTCGGGCGACGCGTACAAGAAGGCCAATACGGTCTGGGATGCCGTCAGCAACAAGGTTGTTCTTCGCGCAGCCGCCAATGAGGTGGTGGCGTTCCAGTTGGTCCTCGAAAAGCTCGTCGGCAGTCTCAATAATGTGACCGTCTCGGTGAGCGATCTGGCCGGGCCGGGCGGGGCCTCGATCCCCGCGTCGCCCAACGTCGAGCTGTTCCGCTGTTGGTACGTGCCCGCGGGGGGTCAGTACTACGCCGATGCCTGCATACCTCTGTTCAGTCCGTTCCCCGCGACGTTCCGGATACCTGACCCAACGAACAGCGTATCCGGGCAGACCAACCAATCGGTCTGGGTCGACATCTACGTGCCCAAGGGCACCGACGTCGGCACCTATACCGGTCAGATCACCGTCGACTGCAACCAACTCGCCTCGCCGCTAACGATCAACCTGGACGTGTTCGTCCGGACGTTTGAGTTGCCCGACGAGCAGAACTTCATCCTCGATCTGAACGGCTACCACGAGCCGTGGGGATGGTCGGGCAGCGGCGACTGGCCTCGCTATCTGGATATCTCCCTGCGATATCATCAGCTCGGCCACAAGCACCGCGCCAACGTCAACACCGTGCCGAACAGCCACACACTCAACTGGGATAAGAGCCCGCGGGTCGATTCCACCCGGACGCCTGCCCTCACAGGCGCCGGCGCATCCACTCACATCGACCCCGGCGGATGGGGCACGTTCGAGAGCCAGTACGCTCGGTATCTGGACGGCTCGGCGTTCACCGCGGCCATGGGCTATCACGGTCCGGGCGAGAATACGCCGATCCCCGAGTTCTACCTGCCGGTCTTCGAGTCGTGGCCGCTCAGCTCCTACTTCTGGTTCGACGAGATCCCCGGCGGCCTCGGCGGGGCCTACTGGTACACCCTCTGGCCGGGAGGGCAGGACCCCAACGGTTCAACGTACCCACCGATCGCGTTTCTCGAAACGGCGCCCAAGCCCAGTTCCTACCCCACCGATTACGAGCTGGGCGTGCGCAACGTCGTGGCCGACTTCGCCGAACGCGCCCAGGCCATGGGATGGACCGACACCTACTTCCAGATCTATCTGAACAACAAGTACCACTGGGGTAGTCTCAGTAATCCGCACTCCCAGTTCTGGAACCTCGACGAGCCCAGCGAGGGCGAGTGCATGTTTGCGCTTGGCTACTATTACACGATCTTCCGCAGGGGCGCCGCCGACGCGGCCGCCACCGCCCCGGACGCCAAATTCCACTTCCGCGTCGACATCTCCGACAAGACCGGGATGAACCGCGGAAAGCTCGACGGTCTTCTGAACCTCTGGTGCTGCAGCCGCGTAACCGACTACCACGGTGAGCTCCCCAGCCGCCAGTTGAAGTATCCCGACGAGGTATGGTGGTACTACGGCGGCGGCAACTCTCCGTCCGGCCACAACCTGACCAACTCGCGGCGGTTCCTTCAGGTCTGGGCGTGGGGCGTCGACGGCGCTCTGCCGTACTGGAATAACTTCGACACGAGCTGGTGGTCGGCTGACTCGCTTTCGATCGTTTATTCCGGCCAGAATGTGCCGGGTTACGGGACCTACGATGGGGCGATCGCCAGTGTACGGCTCAAGGCCATGCGCCGCGGCCAGCAGGACATCGAGTACCTCACGTACCTCGGCGATCACCGCGTGGACTGGGATAGGGCCTCGGTCACCCGCGCCCTGCGACAGCGATACGCCAACGCCTCCGATCCCGACAGTTATACCGGCATGGGCGTGCTCGACTTCCGTCGCCTGCGCGAGGACGTGGCTTTTACCATCGTCGACGGCGACAGCGACGGGGACGGCGTGCCCGACGTCGCCGACAATTGCCCGTTCCAGCCCAATGCGTCGCAGAGCGACCAGGACGGCGACGGGCCCGGCGATGCCTGCGACCAGTGTCCTGGATTCGACGACAACCTTGACATGGACGGCGACGGCGTGCCCGACGCCTGCGACGATGACGTGGACGGAGACACCTGGTCCAACGATGTAGACAATTGTCCCTTGCTAGCCAACCCCGGGCAGGAGGACTGGGACGAAGATGGACTGGGAGATGCTTGCGATGAGGATGACGACAACGACGGCGTGCCCGACGACGACGACGCCTTCCCCTTCGATCCGACCGAGTGGAGCGACTGCGACGGCGACAATGTCGGTAACAACGAGGATCTGGACGACGACAACGACGGCTATCCGGACGTGATCGACCCGTTCCCGTGCGATCCGGACGAGTGGATGGACACCGACGGTGATGGCACCGGCAACAACGCCGATCCGGACGACGACAACGACGGGGTGCTCGACGTGGACGACCCAGCCCCGTTCAACCCGCTGGTGCCCAACTCCGGTACCGCTAGGCCGATCCCCCAGGAAACGCCGGCCTGTTGCGGATCGGCGCCGCCGGCGCTGCTGGCCGTGATGGCCGGCGCACTCTGGCTGGTCAAGCGTCGCAGATGGGGTTGGCTGTAACCGTCGCTGGCTGGTTCGTCAGCTGCACGCGGCGATCGTAGGTGCCTACTCGCCGGCCTGCCAGGTCGGATGCAGGGCGGTCTGTATCGTGCCGAACAGGTCCAGGCATTCGGGATGATAGCGCCGTAGATACGCCTCGACCCCGCCGATCCTGGCCCAGTCGTCGTTGGCCTGCACCCATACTCGATAAGGCCTGCCCGTCGAATGCATGGGCGGACGGTAGTCGGCCAACTCCGCCTGTCGGGCGGCCACCGCGTAGATCCTGCCGACGTACGTCACGCTGTCGGGGGGCACGTCCACCCGAGCGGTGAAGTAGTCGCGTACCCGCAGCACGTGGCGGCGCTGCGAGTCGACGCCCATATCCACCTGCTCGACGCGAGCTCGCAG
>Ga0207752_1001501_pt1 | contig 10561 bp, 9 predicted proteins | sample Pon2CUnioCityCA_6_FD_187272 | JGI IMG/M metagenome (GOLD analysis project Ga0207752, IMG submission 187272) | Marine sediment microbial community from Union City, CA, USA - Pond 2C Sediment 2 (SPAdes) | ecosystem: Environmental > Aquatic > Marine > Intertidal zone > Salt pond sediment ... | reverse complement strand
GCTGGAGGCGCGAGGGGAGGGGCTGACGCGGTTCGTGGGGATTACGGGACACGGGCTGGACGCGCCGACGGTGTTCGTCGAGGCGCTTAGCCGGTATGACTTCGACTCGGTGCTGTTTCCGATCAACTTCGTGTTGTACGCGAAAGCTGACTACCGGCGGCGGTCCGAAGAGCTGATGCGCCAGTGCAGAAGCCGGGACCTGGGGACTATGGCTATCAAGTCGATCGCGAAGGGGCTCGGGGACGATGATGAATCGAGGGTGTACAACACCTGGTACAAGCCGTTCGACGAAGCGGACAAGATCCAGGAGGCAGTAGACTTTGCGCTGTCGCAGAACGTGACCGGGCTCTGCGCGGTGGGCGACCTGCAGCTGCTGCCCCTGTTTCTTGAGGCGTGCAAGGCATTCACGCAGATGGAAGAGCGGAAGCAGGAGGCATTGATGGCGACGGCAGATGAGTACGAGCCGATATTCACGTGAGCCTGAATTCAGGAAGATACGTTCGTTGGAGAGATCAGCAGTATGGAGGTGACTTTGGTGAATCGAACGAAAATGGCGTTGATGAGCATCACTTTGCTCGTACTGACGTTTAGCGCCTGCGGGCTAAGGCCTGGAACGCCGGAGGGACCGGAACTCCCGAGCAATGTTGAGCCGAGAGTAAAGGAAGCCCTGAGCGCCCGGACAGGCGTCGCCGTCGAGGAGATCGAGGTGGTAGAGGCGGAACGGATGGAGTGGCCGGACGCGTGCCTGGGGGTTGCCGAGGAGGGGGAGGCGTGCGCTGAGGTGATCACCCCGGGTTGGGAGATCACCCTTCGTGCGGAAGGAGAAGAATACGTCTTCCGGACCGACGAGAGGGCTGACGTGATACGAATGGAGGAGTGAGCGTGGTCCGAGACGACGTGAAAGCATACGACGTGATCGTCATCGGCTCCGGGAGCGGCGGTGCCATCGTCGATAATGCCTTGTACAGCGGGTTGTCGGTGGCCTGGGTGGATCGCGGTCCGCTGGGGGGGACATGTGCGAACGTGGGGTGCATCCCGTCTAAGATTCTGATCTTCCCCGCGGACAGGGTGATGGAGATTCGAAAGGCGAGGAAACTGGGCGTCGAGGCGGAGATCACAGAGGTTGATTTCGGGGCGATCATGGCCCGGATGCGGCGTATGGTGAGCCGGAGCCGGAATGAGATGCGGCAGGGGATTCACAGCGTCCCGAACATGGATTTCTACGAGATGGAGGGCCACTTCGTGGAGGGGGATGGGTTGGAGCGGCCTCAGCGGACGCTGGCAGTCGGCGACCAGCTGATCTCTGGGAGGCACGTGTTCATCGTCAGCGGGGCGAGGCCCTGGATCCCCCCGATAAAAGGGCTGGACGAGGTCCCGTACCTGACGAACGAGAGCGTGCTGGACCTGGAGGAGCGACCGGAGAGCCTGGTAATCATCGGCGGAGGGTATATCAGCGCAGAATACGCCCACTTCTTCTCGGCGATGGGAACCGACGTGACGGTGATGCAGCGGAGGGAGCACCTGGTCCCGGACGAGGAACCGGAGATCTCGGAGTTGCTGGAGAAGAAGCTGTCGGAACGGATGGCGGTGCACACGCACACGGAGGTCACCGAGGTGGCGCATAGTGACCGGGGCATCATGGTGATCGGCAAGGACCGCTACGACGATGAGGAGATAGAGGTGGTCGCGGAGCACGTGATGGTGGCCGCGGGGAGAAAGTCAAACGCTGATCTGCTGCAAGTCGAGAACGCCGGCATCGAGACGGATGAAGACGGGTACATCAAATCCAACGAATATCTGGAGACGAACGTGGAGAACGTCTGGGCGCTCGGAGACGCGACCGGAAAGCACATGTTTAAGCACGTTGCCAACCGGGAGGCGAGCATCGCCTGGCACAACTTCGCTCACGATCACAAGGCCGCCATGGACTACGATGCGGTGCCGCATGCGGTCTTCTCCTATCCGCAGATCGCGTCGGTCGGGCTCACGGAGACGGAGGCGAAGGACGAATACGACATCCTGGTGGGAGAGGCGAAGTACCTGGACGTGGCAAAAGGTCAGGCGATGATGGAGACGGACGGGTTTGCTAAAGCGATCGTGGAACGGGGAAGTGGGAAGATCCTTGGGTTCCACCTGATCGGGCCCTACGCGCCGATGCTGATCCAGGAGGTGGTGGACGTGATGGCGAACGATGGGACGGCCGGGTGGGTTGCCCAGGGGATGCACATCCATCCGGCATTGCCGGAAGTGGTGGTGAGGGCCCTGTACAGCCTGCGAGAGCCCCGGTGAGGACTCGGGAGCAGAGGAGCGGAGGGGCGAGGGAGCTGAGGAGCAGATTTTCAATTTTGCGTGCAGAAGAGGGAGAGGTGTCTAAGCGCCTCACTAGAGAGTAAAGGAGAAAGATAAATGGCCAAGGTAGCGATTAACGGATTCGGAAGGATTGGAAGAGCAACGTTCAAGATCATTCTAGACACGCCGGAGTTGGATCTGGTAGCTTTGAACGACATCGCGCCGCTCGATAACCTGGCCTACTTGTTGAAGTACGATACGGTGTATGGGAAGTACGACAAGAGCGTCGAGGTGGAGGGCGGCAGCCTGGTTGTGGATGGGAAGGAGTATACGTTCCTTCAGGAGAAGGACCCGGCTCAGCTTCCGTGGGAAGAGATGGGCGTGGATATCGCTTTCGAGTGCACCGGCTTCTTCCGGACCGGAGACGATTTGAAGAAGCATCTGGAGGCGGGCGCCAAGTTTGCGATTCTGTCGGCGCCACCGAAGACGGAGGACGTGCCGACGGTGGTCTATGGGGTGAACGTGCCCACGGGTGAGAGCCGAATCGTCTCCTGCGCGAGTTGCACGACGAACTCTATCACGCCGGTGGCAGAGGTGATGGAGCGGCGTCTGGGCGTGCAGAAGGCGATGTTGACTACGATCCACGCATACACGTCGTCTCAGGCGATCGTCGACTCCCCGGCCAAGAAGATCCGGCGAGGACGGGCCGGTGCTGCCAACTTCGTTCCGACGTCGACGGGTGCCGCGATTGCCACGACGAAGGCACTGCCGCAGCTCGAAGGGAAGTTCGACGGCGTGGCGGTGCGGGGACCGATTCCCGTCGGTTCGGTCTCGGACCTGGTGTTCCTGACGGAGAAGGAGACGACGGTTGAAGAGGTGAATGATATCTTCCGCCAGGAGGCGGAGACGGAGAAGTACAAAGGTGTCCTGGGGGTGACTGACGACCCGATTGTGTCTTCGGATATCGTCGGCGACCCGCACGCCTCGGTAGTCGATCTGGGTATGACGACGGTGGTAGCCGGAAATCTGGTGAAATTGATGGCTTGGTACGATAACGAGTGGGGCTTCTCGAACCAGATGGTGCGTGAGGGTTTGAGGATCGCGAAGACGCTGTAGAGGAATGAGGTTGCGGTCGATCGGGAGACCGGCCACAACCGAAAACCGGAGACTGGCGAAAACCCGGGGCCGGCGGCCTGACCTGGTGGTCACAGCGTCTGAAAGCCACGAGGCGTAGCGTGGCGTCTGTATAGGAGGGAAATGGAATGAGTGTTGACTTCATACCGGGCGATACCGTCGAGGTGCCGGAGATCCCCTTTAAGGAGGAAGTGGAACTCCCGGCGGAGAAGACGGCGCTCGTGGTCGTGGATATGCAGAATGACTTCGTGGACCCAGAAGGAGCTCTACACGTGCCTGCCGCCAAGGAGATGGTCCCGCGCGTTCAGGGATTGCTGGAGCGAGCGCGCGAAAGCGGGGTTCATATTGCATTCACGCAGGACACGCACCGGGAAGATGACCCGGAATGGGGGAACTGGCCTGAGCACGTTCGAGTCGGGACGTGGGGTTGGGAGATCATCGATGAGTTGAAGCCGGAACCGACGGAACTGGTCTGCAAGAAGACCCGCTATGATGGGTTCTACGGGACGTGGCTGGAGCATTACTTGAGCCGCGTTTGGGACGTGGACTCGGTCGTGATTGTAGGGACGGTGTCGAACATCTGCGTGCTGCATACGGCGGCGTCGGCGGGGCTGCGCTTCTTCCGCCTGGTGATGCCAGCCGACGGCGTGGGGGCGCTGACGACCTTCGGGCAGGCGATGACACTGCGTATGGTGTCCTGGCTGTATCCGGGGGACCTGGTGCGGAGCACGGAGGACGTGCGCTTCGTGTAGCGATGGCAGGACTGCAGATTGCAGACTGCAAGTTGCGGGCTGCAATCTGCACATTGCCGCAGAGAGGACTCTTAGGAGCAGATAAGTGGACGACGCCCGCGGGCGGAGATTGCCTATTGGGAGCCAGCTGAAGGGATGGAGAGATCTACAATGAGGAAGTGGAAGCTCTTGGGAAGTGTGTTGATCGCAGGGGCAGCTGTGGTTCTAGTGGTAGCGTTGAGCGCCGACGCGTTCGGCCAGGAGGTGACTGATGGCGCGCCACAGACGATGCCAGGAGAGGCTCTAGGCGCTGCCCGTGCCACAGAGGTAGTAACGAGCGCGATTTCGTATCAGGGAGTGCTCGAAGAAGGCGGCGAACCGGTGACGGGGCATCGGCAGATGGTCTTCCGTCTCTATGCCGATGGCGCCTGTAGCGTGGGCGTGGGTAGCTCCGTGGCGCGGACGGTGTCAGTCAGCGACGGGCTCTTCAATGTGAACCTGGATTTCGAGCAGGCAACTTTCGACGGGCAGGCCCTGTGGCTGGAGACTGAGGTGGAGGGCACTCTGATTGGCTGTCAGCCGATTCAAACTGTACCCTATGCGAACAGCCTGCGCCCTGGGGCGGTCGTCAGCAGTTCAGTTAGCGCAGAGGAGGATCTGCTTCACGTCCGTTCCGGAGTGGACAACCCGGAGGAGGGTATCCTCGGCGCCAAGCTAGGCCGTAGGACGGGGCTGGGCTATCCAGTGGGGCTCTATGCGTATGCCTACGAATACGGCTCTGTGGGTGTTTGGGGGGTGTCCGATTCCCAATTCGGCTGGGGCGTGAACGGCGTCGCCGAGGGATGGGACAGTATCGGCGTCCGAGGAATTGCCAACGCTTTCACGAGCACGACCTATGGCGTCTACGGGGAGGCCGCCTCGCCCAGCGGCTACGGAGGCTATTTCGAACACACCGCGTCGAGCGGGGGTGGCGTAGGGCTGGTGGCTCAAGGTCCGACAGGCGCAATCATCACCGGCACGGACGGTGCGGGTCTCTCGGTCAACGCGTCGGGTAGTGCGGGAGGTGACGATGCCTTACGGGGCGAGCACAGCACGGGTGACGGCGTCGTCGGATTCAGCGACGGGGCCAGCGATCTCGACAACGGCGTCATCGGATTCACGGATGGAGGATATGGCGTCTACGGGTTCTCCAACGCGGCGGGTCAGTACGCGGGCTACTTCGACGGTCCCATCTTCGCTGGCGGAGGGTGCACTGGCTGCACCCTGAGCTTCGTGACGCGGAATACGTCCGATAGCTTGCTGCAGGTGGGGGACAGCGTCAGCGCGAACGGGGTGGAGGCGAAGCTGGCAGGCACACAACAGCCCGTGATGCAGGTGGCGCCGTCGGGGACTGCCGATCGGGTCCTGGGCGTCGTCTTAGGGCGGACCGAGGTCACCATGGTCAAACCGGGCGCCGACGATGCCAAGCCGGGCGCTCACTACGGACCGGTCAGCGGCCCGGCTGAACCGGGGGATTATCTGGTGGTCGTCGTTCAGGGAATGGCACAGGTGCGGTTGGATCAGACAGCCGAGATTCAGAGCGGTGACCTGATCCAGGCCGGCGGAGACGGTGCGATAGAAGCCGTCGATGCACCGTCCTTTGGCATGGCGCTGGAGGAAGTAAACAGTGAGGGTCTGGCCTGGGCGCTGGTGGGCTTCGACTGAGCGACCACGAGGAGAAAACGCTTATGAAGATCTACGCATTGATCGCGCTCAGCGTCCTCTGCTTGTCGCTGGTCGGGGCAGCATGGGCTCACACGGCTCAGGGTCATTCGGTTGTCTGGCAGGTGATTGGAAGCGGGGGCGAGCATCTGGAGCAGGGAGGTTTCAGCCTGGACAACACCCTGGGCCAGCCGATAGTGGGAGACTATGGCAACGGTGACGTGGCTCTCTGTGTTGGCTTCTCGTGTCAGCTCGCTGTCGAGTACGAGGTCTACGTGCCGCTGGTCTTGAGAGAATATGGCGGATGACTTCGGGACCCAGTGGTGATGAGCGCTGACGGGCCAGCCGGGTTCCGGATTGAGTATTCTTCGTACTGTCCTCCGGTCTCCTGATTGATGAAGCCGGAGGGAGCGAGCGGGGGCGGGGTTGGGTGCTGGATCGGTCGAGACGACCTGTGTCTGGAACGAACGAGGGAGCAGTGTGGGGAGGGGTGAGCGATGAAGGCGATGGTGATCACGGATTTTGGAGGGCCAGAGGTTTTCGAGGAGCGGACCATGCCGGAGCCGATCCTGGGACCGACGGCGGTGCTGGTGAAGGTTCACGCGACGTCAATCAACCCGGTGGACACGAAGATTCGCCAGGCGGGATCGTGGGCCGGTGTCGAGCCACCAGCGATCATCGGATACGACGTCTCCGGCGTCGTCGAGGCGGTGGGAGACGCGGTTGAGGACTTCGACGTGGGGGACGAGGTGTTCTATACGCCCGAGATCTTCGTGGGACAGGGGAGCTACGCCGAGTATCACTTGGCCGACGCGTCGATTGTGGCGCCAAAGCCGCCAAGCCTGTCGCACGCGGAGGCGGCCAGCCTGCCGCTGGTCGGGGGGATCGCGTGGGACTCGCTGGTGGTCGCAGGGGGGTTGCAGGTGGGAGAGACGGCGCTGATCCACGGAGTGGGTGGCGTGGGATCGCTGGCGGTGCAGATCGCGAAGGCATCGGGCGCCCGGGTGATGGCCGTCTGCAACGGACACATGGTCGAGCGGGCGAAGGAACTGGGCGCCGACGTGGCGATCGACTACGAATCAGAGGACTTCGCAGAGGTGGTGAGCGAGGTGACCGGGGACGGGGTCGATCTGGTTCTGGATACGGTGGGCGGCGACGTACTCGATCAGAGCATCGCGGTGACGAGAGAATTCGGCATGCTGGTTGGAATTGTGAGCACAGCGGTCAATCTGAGGAAAGCAGGGACGAAGAACCTGGTGATCCAGAAGCTGTTCCTGCAGCGGGCGCGATACAAGTTACTGGCTTTGCATTTGCTGGTCGAGCGAGGACAGCTAGAACCGGTAATCGACACGGTGATGCCGCTGGCCGAGGTCGCGGAGGCGCACCGCCGTCTGGAAGAGGGCGGTGTAGAGGGGAAGATTGTCTTGCAAGTGCACGACTAATCGGTGATGAGTGGGAGGAGACTTGAGAGCGTGAGCAACAGGACACCTGTCGTGGGCATCGGTCTGATCATTCTGTGGACGGTTACCTGCAGCCTGGGTGCGAGTGGTTGTGTTCCAGAGGGCCTGATCCAAGAGGGTGTGAGCCCGACTGCTTCAGCAATTACCGACTCACAGATGAGCGGTTCGCCGGTGAGCGGCTCACCTGTGAGCGAGATGGCGATTCCGACGGCCACGACGGGGGCAGAGACGTCTGAAACAGTGACCTACGCGAACCAGGAGTATGGATTTTCGTTCCGTTACCCCTCGGGATGGGCCGTTATGGAGGGGCAAAATTACGTCAGTCTGGCCGAAGGGACAGTGAAGCTGGTGATTGGGTACCGACATGCCACGGAGGACCCTAATATCTGCTGTCGGGATCGTCTCCCGGAGGGGGAGGTGATAGACGCAGGGGGCATCGCGTGCGCGGGAGAGATGGTGAGCAAGGCTTTGCTGGTGTGTGAGGGAAAGACGAAGGCCGTGCTCTACGAGGGTAGCCAGGAAATCTCGGTTGGAGATCTGAGGTTCCTGTTCTATCTGGAGGACTTCAACGCTGACTACGACGCGGCGAACATTCCGGAGAGGGTGCGGGAGCAGGTGGACCAGGTGATCGGCTCGCTGGAGACGTTCGAGCCTGCCGCTGACTTTGAAACGGCGACGCCCAGGCCGACGAAACTGCCGGCCACGCCGGAGCAGATGCCTACAGAGGCTATGACGCCGACGCCCACCCCGACCAGGGTCCCAGCCACAGCCGAGGCTGGGGAGAAGGGAGCGAACGTACGAAGCGGCCCTGGCACCGACTACGGGCTTCAAGGATACCTGGAGCCAGGAGAGCGCGTGGAGATCGTCGGACGATACGGGGACTGGTGGCGGGTGGCATACGGGAACGGCGAGGCGTGGGTCTTCAGCGGAGTCGTCGATGCGCAGGGTGGCCAGGGGGTGCCCGAGGTAGAGGGGCCGCCGACGAAGGTTCCCTCGAGCCCGACGCTGATCCCGCCGCCAGCGGCGCCGACGGAGGTCGTCGAGACACGATGGGTTGACGTGGATCTATCGGAGCAGCGGTTGAGGGCGTACGAGGATGGCGAGGTGGTACGGACGACACTGGTCTCGACAGGCCTGCCCCGGACGCCGACGGTGCGGGGCCAGTTTCGGATCTGGATCAAGCTGCGCTACGACGACATGGAGGGGCCCGACTATTACCTGGAGGATGTCCCGTACGTGATGTACTTCTATCAGGGGTATGGGCTGCACGGTACCTTCTGGCACAGCAATTTCGGGCAGCAGATGAGTCACGGATGTGTGAATTTGCCGACGTCCGAGGCGGAGTGGGTTTTCAACTTTGTGGACGTGGGGACGCTGGTGAACGTGCACGAGTGAGCCCACGAGTTTGGGCAAGGAGGACAGGAGAACGCAGTGAGCTGGCGGTGTAGGGATCCGCCAGGAGTAGGAAGAAGGTTGTGGCGTGCGGGCTGCACGGTACGTTCTGGCACAGCAGATTCGGACAGAAAAAGGCGATGAGGGATTAGTAGTGGCGGGCGCGAGAACGGAGGTCGTCTATGACAACGGAACCGTCGGACGTCGAGGGGGAGCTGAGAGACCAGGTCAAGGTGTGGTCCCAGGTCGGTTCGGCTCGCGATTTTGAGGAGGGGGCATTGGCTCTTACCCCGGCTGACCTGTTTCTGGTGGAGCACGACTTGATCAGACGAGTAATCACGGTTCTCGATAGAGAGTCCGAACGGATCGGAGAGGGTAGAGACGTCGATCCGGTGTTCATCGATAGGATGGTCGACTTCATCTACACGTACGGCGAGCGGGTGCATCACGGTAAGGAAGAGGAGGTGCTGTTCAGAGAGCTCGACAGCAAGCCGCTGTCTCCGAAACACCGACAGATGATGGAGAGCCTGGCACGGGAGCACGTGGAGATGAGACATCTTGCCGAGGATCTAATGGAGGCCAGAGAAAAGTACGCCGAGGGGAATGAAGAGGCCCTCCAGACGGTAGAAGATACGATCGACCGTCTGAGCGACCTGTACCCCGGCCATTTCCGGACCGAGAAGGAGACGTTCTTCCCGGCTGCCCGGTCGTATCTGGACGACTCGGAGGAGGAGGTGATCCTCGAAGCGATGCGGGGGCACGACAGGGCGATGATTCACGAGAAGTACGGGGCGCTGGTCGAGGATCTAGAGGCCGTTGCCGAGACGTGGCAATTGAGCGAATAATGGTGAGTGAGGGAGCACTAAATAGGCCAGCCGTCCAGGTCGGACTGGTAGGGCTGGGGAACATGGGGACGGCGGTAGGGAATCTCGCTGCCAACAATGGGTACGACGTGATCGGCTGGGAATACCACAGTCGCGTTGTCGAAGAGATCAATCAAGAACACACCAACTCCAGATTCCTGTCGGGTGTAGAGCTAAGTCCGAGGCTGACAGCAACGGACGAACTCCAGGAGGTGGTGGACAGGGCTGATATCATCTTCGTCGCCATTCCCTCGGCCTACGTGAGATCGACCCTGGAGCCGGTCGCGGCACAGGTGGGGGAAGAGCGGATCGTGGTCAACATGGCGAAGGGAATCGACATCGACACCGGCCTTACGGCGTACCGGACGATAGGCCGGCTCTTTCCCGACGCGCGCACAGTGATGCTCTCCGGACCGGCGATCGCGGACGAATTCGCCAGGGGGATGCCCACGGTGGTGGTGCTGGCCGGGGCGGAGAGGGTCGATCTGCTGGCCGTCTCAAGAGTGCTGGAGGCGCGTCATTTTCGGACCCGGTTCTCGAACGACGCGACGGGAATCGAGCTGGGTGGCATCTTGAAAAACATATACGCCATCGGCCTCGGATTGTTCGATGGGAAAGAGATCTCCAGCGTCAACTTCCGGTCTGCCTACCTGACGATCAGCCTGGAGGAGATGACGCAGCTGGGGGTGGGGCTCGGCGCAAAGGCTGAGACCTTCTCGTATCTCGCCGGTCTGGGCGATCTGCTTGCCACATCGCTCAGTCCGCACAGCCACAATCGACGGATGGGGGAGCTGTTGGCGAAGGGGAACAGCCTGGAGGCAGTGGAAGCGGAGATGGGCGTCCTCCCGGAGGGATACAAGACGTTGAAGATGGCGCTCGACATCGCTGAGAAGCTCCACGTGCCGCTGCCACTGGCTCGGGGTCTGTGGGACGTGATTCACGGGAGAGTCGAGGCGGAGACGTTCATCTTCGCCTTTGTCCGAGACTTCGT
>Ga0207752_1001500_pt1 | contig 10570 bp, 10 predicted proteins | sample Pon2CUnioCityCA_6_FD_187272 | JGI IMG/M metagenome (GOLD analysis project Ga0207752, IMG submission 187272) | Marine sediment microbial community from Union City, CA, USA - Pond 2C Sediment 2 (SPAdes) | ecosystem: Environmental > Aquatic > Marine > Intertidal zone > Salt pond sediment ... | reverse complement strand
CCTCGCCTGGACTCAAGCCGGTGGGGAGACCTTGTATGTGGAGGCCTCGGTGATGAAAGGCAAGGGAGAGCTTACCTTGACCGGCCAGCTTGGAGAGATCATGCAGGAGTCGGCCCGGGCGGCCCTGAGCTACGCCAGGGCCAATGTCAACTTGTTCAAAGTGAAAGACGAGCTTTTCGACCGCCGCGACATTCACATCCATGTCCCGGCCGGGGCGATCCCCAAGGACGGCCCTTCGGCGGGCATCGCCATGGCCACGGCCCTGATCTCGGCCTTGACCGAGCAGCCGGTCAACAAGGATGTGGCCATGACCGGCGAAATCACCTTGCGGGGGCAGGTGCTGCCCGTGGGCGGCATCAAGGAAAAGGTGCTGGCGGCGCACCGGGCCGGCATCAAAACCATCATCCTGCCGCAGCAGAACGAAAAGGACCTGGAAGAAACCTCTGAAAAAGTCCAAAAGGAGGTTACCTTCCATTTCGTGGACAAGATGATCGACGTTCTCAAGCTGGCCTTAGAAAAATGAAGAAGCGAACCGAATGGCACACCGGCCTGCCGCTGGCGCGGCTGGCCGCGACCGTTGCCGCCGCAGTTATTCTCGGCTGCGCGGGCCCAGCCCCCGGCCCGTCTTCGGGGCAGCCGGATACGGGCGCAAAGGCCCCGGCTGCGCCGAAAATCGGTTCCAAGCCGTATCGGATCGGGAAAAACTGGTACCATCCTCTGCCCCATGCCCACGGATTTTCCCAGCGCGGACTGGCGTCATGGTATGGAAAAGACTTTCACGGCCGAAAGACCTCCAACGGCGAAGTCTACAACATGTATGCCCTCACAGCGGCCCATAAAACTCTTCCCTTGGGAACGTGGGTTCGGGTCCGCAACCTGCAAACCGGGCGGTCCCTCGACGTCCGGATCAACGACCGGGGCCCGTTTGTGAAAGGCAGAATCATCGATCTTTCCTATACCGCCGCCAGCCGGCTGGGCGTGGTGGGTCCGGGCACCGCACCGGTGGAGATCGTTGCGCTGGCGTCGCCGGGCGGCGCTCAGCCGGCGACGGTCGATTTCACACGGGGAGACTTCACCTTCCAGGTCGGCGCCTTCAAGGTTCGGGAAAACGCGATCCGGCTTCGGGACAAACTGGCCAGAAAATACAAGCATGCCCATGTCCAGACTTACAACACCGGCGTCGAGACGTTTTACCGGGTTCGCGTGGGGCGCTGCACGTCCCTTGACCAGGCCGAACAATACGAGCGGATCCTGATCGCAGACGGCTTTTCCGAAGTCTTTATCGTGGCCGAATAAAGGCGCGGTAAAATCAAAAAGCGATTTTACCGCGCCTTTATAGGAGGCGGCTGCGCCGCCAAGAACTACCCAAAAAAGCTTCAAAGATTGACACTTGGACCCTGAACACCGAACCTTTGAACCCTGAACCTGGAACCTCGGAACCCTTGCCTTTGAACCTTCTCCCGAAACACACCGTTTTTCTCGACCGCGACGGGGTCATCAACGAAGATTCCCCCGATTACATCAAGAAGTGGGACGAGTTTCGTTTCATCCCCGGCAGCCAGTCGGCCATCGCGGCCCTGACCCGCAGCGGGATCCGGGTTTTTGTGGTTTCCAACCAGTCCGGGGTCAATCGGGGGCTGATTCCCCTGCCGGTCTTAGAGCAGATGCACCGGCGCATGACAGCGGCCGTGGAAGAGGCCGGAGGGCGCATCGAAGCGATCTTTTACTGCCCCCACCGGCCGGATGAAGACTGCAACTGCCGAAAGCCCCGCCCGGCGATGCTTGAAAACGCCCGGAGAATTCACGGCGTCGACCTTTCCCGATCGGCCATGATCGGCGACAGCCCCAGAGATATCCTTGCCGCCCGGCGGGCCGGATGCGCCCTTTCCGTGCTGGTCAAAACCGGAAAGGGAGTCGCCGCCGAAAAGGAATTGGCCGCTTCCGGCGTCCGGCCGGACCATGTCGCCGAAAACCTCGACTCCGCCGCCCACTGGATTCTTTCGCAGTGGTTCTGACAAATCGATGATCACTGTCGAAGGAACGATCGAAAAGATTCTCTACCACGAGCCCGAGTCTCACTACACGGTGGTTGTTTTCCGGGTCCGGGAGACCGGATCCCGAATCTCGGTCACCGGCCACCTGCCCGGCCCGGCTCCGGGAGAAGCCCTGCGCATCGAAGGCAGGTGGCGATCCCATCCCCGCTATGGCCAGCAGTTTGCCGCAGAAGGGATTCGGGAGGCAGCGCCGATCACAGAAAGTGAAATGCGCCGATACCTGGCTTCCGGCGCGATTCCCGGCGTCGGCCCCCGCATGGCGGACCGTCTTACCGCCGCGTTCGGCAGTCGGACGTTGGAAACGATCGAAACCGCTCCGGAGCGGCTCCGGCAAATCGAGGGCATCGGCGCCGCCCGCGCAGCGGCGATCCACCAAAACTGGCTTGACAGACGCGGCCTGCGCCGGCTGATGGATTTTTTGGCCGAAATCGGGGTGTCCGGCGCATACGGAGCCCGGATTTTCCGCCGATACAGCACGGAATCGATCGAAATCATGACCGGAGACCCTCTGCGGCTGGTGGAAGATCTTCCCCGTATCGGTTTTGTCCTGGCAGACGCCGTGATCCGTCGATTCGATCTTTTCGTCGATCCTGTCGAACGGGCCGGCGCCTGCATCCGTCACTTGCTGAACCTAAGGGCGGACCAGGGCCACGTGTGCGATGCTACCGATGCGGTGCTGTCCCAATGCCGGGACCGCTTCTCCATCTCCGAAGAAGAGGCCCGCCAGGGTCTGGAGAAGCTCTGCGACGACGGGGAGGTGGTGAAGGTCCAGAATACAGATGGCCGCCCCGGCTCGACGGTCTATCTGCGGTCCTACTTCGACGCCGAAATCGGCATCGCCCGGCGGCTTTGGGCCCTGCTGTCCACGCCTTCGGATCTGCAAACCGTGGCCGCAGACCCGATCGCAGAGGCCGTCGTCCGGCGGCATGCCATCTGCCCGTCGGAGGAGCAGCGCCGGATCATCTCCTCGATCCTGGAAAAGCGGGTCGGAATCATCGCCGGCGGGCCGGGAACCGGCAAGACGACCCTGATCCGATCCCTGGCCGCGGTTCTCGAATCTTTCGGCAAGCAGACCCTGCTTGCCGCCCCCACCGGGCGCGCCGCCCGCCGAATGGCCGACGTGGTTCGCCGGCCCGCCTCGACCCTTCATAAGCTGCTCGAATATCGACCGGGGGAGGAGGTTTTCGGACGAAACCGGGACCGCCCCCTGCAGGCCGATGCCGTGATCGTCGATGAAGCCTCCATGATCGACACGCTTCTGATGGACCATCTGCTGGATGCCCTGCCGGCAAGCGGCCGGGTGGTGTTCGTGGGCGACATCTTTCAGCTCCCGGCCGTGGGACCCGGCAACGTGCTGGCGGACATGATCGAATCGGGCAAGGTTCCAGTCTTCCATCTGACAGAAGTCTTCCGCCAGGAAAAGGAGAGCCCCATCGTGCTCAACGCGCACCGGATCCGCCGCGGGGCCTCTCCGGAATTTTTTCCGGACCCCGGGCCGTCGCCGGAGGCGCCGTTTTGCTTTCTGGAAACCGACGGGCAGGAGGCGGCCGAGGCGATGGTGGCCGAATTGTGCCGACACATCATTCCGGAACGATTCGGCTTCGATCCGGTCCGGGAAATTCAAGTCGTCTGCCCCATGCACAAGGGGCTGCTGGGAACCATTCATTTGAATCAGCGCCTGCAGAAAATCCTGAATCCGGATTCGGAGGGTCTCGTGCTCGGCGGGCTGATGTTGAAGACCGGCGACAAGGTGATGCACCTGAAAAACGACTACGAAAAGGAGGTCTTCAACGGCGAGATCGGCGTGGTCTCCTTCATTGATCCGGCGGTGGGAAACTTTCAGGTGGTCTACGACGGGCGGGGGGTCGACTACCGCTTTTCGGAGGTGGACAGGATCGGGCTGGCCTATGCCGTGACGGTCCACAAATCCCAGGGGTCGGAGTATCCGGCTGTGGTGGTTCCCCTGACCCGCCAGCATCGACCGATGCTTCAGCGCAACCTCATATACACGGCCGTCACCCGGGCAAGAACGCTGGTGGTCCTGGTGGGAAGCCGCCGCGCGTTGGATCTGGCCGTGGCCAACGACCGTTCAGTCCAGCGAATGACCGGCCTGGTCGGACGGCTGGCGGCGATAACAGAAGTCGATTGGTCAAATGGTTGAGTGGTCAAATGGTCAAATGGAACAACAGGCTTTACGAGCTGCCGGCTGCCGGGGCGAAAAAAGAGTTTGGGAAGGGATTTTTCCGGATCGACCAAGTGACCATTTGACCACTCAACCAGTTTACCAATTGACCAATCATCAGAACGCGGCAGCGATTTTATTAGGCGTCCGTCTCCGGTGGTGCGGGCATCGGAATCTTGAAAAACTCGATTCCTTCTTTTCGAAGCGTCTCTTCTTCCTGCTGGGTGCTGGTGCCGCGAATATTGCGTGGTTCCTGGACCCCGTAATGGATCTTCAAGGCTTCCTTGGCAAATTCGGTGCCCACGTCGTCGAAGTTCTTCCGGACGAAATCGACGATCTGGCCCTGGAGTCTTTCCTTTTCCAGATATTCGGCGCCGGTTTTGCCCGCGGGCAGTTCTTCCGTGCTGCGGATCGCAAAGGTCGAGGGGATCCGAGATACAGAGGCGTCGTTGCATACCGGACAGGAAACGAGTCCCTGTTTGCGTTGACTCTCAAAGGATTTCAAGTCGTCGAACCACCCTTCAAAAACATGGCCGCGGCTGCACTGCAGATCGAAGGCAATCATCGCTGTTTTCTTTGCACCATCCATTTTCCCCACTTGAACGCAGGGAGGAGAAATAAGAAATTAATTGACAACCCAAGAAAGATTGACTCAAAATATCACAGACGGCGGCAATTTTCAATCCAAACGGGTCTTTGCCGGGGATGCATTCCTTCTGGGGAGCCGGTTTTCTCAGAAGCTGCACCGACCCTCGCCAAGACCGAAATCTTCCTGTTGCAACGGGAGCCAAGGAGCCTCTTCCGACCATGAAATGGATTCGATGCACTATCGCCGTGTTCGCCCTTTGGGCCGCGGCATCCGTATGTAACGCCGAATCTGCGTTTATCACCGACGTTTTTGAAGTGACCCTCAGGACCGGGCCGGGGATCGACCACAAAATCGTGTCCATGCTTCGCTCCGGCCAACCGGTAACTGTGACCGAAGCCGGTGACGAGTGGAGCCGAGTTGTTCTTCCCGACGGCAAAGAAGGCTATGTTCTTTCCCGGTTCGTCTCCATCGGCCCACCGGCGCGGTTGTCCCTGGAAAGGGTTCAAGATGCCTATGAAGCGCTCAGGACCAAGGCGGCGCGCCTGGAAGAAGAAAACAGCCGCCTGGTTTCCGAAAACCGGGCGCTGGGAAGCCAGCTTGAGACGATCAGCAATAAACTGGAGGCCGTCGGGAAAGAATATGCCGCCCTCAAATCCGAATCGTCCGATTTCTTCTCCCTGAAGAAGCAATACGAACAGGCTGCCAGCCAGCTTCAGGAGAAAACCGAGCGGGCAAAGAATCTGGAAGAGCAAGTTTCCCAGCTCCAGCTCAATAAAAACATCCGATGGTTTTTAGGCGGCGCCGGCGTGCTGGTGCTCGGTTTTTTGATCGGATTCAGCGCCAAGAAACAGCGCCGACGATCCTCTCTTCTATAACCCCGCCAGGGTCGATTTCGACCCGGCCTCCACCAACGTCTGGAATACCATGGACTTTGAGTCGGATTTTCTGATCATCGGCAGTGGTATCGCCGGCCTGTCCTTCGCCCTGAAGGTGGCCCAGCGAGGGACCGTGGCCCTGGTCACGAAAAAAGAAGCCATGGAGAGCAACACCAACCTGGCCCAGGGCGGAATCGCCGCCGTCTTCGGCGGACTGGATTCCTTCGATCTGCACATTGAAGACACCCTGAAAGCCGGCGACGGGTTGTGCCACCGTGACGTGGTGGAGATGGTGGTGCAAGAGGGGCCGGACCGAATCCGGGAACTGGTCGACCTCGGGGTCCGCTTCAATATCGAAGCCGATCGCATAGAAAAGCAAGGGCCGCCGGCGTTCGACCTGGGCAGGGAAGGCGGCCACTCGCGCAACCGGATTTTGCACGCCAAGGACATGACCGGCGCCGAGGTCGAACGGGTGCTGGTGGAGATGATCAAGAAAAACGACCGCATCTCCCTGTTCGAGGATCACATCGCCGTCGACCTGCTCATCGAATCAAACCGGATGAAACGAGGCCAGGTCATCACCACCCACGAGGAGCAATGCTGCGGCGCCTATGTGTACGACCGGAAAATGAAGACGGTAAAGACCTTTGCCGCCCGAATCACCCTGCTGGCCACCGGCGGCGCGGGCAAGGTCTACCTGTTCACCAGCAATCCGGATATCGCCACCGGAGACGGCATCGCCATGGGATACCGGGCCGGCGCCACCGTCGCCAATCTCGAATTCGTCCAGTTCCACCCGACCTGCCTGTATCACCCCGAAGCCAAGAACTTTCTCATTTCCGAGGCGGTCCGCGGTGAGGGGGGGGTGCTTGTCAACGCCTCGGGCCAGGCCTTCATGGAAAAGTACGACCCGCTCAAGGATCTGGCATGCCGGGACGTGGTCGCCAGGGCCATCGACACCGAATTGAAGCGAAGCGGTGAAGACTCGGTGTTTCTCGACATCTCCGGCCGGGACCCGGATTTTATCCGAAACCGATTTCCCGGAATTTATGCAAAGTGCCTCACGCTGGGAATCGACATAACCGCAGAGCCGATCCCCGTGGTTCCGGCCGCCCATTATATGTGCGGGGGGGTGGTCACGGACATGGTCGGCCGGACCGACATCCGGCATCTGTATGCCGTCGGAGAAACCGCCTGCACCGGCCTTCACGGGGCCAACCGGCTGGCAAGCAACTCTCTTCTGGAAGCCCTGGTCTATGCGGAAAAGGCATCGCGAAATTCCCTCCAGGAGCTGGACGAGATGAGCGGCCAGGGCCGCCCCCGGGTGCCGACCTGGGACGAGGTGGGGACCACCGACAGCGACGAGGCGATCATGGTCGCACACAACTGGGACGAAATTCGTCGGCTCATGTGGAACTACGTGGGGATCGTCCGATCCGACAAGCGCCTGGATCGCGCTCACCGCCGCATCGAAATCATCAAAAACGAAATCCGCCAATACTACTGGGATTTTCGGATTTCAGCGGACCTCGTCGAACTGCGGAACATCGCGGTGGTGGCCGAGCTGGTCATCACCTGCGCCATGCACCGGAAAGAAAGCCGGGGCCTTCATTTCAACATCCAGTACCCGGAGCGCGACGATCAACGGTGGCAAAAAGACACTGTGCTGCGGCGGCCGTTCCTTGGCTGAGCCGCTTCGCGCCTCAGCCAAGCTGCTCAGCTGTTAAGCTGATAAGCCGCTAAGCAAAAAATAAATACCTTTGCCTTTCTCTTTCCTGTTTTTCCAGCTTATCAGCTCAATAGCTCAGCAGCTCAGCGGCTTTTTCGTCTTAGCAGCTATTTTTTCTTGCCGGCGGCAACGGCCTCCTCCAGCTTTTGACGATCGCCACTGTTGAGCTGGATGAACTTGACCCCCATGCCGGCCGGTGACTGTTCCGGATCGTCGGTATGGAGCCTGCGCCATGCGACCTCGCATCCGATCCGAAGGGGCTCGGTTTCGCCGGGCAGCTGGAGCTTCAAGTTGAAGCGGGTCCCTTCATCCAGCGGTTTGGCGGTTTTGATGAACACCCCCAGTCCGCTGATGTCGAGACTGGTGGCCTTGACCAGGCTCTTGTGATCCCGAAACGCCAGAGAAAACGACAGCGGCGCCCTGGGTTCTCTTCGGCGGACCTTTTCCTGGGCGAGCATTTCGGTCGTCTTCTGAAACTTTGCGGCCATGCCCCTGAGCGGGGTCCGGAATCTTCCGGTGAGCTTGTTGAATTCCTCGTCGAGAAATGTCCGGTCGATGATTCCGAGTTCGGTCTTGCCCACGGCTTTGGCGGTGGTCGCCCGGCGCTCCTGGGTCAGATAGGCGACCTCACCGAACACATCCCCGGGCTGAAGCGTGTCGAGCACGATCCGCTGGCCGTCGATAGTCCTGGACAGCTCCACCTGCCCGAACTCGATGACATACACCCAGTCTCCGTGGCTGTTTTCCTCGTAGATAACCTGCCCGTCTTCATAAAACTCCTGGCTGGATATCTGAAACATCGCTGTCCCCTCCTTGCAGAAAGAATCGGAATGTTATTTTGCCAAGCGTTCTATAGGTTCAGGTACGGCTTTTCAGCCGTCCAACGGCGTTGCAGACCGGGCATCGGATCTCGGTGGGCCGCTCTCCCTGGGGCAGTTCGATGCGGGCCCGACACTTCGCGCAGCGGATAAACGCCTTTTTCTGCCGTCCGGTCCCGGGCGTGCCCGATCCCTTGCCGATAAATGCGGTAATTGCCGCCTTGACGCAGGCTCGGTCGTCGCCATCGACCAGGGACCTGAGCTTTTCATACTGCGCCTTGGTGAGCACCGTCTGGACTTCCAGGGTCCGGGCGCCTTCCATGGCCATGTTGAGCTCTTCCAGGGCTTTGGCCAAACCGGCGAACTTCATGTCGCCCGACGCCATTTTTTCCTCGATCTGCTGTTTGACTTCCCCGGCGGTCAACCATTGGTTTTCCACGAAAATGGTTCCCTCATCCAGATTGATTTCACTCATCGATCCGAGCCTCCCGCCCATCCGCTTGGGCCGGCCGCGTTCCCGCATTCGGCATTGATTCCGGAGCCGATCTTATGTAGGGATGCTTCCGGGCATTTCGTTGACAGCACGGCATTTTGTATTAAATTGAAGCATTATTCCTCTGTTAGCATAAGCCGCCATGCAAGACAACAGATCCGAAACCAGGGGCATTCATGACATCGAAACGTGATTATTACGAGGTGCTGGGCGTTGAAAGACATGCGTCCAGCGGTGAAATCAAGTCCGCCTACCGAAAATTGGCGCTTCAATACCATCCGGACAGAAACCCGGGCAACAAGGACGCCGAGGACAAATTCAAGGAGGCCGCAGAGGCCTACGAGGTCCTCCGGGATGGAGAAAAGCGCAAGATTTACGATCAATTCGGCCACCAGGGCCTGGAAGGAACCGGGTTTTCCGGCTTCGGCGGATTCGAAGACATCTTTTCGAGTTTCGGAGACATTTTCGAGGATTTTTTCGGATTCAGGAGCAGCCGCCGCTCCGGCGCGCGCGTGCAGCGGGGGGCAGACCTTCGCTACGATCTTCACCTCGACTTCATGGAGGCCGCCTTCGGCACCGAAACCGAAATCGAGCTGACAAAACTGGAGGCCTGTCAAGGGTGTCAGGGCAGTGGATGCGCCCCGGGCACCCAGCCCGAACCCTGCAGCGCATGCCGCGGGACCGGACAGGTTTCCCGCAGCCAGGGCTTTTTTACCGTCCGCACCGCCTGCCCCCGGTGCCAGGGCACGGGCCAGCAGATTTCGTCTCCTTGTAAAGACTGCGGCGGCGCCGGAAAACACAAGGTCAGAAAAAAGGTTTCGGTGAAAATTCCGGCCGGCGTCGACAGCGGAAGCCGGCTGCGCCTGCCCGGCGAAGGAGAGCCGGGTCCCTACAGCGGGCCCCCCGGCGATCTTTACGTCTTCATCGACGTGGCGGAGCACGAATTTTTCCGCAGGGAAAACACAGACCTCATCTGCCGGGTGCCGATCAACTTTGTTCAGGCCGCTTTGGGGGACACGATCACGGTACCTACCCTCAACGGTGAAAAATCCCTGGAAATCCCGAAAGGGACCCAGTTCGGGGATGTGTTCCGGTTCCAGGGCGAAGGGATTCCCTCCCTGAGAAACGGCAGGCGCGGAAATCAGATTGTACAGGTGATCATCGAAACCCCCACCCGGCTTACCAAGAAACAGGAGGCCCTGCTCCGGGATTTCGGCCGCCTCGAATCGAAAAAAATTTCCTCCAGAATCAAAGGCATGTTCAAAGGAGACGGCCGCCAGACCGCTAAGCAGACACAGGCGTAGCGATGTGGAAAAGAAGGGAAACCGCCATGTTCGAACTGAAGGTGACGACACATTTCGCCGCGGCCCATCAACTGAAGATGGTCGCAGAGAAATGTGAAAACATGCACGGCCACAACTGGAAGGTCGAGGTCGTCGTCGCCGGGAATCGACTCAACGAGGCCGGTGTGCTGATCGATTTCGGAGAACTCAAGGCCCATGTGGCCGGGATCATGTCCCAGCTGGACCACAAGTACTTGAACGATCTTGACATGTTCAGGGATGGAAACCCATCTTCGGAGAATATCGCCGTTTTCGTGGCCGACGCTCTGGCAGAAAAGCTGCGGGAAGCCGGAACTCGGGTGCGCCGGGTCTCTGCCTGGGAGTCGGAAGACGCCTGCGCCACGTATATTGCAGATGGTTGATTGGTCGATTCGTTGATTGGTTAAATGGGAAAAGAAAACGGAATCAAAGATCGGTTTTACCTACTTGACCATTCAACGATTTGACCAATTCACCAATCCCCCAATCAACCATTCACCTTCTTCCA
>Ga0207752_1001498_pt1 | contig 10573 bp, 6 predicted proteins | sample Pon2CUnioCityCA_6_FD_187272 | JGI IMG/M metagenome (GOLD analysis project Ga0207752, IMG submission 187272) | Marine sediment microbial community from Union City, CA, USA - Pond 2C Sediment 2 (SPAdes) | ecosystem: Environmental > Aquatic > Marine > Intertidal zone > Salt pond sediment ... | reverse complement strand
GGCCAGGCGATCTCTACGTGGTCATCAACGTCCGGAAACATCCTCTGTTCGAGAGGCACCAGGAAGACATATACGTGCAGCATGATATCAGCTTTGTCACCGCTGCGCTGGGCGGACGTGTTGAAGCCCCCGGACTCGACGGGGCTCTAAAGGTGGAGATAAAAGAGGGTACCCAGACAGGGGCTGTCTACAGAGTATCCGGACATGGTATTCCGCGCCTGCGAGGGCACGGCAAAGGGGATGCCTACGTCGTAGTACGGGTAGTCACACCTACGAAACTGAGCCACAAAGAGAAGGAATTGCTTAAGGAATTTCAGGACCTCAGGCGTAAGCCGGAGAGTGACAAGCACGGTAAGGACAAATAGCGGCTAGAATTGTCTGTGGGGGAGCAGAAAAGAGGGATGAGTACTTCTTGATTTGCTGGCTCGGCCGGTACCGGGATTGGAGAGAAAGGCATGTCAGATGAGTTAGGGCGCGTCGAGAAGCCGACAGTTGAATCCTTCGGCAGCGAACGGAAGCTTTTTGTGGTTCCTCTGCTGTTCCTGTATGCGGAAGCCCCCGAAGAATATGCCGAGAAAGTGGCCCTGTACTGGGAGCAGGTGAGGGACCACATCGCCAGGATGGAGGAGAAAGTAGGACGGGTGAACCGCGTATATCATGAGACGGTCTTTATTGGAGGAGAGAAAGGCCTTGAGATACTGGAGAAGATCAATCGTGACACTTGCGATCTGACCACCGAGAAATGCGAGCAGGGAGCCCAACTGGAGGCGCTGGATGACCAAGAGTTGGTGGAGGAGTCCATGGACTGGGAACGCTGCCTAATGCTGGGTTTCATCAGCCCCAAAGTGGCCGGAATGATCAACGATTTCTATGCAGAGGCATCACGGAAGAGATACGAGCACATGACCAGGCGGATTGATGAGACCCTCGGCGAAGGAGAGAGAGGCGTCCTCTTCATCCGGGAAGGCCACTCCCTGCAGTTCCCCAAGGACACCCAGGTTTTCAGCGTATATCCGCCGGCTCTCGACTTAATACACCGCTGGCTTCGCGACCGCACCGCTTCTCCAGCCAGCCAGCCAGAAGCACCCTCGGATGAGACCAAAGAGCAAGACTGAGGCTGTACCATCCGGGGATCAACGTTACTGAGCGACCCTGTAAGCTTTGCTCAGTCTTCAAACCTGAATCCTCTCCTCTCAAAGAGGGTCAAACAGGCATCCACCACATCCTCGTCGTATAGAATGCCCCGGTTATTCAATATCTCTTGCAGGGCCTTGTCTATCCCGAGAGCGGGGCGGTAAGGCCTGTGCGAAGACATGGCCTCCACCACGTCCGACACAGCCAGAATTCGGGCCTCTAGAAGTATCTCCGATCCCTTCAGACCGGAGCAATACCCCGAACCATCCATTCTCTCATGATGTTGCAGCACTATCTCCGCAGTAGGTGAAGGGAACTCTATCGTCTTGATGATCTCATATCCGGCCTGTGGATGCGTCTTGATCATAGCGAATTCGATGTCTGTCAGCCTGCCGGGTTTGCTCAGTATTTCGGTAGGTATGTTTATCTTCCCCAGGTCGTGCAGAAGACCGGCTATGCGCAAGGTGCTGGTCTGCTCATCCGAGAGATTCATCTCGTGGGCTATGGCGCAGGCCAGTTGGGTGACGCGGCGCTGGTGGCCGGCGGTATAGCGGTCCCGGGCCTCCACCACCAGTGACATGGTGCGTATGGTGTTCTCCATGATCTTCTCCACTCGCTTCAGACTCTCCTCCAACTCGGCCCCGGCCTTCTTTCGTTCCGAAATCTCTGTCTGCAAAGCCTGATTGACTCTAGCCAGATCTGCCGTCTTTTCTTGGATGCTGACTTCCAGCATCTCCTTGGTCGCCCGCAGCGCTTTCTCTGCTTGCCTCTGGATGGTAGCATCTCGAAAACCCACCACGGCACCCGTTATTCTTTCTTTTCCATCCATTATTGGTGCTACGCTGTCATCAACCGGTATCTCGCGTCCATCTCGTGAAACCAGGATGGACGGATGCTCTAAGCTAACCGTGCTGCCGGCCTCGATGGCCGCCAACGCCAGATTCCCTATCGGTTTTCGGCAGTCCTCTCTCAGAAGGGCATAGACTTCAGCCAAGTGTTTGCCCGTAGCCTCTTCCTGAGACCAGCCTGTCAGTCTTTCCGCTACCGGATTCATCAGAGTCACCAGGCCGTCGGCGTCAGTGATAATTACTCCGTCGGCGATGCATCGGATGGTGGCGGCATATCTCTGTTCGCTTTCCCTGATGCGACTCTCCGCTTTGTGTTTGTAGAGGGCCATCTCAATGGCTGCGTGCAATTCTCTGTCTTCGAATGGCTTGATGAGGTAGCCGTGCGGCTCGGTGGAACTGGCTCGCTCCAGTGTCCTGTCGTCTGCGTATGCCGTCAGATAGATGATAGGAACCGGTACAGAATCCTTAATCTCACCCGCTGCTTCGATTCCGTCGCGGTTCCCCCTCAACATGATGTCCATGAGCACCAGATCGGGATGCATGTCTGTAGCCTTAACGACCGCCTCTTCGGCCGTTGTGGCCGCCCCACAAATTGCATGCCCCATGGTCTTCAGTCTCTCCTGTATCTCCAGGCTGATGATGTTCTCGTCTTCTACCACCAGTATCCGTGCCTTCGCCATTCTGTGGCCTCCTTACACCTCAGACCCAGTCTGCTTGGGGTCTCTGAAGGTAATGGTGAATTCCGTACCGCGTTCTCTGTCCAGTTGGATGTTGCCTTCTAGTTGCTCTACCAGTGTGGCTACCAGCTGCAGCCCCAGCGTATCTGTGTTCCGGTAGTCAAGATCTTTCGGCAGTCCAATGCCATCGTCCTTGACCGCCAGATTGACCAGATTTCCTTCTGTCCGGCGCATGCTTATGCCAATTGAACCTTGCCTTCCGTTCGGAAAAGCGTATTTCAGAGAGTTCGACACGAGCTCGTTTATGATTAGACCACAGGGTATAGCCGTGTCGATCCCCACAAATCCGTCATCGATGCTGAGAGTGAGGTTGATTACTTTGGGATCCGCTCCGTATGAGATGAAGAGGGCGTCGGTCAGGTCGCGGACATATTCGGCGAAACCAACAGAGGCCATATCCTTCGACTGGTATAGTTTCTGATGGATCAGCGTCATCGACTTGACTCTGTTACCACTTTCGTTGAACATCTCCACGACTCTTCTGTCCTGTATGCGTCTTGACTGAAGGTAAAGCAGACTGGAAATTACCTGCAGATTGTTCTTGACCCGATGGTGGATTTCCTTGAGTAGTAGCTCCTTCTTCTTCGCCTCATCCAGTTGCTTTCTTTCAGTGACGTCTCTCACCATGACCAGTGCTTCGTCCTCACCACTGACCGCGACTCGGGCCTCGTAGAACGAGGTGCTGCCATTTGAAGGCATCTGGAACTCGAATACCTGGGGCTCCCTCGTGCGCAGGGCTGCTTCGATGTGTGGTTTGGCGTACGGTATCAACTTGGTGGACAAAGGTTGGCTCTGGGCTGCGCTGCCGACCCCAGAGGGAACAGTCAGACTCTTGCGCCGGTTTTCTCTTGCCTCTCTAACATCAAGTATTTCGCCGTCCTTGTTTAACCGGAACATCATGTCAGGTATGGCATCTACCAGCGACTGGTTCTTGGCCTCGCTTTCCCGCAGCTCGTGCTGCGACCTTTCCAGTGTCGCCAGCATGCCGTTGATGGACATGCCCAGAGTAGCCAGTTCGTCCGTGCCTGTGACTGGTACCCGTTGCGACGGGTCTCCGGTATGTCGCACCCTGTTGACGCCCACGCTCAGACTGGCGAGTCTGGAAAGCAGTACACGGTTGAGCAGAATCAGGGTTACCAATCCGAACGCCAGCGAGACACAGGCAAGCGACGCCACCAGCCAGATCACGGTCTGTTGCCCTTGCTGGTATATGCTGCGGGGCATATCGGCTCTCAGGATGAGGGCCGGCTCGCCATAGACATCATGGAGGAGCCCGTAGCCGGCAACCACCTCGCTGCTCAAAGGACGGACGAAAATGGGGGCCTGCAAAGACAGCGAGGCTTCAGCCGCCTCAAAGTCATCCGGTATGTCGTCGTTATCAAGACGATAGAGGGACAGCGACAAGTGCGTTTGGCCGGCCAGGTCCTCAATCTCGGATGAATCGATGAAACGGGCGAATATCATCCTGCCGGTCACAGGTCCGAATTCCGTTGTAATGATTATGGGATAGGACTGCACGAGGAGGGTGGAGTCTTGGAGTAGGAGTATACCGGTTATCTCCCTGTCGTCCACTTCAGGCGAAGCCGTTAGAGGATTGTCACCGGAAAGCTCTTCCACTAGACCCGGTGGCCATTCAATTGGCTCCTGCGTCTCCAAATCAAACCCCGTTCCGATAGGAGGAATTCCTGGAGTCATCGCGAAAAGAATGTAGTTGACCCCCAGGGTCGCGTAGGTTGGCTCATCTATATTCATCCTGATATACATGCCGCCACTACCGTCCTGGACCACAGAGAAGCATTCTCTCTCTACCATCAGCGAGCTGAAATTTATGGTGACGCTATCGAAGTTCCCGTAGAGGGCACTGGTAGCTCTCTGGACGTTCTGGGTGGTGTTTTCCTTCTCCAGTTCCTCGAAGCGGCGCATCAGGATGGTCTGGGAAACCACGAAGATGAAAGCGATGGCTGCTGCGAAGACCAGGCAGGTCATCAGGATTGTCTTCCTGCGAAGGGTCACGGCCATACCTCCGTTAATGCCATGGCCTCGTTGTCCAGTTGAACCATCCTTCCTTCTTTACTTATCATCTGGCAGACGGCTTCCGTATCGGCAATTCAGCCAGCGGGATAGGGCCTATGCCCTTCCCGCTACAAAAAGCCGGCTTTTTTACTGGCCTAGTGTCCCCCAATCAGTTAACCGCTGTGTCTCAAACTGTTCAGCGCCTCTCACAAATCCTTCTCTATGCGACAGAAGCGGGTGGCAACCAGGTATCATTGACATTTGCTCCTGGAACATATTTACACAGCGAATTTCTCAGCGTCAGCGCTTTTCGGTTATTCTCATGCTGACTGTTTTGGTGAATCTGCTTGAATCGGGCGTATCGAGGCGACTATTATGGGTTCGACCATGGCCACCTTAAAGTTGGGGCACAGATCTGATACGATCCGGGCAGCCGGGTGTCAAGCATGAACGCGATTGTTCTGGCAGGGGGAAAGAGTTCGCGTTTAGGGAGAAACAAGCTCGTTGAATGTGTGGGCGGACGTTCTCTGTTTGATCGGGTTCTGGATGTTCTCCGTCAGGTGACCGATCAGGTTATCGTCGTGGTAGCCCGGGGTCAGGACTTGCCCGTACTACGAGCGGATATGCATCCCGTGGTCAAAACCGACGTTTATCCCGGCAAAGGGGCGCTTGGGGGCATCTATACAGGTATCCTGGCCTCTGCATCCTTACACAGCATGGTCGTGGGAGCCGACATGCCGTTCCTCGACCCGACTTTGATGCGCTATTTAATGGAACTCGCACCGGGTTTCGACGTCGTTATGCCCCGCATCGGCGGTGAAATCGAGCCCCTGCATGCTGTCTACTCCAAGAGATGCCTTGAACCCATACAGAGACAGATTGAGCAGGAGGATCTTGCCATACGCCGTTTCTTGGCTCAGGTGAGAGTAAGATACGTTAGTACAGAGGAAATCGATGCTTTCGATCCGGGGCACTTGAGCTTCTTCAATGTTAATACATTGTCTGATCTGAGGAGAGCCGAAGAGTTGTGGGGCAATGCCAATGCCTCACAAGCCTGACTCAGCAACCCCCGGCTGTTGGCAGCTCAGTTGATCAGAAAGTATAAGCCGACCAGGAGCGCCACGCATATGGCGGCCACGATGAATGTTCTCCTGATGTCTCTAAGCGCATATTGGTACCGCTGGGCAAATTGTGCCAGCGTTGACGTGTCTGCGGCTACAGCCTGTTGCCGGGAGCGTGACGTCATGACTTGCTCCGATCGCGCAGAAGGTGTTGGGGGGCTAACGATGATTTGGCGTTTACGTTTCTGCTTGCTTCGTCGCGATTTTCTTGGCATGTATCTCCTTGTCCCTCGATTCATCCACTACGGTGGGCCCGGCAGGTCGAAGCTGTCTGTGCACACCAATAATAGCATTAGTTCAAGGTGTGTCAAACCCTGTTGTTCAACGCATTGTCAATAATCGTCGGTGACAAATGACGGCCAACTGTTATGGTATAATCAGGCAGGTCTACAACGACATATGCTAAAGAGGAGGGAGAGATGTATCAGCACATCCTGATTCCCTTGGACGGCTCCAAGCTGGCTGAATGCGCGGTACCCTGGGCCCAAGAACTGGCCAAGCGGGTCGGTGTGGAGAAGGTTAGCTTGGTGAGAGTTATCCGTCAAAGCAAGGGTTACCGGCGTACCACAGACTATAGCAAGACACCCGCATCCCCACCTGTTACTGAGCCGGTGGGGGGCAAAGAAAAGGAAGCCGAGAATTACCTGGCAGTTATGGCCAAGAGCCTCCAGGATGATGGCATAAAGGTGGAGACTAAGATCCTTCTGGGTGACCCGGCACAGGCGATCCTTTTCCACGCTGAACATGATACTTGCGACCTTATCGTGATGGCGGCTCACGGACGGGCTGGCCTGGGCAGGCTCCTCAGGGGGAGTGTTAGCGACAAGATCTTCCGTGGAACATGCAAACCGGTCTTGATGGTGAGGGGACCGGGCTGCGTGCCGGGAGTTTAAGCCGAATCTCTCACTGCCGCACCTCAGCCGCTGTCGGGTTCTAGGCTCGCAGCGGCTGTAATTCCATCTCTTGAAGTGCATTCGTTAAAGAACCCGGACAAGAGTCTATCTCCCTCCAATGCCAAAATGACTTGCACATTCGAGATTGATCTCCTACAATCCACGTGTAGTTTCATGCCAATCTGGCTCACAATCAATAAGCAGCGCCTTCGTGGCGTATCTGCTCGAGAGGGCAGACAGGAACGACCATAGACTGAATGCTTTCCGACTCGGCGCAGATATCGACCACTAGTCACCCACTCCCCGACGGCACGGTTTATAGTGCTGCCAAGGGCTATCGCCCCTTCTCTGTTCCTCCGATTGAGGCCTATGCCCGTGTGGTCGGTGCGGAGAAGATGGAACGCCTTTTTGGCCTGGCTGACAAGCTGAAAGGCCTTAAGCTTCTGGAAATGAACGCCACTGCAGTCGGAGGCGGTGTTGCCGAGATGCTTCACAGTTCCATACCCTTTCTCGAGTCCGTGGGTATTGACGTGGAGTGGAGAGTGGTCCGCGGCGGACGTGAGTACTACGAGGTCACCAAGAAATTGCACAACATGCTGCAGGGTATGCAAGGGTCTTTCACTCCTGAAATGGAAGCGACCTACTTCTCTACGCTGGAAGCATCTTGTCGTCTGAGTCCCATTGTTCCCGGGGTTGATGTACTTGTCTCGCACGATCCACAACCACTGGGATTGCCTTGTTTCTTAGACAGGACGGATACCGTGTGGCTTTGGAGATGTCATCTGGATATTGAGGAAGAAGCCCTCAGGGAGAATTTCCGCGTATGGCGCTTCGTCACTGATTGGATTCAGCGTTATGATGCCGCCATTTTCTCGGCTGCGCACTACGTCGTCTCCCAGTGGCCTTTACCTAAGTTCATCATTCCGCCATTTATTGATCCCCTTTCCGACAAGAACCGGGAGCTTGGAGAACTCGAGATTCAGCGCGTTCTGGATAAGTATCAGATAGACTCACGAGTTCCCATGATTACCCAGATAGGCAGATTCGATCCATGGAAGGGGCTTTATCGAACCATAAATACGTTTCGCCTGGTGAGACGCGAGCGGAAGTGTCAGTTGATACTGGCTGGTGGTATGGCGGCTGACGATCCTGAAGGGGAAAGGATCCTGGAGGATATATATCGCATGACCCGCGATGACGAAGACGTACACGTGCTGCTGCTTCCTCTTGGCGATCGGAAAGAGAACTACCTCGAAGTAAACGCTCTTCAGAGAGCCGCTAGCATCATTATGCAACCGTCTACCAGAGAGGGTTTTGGGCTTGTGGTTACCGAGGCCTTGTGGAAGCGCAAGCCCGTGATCGCTGCTGACGTCGGTGCTATGCCTCTGCAAGTAATGGACGGATACACGGGCTACTTCTATGAAACGCCTCACCGCACAGCACGAAGGATAATCAGCCTGCTGGATAGGCCGAAGGTTGGCGCCAGGATGGGCGAACGGGGAAGGATATACGTCGAAGAGCATTTCCTTATGCCCGACAGAATAGCTGACTATCTGGCAACGATAGACATGACTATGAATCTGGCTAGGAACAACAAGATTCCTAAAGAGTCAATTGTCAGTTTTCACCCGTGGACGAAGCTGGTGAAGCGAAGGTCGCGCAGACTTCCATCATCCAATGGTGGCGAAAATGACTTCCAGCTTTGAGCCACCGGATTGAGGGCACGTGAGAACCTATTTCGATGCGACGGATGCCTCTAACGCAGCCACGGGGAAACAAGAGAGAACCTTAGCCAGAGAAAGACTGCTTCCTCGCTTGCTCCGGGTGGCCCGCATCGTTTCCCCGGTAAATATGTTCGTGTAGACTGTACCCCCGAAACTGGCCGGCAAGACCAATGTCGAATCTCCCCAGGCCGCCATCCCTACCGGAGCCGTAGAACCGTTGCCTGTAATTCTGGCACAGAGTCGGGGAACGACGACAACAAGCGTGCTGGAATCGTCCTGTCGGGCGAATGCACATATGTGTTCTACACCCGCTCCGGTCCCTTCTAAAGGACTATATGATCCTGACGACAATAGAGTCGCATGATCTCGGCGATACGTCAGCGATCTCCATGTAACGAATAGTTTTATCACGCCGTTTTCCTTTGTATCCAGCAGCCTTCTGGCGAAATGGCTGAGGTCACCTGTCTTTGTGATTTCAGTCCTTAGATTCCGCAGCATCTTCTGGCGCTGATTGAAGTCTACCGTCCGTCGATTATCGGGATCCACCAGACTGTAGTTCCATACCTCGTTGCCCTGATATAAATCTGGCACCCCCGGTGAGAACACCCGCAATAGAGTCTGCGACAGGGAATTGTACATTCCGCACGTGGTCACCATCTTGTTTAGTATTGCTAAATCTGGCAAGAACTCGTTAGACGGAGATCTCTCCAATATGCTCGAAATGAATTTGACCACACCTTCTTCATAGTCCGCATTAGGGCTGACCCAACTGGTGTGCACCTTGGCTTCTCTTATGGCTTTGAGCATGTAGTCTCTGATCCGGTCACAGAAATTCTGGTAGTCATCCTTATCTACCTCTTCAGCAGGGTAAGTGCCCAACAGACTCTGGTACAAGAGATACTCTTCGTTTCTGTCAGGTATCATGTCGCCGTTCAAGGCCTGCCTGTGCTTCTCGTTGACCTGGCTCCAGCGATGCAAGGCTGATCTCCATTCGCGTGGGATCTCCGAAAGCACGTCGATGCGAGCTCGTACGTCCTCACTCCTCTTTGAATCATGGGTAGAAGTCGAAATCATCGAGTACGGCACACTGGTCAACCGGTACGCGTTCTGCTCATGGAATTCGGACACGGCAGTGCCGAATTTCTCCGGATTGCCTCCCACTTCATTCAGGGATGCTAGGGGATTATAGATATAGAAGGCAGTATCTTCGAGGCCTTTGGCCATCACCGGACCGCTATGCTGCTGAAATCGCATGACGAAATAGCGCTGCTCATCCCGGGCCTCCTCACTCATGTCAGGAGGATACTGAAGCAAGAGGGTATTGCGAATAAAATCAAACAGCGATGCGCTGATGGCTGGATTTCGTCTCTTTGCTTCGGCCACAGCGGCGTCGATCACCGCTCTATCGCGCTTGTCGATTTGCTCTTGAAAGGCGCTGATGTACGAACGGTAGACTCTGAAGCAGGCTATGACCTCTCGTATGGCGTCTCGCTGGCTGCTCAGCGTGAAGTCCCGGTACCATCGGCTGCGTTCAGATATCCGGTCTAGCGCCTGTGCGATGACGTTCACTTCGGCGGACATCGATGTGGTCATGAGCAAGCTCTTGGAGTTGTAGACAACATCTTTGAAGCTCTGGTTGCTGCCGGTAAATTTCCTGTAAGTATTCAATATTGATCTGGCACTTCTGCGCTCTACCAGTACTCCGTTCGCTGCCACTGCAAACTCGTAGCCGGTAGTGCCGGCCGTTGGCCATGTCTCTCTCAAGTACTCCTTCTCACCCAGTATTTTCTCCACCAGAACGTAGAAGAAACTCGGGGAAGCACTCTCGGGGTTGCCTTCTCTGATTTGTTCGAACCTGCCAAGAAGGAGATCGGACATTCCCTGGGAGTCCTCCTCTTTCCCACCAATTTGCTGTTGAACCACTCTCATTGCCTGTTCCCGGAAACAGGCCTGCTGTAGCTGCCACAGGTATCCCGCCGGATCCATGAGACCATCTATGTGATCAATCCTTATGCCATCAATGAGGCCGTCCCTTACCAGGCTTCGGAGCAGAATATGGCTTTGTTCAAAAACGGATGGTATGTCCATCCGCAACGCCACTAG
>Ga0207752_1001497_pt1 | contig 10574 bp, 9 predicted proteins | sample Pon2CUnioCityCA_6_FD_187272 | JGI IMG/M metagenome (GOLD analysis project Ga0207752, IMG submission 187272) | Marine sediment microbial community from Union City, CA, USA - Pond 2C Sediment 2 (SPAdes) | ecosystem: Environmental > Aquatic > Marine > Intertidal zone > Salt pond sediment ... | reverse complement strand
ATTGAGATTAAAGGCGGTGAGCCTCCAGACAGGTCACGCCCTGGGGGCCGACCTGCGCGGCATGCCGGACACTGCGCGGCAGGTTTATGCGGTCTCCGGGACCGGTTTCAATTTCTTCGCCCCGATCCGGCAAGATCCAGGTAATCGAACCGCGCACGACATACAGCACCTTGTCGTAATCGTGGGAATGGGCGACGTAGCGGTATCCCGGGCCGTTCGACCAGGCGTAGGGATGCAGCCCCTCGCGCTGGTAGCGTTGGCGTAACTCTTCTTGCGTGGGCGGCGCGTTTTCACCCCAACGTTCTACGCTGAGTTCCACAATCTAACACTCCTTCCAAGAAACCGCCACAGCCGTTCTACCGGCCTCTCAACCTGTCTGCATTATGATCGAGGATACAAAAAGTGTCAAGTTAACCTGAATTGTCCACAAAGGCGAAACAAACTCGCTCTTGCTCAGATCAAGAATGTGTGATAAACTGCGCCCCAATATGAACACCCAGAGCTTCTCCCCGCGTCGTGCTCGTCCGTCTTACCTCCCTTTCCGGTGGAAGGTTGGGTGTTCGTGCTTTGATCACAAAGCGGCCACGTAGCACATCCTTTTCAGGCAATTTTTAGCCCTCCTTCCCCAAGGAGGGCTTTTTTTATTCTCGGCAATTCTTTTCTCAAGCTTTCAGGAGGCTTTTATGAAGAAGGAAAACATCCATAAAGTTGTGCTGGCGTATTCGGGTGGGCTGGATACCTCAGTGATCGTGCCCTGGCTCAAAGAAAACTACGGCTGCGAGGTAGTGTGCTTCACAGCCGACGTCGGGCAAGCCGAGGAATTGGACGGGTTGGAAGAAAAAGCCCTGCAAAGCGGCGCCAGCCGGCTGATCATCCACGACATGCGTGAAGAGTTCGCCGAGGATTACCTGTTTCCTGTACTGCGAGCCGGCGCAGTTTACGAGCGCAAATACCTTTTAGGCACCTCCATGGCGCGGCCCTTGATCGCCAAGCACCAGGTTGAGGTGGCAAACGCGGTGGGCGCCGACGCCGTCGCCCATGGCGCGACCGGCAAAGGCAACGATCAGGTGCGCTTCGAACTGACTTATACGGCGCTCGACCCGCGCCTGAAGGTCGTCGCTCCCTGGCGTGAGTGGGATATCCGCTCTCGGGAGGACGCCATTCAGTATGCACGTGCCAAGAACGTGCCGGTGACCGCCACCGAGAAATCAATTTTCAGCCGCGACCGCAATCTTTGGCACCTCTCTCACGAAGGCGGTCCCCTGGAAGATCCCTGGATGGAACCCCCTGAGTCCATGTACTTGCTGAGCGCCTCCCCCGAAAATGCCCCCGACGAGCCGGAATACGTCGACATCCGCTTCGAGTCGGGGACGGCAGTGGCTGTCAACGGCGAAGAACTCTCCCCGGGACGGTTGGTCGCCTGTCTGAACGCCATCGGCGGCAGGCACGCCGTCGGTCGCACCGACATGGTCGAAAGCCGCCTGGTGGGTATGAAATCCCACGGCGTGTACGAGACGCCGGGTGGCACAATCTTGCTGGCTGCACACCGCGAACTGGAATCGCTGGTATTGGACCAGCATACCATCCAGTTCAAGGACATAGCGGCGCTCAAGTACGCCGAACTGGTCTACAACGGCATGTGGTTTTCTCCCCTGCGCGAAGCGCTGGACGCCTTCGTGAACAGCACCCAGGGACCGGTTACAGGCGAGGTGCGCCTGAAAATCTATAAGGGCAACCTGATCCCGGTAGGCCGCAAAAGCGACTTCAGCCTGTACCGGGAAGATTTCGCCACTTTTGGTCAGGAAGACGTCTACGACCAATCCGACGCCGAAGGATTCATCCATCTTTTCGGGCTGCCGCTGAAGGTGCGCGCGCTGAACAATTTGCCGGTCTCGGGTCTGATGATGCCCAAACCGGATTACTCGCGCTTCAAGCGCGATTGAAACTTTATCGAATAAGCACTTATCCCGGATCATGACTCGATTGACTTTTTGAAGGAGCGGTTTATGAAACTTTGGGGTGGCCGATTCACCCAGGGCTTGGACCCGCAGGCATTTGCCTTGAACGCCTCCATCGACTTCGACCGGCGGTTGGCGCTGCAAGACGTGCGCGGCAGCCTGGCCTGGGCGCGTGCGCTGGTCAAAGCCGGTGTGCTCAGCCCGCAAAGCGGAGCGCAAATCGTCGCCGGCCTGCAGTCCATAAAAAGCGAGTTCGAGGCCGGGCAGTTCGAGTTCCAGCCGGGCGACGAAGACATCCACACCGCCGTCGAGCGCCGGCTGGGCGAATTGATCGGCCCGGCCGCGGGGGAGCTGCACACCGGGCGCAGCCGCAACGACCAGGTAGCGACCGATTTGCGCTTATGGCTGCTGGACAGCCTGCCGGGCCTGGATGGCGCGCTGGCCCAGCTCGAGCGTGCCCTGGTCGACAGGGCCGAGTCCGACCTGGGTGTGATCCTGCCGGGCTACACACACCTGCAGCGCGCCCAACCGGTCTTGCTCAGTCACTGGTGGCTGTCCCACTTCTGGCCCCTGCAGCGCGATCGCCAGCGCCTGAGCCAGCTCACCGAGCGCACGGCGGTGCTGCCGCTGGGCTGCGGCGCCCTGGCGGGAGCCCCATTCCCGATTGAGCGCGGCGAACTGGCGCAAGAGCTCGGCTTTCGCCGCCCGGCTGCCAACAGCCTGGACGCGGTCTCCGACCGGGATTTCGTGGTCGAATTTCTGTTCTGCGCCGCCCTGGCCGGCGTTCACCTGAGCAAACTGGCCGAAGCGCTGATCCTGTTTTCCAGCGCAGAGTTCGGCTACATCGAACTCTCCGACGCCTTCGCCACCGGCTCCAGCTTGATGCCGCAGAAGAAAAACCCCGACGTGTTCGAACTGGCGCGCGGCAAAAGTGGGGGCTTAATCGGCCTGCTGGCCGGGATGCTGGCCACGCTGAAAGGCTTGCCTTCAGCCTACGACAAAGATTTGCAGGAAGACAAGCTGCCCGTGTTCCAGGCTTACGATACCCTGACCGGCCTGCTGCCCGTGCTGGCAAAAGCCGTGCACAGCCTGGAAGTTCGCCCCGAGCATATGCGCTCCCAGGTCGACCCGGCTATGATGGCGACCGACCTGGCCGATTACCTGGTCGAAAAGGGCTTGCCTTTCCGGCGAGCGCACGCTCTGGCAGGCCAAGCGGTGCAGCTCGCCTTGCAGCAAGACAAGCCCTTAAACAAATTGAGTCTGGAGGCATTCCAATCGCTGGACCCCGCTTTCGAGGCGGACGTCTATGCCGTATTCGACCCCCAGCGCAGCCTGGCGCGCCGCGCCACCTTTGGCGGTACCGCCCCGCGGGCCGTGGAGCAGCAACTTCGCCTGGCCCGGCAGGCGCTCCAGCAGCCGCGAGAGGAGGTCGATGCAACCAATGCTTAACCGGCTTTCGCCCTGAATAGCCCCAAGTGGGCCGAACAACCGTTATTCGACATTCATATCTTTGGCTTATCTAAAAGGAGAGGAATCATGACTACTGTAACTTGCCCTGAATGTGCCGCCGAGATCACCTTGGAAGCGGACGCCGAAGTCAACGAAATTATTGTGTGTTCCGATTGCGGTGTGGACCTGGAAATCACCTCGCTGGCGCCGGCTGCGGTAGAACTGGCGCCCATGGAAGAAGAGGACTGGGGAGAATAGCATGCGCCCCCGCCTGCGCGTTGGCGTGCTGCACTCCCGTGTCCGGGTCGAAGAAAAATGGATCTTCGCCGCCCTGGAACAGCGCGGTGTGGATTATGAGCGCCTGGATGACCGGCGTATTTTCTTCGACCTGGACCACCCCGAAACCTGGAGGCAGTACGACGCTATCTTGGAACGCAGTATCAGCTACACCACCGGTCTAAATGCCCTGCGCATCCTGAACGCCTGGGGCGTTCCGACGGTAAACACGGCAGCCGTGGCCGAAGCCTGTGGGGATAAGTTGGCGACTAGCGCAGCCTTGAGCAAGGCTGATGTACCGCAGCCGCACAACCTGATCGCCTTCACCCCGGAATCAGCTTTGGAGGCCGTCGAAAAGCTCGGCTACCCGGTGGTGCTTAAACCGGTTGTCGGCTCGTGGGGCCGTCTGCTGGCCAAAATCAACGACCGGGACGCGGCCGAGGCGCTGCTGGAGCACAAGGCTGTGCTGGGCTCCTATCAGCATTCGATCTTCTACGTTCAGGAGTTCATCCAGAAACCGGGCCGGGATATCCGTGCGCTGGTGGTAGGAGACAAGGTCGTGACCGCCATCTATCGCAAGTCCCCCCACTGGATCACCAACACGGCTCGCGGCGGAGAAGGCGAAATTTGCCCCCTGAGGCCCGATCTTGAGGAAATTTGCTTCCGGGCGGCGCAAGCCGTGGGCGGAGGGGTCCTGGCAGTAGACGTCATCGAGCATCCGGAGCGGGGCTACCTGGTCAACGAGATCAACCACACCATGGAATTCCACACCGCCCAACCGCTCACCGGCATCGACGTGGGCGCGGTGGTCGTGGATTACGTCGTCCAGGTGGCACGCGGCAAGATCGCCCAGCCGGGAGGTATACGCGTATGAAACGCGCTGCCATCGTCGGCGGCTCCGGTTATACCGGCGGCGAGCTGCTGCGGCTGCTGGTCGCCCATCCGGGAATCGAAGTCGTCCAGGTCACCTCTCGCTCGCATCTGGGTGAATACGTCTACCAAGTGCATCCCAACCTGCGCAAACAAACCGGCTTGAAGTTCAGCGATCCGGAACAAATCGACCCGGTAGAGGTGCTCTTCCTGGCGCTGCCCCACGGGCAAGCCCAACACCAGATCGAGCGCTACGCCGGGCTCTCGCAAACCATCATCGACCTGTCGGCCGATTTCCGCCTGCGGGATGCGCAAAGCTACCGGCGCTGGTATGGATCGCAGCATGCCGCTCCCGAATGGTTGCAGAAATTTGTTTACGGGCTGCCCGAACTACACCGCCAGGAGCTAGCATCGGCCCGCTACGTCAGCGGCGTGGGCTGCAATGCCGCTGCCAGCATCCTGAGCCTACTGCCGCTGGTCAAAGCCGGTCTATTGGAGGCAGATTCTCCACTGATCGTCGAGATCAAAGTCGGCTCCTCGGAAGGCGGCGTGCAGGGCAACCCGGGCAGCCACCATCCGGAGCGCAGCGGCGTAGTGCGCACCTTCTCCCCCTTCGGGCACCGCCACACGGCCGAAGTGATCCAGGAGCTAGGCTTGCAAAACCCCTCGCTGACCATGACTTCGGTGGACCTGGTGCGCGGCGCGCTGGCCACAGCCCACGCTACTGTCAAGCCCGGCGTGCGCCAGAAAGATTTGTGGCAGGCTTACCGCAGCCTGAGCGCGCAGAACCCCTTCCTGCGCGTGGTTAAGGAAAGGCGCGGCGTTTACCGGGTCCCGGAGCCGAAAGTCCTGGCTGGCAGCAACTACGCCGACCTGGGCTTTGAACTGGATGAAGACAGCCGCCACGTGGTATCCATGTGCGCCATCGATAATTTAATGAAGGGCGCTTCCGGCTCGGCGGTGCAGTGCATGAACGTCATGCTGGGCTTCGACGAGACTCTGGGGTTGGAATTCCCCGGGCTGCACCCCATTTAGCCGGACAGCCAATTAAAAACCATAAGGAGGCCGCTATGCGCGTCGCTAAGAGCACCGCTAAGAGCACCGCTAAAAGCGAAACCAATTCCGGATCCAAGCCACCCATCGTGGTCGTTAAGCTAGGTGGCACCGAAGGCGTCAATTTTTCCGCCATCTGCCAGGACGCAGCTCGGCTGCTCGAGCAGGGCAAGCGACTGGTGCTGGTGCACGGTGGGTCGGCGCAGGCCAACCACCTGGGGCAAGCCCTGGATTACCCGCCGCAGTTCATCAGCTCGCCTTCCGGTTACACGTCCCGCTACACCGACCGGCGCACCTTGGAAATCTTTGCCATGGCGGTGAACGGCAAAGTGAACACGCTGCTGGTAGAGCAGCTCCAGCGGTTGGGGGTCAACGCCCTGGGTCTGAGCGGGCTAGACGGCCGCCTGCTGGCCGCCAAACGCAAGACGGCTGTGCAAAGCGTAGTCAATGGGAAGCGCAAGATCATCCGCGACGATTACACCGGCAAGATCGAATCGGTCAACACAACCCTGCTGAAAAGCCTGCTCGAGGCCGGCTACACCCCGGTGGTGGCGCCCCTGGCGGTGAGCGAACAGGGCGAGGCGCTCAACGTGGACGCCGACCGGGCCGCGGCCATACTGGCGTCAGGCTTGCAAGCTGAAAGCTTGCTGTTGCTCACAGCCGTGCCCGGACTGCTGCGCTCCTTTCCGGACGAAAGCAGCTTAATTCCTCATTTAAACGCCTCCCAATTGGAGGGGGCTCTGGAATTTGCCCAGGGGCGCATGAAGAAAAAAATCCTCGGCGCCAGTGAGGCTTTAGCGGGCGGGGTGGCCCAAATCTTCATTGCCGATGGGCGTAAAGCGGATCCAATCTCAAAAGCTTTAGCAGGAAGGGGGACGTTGATTTCATGAAACTCAATCCAGTTGAAGGAGCGTTGATGGCAAATTTCATGGCAGTTGAAGACAGGCATTCCAGCGGGCTGTATGCTAAACACGAGATCGTGCTGGTGCGTGGCCTGGGCGCCTGCTTGTGGGACCAGCAGGGCCGTGAATACATCGATTGCATGGCCGGTCACGGGGTCGCCAACCTGGGCCACGCGCATCCGGCAATCGCCCAGGCGATCGCCGGCCAGGCCAAAAGATTGATCACCTGCCCGGAGACCTTCTACAACGACCAGCGGGCGGCGCTGATGGAAAAACTCTCCAGCCTGGCGCCGGGGCTGGAGCGGGTCTACCTGTGCAACTCCGGCACCGAGGCAGTGGAGGCAGCGCTGAAATTCGCCCGCCTGTCTACCGGGCGCAGCCAGGTCGTAGCCGCCATGCGCGGCTTCCATGGACGCACCATGGGGGCGCTCTCTGCCACCTGGAACAAACATTACCGCCAGCCTTTTGAACCGCTGGTGCCCGGTTTCAGCCACATCCCGTACAATAACAGCCAGGCGATCTCGAAAGCGGTGAGCAACCAGACCGCGGCCGTGCTGCTGGAGGTCGTGCAAGGGGAAGGCGGCGTGCACCCTGCCGAAGCGGATTTCTTGCAGGCCGCCACTCGGGCTTGCCGCCAGAGTGGCGCGCTGCTGATCATCGATGAGGTGCAGACCGGTTTTGGGCGCACCGGCAAGATGCTGGCCATCGAGCACTATGACCTGGCGCCGGATATGCTGTGCCTGGCCAAATCCATCGCCGGAGGCCTGCCGATGGGCGCCACCCTGATCGGGCCGCGCGTGGCCAATCTCGCCCCGGGCATGCACAGTTCGACCTTTGGCGGCAACCCGTTGGCCAGCGCGGCCGCGCTGGCTGCACTGCAGGTCATGCAGCAGGAAAACCTGCCCCAGCAAGCGGCCGAAAAAGGCGCCTATCTAATCGAGCGGTTGCGGCGCATCGACTCTGCGCTGATCCGGGAGGTGCGCGGCGTTGGTTTGATGGTCGGGATCGAATTAAAGCAAAAAGCTGCCCCCTACCTGCGGGCCCTGGAGCAGCGGGGTGTGATCGCCCTGCCGGCCGGCATGACGGTTATCCGCCTGCTGCCGCCGCTGGTGATCACCCAGGCGCAGCTTGAGCGGGTGGTCGCGGCCCTGGAAGCCGTGCTCACGGCGGACGGGTAAAGCCAGTATGTCTCGAACTCCATTGCCAGAAGATGAAAAGTTTGCCACCCTGCTGGGTCTGCTGCAGCGCTACAGCCCCTCCGGCCAGGAGGCCGGCGCAGTGAAATGGCTGGTGGCGCATATGCGCTCCCTGGGTTACGGGCAAGCGTTTGGCGACCAGGCCGGCAATGCGGTGGGCGTGATGGGAGATGGGGAGCGCCAGATCGTGCTGCTGGGCCACATCGACACCGTACCCGGCGAAATCCCCCTGCGCTGTGAGGCCGGACTGCTGCACGGGCGCGGCGCGGTGGACGCCAAAGGTCCGCTGGCAGCCTGCGTGGACGCAGCAGCGCGCCTGGGGCCGCTGCCCGGCTGGCAGGTGATCGTGATCGGCGCCGTCGATGAGGAGCGCCAGTCGTGCGGCGCCCGGCACGTGGCGCCGCGCTACCAGCCGGATTTCGCCATCATCGGTGAGCCCAGTCGCTGGGACCGGGTCACCTTGGGGTACAAAGGCAGCGCCTGGGCGCAGGTGCGCGCCCGCAGGGCCGTTTCCCACAGCGCCAGCCAGGCCGAGAGCGCCAGCGAAGCAGCCTTCCGCTGCTGGTCTGCCATACAAGACTGGGCGGCAGCCTTCAATCGAGATCGTGAGCGGCTCTTCGAGCAAATTTCGCCTACGCTGCGCGGCCTGGCTTCCGGCGAGGACGGCTTCGAGGACTGGGCCGAACTACGAGTGGGCGCCCGCCTGCCGCCCGGTTTCGGACCCCAGGAGTGGTACCAACGGTTAAACCAGATCTGTCAAGACGCCCAGGTGCAGCCGGAAGGTTTCCCAATCCGGGCTTATACGGCCGAGAAAAACACCCCCCTGGTGCGCGCTTTTCTTTCTAGCATTCGCTCCAGCGGGGGCAGGCCGGGCTTCGTGTTGAAGACCGGCACCTCCGATCTCAACCTGGTCGCCCCCGCCTGGGGATGCCCGGCGGTGGCTTACGGCCCGGGCGACTCGTCCCTGGACCATACACCCAACGAACACCTGGCGCTGCAGGAATACAGCCAGGCCGTCGACGTGCTGGCGGGCGTGCTGCGCAGGCTTAGCGAACAAACGGGGACATAAAAAAGAGCCATACCGGCATCCATCCTAAGCGGAGCTTGAAATCGGGGCGATCTCGTAGCGCGAGCGGCGTTTCGGGCGCATCCCGGGCAGCCGCATGCGGTGGGCGTTGGATACGACTCGCTCGTATACTTCCTGCTCCGAAATCCCCAGCGGCTCCAATACACTGCCGGCAGCGCGCAGCAGCAGCTCGGTATAGCGAGCCACGTCCACGCTGGCGAGGTCCGGCGGCTGGGGCAGGTCCCAGGCGTAGATGCCCGGCTCGCCCAGCGTATATAGGAAACGCAGCGACTGTCCTGGGCGCAGGGACTTGCCGACCGCCTGCAACTGGGCTGCGGCCCGGGCCGCCGGCGAGGGCGTGCGGTATTCATCCAGCCCCCGGCTGAGCCTCTGCTTGACCAACAACTTTTCCAAAGGGACCCGACCGGCGCGCAGGTCCGCCAGGCTGCAGCGCAGCAGGGCGATGGCCTCAGGCAGGCAGGCTCGCAACGGCTGGGAATCGGGCACATCCGCCATCAGCTCCAACAGGCGCGTCTGCAGCTCACCGATAAAGCCCGGCGTATCCCGGCGGCGCACTTCGATGCCGCGCGTTTTAAACGTCCCATCCCGGAAAAGGCCAAAGTAGCGGTTGGGCACCGGCACGCGCTTGTCCTGGCGCGAGGCCAGAAACGCCACCCAGCGGTAGACGCCATCCAGAGCGACCGGCAGCCCGGTGCGTTCGACAATGTCATCCAGCAGGGGCTGAAAATCCGCTACGCTGGAGGCGCCCGGCCGCTTGACCCACAGGCCGTCCACGTACATTTGCAACACGGTGAAACCGAGCGCTTCGGCGGCTTCCTTGGCGCGCAGCAGCGCCTCACGCCCGTAGGCGGTGACGGCTTCGTGGGCTTCAATGCGCCCAAAGCGGGCGTTCTTATAGCCCAGGTAGCCAAAACAGGTCACCAGCAGCCACTTGTGCGCCGTGGAGCGGGCCTTGTATAGCCGGTAGCGCGCGTCCCGGTGAGAGAGGTTTGCCAGGCGGGTTTTAAGCTCGACGCGTTTTTCCAACAGCGGCGCCAGGGTTTCCGGGATCAGGCCGCGCTCGCCCGGCCGGCCTGCATCTACCTGCGCTTCCAGTTCGGCCAGGTTGAACGCGTCCGGGCGCTGCGCGCCGACCGTCTCCGGTGAGATATTGAAGTGCACCATGATGCCGGGATACATGGAAATGAAGTCGATCTCGGCCACGTCGTGGTGCAAGCCGATCAAGGGTTGGTACACCAGGCCTCCCTGGTCGGAGCTGAAAAGCTGGGCGGCCGGCTTGGAATACTCCGCCTGCTGCTTGTGCCAGGGCACCAGCGTGGCCTGGCGCAGAGCGGTCAGCATCTGCATGGCGGAAATGCCGGTGCCGGGAGAGACGCGCGCCGCGGTCTGCACCGGCAGGGCGGTGATGCGGGCGATTTCCAGCACGCCGTCCAGGCGGTAGTCGCGCCACAGCACGGCGTTGTGGCGGTCCACGTGCCAACGGCCGAACAGGTGCACCTGGCGGCCGCGGTAGACCACCTGGCCGTAGGAGAAGTAGCTGCGCTCGGGGCGGTGCTCCACCTGGCGCCCGGCGTCACGGTTGAGCGGCAGTGCGAAGCCCGTCTCCTGGGATAGCTCCAGCAGGCGCGGCAGCAGCCAGGTGTCTCCCCACGAGGTGAGCAGTAGATCGGGGTCGTGCCTGCGCAGGATGGCGCGCAGATTGATCAGGAAGGGGCGCAGCGGGTGAAAGGCCAGCCGGTAGCTGCGACGGTCGCTGCGCACCAGCAAGTGTTGCGGCTCGCGG
>Ga0207752_1001496_pt1 | contig 10578 bp, 8 predicted proteins | sample Pon2CUnioCityCA_6_FD_187272 | JGI IMG/M metagenome (GOLD analysis project Ga0207752, IMG submission 187272) | Marine sediment microbial community from Union City, CA, USA - Pond 2C Sediment 2 (SPAdes) | ecosystem: Environmental > Aquatic > Marine > Intertidal zone > Salt pond sediment ... | reverse complement strand
GCCGGCTCCGTTTCGACTTCACCCACCCGGCGATGCTCACGCGGGACGAGCTTGGAGAAGTAACGGACGAGGTCAACGAAGCGGTGCTGGCGAACCACCCCGTCGAGAGCGTGGAGATGTCCTATCGACAGGCCCTCGAAGAGGGTGTGATCGCCCTGTTCGGGGAGAAGTACGGAGATGTCGTCCGCGTCTTGCGCGTCGGCGATCCGGAAGCACCCTTCAGCCGCGAGCTGTGCGGAGGCACCCACGTCGACGAGACCGGCGAGATTGGAATGTTCCACATCATCTCTCAGGAGAGTGTGGGGGCCGGCGTGCGGCGTGTCGAGGCCGTTACCGGGCGTGGGGCTGTCGACTTCGTCGAGAGCCAACTCGAGCGACTGGAGCGCGTGGCTGCCCATCTCGGCGTTCCGCCGCAGGATCTGGAACGCCGTGTGGAAGAGCTCCAGGCTGACCTGGAGGAGGCGCACAGAGAGATTGGCCGCCTCCAACAAAGGTTGGCGCGTCAGGAGTTCGAGTCCCTCCTCGAGCAGGTCGAGACCGTAAAGGGGACCTCGATGATCGCTGCCCGGGTGGAGGTTGCCGGTGTAGACGAGCTCCGCGAGATGACAGATTGGTTCCGGGATCGCCTCACGTCCGGCGTCTTCGTGCTCGGCACGGTGATGGACGGTCGGCCGGCCCTGGTAGCGTCTGTCACGTCCGACGTGGTTGAGCGTGGTGCCGACGCGGGGGAGCTGGCCCGCCGTATGGGTCGGGTGATGGGCGGTGGAGGAGGCGGCCGTCCCACCATGGCTCAGGCCGGCGGCAGCGAGCCGGGTAAACTCAATCGGGCCTTGGATCAGGCTTCGGCGATTCTGAGAGAGCAACTCGAACGGCAAGCGTGATGGTGAAGAGGTCACTATCAAAGGCTCGAGGCAGCCTCTTCTCCTCTCTCCGACTCCTCGGGTCGATATGTCGGTATCTGCTGGGACGGTAGCCTGCTTGTGAGCTCGTCAGGTATGGCGTCTCAAACCGGTCAATCGGAAGGCCCAGCCGTCCTTGAGCTGTATCCCCAGGACGACCGGGCTTCGCTTCGCCACCGGCTGGACGCGGTCACCGACCATCGGGTCGCACTGCTTCTTCCGTGGGACGCTGACTTCCTTTCTCGCGAGCTCGACTTCGATCTCTTGCGCCGCGAGGCTCGTAGGCGCCGGCTCGAGATTGCCATCGTCTCCCCCGATCCCGAACGCCGTCAACTGGCGCGTGGATGCGGATTTGCGGTGTTTACCACCGTCGAAGACGCTCGCGCGACGGAGCGGTGGAACGGCCACGTCTCCGAAGAGCTCGTGCCTCCGCCCCGGTACTGGTGGGAGCAGGAGGTCGATCTCAAACGCAACCGCAAGCGGGCACAGCCGACGTGGCTGAGCTGGATGAAGCATGGCGTCCGCTTCGCCGCCTTCTTCCTGGTCGTTGTCGTGCTGGCGGGCAGTGCCTACGCCATCATCCCCCGCGCGGAAGTGACGCTTGTGCCTTCGGGCAGGACGATCAGCGTCACCGTCCCTGTGTCGGTCGATCCCGAGATCGAGTCGGTGCAGCAGTTCGGCGCGGATGCGGGCGGCATCGTTCCATCCAGGCGTGTGGGACTTGAGGTGGAAGGCAGCGCTGAGGTGGAGACGACGGGTACAGAGAACGTGACGGCGGGACGGGCCACCGGAGAGGTGCTCTTCACCAGCTTGTTGTCGCAGGACTACGTGGTCCCCGCCGGTACCGTCGTCCGTACCTCTTCCACGAGCTATCCCATCCGCTTCCGTACCACCGCCGACGTCGTGGTTCCGGCCGATGGCCAGGCGAGAGCCCCTATCGAGGCGCTCGATGCCCGCACAGGCAACGTCGGGGCCCTGCAAATTAACCGCGTCGAGGGTATGGTCGCCTCTGCGGTCCGTGTGATCAACCCGGAGCCGACGACGGGCGCGGAGCCTAAGGAGGTTCCCGTCGTCACCCAGGCCGACTATGACCGGGTCAGAGAGCGCCTGACCCAGGAGCTGCTCAACGAGGCCCACTACGAGCTCCACAGCCTCATGGAGGACAACGAGTTCCTTCCCCGCCAGTCGTTGCGCGTTGAGTCGGTACCTAAGAAGGCATACACCCACTTCATCGGCGAGGAAGCGGAGACGGTTGGGCTCAATATGCGTCTTCTGGTAAGCGGCCAGGCTGTGGATACCGGAAATGTCCAGTCGATCGCCTATCAGGCGCTCCGAAAGCGACTGCCTTCAGGCTACCGCTTGATCGACGCCAACTTTGAGATAGGCACTGTCACGGAGGGAGAGGATGACCCGGGCTGGTTTACCGTCTCCGTCACTGGTGAAGGCTACGCTGCGGCAGAGGTCAATGCGGATGCGGCTGTAGATGCAATACGCGGGAAGCCTGTTTCTGACGCCCGCGCGCAGCTCCTGACCGATTTCCCGCTGGCCGAGCCACCCGAGTTCACCACCTGGCCGGAGTGGCCCGAGTCGCTGAGCTGGCTGGAGCGCGTCCCTCTTCTTGCCGTCCGTATCGACGTGAGCGTGGCGCCGAAAGCCTCCTTCGTCTCATCCGGTTCGTGATGCGCTATTTGTGTTTGGACGTTGGACAGCGCCACATCGGTGTAGCTATCAGCGACCCCACTGGCACGATCGCGCGGCCGCTGAAGACCCTGACGCACCGATCCAGGAAAGAGGACTTCGCCACCATCACCGACCTTGTCGAAGAGCACGATGTGGATGCCGTCGTCGTGGGCCGGCCCATCAGCCTGGACGGCACCATCGGTCCCCAGGCCCAGCGTGTCGACCGTTATATCGAGGCCCTTACCGAGCATCTGGAAGTGCCGGTTATCCCCTGGGACGAGCGTTTCTCCACGGCAACGGCCGACGAGATTTTGCGTGAGACGCGCAAAGAGAAGGCGAAGCGCCGCGCCCGGGCGGACGGGGAAATCGACGCCATAGCCGCAGCCGTTATCCTCCGAAGCTACCTGGACAGTCAGCCAGAACCGCCCGCGCGCCGTAAGTGGCCGTCCGACGACGTCTAGCGCCTTGCATTGTCCTGTCGGCCTCGTTTTCGATGTATCTCGGTGAGTTCGTCACCCGTTGGACGTAGCGGTGTTCACGTCATCGGATATCTCCGGCCCCGTTGTCGGGTTGTGATTAGTTGAAGGAACGATAACCTTGGAAAGAGTCGGTCGTGCTTTCGCATTTTCCGTAGCGTTTGTCGCGATCTTTGGAGCGTTTGGCGGGCTTCTCTGGAACGTTGGACACGCCACACTTGGCGTGGGTCCGGTGTCGATCAGCCTCTGTCAGTCCTCGTCTCCCGACGACGTGGTACTCGGCGCCTATCTGGAGGCCCGGGCCGATCAACTTGAGAGGCCAGCCGGGAGTGACGACGCTCCGGTGGCCTTTGTCGTTCGACAGGGTGAGACAGCGAGCACCATAGCGGACCGGCTCCAGCGAGAGGGCCTCATCTCGGACGCGGAGCTGTTCCGGCGCTACGTTCAGTATCACGACCTGGATTCCGGTATAGAGGCCGGGGAGTTCACGCTCCGTCAGACGATGACCATCCCCCAGATTGCCCGAACGTTGCAGGAAGGCCGGCGACCGGAGCAGGAGGTCACCATCCGCGAGGGGCTGCGGTTGGAGCAGGTCGCCGCCGACGTGGCGGAGCAGACGGCCATCGCCGAGGATGCCTTTCTCCAGCTGACGACGACCGGGTGGCGGGACGAGGGATACGGGTACCCTTTCCTCGCTACGATCCCCTCGACGGCGACCCTGGAGGGGTTCCTCTTTCCTGACACGTACCGTCTGCCCGAGGATCCCACCCCTTCCGACCTTGTGGACCGTATGCTCGCTACCTTCCAGGAGCGAGTCACGAATCAGACGCAGGCTGCCGCGGCGGAGCGAGGTCTCAGCGTCTACGAGTTGGTGACCTTTGCCTCCATTGTGGAGCGGGAGGCGGTGGTGGCCGAGGAGCGCCCTCTCATCGCTGGTGTATTCTGGAATCGCCTCCAGTCCGGCTGGACGCTCGACGCCGATCCGACCGTCCAATACGGGATGGGCGAGCCCGGGGCCTGGTGGCCGGTCCTGTCCACGGCTGACCTGGCGTTCGCGTCCCCGTACAACACCTACGAGAACACCGGTCTACCCCCCGGACCAATCTGCAGTCCTGGCCTGGCTTCAGTCAAGGCCGCGGCGCAGCCTGCTGACACCGACTATTACTTCTTCCTCGTCGATTGTACCCAGGAAAACGGTAGCCACGTCTTCGCCGAAACCGAGGCGGAGCATTACGCCAACTACGAACGGTGTGGTGGACAGATTCCCTAGCTATCTGAATAGCCGCGATCAGATTCGCTCCGAGCAGCGCGTACTTCTCGGCGTGGGTCAGGTACTGCGGGTCGCACCTCTTCTTCTCCTTCTAACCGCTTGTGCTTTCCCCGGAGCCGTCCGTCCAACCGTCAAGATCGGACTGGTGGCGCCCTTTGAGGGACGCTACCGATACGTGGGTTATGACGTGATCTACGCCGTCCAGCTGGCTCTCTTCGAGGCGAATGAGGACGCGGGGGGCGCTGGATACGGCGTTGAGCTGGTCGCTTACGATGACGGGGCGAATCCTGACGTGGCTGTGGAGCAGGCCCGCAAGCTCGATGTCGATCCTGCCGTGGTCGCTGCCATCGGGCATTTTCGAGAGACCACGACTGCCGCGGCTATCGGTACCTATGCCGATGCGGGTATTCCTCTCGTGACGCCCACCGTTCTGGGCCCGGGTGTCCCCGCAGACCAGGACATTGTCTATCGGCTCGGTCCTGCCGCTGAGCTTCTCGCAGATGCCCTGCTCGAACGCGCTTCTCATCTGGCCCCGAACCGTGAGTTCGCCCTGATCGGTCAGAGTGGGCCCCTCGAAGCAGCCCTGCAACGGGCGGCTCGCGAACGGGCAGGCAAGGAGCTTCCGGTTGTCTCGGCTAGTGTCCCTGGTTGGGAAACGGAGGTCCTGGACCGGGGTCCCTCGGTCCTACTATTCGACCTTGAGCCCGTGCGCGCGGGAGAGGTCGTCTCTGTCTTGCGCGAGAGAGGGTGGTCGGGGCACATTCTGGGCGGTCCGGCGCTGGCACCGTCCGACTTCGTCGCCGTGGCAGGGCAGGCCGCTGCAGGGGCACTTTTCGTGACCCCGTGGCCCTTTCCGAGCGACGTTCCCGACGGAGAGCCCTTCGTAGCGGCGTATCGTCGCATTTCGAACGGCGTCGAACCCGGACCTCTGGCACTGCCGGCGTATGAGGCCACCCGGACGCTGCTTGAAGCGCTGGAGCAGGCGGACGCCGATGGTGAACTCACCCGCAAGCGGGTCAACGCTGCGCTGTCCGATGGGGGCCGTTGGAGTATTCTCGGCAGGCCGACAAATGACGAAAGTGGTGAATGGTCGGACGCTGACCTCTATTGGTATCGCATCGGACCGGAGGGCGTGCCGGAGCTGCAGGGATAATCCCTGCTGGGTGGGCCGCCGTCGCGAATTCGATCCACTCTGAGACAAATCACAGGTTATCGGAGCGGAACAATCCACAGGAAAGGAGACGACAGTGGAGTATCGTCAGTTAGGAGCGTCAGGTGTTCGTGTTTCTGTCATTGGCATCGGTACCAATCGATTCGGTTCTGAGAAGGTCCCTCAGAAAGAAGTCGATGACATCGTCGATGCGGCGCTCGACCAGGGTGTCAACCATATCGACACGGCCGACATATATGTGGGTGGACGCTCCGAGGAGACATTGGGCGCGGCTCTCGGCGGCCGATGGGATCGAGTCGTCCTTGCGAGCAAGTTCACGATGCGCGCAGGCCCTGGACCCAACGATCGTGGGGCTTCCCGCTATCACATGATTTATGCCGTGGAGGGCAGCCTCCGTCGTCTCCAGACCGACCACATTGATCTCTACTACGTCCATCGTTGGGATCCGTCCACGCCAATCGAAGAGACCCTCCGCGGGTTGGATGATCTTACCCGCGCAGGCAAGATCCGTTATGTGGGCGTCTCAGCCTTTGCCTCGTGGCAGCTGGCACAAGCGCACCTTCTCGCCGACGTAAGGAACTGGGCGCCAGTTGTGGTCCTCCAGTCCCAGTACAACATGCTCGAAAGGGACGTCGAGCACGAGGTGTTGCCCTGCTGTCAGGCTTTGAACGTCGGGTTCATCCCCTACAGTCCGCTGGCGGGAGGGTTTCTCACCGGCAAGTACGAGCGAGGCGAACCGGCACCTCCGGGGTCACGCGGCGAGACCAGCGAGTCGGTGCAGCGGTACATGCAACCTCGATACTACGACAAGATTGAGCAGCTCGAGGCCTGGTCGCAGGAGCGTGGGCGTGGCCTGAATGGGCTGGCTCAGGCGTGGCTCCTGGCTCAGCCTCAGATCTGTTCTGTCATTTCCGGTGTGACGAGCGTGGATCAACTCCTGAGCAACGTGGAGGCCGCGACCTGGCGGCTCTCGACCGAGAATCTGAACGCTATCGATGCTATCCTGGAGGAGTAGCGCCCGGCAGACGCCTCAGCGAGCTGGGTCGCACGCCCTGGCACCGGGGCGGGAGGCAGTGATCACGGTGCTCGTTCTCCTGTTCGGGAGAGGGCGAGCGAAGGATCCAATGTGTTGAAGATTCGGGAAGCATCTCGGACGGATGTCGACGCCGTTGTCGATCTGATCACTGCCATGCTGCGAGAGATGGCTTCGTATAGCAGACGAGGGCTCAGTGAAGAGGATCAGGTCAGGTCGCAGCTTCAAGGGCGATTTCTGGACAGCTGCAAGAAACAGCACCATGCCTATCTCATAGCAGCCGTCGGGGACGAGGACGATCTGGCTGGGATCGTGGAGGGGAGCCTGGTCTCTCTGGATGAGATCTTCTGCTCCAAGCTAGTTCTTCACGTACACTCGCTCTACGTCCGTCCTTGCTACCGCCGCCATGGGATCGGGCGGAGGTTGCTTGAGGAGGCGCTGGAGTGGGGAAGGGACAGAGGATGTGTCGAAGCGGAGTTGAGCGTGCTGCATCGAAATCCGGCTCACGAGCTCTATGAGAGCATGGGGTTTGCAGTAGCCGAGTTGGAGATGCGCCTCGATCTGTGAGGCCTGTACCGATGGATCCCCCCGTTCTGCAGGTCTGGCCCGATTGTGAAGACGCATCGGAGATTACGTCGACGTGAGGATCCTGCTGCTTGCTCCCTACTGCGGCGGCAGCCACCGCGTCTGGGCTGAGGGGTACGTTGCCCACAGCCAGCACGGCGTCATATTGCTGGGGCTCGCTGCCAGGTTCTGGAAGTGGCGGATGCAGGGAGGCAGCGTCACACTGGCAGAAAAGGCTCGTACGCTGGACCACCATCCGGATCTGATCCTCGCCTCCGACATGCTCAATCTCCCTGCGTTCCTGGCCCTCACCCGGGATTTCCTGGCGGACGTGCCGACGGCCCTATACTGCCATGAGAATCAACTGACGTATCCTCTGCCGGAGGGGGAGAAGCGCGATCTCACGTACGGCATGATCAACTGGCTCTCGATGCTGGCGGCGGACCGCGTTTTCTTCAACTCTTGGTTTCACCTCGACGATTGGTTTGGGGCCTTGCCGAACATGCTCAAACATTTCCCCGATTGTAGCCATCTCCACCGGATCGCCGGGGTGCGGGAGAAGGCGGCGGTTCTGCCCGTGGGGATCGATCTGCGTCGTCTCGACTGCGTGCCAACAGAGAAGCGCTCCGGCGGTCCTCCAGTTATCCTGTGGAACCAGCGCTGGGAGTATGACAAAGCCCCTCAGGTCTTCTTCCGGGCTCTCGACGCCCTCGTCGAGGATGAAGTTGAATTTCGTGTAGTTATTATGGGGCGAAGTCATCGACAGAGTGCGCCTGAGTTCGAGGCAGCACGAGACCGCCTTGGAGAGCGGGTGGTCCACTTCGGGTATGCCGCGGACGAGGTGTACCCGGCACTGCTCCATCGCTCGGATATTGTGGTTAGCACTGCCGTCCACGAGTTCTTTGGGATAGCCATCCTCGAGGCGATCTACAGTGGTTGTTTCCCGGTGCTACCGGACCGACTCTCTTACCCGGAGTTGATCCCGAAGCCGCTTCACGATACCTGTCTATATATGGATTTCGACGGCCTCTTTGCGCGGCTACGCTGGGCGTTGACCAATATCGATGCCGCCCGGGCTGTGACCCATGAGCTTCGCTCCTCCGTGGCCCGGTTCGAGTGGGAGACGACGGCGCCGGTCTACGACAGGACGTTCACCAGGATAGCAGTAGACTCCAGTGGTTTCTCAATCGATCGGTCGAACCAGTCGCCTTAGCTCACTGAGACGCTCTGCTGGATGCTTCGGACGGCCCGGCCGAGTGCTTGCCGGTCTGGATCTCCTTCTTCTATCGCCCCACACGGTTAGTACACTTGCCGGACGACTTGCCCACCTCAACAGGTTGGGTACAATTAGTGTGTGACGATAGGTTCTACTCCTCGTCACGCTGGATGCTCGATAATTCTTCTCACTACTGAGGCGACCGTTTCAGCAAACCGTGCGTGGCCGAAGACGCCGCGAGGACAAAGGGTGGCTCCTGTGAGCACGATTGACGAGGTTAAAGACCGTCTGGACGTTGTCGAAGTGGTCTCCTCCTACCTCCAGCTAAACAAGTCAGGGGGAAACTACAAGGCCCTCTGTCCTTTCCATTCGGAGAAGACACCTTCGTTCGTTGTCTTCCCCGATAGTCAGCGCTGGCACTGTTTCGGCGCCTGCAATGAAGGTGGCGACGTCTTCAACTTCGTAATGAAAATGGAGGGGTGGGACTTCCGGACGGCGCTTGAGGAGCTCGCTAGGCAAGCGGGTGTGGAGCTGAAGCCTCAGACGCCGGCGCAGGAGGAAGCAGCTGAGGAAGCTGACCGTCTACGAGGTTTGCTCTCCGCAGCGGCCCGCTACTACCGCCACGTTCTTACCAACGCCCCCGAGGCAGGGAGGGCGCGACGTTACATCGAAGGTCGCGGCTTGTCCGACGAGACAGTGGAGGTATTTCTGCTTGGCTACAGCCTGCCGGAATGGGAGGGAGCGCGTAGCTACCTGACAGAGCAAGGTTACAAAGTCGAGGATCTGCTGAAGACCGGGCTGGTTATTGAGCGGGAAAGTGGAGGGACGTACGACCGCTTTCGAGACAGGCTTATGATCCCAATCCGCGACGGGCGCGGCCGTGTGATCGGCTTCGGTGCGCGGACTCTGGATCCCGACGGCGTGCCCAAGTACTTGAATTCACCCAAGACCTCACTATTTGACAAGAGCAGGACCCTGTTCGGCCTCGATATGGCCAAGCGGGCCATCCGTCGTGAGGACCGTGTCGTCATCGCCGAGGGATATATGGACGTCATGCAGGCACATCAAGCAGGCTACAAGAATGTGGTCGCTCAGATGGGCACCGCCCTGACGGAGGCTCAGCTTAGGCAACTGCAGCGTCACTCGAAGCGTATCGTGCTGGCGCTGGATCCAGACGTGGCAGGTGTGCAGGCAACCCTTCACGGGGTCGAGGTCGCCCGCGATAGCTTGGAGAAAGAGTGGGAGCCTGTCTTCGATCCCCGGGGACTGATGGGATATGAAGGCCGCCTGGGGGTTGAAATGCGCGTCCTGCAGTTGCCGAGCGAACAGGACCCCGACGACGTGATCCGACAGAATCCGGAGAAGTGGCCCGAGCTGGTCGAAGAAGCCGCACCGGTGGTCGACTTCTACCTGCAACTCCTCATGGAAGACGTCGATCTCGATGATACGAAGGCGAAAGCCCGGGTCGTCGACGAGTTGCTGCCGATTCTGCGGGCCGTGACCAACCCGGTGGAGCGCGAGGACTACGTGCAGAAGATCGCTCGGTCTCTGAGGGTGGACGAGCGCGCTGTGCTCGCCCGTTTGCGGAGCAAAGGACAGAAGGAGATCAAACGGTCTCGGAGCTCCCGGAGATCGGGGCACAGTGACCGAACTCAGGACCATGTGGTCGATCGGCGTCCTGAGGCGCCTATTGAAACCTACTGCCTTTCGATGCTTCTGCGTCGTCCGGGCCTCTTATCGCAAGTTAATGGGGTGCTGAGAGAGCGGGGGCTGGATCCAGTCCATGCCCAGGACTTCGGCCCGGCGAGTTTCCGGGTCATCTTCGAGGCGTGGAATGAGCTTCTCGATAGCAAGCCCTCTACCTCGATCGAGTTATTGAGGGAGGAACTGCCGTCCGATCTCCACGGGCAGCTGGAGGAGCTTCAAGCACCTGACGAGATCGCTTTGGCCGATGAGCAGTTGGTTCGAGATGTAGTGGTGACCCTACTGCGCTTGAGGCAACGCCGTCTTAGACAGCTGGTTCAGGACCTCAAGACGCTGATGCTGGAAGCTCACGAGGAAGGGGACCCGCGGGGGAAGCAGTATGATCGGGCCCATCTTGTGCATACACAGATGCTACTGAAGACTCAGCGGGCGCTGGCACAATCGTGGGATATCGGGTAGCTCAACTTAGCGTATAGTCTCATTGCGTGAGGGTACAATGACTGACGAAGACAGATCCAAACAAGTCCAGGTAGAAGACATCGTTGAGAAATTACGAGCGGTCTAC
>Ga0207752_1001495_pt1 | contig 10588 bp, 7 predicted proteins | sample Pon2CUnioCityCA_6_FD_187272 | JGI IMG/M metagenome (GOLD analysis project Ga0207752, IMG submission 187272) | Marine sediment microbial community from Union City, CA, USA - Pond 2C Sediment 2 (SPAdes) | ecosystem: Environmental > Aquatic > Marine > Intertidal zone > Salt pond sediment ... | reverse complement strand
CTCCACAGACAGATGACCCCTGAGGCCACCCTCTGCTTTTCCCTTTACAGTATGAACAATTTACGGGAGGTCCGGGAAATAACAGGGATCGGGCTGGACTACTTTTCCATGCACCAGCTACAGGACCTGGTCAGGCAGGAGTTCCATCTGCTCGCCTGCGAGGAGGAACTGATCACCCTGAACTTTCAAGATCCCTCCACCCTGGTGCAGCATCTGCGGGACACGGGCGTCAACGCCCTGCAGACAGGTCCCTGGAGCAAAGGCCGCCTCAGGGAATTCCTCGATCAATACGGTCTACGGTTCCGCAACAGCAGCGGGGGAGTCTCCCTCACCTACCACCCAGTCTATTGTCTGGCCCGGCGGGAATAGGCGGTTCAGCGGGAAAAAAACCGCTGGACCACTTTTTCCACGGTAAGGCCCTGAACCAGGATGGAAAACACCACCACGCCGTAGGTGATGGCGATGATGATGTCGCGCTCGGGCCCCCGTGGCAGGGACAGGGCCAGGGCGATGGAGATACCGCCGCGCAGGCCGCCCCAGGTCATGATGCTGAACAGGCGCGGGCTGAACTCGCGAAAGCGGCTGAGCACCGTGAGCAACAGGCCGACGCTGATGAAACGGGCCAAAAGCACCACCGGAATGGCCAGCAGCAAGGGAAGTTTTGCCGGCTCATTGACCCATTTGCCCAGAGTCTTGAGTGGGGCATACTCGGAGATGGCGTAGCTGCGAACGGCGGCGAGCACATCGCCGGGCTTTGCGCCCCGGGGGCAGTAGGTAGTGCAGTCTCCGCAGTTGTGGCACAGCCAGACATCTCCATTTCCCACGAGCCGATCCTTCAAGCCCCAGGAGGCGGCAATCATCTCCTTTCTCGGAAACGGCTTGGTATCGGGCGAGATGGGGCAGACCACTGAGCAGGTGGCACATTGAAAGCATTTTTTCAGATCTCCGCCGCCAAGCCGGCTCACCTCGTTGATGAACCCAACATCAGGCTCTACCGTGTAAGTGTCCGTCATCAGTATCCCTCCTCACGCCTGTGGCGTTGTTCGTTGATCCGTTTTGTTAGAAGCCCTTGAACGGATTGGGCCCCATCTCCTCGATGGAGGCGACGAAGTCGTTTACGATCTGCGGAATCTTGTCATATTCGTCGATGGCGATCTCATACTGGGCAACCCGCTCGTTTTCCAGAGACAGACTGGCCAGCGCCTCGCCGATCTTTTTCATCCGGATGCTGGCCAGCTCGCTTCCCTTGACGAAATGGCACTGGTAGTCGTCGCCGTGCTTGCATCCGAGCAGAAAAACGCCGTCCATGCCGGTGGAAAGGGCGTCCTTGATCCAGATCACGTTCACCGATCCGAGGCAGCGCACCGGAATGAAGCGAACTTCAGCCGAATACGACAGCCGGTTGAGCCCGGCGATGTCGATGGCCGGGTAGGCGTCGTTTTCACAGATCAGAGCGAGAATCCGCATGGGCGGCTCCTCGTAGTCGTCTTCAGACGGCACCTGGATCGACTTGACCATGGAGCCGATGCTGTCGATGTTGTAATCGGCAAAGCCGATGATCCGCTCCGGACAGGCGCCCATGCAGGTTCCGCAGCGCCGGCATCGGGTCGGGTTCGGCTTCGGGGTTCCTTTGGCGTCGTCGTCCAGGGCGCCGAAGGGGCACTCTTCGGTGCACCGCTTGCACTGGGTGCAGCGCTGGAAGAAGAAATCCGGAAAGGTCATGTCGCCGGACCGGGGATGGACCGAGACGCCCCGGTTGACCGACTCCAGGCACTGAATGGCCTTTAAGGCGGCCCCGGTGGCGTCTTCCATGGCCTCTTCGGTGGTCATGCTGCGGCGAACGGCGCCGGCGGCGTAGATGCCGGTCCGCTGTGTTTCATAGGGAAAGCAGATGAAGTTCGAATCGACGTAGCCGTTGAACAAGTCGATGTCCCGGAAAGCCGGCCCCTGTCGGTAGGCCATGTTGACTACCGGATCGTCTTTGGTGGCCGGCACCATGCCGGTGGCCAGCACCACCAGATCCGCCTTGACGTTGATGTTTTCTCCCAGCAGGGTGTCCTTGGCCTCCACCACCATGCCATCGCCGTTTTTCGAGACTTGGACGACTTCACCCTTGGTCATGAAGATGCCCGGATCCTGCTGGATGCTCTTGTAGAAATTCTCCTGCAGACCGGGGGTGCGCATGTGCTGGTAGAAAATAAACGCCCTTCCGTCTTCGTAGTCTTCCCGAACGTACTTGGCCTGTTTTAAAGAGACCAGGCTGGTCACGGCGCCGGCATAGTCAAAGTCGGCGTCGTTGCCCTCCTGGCCCGGGCTCTGAACAAAAACCACGGATTTGGCGTCCTTGCCGTCGGAGGGCCGGGTGATCTTTCCTTTTTTGGCGATCAGTTCGAAGGCTTCGTTGGTGACCACATCGGGCAGCTCGCCGAACCCGAGATGGGCGAATTCCTCCGCCTTGGGCTGGTATCCCCGCCATCCGGCGGCCAGGATCACGGCGCCGTATTTTTCCCCGCTTGGATCGAGGGTCAGAATGTCCCGGCGGCCCTCGTTGTATTCCATGAACTTTTCATGGATCTGTTCGGCATTGAGGTCCTTGCCGTTTTCATCCACCTTCATCTCTTCGGGAAGCGGGTAGGGCACGTCGAATTCGATCTTTTCCCCGGGCTTTTTGAAGGTGACGGTAAAATCGCCGGGGGAACCGGCCAAACGAGCCACCACGGTGTGGGTCTTGATCGAAATCTTGGGATGGGCCTCCACGGCCTGGATTTTTTCGTCGACCACGGGCGGGATCAGGTCGGCAAAGGGCTGGGCAACCGGAAGCTGCCTGCGCCAATGGCTGGCATGGCCGCCGAGCCGCTCCTCTTTTTCGACGATGGTGACTTCATAGCCCGCGTATGCGGCATCCAGGGCGGCTGTCATGCCCGAGACGCCGCCGCCGATAACCAGAATTTTTCTCGAAAACGTCTCCGGCTTGTATGGCTCGGGCAGATCGATCTTCTTGGCCTTGGCCATTCCCATGCGCAGATAGTCTTCGGCCAGCATCTGGACGCGGTCGAAGTGAACCCCGTCGCCTTTTTGCTCTTCGGTGAGCGCGGGGAACTCTTCCCGGGGATGGGACCAGACCACCTGCTCCCGGATGTTGACCCGGTCCACGATGCAGCCGTCGAATCGAAAGATGTCGTAGTTGACCCGGCGGGAGCAGGCGGCAATGACCAGGGTGTTAGTCCCTTCTTCGATTTCCTTTTGCAGGAATTCGACCCCCGCCTTGCCGCATAGAATCGGATGGGTCTTGGCGGCAACCCCGTCATCGGTTGCGACCGCCTTCAGCGCGTCGACATCCAGGGCTTCGCCGATGCCGCAGCCTTCGCAGATATACACACCTATCTTTTTATCCATGGATAACCTCCTACCTCCTCACCAGGGTTTGAATCGCTTTGAGGGCCATACCGGTTGCGCTCTGGTTGGATGTGACCACGTCGGCGGGCTTGGCGGCGCAGCCGGCGGCGAACATGCCGCCCTTGGCAAAGTCGTTCAAGAGAAAACCGTCTTCGGTCACTTGAAGGTCCGCCGGAAGTTTTAGGCTGGCGGCCGTCGGTTGCATGCCGGTAGCGAGGACCACCAGGTCGGCTTCTTGATGCATTTTCTCTCCGGTGACGGCGTTTTCGGCCGTGACGGTGACCTTTTTCGTAGCCGGATCCTCGACGACTTCGGCGACTTTCCCCTTGATCAGAAAGATGTTCTCGTCTTCCTTGACCTTCTGATAGAATTTTTCGTACCGCTGGCCCGGAGATCGGATGTCGATGTAGAAAATGTAGATCTTGGCATCGGGATATCGTTCGCGGACGTAGGTGGCCTGTTTGAGGGAGGCCATGCAGCAGATGTAGGAGCAGTAGGGAAGATGGTTTTCGTCCCTGGATCCGGCGCACTGGACAAACGCCACCGATTCCGGAGCGCCGTTGTCCGACGGACGAAGGATTTTGCCCCCGGTGGGTCCGCTGGGAGAAGCCATTCGCTCCATCATCATGTTGGTGATGATGTTCTCGTATTGGCCGAAGCCGAGGTTGTCTATTTTCGTGGCATCGTAAGGCTCCCATCCGGTGGCCCAGACCACGGCGCCGACCTGCAGGGTGATGCTCTTTGACTCCATGTCCAGATCGACGGCGTCGTACTTGCAGGCATCCTTGCAGCGCTGGGCGTCCTCCGTTCCGATGATCTCCGGCGCCAGCACGTACCGGGCCGGAAACGCCATCTCGAAGGGAAGATAGGCCGCCTTGGTCTTGTTCATGCCGAAGTTGAATCCGTTTGCGATTTCAGTTTCACAGGCTTCGGCGCAGGCCCCGCAGCAGGTGCAGTTTTCGTTGACGTACCGGGGCTGGAGGCGAATCGTGACGCTGTAGTTGCCTGGGGCGCCCTCGATTTTTTCAATCTCGGCCAGGGTGAAGGCGTGAATATTGGGATTATCCTTGATTCTGCGGAAGTTGATTTCAAGACCGCAGGTAGGAGGGCATAGCTTGGGAAAATACTGATTGAGCTGCGACACCCGTCCGCCCAGGTATGGGTTTTTTTCGACCAGGAACACCTCGTAGCCCACTTCGGCGGCCTCGAGGGTGGTGGTCAACCCGCTGATCCCTCCTCCAACGACCAAGATGCTTCCGCTCGCAGGGGCTGTTTTTTCTTCAGTCATGCTATCCCTCCGTGGATGAAAAGTGGAATCGGTTGTATGCTCCGATGCGTCATGACGTTTGTTTTGGTGCCGGCCTCTCCGTGTCCATATGCCTAAAGGCTTTGTCACGGGCAAAGCCCTTACGCATGAGGACACAAAAAATCCTGGCATGCGGCGAAACGAAACGGATCGGCAACCGTTTTTGCCATGATGTTAATAAAAACCTCCAGGCGTCTTTCGACGCCTGGAGGCCTCTATTTTGGTACTCTAGATCATCGCCGATCGCTTTGACATCAGTCCGGAATGATTTGGATGTAGTCTTTCTTGAAGACGTCCCACTTCTGCTCCTTTGGATCGAACTTGGAATTGACGAAGCAGAACCAGTTCTCGTCGTCCTGTCCCGGGAAGTCCGCCTGATAGTAGAAGCCCGGGTAGCGGGTTTCCTTCCGGAACTGGATGTGGCGCAGGTGAGATTCCACGGTCCAGATTCTGTGGATGATCTCCCAGGCCCGCATCAGTTCGTGCAGGTCTCCGGCGGCCAGCTTTTCGCAGTCTTCGCGCATGGTGGCCAGCAGGTCCATGACGATCTCCAGGTTCTTGGAGGTGGTCTGGTAGAAGGTCGCGGTCCCGGCGCCGTACTCGTGGGTGGCTTTCATCAGCCGGTACATCATGCCGTTGGGCTTGAGGTAGTTCGGGTTGATGTCTTCGGCCGTGGTGTAGGCCACATTGTCCAGATAGGTGCGAACCGGCTTGTAGACGATGTCGACCGCTTCGGCGGCGCTGACGGCCAGCTCGGGTTTGAAGTCGGCAAAGTCCTTGGCAAAGCGGCAGGCCTGCTTGACCGCGATCCGCCCCTCGGCATGGGAGCCGGAGGAGAACTTGTGGCCGGAGCAGCCGACGCCGTCGCCGGCAGTGAAGAGCCCCTGGACGGTGGTCATCCGGTTGTAAACCTTGTCGTTTCTGGCCTTGATCTTGAAGGCGTCCGGCACCCAGTCATAGTCCGGGCCCGAAGTCCACAGGCCGCAGCATCCCGAGTGGGATCCGAGCAGGTAGGGCTCGGTGGGCATGACCTCGGAGTTCTTCTTTTCCGGTTCGGTGTCGGTGGCGCACCACAGGTTGGCCTGGCCGCAGGTCATGTCCAGAAAGTCTTCCCACGCCTCGGACTCGAGGTGCTTGAGCTCTTTCTTGTCCATGGTCTTTCCGAGTTCGGCAAGGGCGGTCACGGTGTCCATGAGGATCGGGCCGCGGCCTTCCTTCATCTCGAAGAGCATCAGGTGGTTTCGCAGGCAGGTCGGGGTGATGGCGGCGGTGCCGTAAGGCGCGTAGTTTTCCAGCTCTTTTTTGGCTGCGTCGCTGGCGGCGAAGTTTTCGCCCAGACCGTTGAGTGCCTTGGCCTTGAACAGAAGGAACCAGGCGCCGACCGGACCGTAGCCGTCTTTGAACCGGGCCGGGGTGAACCGGTTTTCCATCATGGAAAGCTCGGCGCCCACGCGCATGGACAGCGTGTAGGTGGAGCCGGAGTTCCAGACCGGATACCAAGCGCGGCCCTTGCCCTCGCCCACCGACCGCGGCTGGTAAATGTTCACCGCACCGCCGCAGGCGACCATCATGGTCTTGCACTTGATGACGTAGACTTTGTTCTCGCGGACTGAAAAGCCGATGGCGCCCGCGATCTGATTGTCGACGTTTTTGTCGAGCAGCAGTTCAACGATGAAGACCCGCTCCAGGGTGTCGTCTTCGCCGATGGCCTTTTTGGCGGCCTCGGCGACGATCCGCTTGTAGGACTCGCCGTTGATCATGATCTGCCATTTTCCGGTGCGGACCGGCTGGGCGCCGCTTTTCAAGGTGCCCATGGCCTGGCCCTTTTTGCCGTCCAGGTTCTTTCCCTCTTCGGATTGTTTCCAGATCGGCAGGCCCCACTCTTCGAACAGATGGACCGAGTCGTCGACGTGGCATCCCAGGTCGAAGATCAGGTCCTCGCGGACGATGCCCATCAGGTCGTTTCTGACCATGCGCACATAGTCGTCCGGGCTGTTTTCGCCGATGAAGGTGTTGATGGCCGAAAGGCCCTGGGCCACGGCGCCGCTTCTCTCCATGGCCGCTTTGTCCACCAGAAGGGTGGTCATTCCGTCGGGGAGCCACTTTTTGACTTCGAAGGCCGCCCCGCATGCCGCCATGCCGCCGCCCACGATCAGAACGTCCACCTCCCTTTCTTCGACTTCGGGATCCCGAACCGCTTTAAGTTCACCTTTGGGTTTGTTCGGTAATGCCATATTTCATCCTCCTTCGATGTGAAAATTCTCAATCGGTTTGTCGAACAATGTCCGGTGTCTGCCTATACCGTCGCCTGGGGTTTGGGGATCTGGTAGCCCTCGGATTCCTCGGTGGCCAGCAGGCCGCTGTCCAGATCTTTGCCCTTGAGATCCTCGTAGGCGTTGGCAGCACCTTCGGGGGTGGTGCGGATGGGGAACTTAAAGCGTTTGATGAGGCCGTTGCGGAACTTGCAGGTCCACATCACGTCTTCGGTGCCCATCATCGGCATGATGCTGCTTCCCAGCGGCACGAAGTCGGCATAGCCGCGGACTTCGATGGCCTGGGTCGGGCAGATCTTAACGCAGGAGAAGCACTCCCAGCATTGATCCGGCTCCTGGTTGTAGGCCTTCATTTCGTTGGGATCGAGCACCATCAAGTCGTTGGGACAAATGTACATACAAGCCGTTTTGTCCCCGCCCTTGCAGCCGTCACATTTTTCGTTAATTACGAAGCTTGGCATTAATGAACCCTCCTAAGTTTTAGATTGAGCAGTTACACGACGCGACTTCCTAACAGCCGTTACACTGACCTCAGAACTCTTTCACACCTCCCTTCCTAAGTAGCTCCGTTGTCTGCGGCTCTTACCGCTTTTTTCTTCCTGATCTTTGTCAATGGCACCGGTACCCTTTTTTGTCGGCCGGTTGTTCACAGGGGTTGTCAGACGTCATTTTACATTTTCTTTCGACTGGAAAAGGGGCTGGATATTGATAAATTCTCCTAATAAAATCAATTAGATAGAGCCTATCGCCAGATAGAATTAAATATCACCCGCCTTGGGCCTTGTCAAGAATTTTCGGCCCGGGATTTTCAAACAGATGCAGAGGGTTACATCATTGAAAAGGCAGAAAACAACATCTGGAATTTGTAAATATCGGAAACACCATATATGGTATTTCCGGTATGAAAACCGACGTTTTGTTTTGCCTCTTGACAGAGGCGCCCGGCATGATAGCCGATCGTCAGCCTCCCAATGAAAGGAACTTCGAAGATGGACGCCGATATGGTCGAGATATTCCCCGGGCAGCCGTTTGCCTTCTCCTGTGGTCCGGCTGTCTCCTGTTTCAACCACTGCTGCAGGGACCTGAACCAGTTTTTAACCCCGTACGACATCCTGCGCCTGAAGCAGGGGCTGTCCCTTTCTTCCGGCGAGCTTCTGTCTCGCTACACCTCGGTTCATGACGGTCCCGAAACCGGCCTTCCGGTAGTCTCTTTCCGGACCCGGGCGGAAGACGGCCATCTCTGCCCCTTTGTGGCCGAGGAAGGCTGCCGGGTATACGAAGACCGCCCGTCCTCGTGCCGGAGCTATCCCTTGATGCGGCTGGCTTCCCGCAATCGCGAAACGGGACGGACCACCGAGCGGTTTTTCCTGTTGAGAGAACCCCACTGCCGGGGTTTCGAATCCACCCGAATCCAAACCCCGGGTGAATGGATTGCCGGCCAAGGCCTGGCCGTCTACAATGAGATGAACGACCGGATTCTCGAGTTGATCAGCCTGAAAAAGCGCTGCCGGCCAGGCCCCCTGGACATGGCCGCACGACATCGGTTTACCATGGCCCTCTACGATCTGGACGGATTCCGCAAGCAGATTTTCGAACCGATCCTGGCCGGCGACGACCGGTTCGATCCGGTCCTCCGGCGGGCGGCCAAGAGCGATGATGTCGAACTGCTGAAGCTGGCGGTGGAATGGGTGAAGGAGGAGATATTTCAGGTGCAGGATTGAATGCCGGCTCCGGGAAAATAAAAGAACATAAACCCGAAATCCGAATCTCGAAATCCGAAACAAATTCAAAATTCGAATGTTCAAATGACAGAAACAAAAACCCTGCTGGCCATTTCCAGTCATTTGGGAATTTCCTGTTTCGAGCATTTGAATTTTGGTCATTCGAGATTGTTTCGAATTTCGGATTTCGATATTCGGATTTCGTAATTCTAAGGCCCATGGTCTCTTCTCCCGCATAGGCCCGTATTTTTCACATGGAAAGGCGCATATCATGGAACTAAACGGCAAGGTGGCGCTGGTGCTCGGCAGCATCAAGGGGATCGGACGGGAGATCGGACTTTCTCTGGCCGAATCCGGGGTTCGGGTGGTCCTGACCTATAACGACTGGGAAGAGCACCTTTCCGAGATGCAGTCGCTGTTTGACAAGTTCGGGTCCGATGCGGTGATCGAAAAAATCGATCTGCTGGAGACCGACCGGATCCAGGGGCTCATGGACCGGATCCGGGACCGGTTCGGCCGGCTCGACATTCTCGTCAACAACATCGAGCGAGGCGGGTGGCCGATCGTTCACGGTCCTTACCAGCAGCCCCAGTGGGATCTGGAAATGGCCACGACCCTGAGGGCCAAGTGGTGGGTCTTTGATGGGGCGCTGCCGATGTTGAAGGCCGCAGGCGACGCCGCCGTGATCAATATCTCCTCCATCGCCGGGCTGGTCGGCCGAAGCGGGCCGGCCAGCTACCTTTTCAACGACGGCTACGCGGCCGCCAACCGAGGCATTTCCCAGCTCACCGAAACCTGGGCGCGGCTCGGTGCCCCGCAAGTCCGGGTCAACGAGATCATGCTCGGCATCTTCGAAACGCGGCACGCCGACGGCACCCGCGGATGGAATCTGCTCACCGAAGCCCAGCGCCGGGCCGTCATCGATCATATTCCCCTTGGCCGAGCCGGCACCGCGGCGGAAGTCGCCAAGGCCGTTCGGTTCGTGATCGCAGACGCTCCCTACATGACCGGAAGCGTCATTCGACTGGACGGCGGATATGTGCTGGGCGGGGAGAAGGTGGCGCCGATGCCGGCGGGCGTGGAGGGCGTTTAGTTGATTGGTCAAATGGTCGAATGGTCAAGTGGTTAGGTCCTGTGAAGGGGCCCGCCGATGCCCTGGCCCTGCCGAATCAACCAATCGACCAATGGACCAATCTACCTCCTGTCCCTCAGCGGGGCCGGATTTTCTTCGATGGAATCCCGAACAAGAACAACTTCACCCAGTCGAAGCCGAGCAGCAGCAGCGAGGCATCGCTGGCCCGGCAGCGTTGGAGAACGTCTTTCTTGATCTTGTAGCGCCGGGAAAAGGAGCTTTCAAAGACGAACTCCCGAAACCGGTCGATGTTGTAAGTGGCCATGAAGGCCATCTTCGCCCGGGGCCCTTCCGGTCCTTCGGCTCCCCAGGGGTCCTCGGAGAAAAGCTGTTTCAGCCGTGCCCAGCGGACGGTCATTTTTTCGTAGCGTTCCGCCTCCTGGTCTGCAGTCCAGGAGGCGGCCGTCCACTCGGTGGGTTCGTACTGGCCGAGACAAAAGTCGGGCGGTCGGAAGAAATGAACCAGTTCGGTCGCTGCCGGGTTTTGTCCGTACTTCAGGCCCTGCTCGACGGGAAACCGCCGGCAGGCGTCGGGCCGGTCCGGATACACCGAGCATCCGCTGTCATTTAGAAACGGGCAGGTTTTTTCTTCGTTGTCCGCCATCCGCAGCAGCACATCCGGGAAATGATTGCCCTTGCGCAGCACCACGTCCACGAACCGGTCGAGAAACCGGTCTGAAGTCAGGTCCAGCTGCTTTTTGAGACGAACCACGTCATAGGGATAGAGAAACAGATTCAGGTTCCGGCAGCAGCGGTTGAA
>Ga0207752_1001494_pt1 | contig 10590 bp, 4 predicted proteins | sample Pon2CUnioCityCA_6_FD_187272 | JGI IMG/M metagenome (GOLD analysis project Ga0207752, IMG submission 187272) | Marine sediment microbial community from Union City, CA, USA - Pond 2C Sediment 2 (SPAdes) | ecosystem: Environmental > Aquatic > Marine > Intertidal zone > Salt pond sediment ... | reverse complement strand
GATGACGATGATCGGGATGTCCTTCAGGCTCTCGTCTGCTTTCATCCGCCTCAATACCTCGGCCCCATTGATGTCCGGCATCATAAGGTCCAGCAGCACGAGATCTGGCTGCACCTGGCGGATCTTCTCCAACCCCTCCCGACCGCCAAGGGCGCCGATCAACCGCACACGGTGGCGATCCAGGGCCAGTTTGATCAGAGAAATCATGTCGGGCTCGTCGTCGATGCAGACCACTGTCCTATCTCTGGCCTCCTCGCGCTCACTCGTGGATCGACGACGCAGCGTCGGCGCCAGTTGCTCGTGGATCTTCCACATCTGCAGGTAGACAGTGGCTCCTGCTTCACAGATCTGTTCTTCGTACGCTTCATCTTCTCTGGTGCCTAGTGCTATAATCCTTGCCGAAGGTGCGTGAAGTCTCAGACGGCGCAGGACGTCAAAGCCGCCGGCATCCAGCTCGGTCACGTCGACCAGGACCAGATCTGGTCGCATGGACCGGGCAGAGGACACCGCGGACTCACCGCTATTTCCTTCGCTGATGGCAGCGTCCGGGATAGTGGCTTCGAGCCAACGGCGGAGCTGCTGGCGGAGCGCTTCGTCATCTTCCACAAGCAAGACCGACGTCTTTTTCGACTCCTCCTCGGAGCTGTTCTGGAGCTTTCCCCTGTCTCGGTCGATCTCACGGGCGGCCGCCGTCTCCTGGTCTCGGGGGATCTCAGGGACGGTATCTCCCATCTCTATGCAGTCCTCCAAGAACGCACTCAGTCTCCTAACGTCCGGGAATTTGTGTTTCTCCCCGGTATGGACGTCACGGAGGCTGAAGCGCCATCGGGAAGAGGGATCAGGCGGTGCGCTTCTTGTCTCCCACATACGGAGTATGTATGTGTGGTGGCGCGGCATATCTCCTTCAGAATGGGTTGACACAGTCACTCTCCAGTCGAACGGCTGGATGTCGTCGCCAATCGTGGTATAATTGTATCAGCAGACCGTCATGAGAACGTCATGAAATCGTCATCAACCGTCACCGGATGAGGTGATGGTGCAAGTTCATGGGTCTTCTGCTGCGCGACGGACCACGCCCGGTCCGCCCGCTCGCCGAGGTGCTCCCGGATGAGAGATCGTCATCACAACCTGGCGACTGAGCTTCTCAGAGGTTGCCTGCGTCTCAGCCTCTTGAAGGTCCGGCCTTCTCGTGTGTATCATCGTGTCGAATCAAATGTGGCTGTTTCTGGACGTGCCTATGAAGAGGCGCGGTCTATTCAGGCTCGAAGCGCGACATCTCCGCGCCCCTCACGTCAAGCGAGGTACCGGCAGTGACAAAACGACTCCGCCTGAAACTCCTGGGTGACCTGAAAGTCACGCTCAACGGATCCGTGGTCGACGATTTCACGTCCAAGAAGTCCCTCGCTCTCCTCAGCTACCTGGCCGTCACCCGGCGCACCCACACCCGTGAGGCCTTGAGTGGTCTCCTTTGGGGCGAGTCCAGGACGAGCCAGGCCCGAGCGAGCTTGCGTACTGTCTTGTGGGACCTCCGACAGCGGCTATCCTCCTTCATCACTGCGGATCGCCAGACTATCTCCTTTAACTCGGATCCATCTTGCTGGATTGATGCCCTGGTGTTGCGCGAGACTGTCGACGACCTGCTCTATCACTCGGGCGGGACTTCCGGCAGGAATGAACAGCGCCCCTCGCTCACCGACAACGACGTTAGGGCTCTCGAGGACGCCGTCTCGCTCTACGATGGCGATTTCATGGCCGGTTTCTTCATCTCGGACGCTCGGCACTTTGAGGACTGGATGCTCGAGGAGCGTGAGCGGACCCGGCAGGCTGCGCTGGAGGCGCTACATCGATTGCTCGTCCACTACGAGCGTCTGCAGGCCTATCACAGTGCCATCGATATCGGAAATCGATTGTTGGCGATTGCGCCCTGGCAGGAGGAGATTCACCGAGCGCTGATGCGGTTGCTGACTCTTGATGGGCAGCGAAGTGCGGCTCTAGTTCAGTACGAGATGTGCCGTCAGATGCTGGCGGAGGAGTTAGGCGTGGATCCGACGGTCGAGACGCGGCTTCTTTATCGACGCATCAAGGCCGGTAAGCCCGTCGAGCAAGAGCAGGTCGACTGTGTCTCTTCCGACGTCAACGCCAACCTGAAGTGTCCCAATCTCAGGTTCAGGGAGGACGCATTCGTTGGCCGGGACGATGAAATGATCGCTTTGGGACGAATGCTTGGCGAGCCTGACGACCGCCTGGTCACCTTGGTTGGGCCCGACGGCGTGGGCAAGACCCGTCTGGCCTGGTCTGTGGCGAAGCAGGTCGCAGCGAGTTTCGACCAGGATACCTGGATCATCTCGATGGGACAGGGTGAACTGGCGAGTACGCCGCTGACCGTCGGGAGCAGGAAAGCGGAACGACCTTCGGGTCCTGATTCCGAATCAGAGCTGGCGTTGAAGATTGCCCGGGAGTTTGACCTACCGATCTCGGCTCACTCACCGGCGTCGGAGCAACTGCTTGACCATCTGAGTCAGCGGGAGGTCCTCTTGGTGCTCGATGAGTTCGAGCCCTCCAGGGCGGATGTTGACTACATTCTTGATGTCCTTCAACGCGCTCCCTACCTCCGGCTACTGGTCATTGCCGACCGCCCGCTGGGAATTGAGGCGGAGCAGGTTATCCGGGTCGGTGGACTCGCCGTCCCGCCTCGCCCGGACGACAGGCGCCGGACCTGGGAGCGACCGGAGGAGCTCATAGCCTACGCCAGCGTCCATCTCTTCGCGGATCGAGCGGCTCAAGCTTCTTCTAGTTTTGAGCTCACGCCGGGTAACGCGCGAGACTTGGTAGACCTGTGTCGATCGACGGCCGGCCTCCCGCTCGCCATCGAACTGGCGGCAGCCTGCGTTGGCAAGGTGCCGTTGAGTGAGCTGCTGAGTGGCATCAGGCATCGCCTGGTCACATTCAACGCTGAAGGGGCGTCCACTCCATCTGCACGGCAAGCGTTGACGGCCGTGTTTTTTCACGTTTGGGACCAGCTCTCATCGTCGGAGCGTCTGGCACTCTCGAAGCTGGCTTTCTTCCGAGATCCCTTTGATGAGGCGGCAGCCTCGGACGTCGCGGAGATCCCCCCAGCGGTCTTGCGGAATCTGGTGAGGAAAAGGCTATTACTCCGCCGGGCCCGCGACCGATATGACTTGCATTGCGCATTGCGACGGCTTGCTCTCGGTCGGTTGCATGCAGTGGCCTTTGGCCACGGAGCTGAGGAGCAGCCGGTCGATCTGGAGGAACTCCAACGGCGGTACACCCGTCATTACCTGGAGCGTCTTGCTCGTCGAGCAGTGGATCTGCGCGGGTTGGGTGCCAAAACAGCCGCTGCCGAGATCCGGCGTGACTGGTCCCACGTCCGCCGTGCCTGGATGTCGGCCGTCACTCAAGTGGACGTCAGGTCACTGAAGGAAAGCCTCTTCGGTATTTCGCGCTTCCTGTCGCTCGAGGGGCGGCTTCGGGAGGGAGTGGAGCTTCTTGAGGATGGCGTGCGCGCTCTGACCAATTCTGACGAGGCTTTCCGAGACGACGAGCGCCTGACAGTCGTCATCCGGCTTCTGGTCGAGAAGGCGCGTTTCCTGAATGCCCAGTGCCTGCCGCAGCGAGCGCGCCGGACGGCCGAGTTCGTCGTCGAGATGGCTCGGACCAGAGACGCTCAGGGGGCGTCCTCCGGGGCTTACGGACCTGTGGAGGCGGCCGCCCTTCGCGAGTGGGGAAGGGCGCTCCACGACGAGGGGAATCTACAGGCTGCCCGGGAGCGCCTCCTGGAGGCGCTCGCCTTGACCCAAGATGGCCCCCTTGAGCTTCGCGCGTCCATCTTGACCCGTTTGGGAGCCGTCGAGCGTCACTGTGAGAAACTGGACCGAGCACGAGAGCTTCTGGATCAGGCATTGACCTTACATTCGGAGCTTGAGGACAGTTGGGGGCGGGGTCAGGTGCTCTACGAGTTGGCCAGAATTGCGGAGAATCGCTCCGATTTCGCCGCTGCTGAGCAATACGCTGAGGAGGTGCTCAGCCTTTCTAAGACTATGAGATATCGCTACCTGGAAAGCGCCGCCCACACCAGCCTCGGCCGCATCGCTTCCGCCGAAGAGGACTACCGTGCAGCGGCTGGTCATTGTGAGCGAGCTTTATCAATTGCCCAAGATCTCGGCGATCCCGGAGCCGAGGCTCAAGCGCTAATCGAGCTGGCTGGGATTCACCTGCAAGAGGGGAAGCGGGAAGAGGCTTGGAGACGGAGCCTTCTCGCTGTGGAGCAGGCCCGTGTCTCCGGGAATCCCATCATTGAGGCTCGAGCTTTGCTCATCTCCGGGCATGCATTCAACGAGCTGGGGATGACGGTTCAGGCTCTCAAGGCTTACGAGGGGGCGCGGCGACTCCAGGCTAGAATTGGTCAATCAGGTCAGGTGATCGAGTCCCTGACTGGTTTGGCGCGTGCCACCCTGGCTCGGGGCGATCCAGCTCAGGCTCTATCCTTCGTGGAGGAGATTCTCATTCGTTTGGAGAAGGAGGACCTCGTCGGTGTCACCGAACCATTGCGTGTCTACCTGGCTTGCTATCAGGTCCTGGAGGCGAACCACGACTCCCGCGCTGGCGACGTGTTGGGCACGGCGTCGGGTCTCTACAAAGGAATGCCCATCGATCACCGACCAGATCCCTAGGGCGCGTGCACGATGAAGGGCAGGAGAACCTTGGAGGGTCGCCTTTCGGTCTCGAATGTGTCGGTGGCTGGCGACGGCTCGACATTGCCTCGGCCGTCGACCGAGTAGACCTCCAGCCTATGTGTTCCCGGTCCAAGCTTGTCCACAGCGACGGCAAAAGAGAATGGCTCTGCTGAGTCGTCGAAGGTTCCGTCATCCGGTGTGACAAGTCTCCAAGATCCCTCGTCGATGCGATAGTAGGTGCTGGCGACAATGCTTACGTCCGAGGTCGCCCGGCCCCGATAGACGTGCGTCTCCGCCAGCCCTTGTGCGTCCCCCAGCTCAGCTCGTGTCAGCGTCGTGTTCAGAATGGGGTCGACCGGATTGACGGCGGAGACCGTCGCCAGGGTTTGAGTCAGCACGTTGCCTGCCGAATCCACCACGCGAACCTCGACAGCGAGTTTGCGTGTCGGTAGCGGGTCGGTGGTGAACTGGAACGTCTCCTCATAGCTGTCGAAGGCACCGTCGGCGGCTTGAGCCGACGTCCAGTCGCCTCCTTCTATGCGGTACTGTACGGACTCAAGGGTGTTGATCGTCACGCTGGGGTGAGAGGGCGAGGGATAGGGCGTTTCCAAGACCGCGGCAGTGAACGTGTAGACGCTGGTTTGGATCGTGTCGGTCACATAGTCGATGGCGCCCAGGGTGATTGTGGTGTCGACTGGATCCAGAATCCCATCCCCGTCCGAGTCTCGCCAGCCGACCTGACCTCGAGCGTACGGATCGAGCGCGCCAGCAGCGAACGGCTCGACGTGGGCTCGCATTATGCTCGGCTGATCCAATGGGCAGCCGCCATAGTCGCTGTTTTGATTCTCGACGTCAAGATAACCAGCGCGGCCTGTACAGGAGTTTTTCGCCCCCTCGTACTGGTCCAATGCGTGGAAGATGTGGCCGATCTCGTGGGCGGCGACTGCGTCCATGTTTGCGATGCCGTATCCAGCGTTTCCGTACGTCAGAACGGTGAAGGGCCCGCCGGTGTAGGCATAGGCAAAATAGCCATCGGCGAATAGGTCATCTTCGTCCTCGGAGCTGTCGACCACGAAGATGGTGAACGCCCAGTCGGTGTCGTACGTCTCGCGCAGGGCGTTGTTATACGCGTAGACCTTATCAAAATACGACGAGCCACTGTACCCTTTCTTCTCCATCACCTCGTCGATCCACAGGTGTTCCTCGGTATGAGCGCGGCTGATTGGCTCATAGCTGGTTTTTGTGGGCTCGCCCACGTCGTCATTGTAGACGAAGCTCAGATTTGCTCTGGGCTCCCGTGCAGCCCACCAATCGAGCGCCGCGGCAATCTGACTCACCACTGCTTGTCGCTCCTGCATGGTCCAGTTCTCAGTGGATGGGTCGCCGGTGCCGTCGCTCTCGGGCATCACGATTCCAACAGCCACCCGGCCGATGAAGAACTCGCTGGTCTGCCGGGCGCCTGGGGTCCGGTCGCTATCCTGGCTGCTCGCTGTGGTTCCTTCAGACGGGGGGGGAACCAGGGCGTCGCCGACTAGCGCTGCCTCGAGGCCCTCGACGGATTGGGTCTCCACGGCGCGAGAATCCTGCAGGAGCTGGTTCCAGGTGTTGCCAACGCACCGAGCCGTTGTGTCCAGAGATTCCAGAGCTTTTTCCTCAATCTCGCTCTGGTAGACGGTTCGGATCCCGGCCCCACTGGGCAATTCGCTAACGCCTTCCACGATGAGGGCCGATGGGGGGAATATGTGAGCCACCCGACCGCCGCTGGCGCGAATGCGCTCTGCTACCCCGTCCAGGTCGGCGTTGCCCTCGAGCAACACCAGCATCTGTCCTCTGGAAGCGAAAGCGCTCTTGACCTCCGCAACGGAGATCGGGGTCAATGCGCCGACCCAGACCGTCACGGCAAGCGCCGCGGTGATGATCGCTCGGAGGTTTAGTCTGAGTGGAGCTAGAATCGCTCCTAACGGAACGTCAGATCTCGGCTCTTGGTCTGGGTCTGGTGATCGGAATATGCATCCCCCAGGTACGCGTGCCTGGGGCGCGTTGAAATTGGCTCTGCTGAGGCTCATATGCGTTTCTATCAACGTTCCTTGATCGGTTCAGACCACCGAATAAGTCACCGGTTGCGAATTCGCACTGTAAAGATACCAGGCGGCCGTTTCGCTGCGCGTTTCGTCCAGCGTGTCAACAGTGTGTCGAGGGGAAAGTAAGGCTGAAATCGATCTGCAGTTGAGGGCCTCTGCTTCTATCACCGCTCTCGCGGGGGTCTTCTCTTTGCTGAGAGGCTCATATCGGGGATGGGGCTGCTAAATCCCTGACGGGAGTAGAGACTCCGCTTCGCTTCGGTCGGAATGACGGTGGTGGGGCGCCTGGAGACTGGGTGGTGCACGCCTTTGGCATTCGGGCCAGAGACGCGGGCTGACTCGAGTTGAACGGAGGGGAGACGACACGAAGAAGCCATCGGGGCTAAAGAAGTCCCCGGTGGCTCGTCGGCTGCCGGATGCGGATCGGTGGAGACTATCAGGCAGCTATATGGTCTTTGCTCTGGGCAGTGGGGCTCTAATTGGCCCGCGGGGACTCGCGGTCGTCAGGGAAACGGGGTCCGGCGGGTGGCCTGCTGAATATGAAACAGCCGTTCGTCGGCATCGCCATACGCCTGCCATGCCCGTGCTGCCTGCCGATGGAGCGCCGCAATGTCCGCCTGAGAGAAGTGGTGGGGAAGCTCGTTTCGCAGGAACCTCAGAAAGAGGGGGTGATACGCGTATTCTGTCTCCTTAGTTCGCCCCCCGCTCTCTATTCGTCTCAGGAAGAGATTACGCCGCCGCAGCTCGGTTAGCCATACGGCCGCCCGAGCATCCTGTCCATCCTCCGGGAGCAAGGCCCGGCATACCGGAGCCGCCAGCCGGTTCAAGACAGCGGTCCGCAGCATGAAATCGCCGAGCTCCACAGGCTGAGGAGCCAGTGCTTCCTCGCGCAGGTAGGCGAAGAGCGCCTCCCAGACGTCTTCCAGTCTGGCCGTGAAGCGGCTGCGAGCATTGGCGGCCAGCCACAGCGGAGCGGCCCAGCCCTGGGCGAGGGTCGTTAGCTCCTGCATTTCACCGTCGCTGAGACTCGGTCCATTGGCGTTTCCGAGGAACCGCTCTATTTCCTCTTCGGTCATCCGAAGCTCTCGTCGTCGGATCTCGACCAAGTTTCCTCGGACGCGCATCTTGCCCAGGGGAAGGTGTGGATCTATCCGAGTCAACAGGTAGAGATGGGCCATCCTGGGCAGATGCGTCAGCAGAAAATGGAGCGCATCCTGACTTTCTGCGCTCGTCAGCAGCCCGGCGTCATCGAGCACAACCACCACTGATACGCTCTCAAGTGACGTTAGTCCCCTTATGAGGAGGCTAGTCGCGCGGCGGGGATCTCCTCGCAGGGCTGCCAAGCCGTAGATCTCTCGCAGAGCGCCCCCCAGAGCCGGATGCTGTCGCGTCAGGGAAGTAGTGAGTCCTTCGATCAAGGTGAATGGTACGTCATCCGCCTCGCTCAACCGATACCAGGCGAATAGGGTCCTCGAGGTGGGTTTCTGGTCCGACCGGGACCCAACCCACTGGGCCGCGAGAGTCGTCTTTCCGTAGCCAGGAGGCGCCGAAATGAGCGTCAATGGGACGCGAAGTCCCTGGTCGAGCAGGTTGAACAGCCTCTGCCGGGCGATTGTTTCCGGTGCTGGCTTTGGGAGGGTCAGACGCGAGGTCAAGGTGAGCGAGGAGACCGACGTCGGCGAAATCTCGTTCTGGAGGATCCGCTGGTAGAGCTCTTCTGTCTCGGCAACCGGCTCTACGTCCAGTTCTCGACTCAGGATCTCTCGGCACCGGCTGTACTGTCGCAAAGCTTCTGTTCGGCGGCCCGTGTCCCAGTAGAGCCGCATAAGCAGACGGTGCGTGTCCTCCTGCATCGGGTCGCTCTCCAGGAGGCGCTGGCAGGCGTCGATCGCCTCGCCCCGGTCTCCCCACGCGATAAAGATCTGGATCAGGCTGCCGAGCGCTCGAAGGAGGAGCTGGAAGAGACGTTCGCGTTCGAACAAAACCCACTGGTCGAAGCACGGTGCCTGGGAGACCGAGAACCCGGTCAGGAACTTACCCTGGTAAAGGTCGATCGTCTCACGCACGCGGCGGACACCCGCAGAGGCTGGAGAGAACTCGGTTCGCAGGTGACGGAAGGCTGTCCCCAGGACTTCCTCGAACTCCTGTGTGTCGAGCCAGTACGGAGCCGACGTCGGCATCCATATCCACGAGTCCTCCGTCGATACGTAGTCGTCCGGAGAGAGATGCAGGTCGTCCAACGCCTCTCGGATGTGCCATAGGGCACGGCGCAGGTTGTACCGCGCGCGCTCCTGGGAGGTCTCGCCCCAAAGGAGGGTGGCCAGGTGGTCGCGGGAGAAACGCTTCCCCGCGTTGCACGCGAGATAGATGAGCAGAGCCTGCTCTTTCCCTGCCAGCAGCGGGGACAGAGCCTGGTCTCTGTAGAAGATCCTCGGCTCACCGAGAAGCTGAATAGTGAGCGAGGCTCGACTCGTGTCTTCCATTGTGGGACGATTATAGATTGAGCAGTGGGACTCGACAACTCGCGACCGTACCGCCGAGTGGGATGGAATCGAGTGGTTGGCCAGTCGGTCCCCGGGTACGGGACCCACCAGGGCGTTGGGACGGGACTGTTTGAGACCGGGGGGGAATCCTGCCCCGACGGGCGGCTCGGTTGAATGAAAGTGGTGCTGCGATGCGTCCCAGGTTCCGGGCCCAGGACGCATGCGATCGCGTCCTCGCCGGGGCTTTGGAGATGTCGAACCGGGCTACGAAGCGCGGCCTCCCGGGTGGAACCAGTAACCCATGCCCCATCTATTGAGGATATAGTGAGGCTCGCTCGGGTCATCCTCCAGTTTCTTTCGCAGGTAGCGGACGTACAGGGCCAGGGAGTCGGTGGCACCCGCGTATTCGGCTCCCCATACGCGCTCCAGGAGCTCTGTATGTGGGACGACCCGTCCCTTGTTCTCCACCAGGCACTCCAGAAGCCGGTACTCCGTCGGCGTAAGTGTGACCAGTTCGCCCTCCCGGAACACCTGGTTTCGCTCTAGATCGATCCTCAAGTAGCCGTCGTCGTACACCTCGCCTTCGGTTTCCGAGCCGCGCTCGGCGCGGCGGAGCACAGCCTGGATACGCGCCAACAGCTCCTTGAGACTGAAAGGCTTCGTCAGGTAATCGTCTGCACCAAGCCGGAATCCCTTTAACAGGTCGGTTTCCTCCGCTTTGGCAGTGATCATAATGATAGGGATGTCCGATAGCTCCCGAAGCCGCTCGCACGTCTCCCATCCGTCCATCCCCGGCATCATCACGTCCAGCAAGACCAATGCCGGACGCTTCTCAAAGGCCAGTCTTAGTGCCTCTCGTCCCCGCGTGGCCGACAGTACATCGAACCCCCTGGTTTCCAGGTGTGTGGCCAGCATTCTGATTAGAGCTTTGTCATCCTCGACGATCAGGATCCTCGTCCCCACGCAGTTCCTCCTCCGGCAATGTAAACGTAAATCGGCTACCTTTTCCTACCGTGCTCTCCACCCAGATCTGACCTCCCATCGCGTCGATGAGCTTCTTGGCGATGTAGAGACCCAGACCGCGGCCGTAGATAGATTGCGAGTCGCTGCCGTTAACCCGATAGAACCGGTCAAACACCTTCGCTTGATGCTCCGCCGGGATTCCTGGCCCCTCGTCCTCGACGCTGACCCTGGCATACCCGTTTCCGCTTGCCTCCACCACGACCGCCACGTCTCTGTCCGAGGGCGAGTACTTGAGGGCGTTCTCTATCAGGTTCCTGAGAACTGTACTCACAGCGTTCTCATCAGCCCAGACCCACGGAGAGATCTCGG
>Ga0207752_1001493_pt1 | contig 10594 bp, 7 predicted proteins | sample Pon2CUnioCityCA_6_FD_187272 | JGI IMG/M metagenome (GOLD analysis project Ga0207752, IMG submission 187272) | Marine sediment microbial community from Union City, CA, USA - Pond 2C Sediment 2 (SPAdes) | ecosystem: Environmental > Aquatic > Marine > Intertidal zone > Salt pond sediment ... | reverse complement strand
CGGCTCGCCGAGAAGGTCCAGACGATCATCCAGGAGCATCGGCCCGAACCACTGGCAGCTGACAAGAAGGAGCAGGTGCAGAAGATCCTGGAGCAGGCAAGTGCGTAAATCGCACCGCTCGCGTCGCATGATACCCCCGCAATTGCTCTATGTTCCCTAGGGCACTGGACTGGGGCGTTTCGCGAAGATGAGACCGACTCTCCGTCTACTGTCTGAGGAAGAGCGGGCACGGGTTGCGACCGCTGCGTTCGATCTCCTCGAGCGAGTCGGCGTCAAGCTGACGGAGCGGGAGGCGCGGGGGCTCCTCGCAGCTGCTGGCGCACGGGTCGAGGGCGACCGCGTGACCATCCCCGCGTCTCTTGTGGAGGAGATGATCGATTCAGCGCCGGTCAGCATCTCTATCTACACCCGCGACGGGGAGCTCGCGATGGAGTTGGGCGGAATGAGTGCTTGCTTCGGCGCGCACACGGATGCGCCCGACGTACTCGATCCCCTCAAGGGCGAGAGGCGTCCCTGCTCCGAGGCAGACGTCGGACGTCACGCTGTCCTGATCGACGGGCTGCCAAACATCCGTTTTACCACTGCCTCTGGAATGGTAGCGGACCGGCCTCAGGCTGTCGCGGATCGCGTGGCGCTGGCCCAGTGCCTCATCCATTCGCGTAAGCCGGTCCTTGCCATGCCGATCACGTCGGAGGCGGTGGCCGACAGCCGCGAGATGGCGGCGCTGGTCGTCGGTGGGGAGGATGCGCTGCGAGACCGTCCCAACTTGATTATATACGCGGAGCCGGTCTCGCCGCTATCCCACCCAGACGAGTCGACGCGGAAGCTATTGTACTGTGCCGAGCACGAGATCCCTCTGGTTTACACGCCTTACGCCGCCATGGGAGCGACTGCGCCGATGAGCCCGGCTGCGATCACGGCGCAGCTCTGCGCCGAGTCACTGAGCGGACTGGTCGTCCATCAACTCAAGCGCCCCGGAGCACCTTTCGTCTTTGGCGGGATGGCCTCGGTGATGGATATGCAGTCGACGATCTTTTCCTACGGTGCACCGGAGTTTCAGCGCGGCAACACGCTCATGTCCGAGATGGCGCATCACTTCGAACTTCCGAATTTCGGTACGGCGGGGACGAGCGATGCCCAAGTCCTCGACGGTCAGGCGCTGCTGGAGGTGGCCTCGTCGTGTGCAGTGGCGTATCTCGCCGGAGCCAACCTTATCCACGACGTGGGCTTGCTGGGGAATGCGACCGTCGTAATGCCGTCGATGATCGTGGTCACGGATCAGACCGTCGAGATGCTCGATCACCTGTTTGGTGAAGTTGAGGTGAGCGACGAGGCGCTGGCTCTCGACGTGATCGAGGAGGTCGGACCGGGCGGCGAGTTCGTGACACACCAGCACACCTATCGGCATTTCCGTGACGTCTGGTATCCAGAGCTGCTCTTCAGGGGCGGTGCGGACGCGTGGGCAGCGTCGGATAGACACACCTTCGAACAGCGCGTCGAGATCAGGACTCGCGAACTAATGGAGAAACATCAGCCGGACCAACTGCCGGAGGACGTATCTCGGGCGATCCGGGCCATTGTTACGCGGGCGGAGGAGGACGACGCATGACACGGTTCAAACGATGGATCACCACGATCGACTCGCACACGGCGGGAGAGTGCACCCGGCTGGTGACGAGCGGGCTGCCGCCGATCCCGGGTGATACAGTGGCTGAGAAGTTGGCGAACGCGGAAGAACACCTGGCGTGGTTGCCGGGTTTCCTACTGCTGGAGCCGCGAGGTCACAAGGACATGTTCGGGGCGATCCTGACACCGCCCTGCTCGTCGGGTGCAGACGTCGGGGTCTTGTTCATGGACAACCAGGGCTACGAGCCGATGTGCGGCCATGCCATCATCGGCACGGCGACGACGGTGTTGGAGATGGGGATGTTTCCTATGGGTCAGCCCGAAAGACTCGTGACTCTCGATACTCCCTCAGGGTTGGTGCGAGCGTATGCCAAAATCGAGAAGGATAAGGTTGCCTCGGTCTCCTTCGAAAACGTGCCCGCCTTCGTGTATCGCTCTGACGTGAAGATCCAGGTACCCGAAGTAGGGACTCTGACGATCGATGTGGTGTTCGGGGGGCTCTTCTTTGTCTTCGTCGACGCCAGACAGCTCGAGATTGAGCTCCTGCCGGAGAATGCCGCGCGTCTGGCAAGCCTGGGAATGCGCATCCTGGCGGCGGCCAACCGAGAGATCGAGACGCGCCATCCGGAGCTGCCTCACATCGATAGGATCATCGATCTGCGCTTCTACATCAATGAGCCCCGGGGAGACGGTCAGGGAAGCCCCGCTGGTTCCAAGACCCCTGACAGCCGCAATGTGGTCGTCCTCGGCGACCACATGGTCGATCGCTCGCCCTGTGGCACCGGCACGTCGGCGGAGGCGGCGCTGCGGCACGCCAGAGGCCGTCTGGGGGTGGGAGAGTCGTTTGTGACCGAGAGCATCATCGGGACTCAGTTCACCGGCACCGTGGTGAAGAAGACCACGGTTGGGAGCGGGACCGAGAGTTTCCCGGCAGTTGTGCCAAGGATCACGGGTAGTGCATATATCACCGGCTTCCACCAATTTGTGCTGAATCCGGATGATCCGTTTCCCGAAGGCTTTCGCCTTCGTACTTAGGAAGATGTTGATTCTATCGCCACGACGACGACAGGCGATGAGGCCGGCTGATAGTCAGGAGAGCGGAATATGACCTTTGCCGAACGCGTGAGGCAGTTGAGACCGGAGGGAGCCTACGAGGTGTTGGCCAAGGCGCAGGCCCTGGAAGCCGCAGGCCAGGAGATCATTCACCTCGAGATTGGGCAACCAGATATCCAGACTTTCGATAATGTGAGCTCGGCGGGCATCGGGGCCATCGAACAGGGCCGCACACGGTACAGTCCACCGGCCGGCGCGGTGGAACTGCGCGATGTGATTGCCGAGGACGCCGGTCGCCGCCGAGGGCTGGAAATCAAGCCGTCGGAGGTGGTCGTTGCACCGGGAGCCAAGCCGATGCTGTTCTTCCCCACGATGGCCCTGGTCGAGCCGGGCGACGAAGTGATTTACCCCGACCCCGGCTTCCCCACTTATGCTGCGATGATCAGCGTGGCGGGCGGGCTGCCAGTGCCGGTCAGGCTGCGCGAGGAGACGGGGTTTGCCTTTGACATGGAAGCATTCGACGATTCGCTAAGTGATCGCACCCGTCTGATTATCCTCAATTCGCCCGGGAATCCAACCGGCGGCGTTCTGCCACCGCACGTGCTGGAGCACATCGCCAGGGCTGCAAAACGGCACGATGCCTGGGTGCTCTCCGACGAGATCTATATGCGCCTGACGTTCGACGGAGCCTCGGCGCCCAGCATTGCCAGCCTGCCCGGCATGCGGGAACGGACGGTGATCTGCGATGGGTTCTCCAAGACCTACGCGATGACCGGATGGCGCCTGGGCTTCGGCGTCATGCCGGAGCGGTTCGCCGAGCGGCTTGGTCTGCTCTTGACGCATTCCATCGGCTGCACAGCCACCTTCACTCAGTATGCGGGCGTGGAGGCGCTCCTTGGACCACAAGAGCAGGTTGATGAAGTCGTCGCGGAGTACCAGCGGCGGCGCGATGTGCTCGTCGAGGGGTTGAAGGGGATTCCTGGCGTCGAATGTCAGACGCCGCAGGGTGCGTTCTACGCATTTCCGAATATCACCGCTTTCGGACATACGTCTGCACGGCTGGCTGATTACCTACTGGACGAGGCCGGGGTAGCGGTGTTGCCTGGAGATGCCTTCGGTGAGGGGGGAGAGGGCTACTTGAGACTTTGCTTTGCCAACTCGATGGGCAACGTCGAGATAGCACTCGAGCGAATCGGCGAGGCGCTGGGCAATTTGGAGATCAAGTAAAGCTCCAACTTGTCCCCTGAATCCGGGTCTCGACGGTGGGATTTCCAAGCAATTGGAGAGCAAGAAAGACCCGGCACAGCTCATGGATGCACGTTAGCAAGGGTGTGGTTTGGGCGTTGGGATTGACGCGTCTGCCAACGCCCTGGAATGCCTGTGGCGGCCTCTGAAGGGCTTTGTAACTGCTTCATTTTTCTATTAGTTGGCAAGATTGCTAAGTTGTGATATAGTCGAGTTGGTCAAAACAAACCAGCTCGGAGACTCTACTTGCCTGCTACGCTTCTTGACCTGTTGCGATGGACCTCGGGTGCTCTTCTCGGTCTTGCGTTTCTCTCCACAATTCTGGCGGCCTACCACTACGTCAGGTCACGACGAGCTAAGTACTACGCCTCACGTCAAGGCGCTCTGGATCGGTTCAAACGTTGGAGGCTGGCTACAGTGGCCCTAATCCTGCTGGCTGCTCTGCTGTGCTCGCTCAGCCAGCTTCACGTGCTGCAGTCTGTAACGGTAGCGCCAGGGTTAGAGGAGCCTCGACCCCCTTTCTAGCCGGTCTTTGAGGTGTCAGGCGCCAGTTGGAGGATTGTCGAGTCTATGTCTGCCGAAGCAGTGCGGCCACAGAGCCCACCGGCATTTCCTTGTCGATGTCCTTGCCACCAATAATCTTGGCATTAGGTCGAACAAATCCGATGTTCCCTGACTTGTCGCGCCTGAAACGGCCGAATTCGGGCCCACTCAGCGTCTCAACAACGCCAAGGCCGTTTTCAGGGAGCTCTTGCCGTCGAAGAATCAGGGCGTAGTCGCCCTGGCTGGCTTTCAGCAGGTTGAGGGCATGGGTAGGGACTTCCAGTGCGTAGTACTCGGCGCCTGCTTGAAGGGAGGGCCAGGATTGCCCTTGAAGCAGCTCTATGTGATACGACTTCCCCTCCAGCCGCAGAGTGCCTGCCACAACATAGCGCTCTACCTCTAGCTGAGCGAGAGCGAAGACCGACTCATCATCGGACTGGATGACGGGCAACCAGATACTGGCCGAGCAGTCCGGCCGGGCTTGAGACTGGGAACCGGTCAGGGCCCGAATCAGCGCTCTGACCCATTTTTGCGCCCGTCTGCACCTCCCCAGGCTGGATGAAGCGTCCACAGCAGCCCAGTCAACGCTAACGCGGTCGAAGAGCTCATCTGCTTTGTGGTACCACCTGAGAGCATCGGTGCGGCTGCCCAGGGACTGATGCGCCAGTCCGGTGGCGTAGGCTGCTACAGCCTCGTTGTGGCGCTGGTACCGTGACGGCTGCGTGGCGAACAAGCGGTGAGCTTTTCTTGCCTCTGCTAAGGCGTCACCCAATCTGCCTGTTGCAAGATGAATGTCAGATAGGTGGATCAGGGCAGCGCCCCTGCTTGCCTGAGCACGCGGCTTCTGGCTGGCTTCCAGAGTGTCCAGCGCGTGTCGCTCGGCTGCCAACCAGTCTCCTTGCAGCCAGAACCAACGGGAGCTTTGCAGCAGGTCGTCGACGTACTCCGGGAGGTCGTCAAGACAAAGGAACTCGGAGGGCGTCAGCTTGGCTGGTAAGCGCATCATGCGGCATCACCTTATCTATCGAGCTTTCGATTCTGCTCGGGCGCGGCGGCTTCACTGTCCAGTAACTCCTGGAGACGTCTTAGGGTGCGTATTGCCTCGGGCGGCATGAACTCGCGCATGCCGGGATCGTATGACATCCAGCGGAGGGCCTCGACTACGCGCAGCGCGAGTACGTAGGGCTCGGAAGTTTCAGGGCTCGTCAGCATCGGCTGCAAGGCTTCGGTGAGGGCAATGACCATCTCTGTCTGGGCTTGAATCCGGACGGCGTCGATACGGAGCAGCTCAGCCTCCCCTTCCGCACGGCTCGCCAACGCTCGGGCGCTCCAATCGGCATTCCATGCGTCGATCCACTGCTGCGAAACGATCTCCATTAGTTTTTCGGAGACCTGCTCGGTAGGCGCGGTCTCTCTATCGGGGGGCTTTACCTGTATCTGGCCTAGTTCTATTTCCTTAAGCTGTGCCCCCACGACCCTGATCTTCTCCTCGAGGTCCGACTCCAGCCAGTGCCGAATCTCATCGCGAGGATGGGGCTGGTCAGGTTGGGGTGCCTCAATCAGCCAGTCGAGCCGATAGGTGGCCAAGATGTCCCGGAGGGTCGCTTCCGCCATCTTGACGACTCGATGGTCCCATTTCAGTGCGCGGGTCTGATCCTCAGGGCCGCAGATCCATCTGCTGGTCGTCGCGCGAAGCACAGCATCCTCAGCGTAGGCGTAGGGGACCGCGCCCTGATTCCGTGGAGCCCTCCTGGTCCCTGAAGGACTCACAGCCGAATCTGCGATTCTGAAGCACATGTCGAGGTCGCAACTGACTGGTATGCCTTCCTTTGTCAATCCGTACACTTGGCATACCCGGCGCTGTGGGCGCAGATCGATCGTCTCCCAGATCTTCTCATGCGGCTCCAGCACCTGGACGCCGGGACCGAGCACGCGCTTAATGGAGCCGCCTTGCTCCGTGACGACTGCAGTGTCGTTGTAGACGATGAGGGAGGCCGGCCCTCCCGCTCGTCCGGCCACTGTATCCCCTCCAGCGGCCAGTCGGCCCTCCTTTGCGAGGAGCGAGGGGCCTGACCCAAGCGAGCTGAATCGGAGTCGATTCAGAAAGTCGTGAGCTTTCTTGATGCTTTCTAGATCATAGAGCTGGAAGAGTAGACGCGCACTCAAGAAAGGGACGGTCACCAGCGCTGCAACGACCGGAAATCCAGCCCGGATCGCACTAAGCGCTAATGAGAATGCGGTTCGGAAGGAAGGGGAGAAGAAACGGAGATTGGCTGGTTCAGTGTTGAAAAGGTGTAGCCAGATCTCTGCAGTGATGCCGATCACGGCCGTCCCCAGCAGGATCGCGCTGAGGGTGGGGAGTGTCTGCTTGAGGTGTTGAACGTGCCGTCTCCCTGACATCCGGATAGTTGCCTTTCCAAGCCCTGCTTTAGTCACCCACCACCTGACGCATATCGTCCAACAGCTCCATTGTGCGAGGAGGCAGTACGCTCTTCAATTGAGGTTGGGTAGTCAACTCTTCAAGCACGACGAGGAACTGGTCGAGGACAGTCTCCGCGTCCAATCCTGCGCTCGACTCGGTAAGCTCCTCCAGCTGGCGCCCGAGATCGAGGATGAGGTCGGCTCGTGTGTCCGCTCGTGCCCGTTCCAGTATCTGGAGGCGCTCTGCCTGGCCCTCAGCCTGCCTGAGGGTGACCTTCCTGTTCCACTCAGCTTCCCAGTTGCGAGCCCGTTTCAGATAGACTTCGGGATTGGCCGGCTCGAGGTTCCCGATGCTCGCCGCGACCAGCTGGATGCCCAGGGGCTCAAGCTCGGACTCAAGTTCCCTCGTGAAGGCCTTCACGATTCTCCGGCGCGGAGCCTCTCGGCCGGGCTGGTACGGGCCATAGAGGTCATCAAAATCGAGCTTGCTGACGATGTTGCGGAGGATGTGCTCACCCTTGACGCGTGGCAGCTCCTCCCATCCCTGTCGCTCCAACCTTCGGCTGGTCCGGCCGCGATCTTGATGCTCCACGCGCTGCGCATGTAGGGCTCTGAAGGCTGCAGCTCTGTTGAACGGCAGGTGCTGTCCTAGCTCCGGCTCGCGTCGCCCGGCGTCAATCCTGAACGACGCAGAGGCCTCGACTGTTGTCTCAATCCCGTCCCTGGTGAGACCTGTCACGCGGAAGGAGCGTGCTTGAGGGCGAAGGTCGATCGCTTGTACGATTTGATCGCCGTGCGTGGTGAAGACGATCCCCGGACCGTGAACACCCTTGAAGCGAAACCCATCGGAGAGGGCGACTGCATGGTCACAGCCGGTGACGACCAGCCCCAGGCTGGATCCGCCCCGGCTGGATTGCGCGCCAGGCACTCTCTCGAGTACTTTTGTGCTTCGTCTTGTAGGATCGACGACGTAGCCCGGCCGATTGTAGCCGAGCACGTAGGTTTTGAGAAAGTCGAACGTCTTGTCCCGCTGGCCATCATCGGCGGCTGGAAGGAGGACGTTGCTTGCCTGTTGGAGGCCGACCCATAATATGGCCCCGGCCGCAGCAAGAGGCAACAGGTAAAGGACGATGCTCAAGCTGTCCACGTGGCGTCGTAAGCCCAGCAACCAGAGCAGTGCGCCAACGAGGGACAAAGCGACGGCGACAGGTCTTGCCTTTAGCCACGTGTACAGGAGTAGGCTCGCGAAGAGACCGGCTAGCGCCACGCTGTATGGGATCGCAAGCAAGATGTTGGCCCATGGGAGAAGCTCTGGTGCACCGAGTAGTGAAAGGAGGGTCAGAAGCGCCAGGTGGCCCAGAAGGACGAGGGGGAGCGCAGCGAGAGACAGAACGGCATAGAAACCAACCGGTCTCCGGTGAAGGCCGCTGAGGGTCTTCTCGAGATAGGACGTGATCTGTTGTGGTCCGAGCTGCCTCTTCATTAGCGCCGCCTCATCGGAATCGCTTGATAAGCCCCAGAGGGCGAGTAGATTTGCCGTGCGGCCTCAGGTTAGATACGTCCTCGGGGTGTTGCTGTGAGTTGGGCTAGGCCGTTGCCCGCTCATAGCATATCATACGTCTTCGACGGATACAAGTGCGGAGCGAGCGACTTAAGCAGTTAGGAGTTCCTGCTGGGTGCCAAACAGCCCTGTCGTTCCGCCGGTGTGCCAGAAGAGCACCGTCTCATCACTCCGGAACTCGCCACGACGGATCATGTCCACCAGGCCGCCGAAGGCTCGACCGGTATAGACAGGGCCAACCAGCAAGCCTTCGGTGCGGGCGAGGGTATGTATCGCACGCCGCTCCAGGTCGCCTACCACGCCGTAGCCGCCGCCGAGATAATCGTCATTTACCAAGAAGTCTACGGGCTCAAAGGCGAGCTCCAAGCCCAGGTGATCGGCTGTCCTGGTCGCCAGAACAGTCAGCGTCTCGCGGAGCGCGGCGGCTTCTGGCTCCACGCTGATCCCGAGAATGCCCCCCTGATACCCGAGGGCTCGTGCGCCGACCACCAGGCCTGCTTGAGTGCCGCCACTCGAGGAGGCCAACACGATGTGGTCAAGGACGAGATCTTGACTCTCGGCCTGATCGAGCAGCTCTTCCATCGCTGCCGTGTAACCGCTCGCACCAACAGGATTGCTCCCTCCATAGGGCACCACATAAGGATGGCCACCTTCTTCTCTCACTGCCTCGGCGACTTCCTCCATCCGCTTGTCCAGCGGCTCGGCGTCAGCCCAAACGACGTTCGCCGCCAGAAGGTGGTCGAGGAGTAGATTGCCCCTTATCTCGGCAGGCTTCTTACCCTTCAGCACCAAGATCCGATCCAGCCCGAATCTCGCGGCTGCAGCTGTCGTCTGACGCGCGTGGTTCGACTGCTCGGCCCCGCAGGTGATGAGCGTGTCCGCCTCGTGGCTCAGCGCATCGGCGACCAGGAACTCAAGCTTGCGCGTCTTGTTGCCTCCGGTCGCCAGGCCCGTCTGGTCATCCCGCTTGACCCAGAGCTCGGGGCCACCGAGGTCACTGGTGAGGCGGGGTAGAGGTTCCAGTGGCGTGGGCAGGTGCGCAACCGTCACTCGCGGCAGATGGTCTGTGAGCATCCTAGCCTCCCGGTTTCTGTAGTGAGATTGTCGATGTATAATCAGCGCCAGACAGCCCGGTTCCAAGCATTCCAGGCGAGAATGAGGGGGCCGTTGCTGCGTGGGGCTTGCTGGGGGTCACATGCGCAACCAACTGGCCGCGAATCGGGCGTAGACAGGGGTCTGAGCCACTTGTATTATCTGACGGCGACAGACTGAGCGCCAAAACTACCACTCGGCTTACTTATCCTGACTGTAAAAGGGGACATGAACAGACTTTATCGGCTCACAGGTATGATACTCCTATTCTTGCTCTTGGCAAACGGTGTCTCGGCATCGAAAACGGACGGCCAGCCTTGGCACCCGGAAATCGGGACATTTCGATCCCACTCCTCGCTTAGGCCAAGTAGTTGGCATGCCAGCCTGGCCGGCGGTGACGGGCCGACAGGGAGCGATCTGGAGTATGGTTTTCGTACTCGCGGCGATGGAGGATCACCACTCGAACCCGAGCTGCGGCGAGTGCTGGCGGGCGCTGGAGAAGATCAGTTGCTGCGCGTGATTGTCCATATGGACCAACCTCCTGGCGTTGAAGCCTCCAGCCTCTATCGACCGGAAGCCATCGAATCACGCGCCGAATCTGTTTCTTCGCTCCAGGCTGTGGCGGAGCAGTCCCAGTCCTCGCTGCGCACCTACCTGGACAGCGAACGCGTCAGGGGGAGGGTCTCTTCCTATCAGCACTTATGGATTACAAACGCAATTGCTGTACAGGCAGAGCCGCCTGTCGTGAGAAACATCGCCCTGCACCGCTCCGTGGCTGCTGTTAGGCTTGATCGGTGGCGGCGCTGGATTGAGAGCCCCGTTGCGCCGGAAGGGCTTGCGGGCGTAGCTGCCGAGGCGATAGAGTGGAACATTGACCGTATCCGCGCCGACGAGGTCTGGTCCTCGCTTCAGATTTCCGGGACCGGTACCGTTGTGGCGGGGATGGATACGGGTGCGGATTGGCTTCATCCAGCGCTACAAGGCAATTATCGAGGCTACAACCCTCACGGGCCAGCGGCTCATGCCTACAACTGGTACGATGCCACCGATGGA
>Ga0207752_1001492_pt1 | contig 10595 bp, 6 predicted proteins | sample Pon2CUnioCityCA_6_FD_187272 | JGI IMG/M metagenome (GOLD analysis project Ga0207752, IMG submission 187272) | Marine sediment microbial community from Union City, CA, USA - Pond 2C Sediment 2 (SPAdes) | ecosystem: Environmental > Aquatic > Marine > Intertidal zone > Salt pond sediment ... | reverse complement strand
AACTGGGAGTGGAGATTTGATTGGGAGCAATTGAATCCGGATGTTCTCAACAAGGTAAATAAGTTTATGAAGGTGTATCAGAGGTAACGTTATGTCGAACAACAAATCATTATGTGAAAAAGAATTTCCAATCATGGACAAGTTGTCAAACGATAGTGAAACATTGGCGAAAGATTTTGAACGTTACTTAACGCTTCACCTGGGGCGCTTTATAGGTTGTCAACCTTATTATTTGTACGAAGCTTTCTCTCTTACTGTACGTGATCATATTATGCCGGGTTGGCGTGATACCTGGAAAAAATATGAACAAAAAGGTGTTCGAAAAGCTTATTACATGTCACTTGAGTTTCTGATAGGACGTTCATTGGGTAATCATATTCTGAACCTTGATATTGAGAATGAATCAAAAGACGCGATGAACAAATTTGCTTTAGAACTCGAAAATATTATGAGCGAGGAACATGATGCTGGTTTGGGTAATGGTGGCTTAGGACGTCTTGCAGCCTGTTTTATGGATAGTTGTGCAACTTTAACATTGCCTGTTATTGGTTATGGTATTCGTTATGAATATGGCATGTTTCGACAAATGATAGAAAATGGCTACCAGCTAGAAGAGCCAGATCATTGGTTGATGGATGACAACCCATGGGAAATTGAACGCCCTGAATTTGCCCAGGTAATCAGGTTTGGTGGCAGAGTCGAAAGAGTGACAAATCATAATCGTAAACCACATGTCGTTTGGGTGGAAACATCAGATGTACTGGCAGTTCCGTATGATGTGCCGATATCAGGTTATAAGAATGAAACAGTGAATACCCTTCGTTTATGGCGTGCCACGGCAACAAACTTATTTAACCTGGATGAATTTAATGCGGGAAGTTATTCAGAAGCTGTTGAACAAAAAAATAATGCCGAAGATATTAGTATGGTGTTGTATCCAAATGATGCCAGCGAAAACGGTAAAGAGCTTCGTCTAAAACAACAGTACTTCCTTGCATCGGCAAGCTTACAGGATGTGTTGCGAATGTGGACGACCAACGAAGGTAATGATTTCAGTAACTTCGCAAAACAAAATGTTTTCCAGATGAATGATACCCATCCGACTATCGCTGTTGCAGAACTAATGCGGTTACTCATTGATGAACATTATTTATCGTGGGATGAAGCATGGGCGATAACCAGTCAAACGATGGCTTATACCAATCATACTTTGCTTCCGGAAGCATTAGAGAAATGGCCAGTTTCTCTCTTTGAATGTTTGTTACCACGGTTATTACAAATAATTTATGAGATTAATGCTAATTTCCTTAAGGAAGTGTCAAGAAAGTGGCCTGGTGATACAGGTAAACAAATTAGTATGTCGATTATCGAAGAGGGTGATGTCAAGTATGTACGCATGGCATACCTCGCAATCATTGGAAGTTTTTCAGTAAACGGTGTCGCTGCCTTACATTCAGAATTATTAGCGGAAGGCTTGTTTAAAGATTTTTATGATCTGTGGCCAGAAAAATTCAATAACAAAACAAATGGTGTTACACCCCGTCGATGGATTGCGCATTCTAATCCCTTAATGACCGAGCTTGTTTCAAGCAAAATTGGCGATAAGTGGATAAGGAAATTAGACGAAATAAATAAACTGGAAAAATATATCAACGATGCAGCCTTTTCGCAGAGTTGGTTAAATGTAAAGCTTGAAAACAAGAAAAAACTTGCAGAGCTAGTTAAAAATGAATGTGATGTAGATTTTGATATCAATTCATTGTTTGATGTTCAGGTTAAAAGGATTCATGAATATAAAAGACAGTTGTTAAATATATTACATGTTGTTTATCTGTATAACCGCATTAAACGAAACGATACTTCTGACTGGACTAACCGCTGTGTGCTGATTGGTGGCAAAGCGGCACCAGGTTATCGTTTGGCAAAATCCATTATTAAACTGGCAAATAATATCGCAAATGTTATTAATAATGATCCGCAAGTAGGTGATAAGTTAAAGTTTGCTTTTATACCGAATTATGGCGTGTCAAAAATGCAGGTAATTTGTCCGGCAACAGATTTGTCTGAACAGATTTCAACCGCAGGTAAAGAAGCCTCCGGTACAGGTAATATGAAGTTTATGATGAATGGTGCGGTAACTATAGGAACATATGATGGGGCAAATATCGAAATTCTTGATGCAGTTGGAGAAGAAAATTTCTTCCTGTTTGGTTTGAAAGCCGACGAGGTTGAACAACAAAAGCAGCATTATCAGCCTGAACAAATTATTGAAAATGATGAAGACTTAAAACAAGTTATGCATTTGCTAACCTGCGGTCATTTTAATTCATTTGAGAGTGGTATTTTTGATGAGGTTATAGCGTCATTAACAAATCCGCATGATCCCTGGTTAACACTGGCTGACTTTAGAAGTTACATCGATGCTCAGGAAAAAGTTTCTCAAGCATACAGAAATAAAGATGAATGGGTGAAAATGAGTATATTGAATACTGCTCGTAGTGGATTTTTCTCTACAGATAGGACAATGCAGGAATATAACAAAGATATCTGGAAATTAGATACAGACACAGTATCTTAATACTACTTTAGTGTTATCTATATAATATTATATTAAACAGTGTTGGTATTTGGAACTTGTGGTTTGATATGTTAGTTTAATTAAAACTTAATATTTTTCTCAATAGGAATAAACGGCTAAATAAATCATCAAGGCCACAAAGTTATGAGTAAAGAAGAGGGACAGCTTTATTTACTTCTCATCAGTGTTCATGGTTTGATACGTGGACATGACCTTGAGCTGGGTTGTGATGCGGATACGGGTGGTCAAACAAAATATGTTGTTGAGCTGGCGCGTGCGTTAGGTGAACAGCCTGGTGTCGCCAGAGTCGACCTGGTCACTCGACGTATTGATGATGAATCTGTAAGTCCGGATTATGCAAAAGCACTCGAAGCGCTAAGCGATAACGTTAATATCGTTCGTATAGACTGTGCTGACCAGGTTTACATGCCAAAAGAATTGCTGTGGGATTATCTTGATAATTTCTCAGATAACTTGCTTAATTATCTTCACCAAAATGATTTAACTCCTCATATTATCCATTCGCACTACGCAGATGCAGGTTATGTTGGTACTCGTTTGTCTCATCAATTAAGTATTCCCCTGGTCCATACGGGGCATTCGCTTGGGCGTAGTAAACGTCAGCGACTTCTTGCTAGCGGTGTAAAAAAAGAAGATATTGAAAAGCGCTATTTTATGTCGCGACGTATTAATGCTGAAGAACTCACTCTTGGTGTTGCACAAAGGGTTATTACCAGTACTAACCAGGAAATCGAAGAGCAGTATGGCTTGTATGACTTTTATCAACCCGAAACAATGCGGGTGGTTCCTCCGGGTACAGACCTGACCCAGTTTCATCCACCTGATGGCTCAGAGTTAAAGACGACAATAGCAAAGAATATCTCTCATTTTTTATCTGAACCGGATAAGCCCTTTATATTGGCATTGTCTCGTCCTGATCCCAGGAAAAATATCATTACATTAATTGAAGCCTATGGTCAGTCAGAAGAACTACAAGATTTAGCTAATCTTGTGATTATTGCAGGCAATCGTGACGATATTCGTGATATGGATAGCGGTTCGCAAGAAGTGTTAACTGAAGCCTTAGTTACAATTGATGCCTATAACTTATATGGAAAAGTATCATACCCAAAGCATCATTTGGCAGATGAAGTCGCTAATATTTATCGCCTGGCGGCTCACTCAAAAGGTGTTTTTGTTAACCCGGCACTTACTGAACCCTTTGGTCTGACTTTAATTGAAGCTGCAGCGACGGGTATTCCTATTGTCGCGACAGAAGATGGGGGACCCATTGATATCATTTCCAACTGCAAAAATGGTTATTTAATTGATCCTTTGAATCACGATGACATAATCAATCAATTATTAAAGGTTTTAAAGAACAAAGAACAATGGAAAGAAATGTCATTAAATGGGATTTTTGGTGTCGCTAAATTTTATTCCTGGGAAAGCCATGCTGATAAATATTTGAAAATTATCCAACCCCTTATTGATAAGTCAGAACCAGTTGTACGTTTACATTTGGAACGTCGTAACCGGCTTTATCGAAATCGATCAATATTTTCTGATCTTGATCAAAGTTTACTCGGAGATCCTGAATTACTACCTGAATTTTCAAAAATCATAAAAGAAAACAATAAGTGTAGTAGCTTTGGTATCGCAACAGGGCGTCGGCTCGATTCTGCTTTAAAGTTAATTAAAAAGTATAAAATTCCTGTACCTGATGCACTAGTAACAAGTTTGGGAACTGAAATCCATTATGGACAGTACCTGACGCGAGATACTGCCTGGGATGACCATATTGATTATTTATGGCGTCCGAATAAAGTGCGAAATATTTTGAAAGATATTCCAGGATTAAAGTTACAGGAAAAGATAGAGCAGAGTCGTTTCAAAATAAGCTATTACTATGATGCAAAAATAGCCCCGAACGTAGAAGAAATCAAAAATTTATTACTACAACAGGATCAAACTGTTAATGTGATTTTTTCTTTCGGTCAGTTTTTAGATATTGTCCCTGTCAGAGCGTCTAAAGGTCTTGCATTACGTTGGTATGCTGAGCAGTGGGACATTCCCCTGGATCATATCCTTGTTGCTGGTGGCTCAGGTGCAGACGAAGACATGATTCGCGGCAATACGCTAGCAGTACTGGTTGCAAACAGACACAATGAAGAATTATCAGATCTCATTGATCTTGACCGTGTTTATTTCACCAAGAAACCTTATGCGGCAGGTATTTTAGATGCCATTCAATACTATGATTTTTTTGAAACATGTAAGGTTCCTACGACGTGAAAAAATTATTGTTGTGCACAGACCTGGATCGCACATTAATACCGAATGGGCCGCAACCAGAGTCAGTTAATGCGCGTAAATGGTTTGATAAGCTTGTGAACCGAGATGACGTGACCCTGGTTTACGTGACAGGTAGAGATAAGGCTCTTATTTTAAATGCAATAAAAAATTATCAATTACCAATGCCTGATTTTGTGATTGCCGATGTCGGTTCAACAATCTATCACATAGAAAATACTCATTGGCATCAAGTTGAAAAATGGGATGCAGATATATCCGGTGATTGGAATAGTAAGAGCAGTAACGAGCTGCAGGCGTTGTTAAAAGATTTCCGTGATATTCGTCTGCAGGAATACAGTAAACAAAAAGTGCATAAACTTAGTTACTATGTTCCTTTATATGCTGATCATGTGAACTTGATGAGAGAAATAAACACGTGTTTTACCCAGCAAGGTATTAAAGCTAGTCTGATATGGAGTGTTGATGAAGCGGCTAATATTGGGCTGCTGGATATTTTACCTGCAAGTGCAAATAAAAAACATGCTATTGAATTTCTGATGAATCTATATGGTTTTGGTTTAGATGAAACAGTTTTTGCGGGTGATAGTGGTAATGATATATCCGTGATGGCAAGTTCTATTCATTCTGTACTGGTTGCCAATGCGACAGATGAAGTAAAAGAATCTGCATACCAGGCCGCCTCTACGAATAATGAAACAGAGAGTTTATATATTGCAAAAGGTGATAGTTTAGGAATGAATGGTAACTATAGTGCGGGTATTATTGAAGGTGTTATGTACTATATCCCTGTAGTTAGAAACTGGATTGGAGTACAAGATGAATAGTCATTCACAGCCATTTATTTTTGGTGAAGTCTTGTTTGATTGCTTTCCAGATGGCACACGTGTATTAGGCGGTGCTCCGTTTAATGTTGCATGGCATTGTCATGCCTTTGGCTTGAAACCTGTGTTTATATCACGTGTGGGTGATGATGAACTGGGAAAAGAAATTTTGACAGCCATGACAAAATGGGGAATGGATACACAAGGGTTACAAATTGACCCGGAACATAAGACAGGTATAGTTGATGTAACATTTAGTGACGGTGAACCTTCATACAACATTGTTGAAAACAGTGCCTGGGATTTTATTGACGAGGAAAGTATCCCCACAATAAAGTCTGACAGTCTTCTTTATCATGGTTCGCTGGCACTTCGAAATAGCGTATCTGAAAATTCTCTTTCGAAATTTAAAAAACATTTTTCAAACTCCACTTTTATTGATGTGAATTTACGCTCACCCTGGTGGGACTTGAAAAATATAAAAAATATTTTAAAAGAAGCTCATTGGGTGAAACTCAACCAGGATGAGCTATCTTTGATTGTGGATCATGAAACAGATACGGTTAAGCAAGCCCGTCATTTACTGAACCAGTATCGTCCTGAGCTTGTCGTTGTTACCCGGGGTGAAGCGGGTGCTATTGCCATATCTGAATCAGAAGCATGTGCTGTAGAACCAGGTAAAGTGATAAACGTAATTGATACTGTTGGTGCAGGTGATGCTTTTGCCAGTGTATTACTATTAGGTTTACACAAGGGGTGGTCATTACAGGATGTACTCAACCGGGCACAGAGTTTTGCAAGTGAAGTAGTTGGTCTGCGTGGAGCAACCACGCAGGATAAGACCTTTTATCAATCGTTTATCAATGATTGGAATCTTTAATTTAAGAAGTTATCGCGATGTATGAACAAGTCTCACATTCTCTATTAAATGAAATATTAAACAAGTTAAATCCTGATATTAAGCAGCGGGATTTGCGCTATTTTTATACCCGCCTGGGTGCAAACTTTTACGCGATTTATTCTTTATTTTATATTTTATATGGTGAGCGGGATGATTTTAAACAACAGGCCTTACGCCTGGTTGAAACCATGGCAGGTCAGTACATCGCGCGTCCTGGTAAGTTAAAAGCAAAAGATATTGAGCGGGAAAAAGATCATAACTGGTTTTTAAGTGAGAAATGGGTCGGCATGGCTCTGTATGCAAATGGCTTTGCAGAAAACTTAAAAGGACTGGATAGCAAGCTAAGTTATTTCCAGGAACTTGGTATTAATATGATTCATATTATGCCTATCTTACAATGCCCAGATGGCAAGAGTGATGGTGGTTACGCCGTCAGTGATTTCAGAAAGATTGATTCACGCATTGGTACGAATACCGAGTTGCTGGAATTAAGTGAATCATTAAAAAAACGCGATATTTTATTAACCCTTGATGTTGTGGTGAACCATACCTCAGAAGAACATGAATGGGCCAGGCGTGCACGTCAGGGTGAAAAAAAATACCAGGATTATTATTACCTGTTTGATAGTCGTGAAATTCCAGATATGTTCGAAGAAAGCATGCCGGAAATATTTCCAGAGACTTCGCCGGGGAATTTTACCTGGAATGAGGAAATGCAGAAGTGGGTAATGACGGTATTTAATGATTACCAATGGGACCTGAATTACAGTAATCCCGCTGTGTTTATCGAGATGCTGGACATTATTCTTTTTTGGGCAAACCAGGGCGCAGATATTATACGGCTCGATGCAGTTGCCTTTTTATGGAAAAAAATTGGTAGCACCTGTCAAAACGAACGCGAAGCACACCTTATACTGCAATTGATGAAAGACTGTTGCCAGGTTACCGCACCGGGTGTGCTATTTATTGCAGAAGCTATTGTTGCCCCGGTAGAAATCATAAAGTATTTTGGTGAAGACGCGATTAACGCCAAAGAATGTGAGATTGCCTATAACGCAACATTAATGGCACTTTTATGGGATGCCGTTGCAACAAAAAATGCACAACTTTTATACCAGGGGCTGAGAAGTTTACCGAATAAGTTAGAACGTGCTACATGGCTTAACTATATTCGCTGTCATGATGATATAGGTCTTGGTTTTGATGATGCTGATATTCATGCAGTGGGTTACGATCCCGTTGAGCACAGAAAATTCCTGATTAATTATTATACTGGCGAATTTAGTGATTCAGATGCGAGAGGATTTCCTTTTGGCCAGAATAATAAAACAGGTGATGCAAGGATATCCGGTTCGCTTGCGTCACTGGTTGGTTTAGAAACCGCACTTGAATCAAATGATCCAGATCGTATTGAGAATGCGGTTCAACACATTATTTTACTACACAGCGTAATTCTTTCCTTCGGTGGTATTCCATTATTCTACTACGGAGATGAAGTGGGGCAGTTAAATGACTGCAGTTTCCTGGAAGATGAAAACAAGGCACATGACTCACGCTGGACGCATCGTCCAAACTTTGACTGGGATAAGGCCGAGTTACGTCATCAACCGGGCAGTATAGAACAAAAAATCTTCAATGCGACTAAACAAATGATCGCAGTTCGTAAAGAAATACCGGCGTTTGCTGACTTTAATAACCGGGAACTGATCCATGTAGAGAATCAGCACTTGTTTGTGTTTTCACGTTTTAACTTAACCCGAACCTCGGGAGATGTATTAGTCGTTGTCAACTTTGATGCACGTCCCCAGTATCTTGACCTCGATGAACCCCATGTTAAATCTGTGTTGTCTGTTGGTCATATTAAAGACCTGGTTTCTGGTGATATTCCCAGTATGTTTAAAGGACAACTTGTTATACCGCCATATCACTTTTACTGGTTAACTGATCAATAGTGAATAAATTAGTAGATAAAAATCTTGATTAAGTGATTACATCAGGTGTCTCACGTTGACAGCGAGTTTTGATCTCGGCAACTTCATCAGCGATTTGAATAAGAGGCGCTAATGCTGCTTGAGTATCAAGATTATGCTGTTCAGGATTAGTCACATATCTTTCGATATAAACACGTAAGGTAGCGCCTTCTGTACCTGTACCGGATAATCTAAAGACAATACGGGACTCATCTTTAAACAGGATCCGTATACCTTGCTGGCTGGTTATGCTGTTATCAACAGGATCGGTATAACTAAAATCATCACAGAGCACTATTTCATAGTCTGAATAATTTGTCCCTGCCAGGGATTCAGCTTTATTTCGCATATTTTGAATTAATTCATCTGCAACATTGCTATCAATTGCTTCGTAATCATGTCGGGTGTAGTAGTGTCGTCCATACTGTTTCCAGTGTGAACGGGTAATTTCTTCAACGGAATGTTGTTTAACGGCTATAAGGTTCAGCCAGAAAAGGACAGCCCATATACCATCTTTTTCGCGGATGTGGTTTGAGCCTGAACCAAAACTTTCTTCGCCACAAAGGGTAATGCGGTTGTCATCGAGTAAATTACCAAAGTATTTCCAGCCGGTTGGTGTTTCATAGCACTCTATACCCAGTGCATCTGCTACTTTATCAACGGCCCGACTCGTGGGTAATGAACGTGCAACACCACATATGCCTTGTTTATAGCCTGGTAAAAGATGTGCATTTGCCGTCATGATGGCCAGGCTGTCACTGGGATTAACGAAAAATTTCTGACCAATAATCATATTCCGATCGCCGTCACCATCTGAGGCAGCGCCAAACATAGGGGCATTTAGACCAGCATTTAATCGTGCGACCAGTTCTTTAGCATGCGCCAGGTTTGGATCCGGGTGACCACCGCCAAAATCTTCTTTTGGAATGGAATTTATCAAGGCATTCACATTGGCAGATAAGCGATTCTCAAATATTTCTTTTGCATAAGGACCGGTAACTGCATGCATGGCATCAAAGCACATCGTCAGTAAACCAGAAGCAAATAGTGATTTAATCTTTTTAAAGTCGAATAACTCTTCCATAAGGTCAGCATAATCTGCAACAGGGTCAATAACGCTGATTTTCATCTTGCCCATATGGCAGGTGTGTTGTTGGCTGAGATCGATATCTTCCGCATTCGCAATCGTATACTGCTTGATCGTCTTGCTATCTTCGTAAACGGCATCAGTAAAGGTGGTTGGGGCCGGACCGCCATTGGCAATATTAAACTTGATACCAAAATCACCTGTAGGGCCGCCCGGGTTGTGGCTGGCAGAAAGTATAATGCCACCCGCAGTTTGATATTTTCTGATTAAACAGGAAACAGCAGGAGTCGATAGTATTCCGTCCTGGCCAACCATGACATGCTTAACATTGTTGGCTGCCGCGATTTTAAGAATGACCTGGATAGCGGTTTGATTGTAATAACGGCCATCGCCACCGAGAACAAGTACGCCATTGTTCAATTCTGTGGCAATATTGAAAATAGACTGGACAAAATTCTCAAGATAATGCGGTTTCTGAAATACGCTGACTTTCTTACGCAGCCCCGAAGTACCGGGTTTTTGATCGGCGTAGCTATTTGTACTAATTGTTTCTATTTTCATAATGAGTTTATTCTGAATTGATTTAATAAATATCCATTTTTTATACTACATTACAAAACTCATTAAACGGAAATTTATTTTTCTATTCCATACTAAATTGCCATACTACTTTCATATTTATGCGCTATTTTAGAGCATGTTTTTTTTAAGTTTTAAATTATGTCTTAAAAGGGTGCATATTTAAATTGGGCTATGCTTATAATGATGTATAAACAAATATTACTTCGCGTTGCAGCGATAGTTTTTCATTTTTTCTTATTTGGAATGAATTTTGCTGAAACAATATATATTTTAAGTAATTAGCGATTGCAATAAGGTGAATATCAAATGTCTCAACTAATACAGTCACAAGCATGGATAG
>Ga0207752_1001491_pt1 | contig 10601 bp, 12 predicted proteins | sample Pon2CUnioCityCA_6_FD_187272 | JGI IMG/M metagenome (GOLD analysis project Ga0207752, IMG submission 187272) | Marine sediment microbial community from Union City, CA, USA - Pond 2C Sediment 2 (SPAdes) | ecosystem: Environmental > Aquatic > Marine > Intertidal zone > Salt pond sediment ... | reverse complement strand
TGACTTGTCTCGTTGAAGGCGAGGTGAAGATGAAGACGCTGATCACGCCGAAGCAGACGCTCGTCGCCGCTCGGGCGGCGGGAGCGAAGGACGAGGACCTGGATCTGTCCGGCGTCGCGATCCTGACGTTCAACCGCGGCATCGTCGATCGACTGGGGGAGCTGTGCGATCTGGAGGACGCGAGCTGGCTCGGCCCGCACGTCCACCCGTACGCCGGGCCTCGCGTCGTCAAGCGGGGCGAGCGCGAAGGGCTCGAGGTGATGGTCCTGGTTCCGCCGATGGGGGCCTCGCCGCTTGCCTGCACGGTCGAGGACCTGATCGCGGGCGGGATCGGCGCCGTCTTTCTTGCCTGCGCCGCTTGGTCCCTCGGCCCGCCGGTGGCGTTCGGCGATGTCCTCGTCCCGTCGTTCGCGGTCGGGCCGGACGGCACCTCGATCCACTACGGCAACTCGTCGGAGCGGGTCGACGCGGAACCGGCGGTCGTCGCCGCCCTGGCGGAGTCGGCGAGGGAGCGCGGGGCGACGGTCCACGCCGGCGGCAACGCGTCCTGCGAGGCGCTCTACCGGATCACCGAGGAGATGATCGAGTCCTTCCGCGACCGGGGCTGCGTCTCGATGGAGAACGGGGAGGCGGCCGTCCTCTTCGCCGCCTGCCGTCTCTTCGGGGTCCCGGGCGGCGCGATCTTCCAGCCGTACATCGACCTGACCGAGGGGTGGAACCCGGACCGGTTCGACGACGGCTACGAGGCGACCTGTCGGCTGCAGGCGGACGTCGTCCTCGACGCGGCGTTGCGGCTCCGCGACGAGAAGGTGAGCTAGGCGGTCGTCTTACGGGCGATCGCGAGGCATATCGGGCCGAACGGGACGTAGACGCCGCGGTCGGCCAGTTGACGTTCGAGCTCCTCGCGCATCCGAGCGAGCGCCTCCGCGCGTGCCTTCGCCTTCTCAGCGGGATTGCCGGAGCGGACTTGGGCCTCCCATCCGTTGGCGTACAGCTCGATCGCGCGCTCGGCGACCTCCCGGTTCCAACGGACGTCCAGTTCGCGCTCGTCGACGCGAATCACGGCAAACGGAAGTGGGTCCAGCAACTCCCGGAACCGTTCGACCGAGAATTCGTCGGCCACGGCGAGGATCCCGTCGGGTTTCAGGACCCGGGTCGCCTCCTCGAGCGCCTCGCGGACGCCCGCCTCGCCGAAGCCGATCTCGATGTCCTGCAGACCGAGGAAGCAGCTGGCGGAATCGAACGAGCCGTCCGGAAACGGCATCCTTCGCGCGTCGGCCCGCACGAACTTGCAGCGATCGGCCGCGCCGGCCTGCGCGGCCAGCTCCTCCGCCAGCCCGTGCGGCCCCTCGAAGTCGATGTTCAGGCCGACGATCCTCAGCCGCGGGAATCGCCAAGCGAGCTGAGCGATGAACGTGGCGTAGCCGCAGGCGAAGTCGAGGTGCCAGCGACACGCCTCGAGCGGGAGGACGGACGTGATCCAGCGCTGAACGCCGCCCCAGCCGATGTCGAGGCCGTCGATCTCGGCGCGAGTCGGATCGCAGTTGCGGACGAACCACCGGCGAAGGGCGTCCTCACGTTCGACGATCGCGTCGTGCGTCATGGTTGACCCCTCCGGGCGATGTACTTCTACACCTCGATCGAGAGCTCGACGCCGTCCGGGACCGGCAGAGCGCGAAGGCGGGCGGAGAGCCCCTTCCAATACGGATCGTTCTCGTCGAACGCGATCCGCCGGTAGCGATCGGCGAGTGCCGGATCGTGTGCGCGCAGGATCGGCTCGATCCTCCGCCAGTTCGCGTCCGTCTCGGCCCTCAACCTGAGGCGGTAGACGTAGACGTGCTCCACGAGCGGCGCGACCGTCTCGAGGATCGCTTCGACGTCGGTGATCTCCGGCATCACCGGGCAGATCAGCACGTACGTACGGATCCCCGCGTTTCGTAGCGTCTCGAGGACCTCCAACCTGGCTTCGTTCGGCGGCGCGTTCCCTTCGAACAGGCGCCGCGCGTTCTCGTCCTGGAAGGCGATCGAGACCCCGAGGTACGGATCGGCCATCCGCTCGAAGAGGTCGAGGTCCCGAGCGATCAGCGGGGACTTGGTGAGAACGCAGACGGAGAACCCCCTTTCGGCCAGCAGTTCGAGGACCGCGCGGGTCTGGAGCCGACGCTCCTCGGCGGGCTGGTACGGGTCGCTGTTCATCCCGATGTAGACGCTCTGGGGCGCGACGCCCTCGAGCTCCAGGGCGAGGCGCTGCCGCAGGTCCCGGTGGATCAGGATCTGCCGCGGCCAATCGACCTCGGCGTCGTTCTGCGCGTAGCAGTAACGACAGTCGTGCTCGCAGCCGACGTAGGGGTCCACCTGGTACGCGTGTCCCTCCAGGCTGCACGGCTGAAGGATCGGACGAGGGGTACACAGACCGATTGTCATTGCATGTCCCTCCGGCCGATTGTGGTGCGGTCGGCGCGGATTCCGCAAGCGCGCCGGCGGACGCGTCAGCCGGCTGGGGCCTTCGCCGTCAGATCGACGCCCGGGCGGAGCTCCAGCTCGTACGCGTGCGACAGCTCGTCGACCCGCATCCCGCCGATTCGTACAGGCGGGTCGCACCGGTCAGGCTCTGCGAATCGACGTGCAGGGCGACCCCTCCGTGCCGCGGCGACGGAACTCCCCCGCCGCGCGTGGGACGCAGAGGCGCAGGCCGGCGATCTCGTCGCCGTCCCTCGCGAGGAGCCAGAGCGACGGGTCGAAGTCGGGGTCGCCCTTGATCCAGTGGCGCGTTCGGTCGACATCCGCCAGGAGTGGCGCGTCTCGGCGTGGCCCGCGGGATCTTACCCGACGATCCGGCCCGCGAACCGGCCCGACTTTCGTAGGAAGCCCGCCCTCTTGCATTCCGCGCGATCTCGCGGTAGAGTGACCTTTCCGGAACGGCCAGAGCTGTTCCGGTGGCTATCCGCAGGCGGGGTTCTGAGCTGACTCCTTTTGGTCTTCTCGGGCAGAGCGCCCCGCCTGCGTCTCCTTATAATTTGGAGGACGAGCTCTTCGGTGCCGACCGGTGAGCGCCTCCCCCTATCCCTGGACCGCAACGGCGTTGCGCCGGACACATCGCTTCGATACACTGTCTGCAATGTTGGTAGTTGCGCAGTCGCTTTCTCGGAGTCCGGATCATTCCTGAAATCCCAGAGATCGTTCTGTTTCGCTAAGGCTCCCAGCATGGAGGAGGGTTTCTACATGTCCGAACGACTCACCGGAACCGTCAAGTGGTTCAACGACGACAAGGGCTTCGGCTTCATCGAGCGCGAGGGCGGCGACGACGTCTTCGTGCACTTCAGCTCGATCCGCGGCGAAGGCTACAAGTCGCTGCAGGACGGCCAGGAAGTCGAGTTCACCCTGGGGGAGGGTCAGAAGGGACCCCAGGCGCTCGACGTCGTGGCTCTGTAGCGGCGATCGATCGAATCGCGGGTTGGTGCGCGGCGCGCGGATCGTGCGCCGCGCCTCTTCTTTCCGAGCGCCGGCTGGCCGACCGCACCGGGGCCGGATAAGGTCTCCACGGAAGGAGCGTTTGCTCGTGGCACGAAACCGGAGCAACCTCGTCTGGATCGACCTCGAAACGACCGGGCTGAGCGTCGGGAATCGGGCGATCCTCGAAATCGCGAGCGTCGTCACCGACAAGGACCTCGACATCGTCGGCGAGGGACCCGTGCTGGTGATCCATCAGCCGGACGAGCTGCTGGAACGGATCGATCCGTGGTGCGAGCAGCAGCACGGCTTCTCCGGGCTTCTCGAGGCGTCGCGGGCCTCCGACGTCTCGCTTCACGACGCGGAGCGGCAGACGCTGTCGTTCCTCCGAAAGCACACCCACCGGGGCGTGGCGCCGCTCTGCGGGAACTCGATCCTGCTCGATCGCCGGTTTCTGATGCACTACATGCCGGAGCTGAACGGGCACCTGAGCCACCGGAACATCGACGTCAGCGCGATCAACGAGCTCGCCGCCCGGTGGTATCCCGGCGCGATCGCCAAGCTGGACAAGAGCGTTCGGCATCGCGCGGCGGACGACATCCGGGAGTCGATCGAGGAGCTGCGGCTGTATCGCCGTCTGATCTTCAGAGAATGACGGCCGATTGCCCGTTCTTCGCCGGTTTCGAGCTGGATGCATCTCGCCGGCTGACTTCTCTTCGGGGTCGGCGTTCCCTTCGTTATTCGGTCGGAGGCGTCGGTGAGGACTTCTCGTCCGGCCACTCCGGCGGCTGCTGAAGGCAGAACGCGCGCGCCACGGCGATCGCCTTCGAGATCTCGTCCGGGTTGATCACGACGCGTCCGGTCGATCGCTGCAGCCAAGGGCAGTTGTCAACGGCGCGGCTGGCGTGCTCGTCGCGGGCCGAGATCGCCCGCAGGACGGCCATCCCGTCTCGCTGGGAGACGCGATCGAGGTTGATCTTCTCCGCCCAAAGGAGGAGAAGGGTCACCGCGAGGACCGCATTGCTCACCGCGTTCCTCCCCCGCTCGGGCGTTTGGCGCTTGAACGCCTCCCAATGACGTCGGTTGAGGAACAGGTACGGCGGCATCGTCCTCGGATGACAGGCGGCGAGGACGTCCTTGACGTCGACCCCCAGCTCGGCGGCGAACGAGCGGATCGCCGCGCGCTCCTCTTCGGGGACCCACTCCGATAACTCCTCATCGACCTTTCTCAGCGCGCCGCTGCCCAACCCGGTTTGAATCGCTTCGAACGCGGCCTTCCAGATCTCGGGATCCTCGGATTCCGCGACGGTGACGTCGTCCGCCTTGAGGATCAGTGTAAGTCGAGCCGTGATCGCCATAATTTCTCCTTCTGGGCCATCTGATTCCCCTTGCATTGTATCAGGAATATGGACGTTTTCAAGCGATATACGAGCGAGGATCCGTGTTGAATTGCATGTTAAGGTTGGCAAAATCCACCATATGTGTATACTAAGGACAACCTTATCGCCCTTTATGGGGCCGCACGCCTGAGGAGGCCGTTCATGTTGGCGATCAAACTCGGAAGTTTCGTGGCGCAGGATCCGTCGTGGGGAGGAGCCGGTACGCTGCCCGTTCCAACAGGACCGGGCGCGAGGACGCGGTTCGCGCATAGCCTGGGTCCGTCGGAATCGGCGTTCGACGTTCCGACCGGCGGAGTCTCCGTCCTGTCGCTCAGTCTGTTCGGACTGGTGAGGATCGACTGGAGGAAGGAGGCGCCGTGAGCGCTCGGCCGCTTCGTACCTCCTCCGCCTCTGCGGCGACCCACACGCCCATCGACTTGACCGCGGCCTTTCGATGACTACGATGGTTCGTGGGGCCGCGGAGCACGGAAAGTCTAGGTCCCCGAAACCGGCCGAGTCGGCGGTGTCGAACGCCGACGGCCGTAGGAGGCGGGATGAAGCGCGGAACGTGGGAATGTCTCGTCATCCTCCTGATGGGTGCCGTTGCGATGGGGCTGGTTCTGGGGATGGCGGGATGCGGAGGAGGCCGACCCGCGTCGAGCGACGCGGGCGAGAGTTCTGTGGAGGCCGCTCCTCCGGAAGAGGCTGCGGCCCCGGAGGCCGTTTCGGAACCCACACCGGAGCCTTCGGATGCTGAAGCGACGGAGGCCGATCGTCTCGCGGCGTTGCTCGAATGGGATCGACAAGGCGGATCGGCGGGCCACTGCGATCGGATGACGATCTACCCGGACGGGAGCGTCGTCGCCGTGCTTTGCCTGAACGGGATCGACCGCGAAACCGTGGAGACGACGTTGTCCGCCGACCAGGCGAACCAGCTGAACGCCTGGGCCGACCGGTTCGCGTGGTTCTCTCGCCGCGAATCGGACATCACGCGGGCCGCCATGAGGACCGTGTTGGAAGGCCGCGGCGAGGCCGTTCCCACGACGGAGGAGAAGGCAGCCGTCGCGAAGTTCGCCAAGGACCTGTTCCTGGCGTTGACCACGCCGCCCGAGTAGAACGGGCCGGCCTGCGAGCGCACACGGCGCCTTGAGAAGGGGTCGTGTGTCGTCGGAGTCCAAGGCGCCGTCGCGCGGATCGTTCCGCACCGGTTTCCCCCGAACCGGGGAAGCACCACGGATCTCACCTCGCCGTTCTGCTCGATGCGGGCGAACGTCGGGCGACCGCGTTGACCGATCCGGGAGCGGTGCGGCTACCGTGTCCCCCGATCGAACCTCGGTGTCAGCCTCCTCTTGATTTCAGAACAATGAGAAGATACTCTCAGATATGTCATGATCCTGCTCGGGCGGCCGGGCTCCGAAAGAGAAACGACGTTCGCCTTCCGGACCCTCGTGCTTCTCTTCGCCCTCCTCGTCTCCTCGGTCGGCGGGGCGATCGGCGCGGAGCTCACGGGCTCCTGGGAGTCGATCTACCGCTTCGACGGACGGGAGTTCGCCGCGGAGATGGAAGGGGAACTGACGGTGGGCGTTGTCGGAGCGGTCCTCGAAGCCGAGGCTACGATCGAGTTCGATCTCGAGGAGTGGACGGAGCTCGAGCTCGGCGCCTCGGTCGAGGCCTCCGCGAGCGAGCTCAGCGCGACGGCGACCTTCGAGCCGGACGAGCGCCGGTTCAAGAAGCTGGCGGCCGACCTCTCGTTCGAGTTCCGGGGATCGGCGCTCGACGCCGGGTTCGACCTGTATCGCGACCGCTTCCGGGCCGACGTCCGCGTCCAGCACGAGCTGAACGGAGTCGAGGTCGACATCAAAACGCGCCTCGGCGCGTCGAAGGCGTTCTGCCTCGACTTCTATCGGGCCGACGTCGAGGTCTCGTTCGAGGCCCGCGGGATTCCGATCGACATCGCGGGCCGGTTCTCCGCCAAGAAGGACTTCGAGTGGATCGACGTCGAGACGATCTTGCCGCTTCCGCCAGTCCTCGCCTGGCTGTCCGTCGAGGTCGAGGCGCGGTGGACCCGAGGCGGGATGCAGCTGTCGTTCGAGCCCGCGCTCGACACCGTGACGGCTTGGGAAGGCTTGACGGCTTCGGTCGAGCTCTTCGGGGAGGCGGTTTCATCCGGAGCGCTCGGCCTGGAGGGGCTGAAAATCGTCGGCGTCGCGTTCGACGCGGCATGCGGCGACGCGTGGGTCGAGAGCCGGACGAGCTTCGCCGCGGGGTGGAACAAGAAGCTCACCGGGCACAAGGAGTACGCGTGGGCCGGTGGATTGGGCGTCGAGATGGACGGCCCCTGCGACCGCGAGATGTCGGTCGAGGCGTGGTTCTACGCCGCCGAAGCCGCCGGAGCGTTCGCGTGGGACCGAGCGGCGTTTGCGTGGGTCGTTCGACCCGCCGGGTCGTGGGAACTTGCCCTGACGACGGTCTTCGCTCCCGGGTCGATCGTCGGCGTCGCGCTGGGGATCTCCGTCGACTGGTAGCCGGGAGCGGTTCGATCTCGACGCGCGGTGCTTCCCCGCGACCTTGCAAGACGGGGTGAGACGGCCCTTGCACCGGCCCGTGCCCCACGGGTACACTACGCATGTTGTTGGTAGTTTTGCAGTCGCTTTCTTGGAGTCCAGATCTCTGTGATCCAGTGAGAACGCTCTGCTTCGCTAAAGCTCCCAACATGGAGGAGGATTGGTAGGAATGTCCGACCGTGAGACCGGTACCGTGAAGTGGTTCAACGACAGCAAGGGCTTCGGCTTCATCGAGCGCGAAGGTGGAGAGGACGTGTTCGTGCACTTCAGCTCCATTCGTGGCGAGGGCTTCAAGACCCTCAGCGATGGGCAGAAGGTCGAGTTCACCCTGGGCCAGGGTCAGAAGGGCCCCCAGGCGCTCGACGTCGAGGTCATCTACTAGAGCACGAAGTTCGATCTTCAAGCGGCGCACGGGATTCCGTGCGCCGCTTTTCCGTTCGCTGGCAAGGCCGCGACGAGGAGGCCGAACCGGCCGCCGGGGCGCCTTCGTACGTCGCATTGGCGTCCGCTCCGCCTGGGGGTATGCTGGCGGACTTCCTCGCCCGACGACGGGAGGTGGCGATCGCGATGATCGAGGCCGCGATTCTCGATTTCGACGGGTTGATTCTCGATACCGAGACCCCGTTTCGCCGCTCGTGGGAGGAGATCTACGCGGAGCACGGTCTGACCGTTCCGCCGGCCGTGTGGGCGGAGCTGATCGGCTCCTCGGCCGATCCGGCGGAGGCGTACGATCTCCTCGAGAGGCACCTCGGCCGTGCGATCGACCGCGCCGCAATCCGAGATCGACGGATGGCGCGCGAGCTCGAGCTCCTGAAGGACGAGTCGGTCATGCCCGGCGTCCGAGAGCTGATCGAGGACGCGACGGCTCGCGGCGTCCGCCTGGCGATCGCGTCGAGTTCGGAGCGCGAGTGGGTCGTCGGCCATCTGGAGGCGATCGGCCTGTCCGAACGCTTCGAGGCGATCGCGTGCGCCGAAGACGTGGCGGCGACGAAGCCCGCGCCGGACCTGTACGAGGCGGTCCTCGCCTCCTTGGGCGTGTCTCCCGATAGGGCGATCGCGTTCGAGGACTCGGCGCACGGCGTCGCCGCCGCCAAAGCGGCGGGGCTCTTCTGCGTCGCCGTTCCGAACCGCGTCACGCGGCACCTCGCGTTTCCGGCGGCCGATCTGGTCGTCGAGACGCTCGCCGGCCGCGCGCTCGCCGAGTTCATTCTGGCCGCGGAGGCGCAGTATCGGGCGCTCGGCGGGACGTGAAGCCCGATGCCGTGACGCAGTCCCCGGCCCGATCGGCAGTTGACAGCCGCAACCCTTCGTCCTAGGATGGCGGTCATCTTCAAGGGTGAGGGGGATTGTCATGGTTCGACGTAGGGTGGTGTTGCTGTTGTCGCTCGCCGTGGCGGTGGCCGGCTTCAGCGGGTGGGCGGCGGAAGACGCCGGTCTCTCGGGGACGGTCGGAGTCGAAGCGGTGCTTCTTCCGGGGTTCTCGACCGACGTCCGGCTCGATCTCGATTGGCAAGTCGACGGGTGGAGCGTCGGGAGCGCGGCGGAGATCTCCGTCTTCCCGGCGTTCGGCGCGAGCTGGACGGGGAGCGTCGACTATTCGTTCGGCCGGTTCGGCCTCGGGGGGGCGGTGGCGGTCGACGTCTATCCGTTCGCTTTCGGGGTGTTCGACCTTCACGCCGACGTCTCGCTCCTCGACCTCGCGGAGGACGGGTTCGAGCTGTCGGCCGACGCGAGTCTCCTCTCCGAGATCTATCCGGTGTTCGGAAACGTGCTCTCGCTCGATGTCGACGCCTCCTACGGGGACTTCTCCCTGTGGAGCAACTTCGATCTCACCGTCCCGGCGTTCGGGGCGAGCGTGCTGGTCGGCGGCGAAGTCCGCCTCCTCGACCTGGATCTGGACGGCGGGTCGCTGACGGCCGACCTCGGCGCCTCCGCGGTCGTCGTGCCGGCGCTCGACGCGCGGATGTGGTTCGACGCGGAGCTCGATCTCGGGGGCGTCGTCGTTACATCGGCGACCGACTTCGCGTTGACCCCGTTCGGGCTGACCGAACAGCGGTTTGAGGTCGAGATCGGATTCGACGGATTCTCGATCTATGCGTGGGGGAGCTTCACCGGAGCCGGGGACCTGACCGCCGGAATCGGCGCCACCTACGACTTCCCGTAGCCCCGAGGCGGGAACCGGCGCGTCTCAGGCCGCGCCGTCGCGCCGTTGGACGCGAGGCACGACGGCGAGGGCTCCGTTGGCGCCTCGAACGATCTCGAACTCCATCGCGTAGGCGGCGCGGAGGCTCTCCTCGGTGATCGCGTCCTCGGGGGCGCCGCGGACGATCGAGGCCCCGTCGGCGAGGAAGACGACCTCGTCGGCGTACAGCAGGGCGTTGTTCGGGTGGTGCGAGGTGACGACGAACGAGAACCCTTCGTCGGTGAGCTGCCGGACGACCGTGAAGACGCCGTGCTGATGCTGGGGGTCGAGGTGCGCCGCCGGTTCGTCCATCAACAGGCAGCCGGCCCCCTGAGCGAGGCCGCGGGCGATCAGGACGAGCTGCCGCTCTCCGCCGCTGATCCCGGTGTACGGCCGGTCCCGAAGGGAGGCGACGCCGACCGTGTCGAGCGCCCGGTCGACGGCCTCTAGATCCTCCTTCCCGGGCCGGGCGAACAGGCCGAGATGCGGGGCGCGCCCCATCAGGACGGCCTGCCCGACGGTGTAGGAGAAGACCGGTTCGTGGAGCTGGGGGACGACGCCGATCCGGCGCGCCCGATCGCGGACGCTCAGATCCGCCAGCAGAGCCCCGTCGACGGTGACCCGGCCGGATCTCGGGGTACGGATTCCGCTGAGGCAATCGAGGAGCGTCGTCTTCCCCGACCCGTTCGCCCCGAGGACGAACAGCGACCGTCCCGCATCGATCGAGAGCGAGACGTCGTGGAGAACGTCGTCCCCCGGGCGGTAGGCGTAGCGGATCTTCTCGGCGACGAGCCTCATCGCGCTTCCCCCCTCGCCCGAAGGAACCGAAGGAAGAGGAGGAAGAAGGCCGGGACGCCGATCAGCCCGGTGAGGATCCCGAGCGGGATCTCGCTCGGGAGCGCCGTCCGCGCGATCGTGTCGAGGGCGAGGAGCGTCGTCGCGCCGATCGCGCGCAGTTCCCCGCGCGCCAGCGCCGGTTTCATGAGATTGCTGGCGTCCGGCGCCCCTTCGGCCGCCCCCGCGCCG
>Ga0207752_1001490_pt1 | contig 10605 bp, 9 predicted proteins | sample Pon2CUnioCityCA_6_FD_187272 | JGI IMG/M metagenome (GOLD analysis project Ga0207752, IMG submission 187272) | Marine sediment microbial community from Union City, CA, USA - Pond 2C Sediment 2 (SPAdes) | ecosystem: Environmental > Aquatic > Marine > Intertidal zone > Salt pond sediment ... | reverse complement strand
TGTGGATCACCCAGGAAGATGTCGACGAAGGCCGGGAAGAGATCAATTTCACTGAATGGGATCGCCCCGAGCAAGAAACGGAGAAACTGGTGCTGGTGGTTGCCATCGACCATATGCCGCCGGAAAGCTTCCAATTTTTTCACCCGCCAGCGCGCTTCACGGACCAGCAGCGCCAGACAGTCGTGGAAGGTTTTCGCAGGATGCTGGGGCAGCCAAGCCTGGAGTGAACGGGTGGCTGTTAATCGACAGGCTCAATCCCTAGGCAGCAGTCGTTGCGCCAGCGCTTCTTCTCGGATGGGGAGCCCGCATGAAATAACCTGCCAGTAAGACCACGGCGATCAGGAAAACCAGGCCGCTGGCCATCACCATGCTGGTTAGCAAGCCATTTTCCAATCCCAGACCTAGCAAAGAAAGTATCGAGAGGGCGCCGCTGATCCCCAGCAGCAGGCTGGCTGTGCGCAACCTTGGCGCTTTGCGGCGCATCAGCACACCCATTATGAGAGAGGCGATGCCGAGCAAAGCGTAGGAAAGCAGATTGAGGAACTCAGTCGCCGAACCGCTCCACTCGTGCAGCGTCAAAGCCAGCCAGCGCGCTGCTATGGCTGCAGAAGCGGGGTCGTGGTAGCGCACCAGCAGATCGGGTACCACGAAAACCTGGGACAGATAGACCACGAGGTTTCCCAAGGCGTACATGGGCACAAAAACCAGCCCCACAGCCGCCCAAATAGGACTCTCGTCCTGGCAGTACACGTACATTGCGGCGAACAGAGCGGCATTGGCGAGCGTGATCAATCCGGCGTTGGCGTAATTTAATTTAAACAGCCCTAATTGTCCTTCGATCGATGCGATTTGATCGGGCAGGGTGTTAATCGGTGGCAACGTGGCCTGGCGGTAGATGGTCAGTGCGACCCACATGGCGGTGGTGATCGCCACTAGCGAGGTGAGTGTACCGAGCGAACGGTCATGCATTTCGTTGTCACTCCTTAAAGTGAGTTATTGCATCAGGGTCACCGTAAGTAATGGGCTGACGATTGGCAAGGCGCTGCGCTATTCTCCGGCCTCTAAACCATACAAGCATTTGAATTCGGCGTACAGCGCTAAGACGCGTTCAACCGGCAGGCGCGGCAAGGCGGTCAGGCTGCCAATCAGCATGCTGAAGAGCATATCCGCCATACGGTCTGCTTGCGCGGGGTCGGGTGCGAGGCGACTAAAGACCTGCTGCAGGAACTGGCGCCGGACGGCGTCAACACGCTCGATGTAGACGCGCACGCGTAAGTCCTGGTACGCCCAGGCGCGTATAGCGATTTCAGGTCCGGTAGCAAGCGCGAAGGCTTCTGCCATAATGGTGTCCAGGAGCGCCAGTGGTTGGCCGTTATCCGGCAGGGGAATGGTGGCGGTGGAGAGGTATTGGTTGGCCCAGAAAGCGACCAACTGCTCTTCAAAATCGGAGCCGTTCTTGAAGTGATGGTAGAAAGAGCCCTTGGTCAATCCCAGCTCTCCAGCCAGGTTATCGATGGTCAAGCCGGGCAGCCCCTGGCGTTCCAATGTTATCAGTCCCTGTTGCAGCCAATCCTGCTTGCTGGCGGGCATCGTTACGCTCCTTTCATACCATACCGTAGAGTACGGGAATATAATACCATACAGTATGGTATGTTGTCAATATTTTATATGACAGGCAGATTTAAACGCCGCTGATTGCCCGTTTAAAACCAAAAAGCCTGTCACTTGTGGCACGGCTTCTTGGCTACTATATATTTATGCTGCTAAATAAAAATCAGGCTGGGATGGGCAGATCGCTCAGCGCGCCGGCCATCAGCAGCAGGTAGGCCTCCTCCAGGGTGGGGTAGACCAGGCGAGCCTGAGCGTCAGGGCGCTCGCCGATTACTCGCAGGTGCTGGCCTTCTGGCTCGTGCACCCGGCTGACCACCCGCCAGGACGGGTCAGGGTCCGCCTGCGCTGGCAGCACGAGTTCCCAGGCGTGCCCGTGCGCGGCTTCAGTGAGAGCGCGCGGGCTGCCGCGGAAGCGCAGCCGGCCTTTGTGCAGCACGCCCATATCGTTGCAGGTTTGGGCGATGTCTTCGACGATGTGCGTGGACAGGATTACGATGCGCTCGCTGGCCAAGCGTGCCAGCAAGTCGCGGAAGCGCACGCGTTCTTCCGGATCTAACCCGGCGGTGGGTTCGTCGACGATCAGCATCTGCGGGTTACCCAGCAGCGCCTGGGCGATGCCGACGCGGCGTTTCATGCCGCCGGAGAGCGTGCGGATGCGGTCGCCGGCCTTTGCTTCCAGCCCGGCGGTGCGCAACACACGGATGACCTGTTCGCTGCGCTCAATCGGGTCGTGTAGATTCTTCAGCGTGGCGATGTAATCGAGAAATTCGATCACGTTCAGGTTCGGATACAAGCCTAATTCCTGCGGCAGATACCCCAATATTTGCTTGACAGCCCACTTCTGGCGCCGGTCGTTGACGTCGAAGCCATCCACACTGGCTCGCCCTGTGCTAGGCTTAAGCAGAGTCGCCAGGATGCGCAGCAAGGTGGTCTTACCAGCCCCATTGGGCCCTAACAAGCCGAACATGCCCGTGCTGATTTCCAGGTTGATGTCGCTTAATGCTTTGGTCCCATTCGGATAGGTTTTGCTCATTTCCTGGATTTTTATTTTCATAACCTGCTCCTGAAAAAAGGCAAACGCGACCGGTTCAATTCTTCAGCGCAACGCCGCTGTGCGCGCTTAGTAGATCAAAAAGTTGGTCTGCGTCCCGAGGGCGTTCCTGGCGCAGCGTCTCAACCACCATCTGCAGGGCCTGCTCTCTCCCGATGACCCCAGCCCACTCGTCCAATCTCAGCACCAGGCGGTTGGCTGCGGTTGATTCCAGAACGTAAGGCATGGCTCGCTCATACACGGACTGAAACCTAAATTGTTTATCGGCGCCGTTGGCAACCTTCGCAATCACGGCCAGATCGTCCTGGTAAACCGGCTCGCCGGCCAGTTGCATGGCGATCCAATATCCCACGGCGCTTATCTCGCCTGAGGGTTTTAGGATTTCTACCCGGCGTGGATTCCAGATAAATTTCAGGTCCAACGGCTCCACCGGTGGTACCCAGCGTCCGCCCTGGTTCTCCCACATCTGCGGTCCGAAGCTGGGGTCCCACTCCTCCTCAGGTAATACCCGCTGGAATGGATCCGGGTCCGGTGGGACGCGCTCCCGTAGCCAGGTGCGCGCCAGTTCCGTCAGGGCCGCTCGTTCCAGCAGGTCTTCTGCTAAGGAGGTCGGTTGAAAGAAATAATCCGCACCTTTCGAGCGAAAGAATCCGCTGCCATCGGGCAGTATCAGTAAATCGCCTCCCCAGATCACGTCACCAATGTAAGGTAACAAGACCACCTGCGTGGGGATGGGTTCGCCCAGCACGGGGAAAAGCCGGTTGGCGGCTGCAGTGAAGATTTTGGCATGATCGAGCACAGTGCTGTCGACCATGCGCGGCGCGTATATTGTGCTGTGCTCGACAGTCTGCTGTCTGTTGGGGAGGAAGACCAGTAAGGCAGCCGGCAGCGGACCCGTCCAAACCGCCTGGCCGTCTTGCATGGGGACGGAGGCCAGCGCGTTTTCCGCAGCCGTGCGTAGGACCACGCGGCTGGTCTGGGCCTGGCGAGTGCCGCTGATCCACGGCCAGGGATACCAGTCGCCGTCTCTCAGCAGGTAGCCGGCGCCTTGCAGCAACAAGGCGCGCGCAGGCTGGGGCTGGTCATAATAGTATTGACCGGGGCGGTCATAGTATTGATATTCTTGATCGTAAACCGTGTAGGGTATCTGCAGACGGCCTTGCCAGGCGAGCTCCAGGCGCTGGGTTGCCTGTGCTGGGGCTGGGTTTGTGAGCCAAACGCTGTCTCCATCCCGCTGTACTTCCAGTTGCGTCCCACTTTCAGCTTGCGCGGCGGTCAGCTCCAGTCCGGGATTAAGTCGCAGCACGATGCGATCGTCAGACTCGGAATTCAGATTGCTAATAGAAAGTTGGGCGACGCCCTGCAGCCATCCCTGGCGCGGGTCGACGCGCACCTCCATCGACAATTCATCCACCTGCCATTGGTCCGCCTGAATATCAAAAGGAGAAGGAACCAGAGCATGCGCCTGTTCAGCCTGGGTGATTGTTGCGTAACCACCCGCCAGGAAAATCCCAGCCGCCAAAGCCGGGGCGATCATTCCCCACCAACCTCTCAACCCGCGCCGGCGATCCACCACCAATGAGACCAGCATCGCCAGTGCAAACACGGACAGGCCGAAGCCCAGGATCCAGACCCCCAGGCCGAAGGCCAGGTTCTGCGAGAGACCCAACCCCAGCGACGGTGACAGTTTAAGGTTGTGGAAGCTAAAATTTATCCAGGGCCTCTTTTCCAGCGCGGTGAACATGTCTAAGCCCCCCACGTTCACGGTCCAGAAGACCCACAGCGCCACCCACACGATTTGCAATAGGACGACGTTGCGCATGATAAGTCCCAGAAACAGTGCCAGGCACAACCCAACGGTCATCGTCAGCAGAAATATAGGGAGACCGTAGAGCCAGACGTGGATGGCGCCGAGTCCATGGGCGACGAATTGGATCACGAACCAGGCGGATATATTCAGCAGCACCGCCGGCAGCAGGCCCACCCATAGACCACTGAACAAGCCGGCTAGATGCGTCAACGATTCCACCGGCGTGCTCCATATGATTTCACCGACCAGCCCCAGGTCCTTCGTGATTGCCGGACCGACCAGGATAGGCAATACCAGCAGCAGAATCTGGCGGCTGATCGCCAGGCTCTCGATTTCGGCTGGAGGTCTGATGCCTGAAACGAACCAGGCGGCTACTGTGACTGCAGCCGGGACCAGCAGCAGGATTTGGATCACCCAAAAAGAGCGCCGCCGCCAAAGCAGGCTGATTTCCAAGCGCATTATCTTTCTAAATTTGGCCATTGCTAGCTCTCCACAATCACATTATTCACTGGTTTCGGCGGAAGCGATCTTTACCAGGCGTTCTTCATTACCCGCCAGGCGCGTGCTAAAACCCAGGAAAAATAATCCCATGAGCAGCCAGATAAGCCGGTTGAGCAGCCAGCCGGGGTCTAAGGGCCGCACGCTGGTCAGGGCCGGACTCACCAATGCCGCTGAACAGGCTTGATCTACAGGGATATCCTGGCAGAATAGTCCCACCACTTGCCGGCTGGCGGCGCTTGCCAACCAGAGCAGGATCGCCGCCAGGATGCCGTCCACCACTTTGCCGCGCGCCAGCGATCCCAGGCTGGCGACCCCGCCGAGCAAGATCAAGGGGGAAAGCCAGATCAGGACCTGGTGTAAACCATTCATGGGCAGGTACACTCGCCAGGCGCGCGCCAGGATCAGAAAGATGGCTCCTACGATCGCGCCGCTGCCCAGGACGATCGCGCTGCGCTCCGCAAGCGCCAGGAAAGCCGGGCGCGGGGAAGCCTGCAAAAGCTCCATGACCGGATCGCCGGCGAATATGCCGGCTACCACCAGCGAAAAGGGCAGCGGCAGCAGAAGCTCCAGGATGATGATCAGCGTGAAAGCTGCGCTTTCGTTACCGGTATTGAGCCGGAAGTACCACAGCGCCGCCAAAAGCAAACCGCTGGCTGCAAGCAGTTCCTTGCGGCGTTCCGGCAAACGCGCCATCCAGATTTGGATCAAAACTCGCCTCCTGCGTAGCCATTGGCGGGTTCCATCCTGGATAGCATGAGCCGACCTGTGAACCACAGCAATCCAGCCAGAATGATCTGTGCAACCACAAAATAAACCCCTGGATGCAGCAGCAAGGACTGCATGGAAAAACCCAGCAGTGGGTGTCCCTGAAGCTCTGCCATCAGCAGGGACACCAGGCTGCCCCACAAGGTCAGTGAAATTCCCGCGGCAATGAAAGGCTTCCACAACACGGCCAGCACGGTTGCCAGGGCGGAGAAGGTCAATGTCGGCCCCAACCAGACGGCGATCAGTGACCACAATTGTTGGGGACCGGTGGTGCTCAACGTCAGGCTGCCTGCCAACGCCAATCCGCCAATACATGCCAGGACAAGTGTCAGGCGAGCGAAAAGGATGGTCCATGTGGCGGTGGGTGTCGAATGTATGATTTCATAAGCCAGGTCGGATTCAGGCGTGTGCAAGAAAGCCACCGCCAGAACGGCGACCACCGGAATCATGACCAGGAAAGGCCATGCGTATCCGTTCTGAAGTGGTCCGCCCAGCAGCAGGCTGGTGAGCAAGGCAGCCAGCATTACCAGGGCTAGCAGGGGCACCAATCCATTGCGCATCAATACCACCCGTTGGGACCAGATCAGGATAAAGGCCGAGTGCAGGGCTTGCGCCGGGGAAGGTCGCCGGCGCAGATTCATCTTCACCAGTGGGGAAAGTTCAGGCAGCCGGCGGCTGCGCGCTTGAGCGATCACCCGTACCTGGCGGCCAATCTGCTGCCAATTCTCGAGACTGCGCTGGCAGGCAGGGCAAGTTTGCAGATGCTGCTGGACGGCGGCTTTTTGGTCTCCGGTCAGGGTGTCGTTGGCGTAAAAAGGCAGCCACTGCTCGACGTGCTCATTCATCCGCATTCTCCTGGTCGGACAGGTCATGGCGCAGCGCGGTTTTGGCACGGTGCAGGCGACTTTTGATCGTGCCCGGCGCCACATCCAGAATCATGGCCGTCTCTTGGATCGAAAAATTGTGCATGAATACCAATTCCAAAGTCTCGCGTTGTTGGCGCGGCAGGTTCTGCAGCGCTTCAAGCAGGGTGCTGCGTTTCTCCTGGCGGGTGTCCAGGGGGCGCATTTCGGAACCGCTGAAGCGGTTGGCCTGCTCGATGGGCAGGTGGTCCGGGGCACGCTTGCGCTGGTAGGCGTTGATGGCCCGGTTGCGGGCAATGGCAAACAGCCAGGTGCGCAGCTTGCTTTCGAAGCGGAAGCGGGGCGCGGCGCGCCAAACAGCCAGCATTACGTCTTGCAGCACTTCTTCTGCCAGGTGCGAGTCGCCCAGGCGTCCAGACAGGTACACCAGCAAGCCCGGGCCATAGCTTTGGTAGAGTCTTTCGAGGGCGCGCTCATCTCCTCGGGCTATGGCGCGTATCAAAGCCCAATCCGGATCTTCAGCCCTGGAGTGCATTAAGGAGGACCACCTCGCCATAGGCTTACTATAGCCCATCATTTAATTAGACACAAGTTTTCATGCTAGGGTTCCATTAAACAACCAGACCTGACAGGTTTCTTAAAACCTGTCAGGTCTGAACTGTAAATTTGCGAAGCTCGATTTTAAATGCGTGAGCAGGTTTAGCCTTTTAGCGCGCCGGCCATCAGTCCGCGCAAAAAATAGCGGCCCAAGAAGATGTAAACCAGCAGGGTGGGCACAGCCGCCAAGAACGAGCCTGCCATCTGGATGTTCCAGGCGATGATCTGGCTGCCGGCCATATTGTTCAGCGCTACGGTAATCGGCCAATTGGTTGGGCTGGTCAGCACTACCGCAAAAAGGAAGTCGTTCCAGGCGGAGGTGAACTGCCAGATCAAAACCACCACGAAGCTGGGGATGGAGATCGGCAGCAAGATGTGCCAGTAGGTGCCCAGCAATCCGGCGCCGTCCATGCGCGAGGCTTCGACCAGTTCCTTGGGAATGCTGGCGTAATAATTGCGAAAAGTCAGCGTGGTGATCGGCAGGCCGTAAATGACGTGCGTGAGCACCAGCCCCGGCAGGCCGCCGTACAGGTTGATGCGGCGCATGAACTCCACCAGTGGGATCAAGATGCTCTGGTAGGGGATGAACATTCCGAACAGGATCAGGGGGAAGATGATGTCTGCACCGCGGAACTTCCACTTGGCCAATACGAAGCCGTTCAGCGAGCCCAGGATGGATGAAATCACCGCCGCTGGAATGACCATATTAAAGCTGTTCCACAGGTAGGGCGCCAGCTCCTTAAAGGCGGCCACGAAGTTTTCGAATTGGATGCTCTGGGGCAGGTCCCACATGGTGCGCAAGCTGACCTCGTCGAAGCCTTTCAACCCGGTGATCAACATGACATAGACCGGGATCAGGTAGAACACGGCCATCAGAACCAGCGGCACATAGAGCAGGTTTCTAGACTGCCAGACACGTTTTACGGTGGAGGCTGGTTTTGTGCGTGGCACTACGGTAGTAGATGAGCTGGTCATACTTCTGCCTCCGTTCGCAGTGTGTAATACAGGTAAGGGACGATCAGGACCGCTACGCTCAGCAGCAGCAGGATGCCGATGGAGGCGCCGCGGGCGTAGAACAGCCCGTCAAAGGTGGTTTGCCACATGTAAATGGACGGGACGTCCAAGGGGAGCTGTTTGCCTGCCACGGCGATGATCAGGTCGAAGACCTTCAAGGACATGTGCCCCAGGATGATCATGGCGCTCAAAGTGACGGGAGCCAGCAAAGGGAAGACGATCCGGCGGTAGATTTGGAACTCGGTGGCGCCGTCCACACGCGCGGCCTCACGCAATTCGTACGAGATCGCCCGCAAGCCTCCCAAATACAGGGCCATGGTAAACCCGGACATCTGCCAGATGGCGGCCAGGGCGATGGCGGCGATGCCCCATTTGGGCGTCGTGTGCCATTGGTTGACCAGAAAATCCAGGCCCAGATTGCTGAACAGCAAGTTGAGCCCGCTCATGCGTGAGCCCATGGCCGGGTTCATCAACCAGCGCCAGACCACACCGGTGACGATGTAGGAGATGGCCATCGGGAACAAGAACACGCTGCGGAAAAAGCCCTCTCCCCGCAAGCCCTGATCTAGCAGGATCGCCAGGCCCAGACCCAGGATCAGCGATCCGAGGACGAAGATCACGGTAAAGATCACCGTGTTGCGAATGTCGATGTGAAAGCGGGGGTCGGAGAACAACTCGACGTAATTTCGCAGCCCCGCCCAATCGTAATTCGGCAGCAAGCCTTTCCATTGACTCAAAGAAACCCGACCCGACCAGGCAATGAAGCCGTAAACGAAAATCAGAATTGCCAGGATCGAAGGGGAGACCAGCGCAATGGAAAGAATCGTGTCTTTATTTTTCAACATGCGGGTACCTCAAAAAGGATATCAGCCTGGGTTGTGAGGAAATATGAGTCGGGTGTGATTGTACTGCAATTTCCCAATCACAGCCGGCGATTGGGAGGCGCAGCCTGGTTTATAGCAAGAGCAAATGATCGTCGCGGATTGGGAGGGGCGCCCGAGGGCGCCCCTCCCCGATTGAAGGGTTACTGGCAAGGACCGGAGCTCTGGCAAGCGCTCACCAGGCTGGTCTGGAAGTTATCGATGTTCGGATCGGCCAGGAACAATCCCAGCGCGGTGTCGATCTCCGACTTCCAGGAGTCGTTGGCCACCACGCCGTGGGTCAGGCTGCCGACCACGCGGTCGCTGCCCCAGTCGTCCATGGCGGACTGCAGGTATTCGCCGTACAGGCCGCGGTCGCCATCGCTGCGGGCCGGGATGGAACCCTTGACCGGGTTGAAGGCGTCCTGGCCTTCCTTGGAGCCGGCGATGGTCAGCCAGGCGATGGCCGCGTCACGGTGCGGGGCGCCTTTGGGCAGCACGAAGCTGTCCGAGAGGAACTGGAAGTTGCCCTGGGTGCCGGGGACAGGGGTCCAGCCGTAATCTACGTTGGGGCTCTTGCCCAGTTCGCGGAAGAAGCCTTCGGCCCAGTCGCCCATGACGTTGAAGGCGGCGTCGCCGTCAACCACCAGTTGGGAGGCATCCTGCCAGCTCAGCGAAGCCGCGTCGTTGTTGGTGTAGCCGAGCACTTTGACGAAGTTCTCCAGGGCAGTCTTGACCTCGGGGCTGCCCCAGTCGGTGCCGCCGTCCCACAAATGGCTGTAGGCATCCGGACCAAGTGTGGAGAGCATGATGGTTTCGAACAGGTGCATGGCGGTCCACTGCTCGCCCAGCGCCAGGGGTAGGACACCGGCTGCATCGAGGGTGTCCATGGCGCTGATCCACTCGTCTATCGTGGTGGGCACCGCCACACCGTTGTCCTCCAGGATCTGGGGGTTGTACCACAAGACATTGGCGCGGTGGATATTGACCGGCACGGAGTAGATATTGCCATCCTGAGAGATGAGCGGGATCAGCGTGTCGGGCATGACGTCCAGCCAGCCGTTCTCTTCGTACAGGAAGTTGACCGGCTCGAGCTGGTCTGCAGCCACGTAGGTGCCGATCAGTTCCTGCCCGGCGTGGCCCTGCCAGGAGTCTGGGGCGTCGCCAGCCTGCAGGCGGGTAGCCAGCACGGCCCGGGCGTTGGTGCCGGCGCCGCCGGCTACGGCCGCGTTGATGAATTCGATGTTGGGATATTTTTCTTTGAAGACTTCGGTCATGGCTTCCAGGCCGGCTGCTTCGCCGCCGCCCGTCCACCACGAGAAGACCTCCACTTCACCGCTTTGAGTGGAGCCGGTTGGCTCGGAGGGCGCGCTGCTGACCTGGATCTGCCCGGAAGTCTGGAATGCACTGGCCAGGCTGGTCTGGAAGTTATCGACGTTCGGATCGGCCAGGAACAATCCCAGCGCGGTGTCGATCTCCGACTTCCAGGAGTCGTTGGCCACCACGCCGTGGGTCAGGCTGCCGACCACGCGG
>Ga0207752_1001489_pt1 | contig 10607 bp, 3 predicted proteins | sample Pon2CUnioCityCA_6_FD_187272 | JGI IMG/M metagenome (GOLD analysis project Ga0207752, IMG submission 187272) | Marine sediment microbial community from Union City, CA, USA - Pond 2C Sediment 2 (SPAdes) | ecosystem: Environmental > Aquatic > Marine > Intertidal zone > Salt pond sediment ... | reverse complement strand
CCTTGCCGTTCAGCCGCTCCAGCGAGCCCAGTAGCCCTTCCTCCACGGCCGGTGACTCTGTGGACACCTCCACGGTCTGGGCCCATTCGTCCCCCAGCAGGTGCTTTTCGACGGGGAATGTGTGACCAGAACAATTGACGACCACCACCTCGTCGCGCTGGATCACGCCTTTTCTGAGTAGTTTGAACAGCCCGGCAAAAGCAGTCGCTGCTGCAGGCTCCATAGAGATACCGTCCAGCTTGGCCATCACGTGCATAGCGCGGAAGGTTTCCTCGTCGCTGACTGCCTCGAAGGCGCCACCGTGCTCCCGGATGACGTGTGCCAGGAAGGGATACGCAGGCCCTGGGCTGCCGGTAGCGATGGTGATGACCAACGTCTGCGGGTTGAGGACCGGCTCAGCTTCCTCCAGCCCCTTGTTGAAAGAGTGGACCATCGGCGCGCAGCCGCTGGCCTGGATGCAGGCCAATTTGGGCATTCGGTCCACCAGCCCCATCTTCAGCAATTCCTCGTACCCTTTCCACACACCCACCGGCCCCATCCCCCCACTGACGGCCTGGATGTACCAGTCGGGAGTACGCCAGAGGGTGTCGCCAGGGCCGATCAACGCGGGAAGTTGTTCGGCAATCTCGAACGCCACGGTCTTCATACTCTCGCGCGCTGAGATGCCTCGGATGCCCCGGTCGAGAAAGACTCCCTTACGCTCCGCAAACTGTGCAGCGACCTTCTTGGTCTGATCATAGGTCGCCGTCACTTTGATGACTTCGCTGCCGTAGAGTGCCACCTCCCGCATCTTCTCGGAGGGCACCAGGCTGGTGAGAAAAGCCCACAGTTTGATGCCGGCCAGCGCGGAGTAGGCCGAATACGAGATAGCGACGTTGCCGGTTGACGCGACGACCGCCTCGGTCACACTGTGCTCCTTCATCACCGAGGTGGCCAGCGATGCCTGCCGGTCCTTGAACGAGCCGGTCGGTCCCTGTCGCTCATCCTTGACGTAGACGTGCGGACACCCGAGCATCAGCCCTAGATTGGTGGCGCGGAGCAGGGGAGTCCCGCCCTCGCCCATCGTCACCCGATGGACGCCGTCACAGAGGGGAAGTAGTTCCTGGTAGCGCCACATGCTGAAGGGTCGCTCACGCAAGATCTCGGGCCATCGTTCTCGCACCTTGTCGTAGTCGTAGCGAGCGTCAAGCCATTCACCACCGCACCGTTTGCACGCCTTCGTCGGGTGCGTGAACGGGTCGCGATACCCGCACTCCGCACATTCCAGCCACACTTGATGTTTGAAGTGGTCCTGTTGCTTTAGTTTATTCATCTATCTGTTTCGCAGCTGTTCAGGGGGTTGAGATATCAAAAGCTCAATCCGGTCGTATAATGCCTTATGATCTGGTCTGCCTGACCAGGTTGTCTTCACATCATAGCAAACCTGTGTTGACATAGCGTAAAAGGAGCGTGAGAGATTGACTAGAATCTATGGCTCCCATGGATGCTCAACAGACGCTGATCCCCGATCCTATAGCCGGTCCAGCGCTGCGGCCACGTCCGCCAGTAACTCCTGTTGTTCAAACAATCCTTTCTGTAGCAGGGCTTCTACCCCCTTGTTGAGAATGCCTCGTTCCTTCGGCGTCAGATCCTTGGCGGTTACGACGATGATCGGAGTAGATCGCGTCGTCTTGTCCGACTTCAATGCCTCCAGGACGGCAAACCCGTCTACCTCTGGCATCATGAGGTCTAGGATGATGACGTGGGGATGTATCTCCTGCACCAGACTGATGGCCTCCTGACCACCACTGGCCTCCACGACCTCATACCCCTTCTTACCCTCAATCATCCGCCGCAGAAGACTGCGGTTCTCCTCCTGATCGTCCACCACCAGTACCAGATGGCGGCCCTCTTTCTGATCCAGCCGTTCTAACGCGGCTACCAGTTCCTCTTCGAGGACTGGCTTGATCAGGTAGTCGGATGCACCCAGGCTCAGCCCGTATTCTTCCTCGCACACGATTGTGCACATAACGACTGGAATGTTGCTGGTGTTGGGATCCGCCCGTAGTTCCTGAATGACTTGCCAGCCATCTTTGCCAGGCATCATCACATCCAGCGTAATCGCAAAGGGGTTCAGTTGCTTCACTCGTTCTACTACGGAAGTGCTGTCTGTGAGACCAACGATGTGATACCCTCTCTTGCTCAGATACCGGCGGAAGAGAACGATGACACCCTCGTCGTCGTCCACGCAGAGCACGACTCTCTTCTCACCTTCTTGCTCTACCTCTAGCTCCTCCAGTTCGATCTCTTCAAACAACTCGGTGGGAGACTTCAGTGGGAACGTGACGTGGAAGGTGCTTCCTGCCCCGACTTCGCTTTCCACCCAGATGCGGCCGCCGTGGATTTCTGTGAAGCGCTTGCTGATGGATAGACCTAACCCTGTCCCACCGGCTCGTCGTGTGGTCGAGGCATCTGCCTGGGTGAAAGGCTCGAAAATCATGGCCATCTTGTCCGGTTGGATGCCGATGCCGCTGTCAGCCACCGAGATGAGCACTTCCGTGGGGTGGGCCTCCGCCTCCACACGAATGAATCCTTGCTCGGTGAACTTGGCGGCGTTGGATACCAGGTTGAGAAGCACCTGCCGGATCCGGCGTGCATCCCCTCGTATCGTTGGCAGGTCCGAGGGGACCAACTGCTGCAACTCAACAGGTTTATCTTTGACCAGGGCGATAGCTGTGGACATGACGCCCTTGATAATGTCGGCCAGGTTCACGTCTTCGATGGCTAATTCCATCTTGCCGGCTTCGATCTTCGAGATATCCAGGATGTCGTTGATCAAGCCCAGCAAATGCTGTCCGCCATCGTAGACGGCCTGCAAGTCGGTATGCTGCATATCGGTGAGTGGGCCGTCGATCCCCTTCAGAATGACGCGGGAGAAGCCGATGATCGAGTTGAGCGGTGTGCGCAGCTCGTGGGACATGTTGGCCAGGAATTGGCTCTTGAGCCGGTCCACCTCCTTCAACTGCTCGGCTGTCCTCTGTAGTTCTGCATAGGCCCGCGCGTTCTCGAGGGCCAGAGCCACCTGGTCGGCCACGCTCTCCACCAGGGCGATGTCGTCCCTCGACCACTGGCGCTGCTGCTCGGTCTCGTAGAAATCCAGCGCGCCGATGACCTGCCCGCGCAATGTAAGCGGTACGGCCAGCGCAGCCTGAGCGGGCGACGACTCGAAGGCCACACCGCCTGAGCGGGCGCTGTCCTGCCTTGCAGCGGCTGGCTCAGGTCGAACAACTGTTTCCCCGCGCTGTGCGGCCTGCGATATCTCCGGCATCCAGACGTCGTCGGCGGGTTTCACAGTTCCTAGCTCGTAAGAATACCCGCTGCGCGCTCGTGCTTCTTCGTCTGCCACGTACGCCCGCCACTCCTGCCGCAGATAGCGTTGGTGCAAGCGAGAGATCTCCTCCAGGCTCTCTTGAGTCTGGTGGAAAAGCCGGGCGTTCTCGATAGCTGCGCCCAATTGGTCGGCCAGAATCTGGAAGGTAGTGATGTCCTCATCGCTGAACGCAGCTATGCGGCTGCTCTGGATGGTCATAGCTCCGATGACCTGCCCGCGAGCGATGAGCGGCAAGGCCAGCTCCGAGTGTGTCTTGGGCAGGAGGGGGTTATCGAAGTGTACTGCTTCCCTGCCAACGTCGAACGCGATGCGAGCTTCACGATGGTCGACGCACCAGCCGATCATGGACTGGCCGCCAACTTTCAAGCGATGCCCTCGGTGGAGCATCTCCCGGCCGGGCTCTCCGGTGCCGGCCCGCAAAACGGCCCACTCGCCGGCCTCGTCTACTAAGAAAACGCCGGCATAATAGAGGTCGAAGCGATCGCGGATGAGATCCACCGCTGTGTTGAGCAGTTCATCTAGGTCAAGAATGGAGGAGGCGGCACGCGCAATCTCGGCGACGGTCTGCAATTGGAGTGTGAAGCGAGTCAGAGTGCGTTGCATAGCGGCCCGGATGCGCTCCTGTTCCTCCAGCACGATACTCTCCTGGGCTTCCATGAAACCTTCCAGGAAGGCGCCGGTGTAGGCCTCGGTTGCTGATAGGGCGGCATCGAGCACGCTGTCTTCTAGATGGGTGTGACAGAATCGACGCAGCGTCGTCCGCATACGCTGCAGGCCTTGCGTTCCCAGTCCCTCTTTTGCCTGCCGTGCCCCTTGCGCTCGGGCTGCAGAGATGTCCTCCCGCTTCAAGAAGGCGAGGAAGGCCTCGGCCTCTTCGGCGGCAATCTGCCCTAGAAATGGGCGCATGCCGGGGCGGTGGGAGAACAGTGTGGCTCTTAAGGCGTCTTGGAGCCGTTCCGACAGCTCGTCGCTGTGGAGAGCCAACTGCTGCTCGACCTGTGGCACCTTGTCGATCGATATACTCATGCCTGCCTCCTCCATAGGTTCCCGCACGTGAATTACTCTTCTATCGCTATCCTCCCTACTTTTCCAAGAATACCCCGTAAAACTCCAGCCCGACGCCTTCTCGGTCTTCCTCCGTGAATTGGTCTTGGACCCCGAGCCACTCTGTGAGAGAGCGGAACCCTCGTTCGCCAGGTTGCCACGGCGTGACGATCTCTTGACATTCTTCCAAGGTCAGGAAGTGATAGGGGCTTCCCATCTGGTCAAACATATCCACGAACTGCTGCATCTTGGGCGTCATTGCCTGGGGCAGTTTTGTCTCAAAGGTGGCGAACATCTTGCTGCCTGGGGCTGCCCATTCATATAGTGTGTTCATGATGTGCTGTATTTCCTCCCGGGTGAGGAAACAAGTCACCGCGTTGAAGCCAATGGCGACTTCGCGTTCACCCCCGAACAGCTCCTGGACAGCGGTAGAATCCAGGACGGCTTCTGGATCCCGGATGTCCGCCTCCAGATAGCGGACGTTTTCGTTGTCGCCGATGATTTCCCTGGCGAAGTTCACTGTCACCGGGTCACTGTCTGTGTAGACCACCCGGGCATCGGGGACTGTGTTGTGGATGTGATCCACGGTGGGCAGCCCTGAGGCGAAGTCTAGAAACCTGTCGAACTCTTCCTCGGCTAGCTGACGGGAGGCTTCCTGCAAGAACATGCGCAGCATGCGCACCCACTTGCGGGTTGAGGGGACCAGGCTGATCATATACTCAGCTGCCTGACGATCAGCCTCGAAATTGTGGTGACCTCCCAACACGTAGTCATATACCCGCCCAGCGTTGGGTACACTGGTGTCCATCGGTCCCTTTTTAACCATTTTTGCTGCTCCTTTCGTGTATTGGTGAACTGATGCCTGATCGTGTATCACATGGCGTGTAGTGCATTGTGCCTCCCTGTCTCAATGTGTGCTCCAATTGCATTCTGTTCATATTACCAGACTTCCACCTGATCGTCAACTGCCTGTTGCGTGTCTTGCCTGTTCCGCACGGTCTCGTGCGCCGGCGCCCGGATCTGCCTGACCTTTCGTGGGGGGCTCGGCCAGCTCTGCCTCCGTGCCCAGGCGTGCCAGGCCATGTGAGACCCCGAGTGCCTTGCCCAGTTCCCGTACCGTCGTCTGCAGGATATTCTCGACGTCGACAGTGGTTCTGATGCGCGCTGTGATCTCGCGGATCAGTTGCTCGTGACGGGCACGGCGCTGCACTTGCTCGAACAGGCGAGCGTTCGCGATGGCAGTGGCTAACTGATCGGCCATCGTCTGCAGGATCGCCATATCATCCTCGGAGAAGGCGGCCTCTTCGGTGGATTGGACGTCCAGAACCCCTACCACTCGCTCCTGCACCAGCAGCGGCAATCCCATCTCCGATCGGGTGTTGGGCAGATCGGGGTTGGCAAAGTGCATGGCATCTTCGCCCACGTCCAGCGCGATGCGAGGCTCCCCTGTGCTGGCGACGTGGCCGACGATGCCCACCTCACCGACTCGCAGTCTGTGCCCCCGCTCAAGCATGCGGTGGCCGCCTTCGGAGGAGGCAGCCTGCAGGATGGCATATTCGTCGTGCTCGTCCAGGAGGAACACGCCCGCGTGATAGAAGCCGAATTGCTCGGAGATGAGGTGCACCGTCTGATTTAGCAAGTGCCTTACGTCCAGGATGGCAGTCGCATCCCGTGCCACCTCTGCTGAGGCGGCCAGTTGTGTCGCCTTGCGCTGTGTCTCCTCCAACAGGTGCGCGTTCTCCAGCGCCACCGCCGCTTGATCCATGAAGGCGGCCATCATCTGTACTTCTTCGTCTCCTATCTGGCCTTTCTCCTGCTTGTCGTAGCCTGCCTCGATGACGCCGATAACGCGATCCCGCATCTTGATAGGCATGAAAACTCGCAGCAGACGTTCGTGGCCGAATTCCTCCCATATTTTGCGGTTGAAACGCTCGTCCCATCCCTCGATGATCTCGGTGCGACCGGTGCGGCAGACGTCGGCCAGGATGTCTGGGTGTTCGAGGGGAAACTGGGCTGCCTGAATCCACGTGGGGAAAGCGTCGAATTCCCCGTTCCAGATGCCGTGTCTGATGCCTATGGTCTTCGTTTTCCTGTCTACAGTTGAGATGATCACGTGCTCACAGCCGAGCGTGTGGTACACGGCCTCCAGAACAGCTCGCATCAGGGACTCTTCCTCCAACGTGGAGGAGAGCGCTCGACTCGTTTCGTAAAGCGCCTGCATGGTTTGGGCAGATCTCTGGGTCTCGGCGAACAGTCGAGCGTTTTCCAGCGCCATTGCGACCTGCTCGCTCACTGCCTCGACCAGCGCGATTTCGTCCGGCGACCACTCCTGCGCTCCGTCTGTTCCCTGGATGCCCAGAGCTCCGATGATCTGGTCGCGCACCTTGAGTGGCGTGGCCAGCACGGTCTGCGTTGCCTCCGACTCGGCCACGGCGATCGTCTCGCCACGTACGATAGCCGAGTCAAGGGCCGGTACCGACAGCTGCCCGGCGGGCGAGATGTCGACGCGGTCGTAGACGTAACTCGACACGTGCTGAGGCGACGCCAGTCTGGCCCAGGCGGCGGCGCTGTACTCACCGTAGAGTAAGCTCAGTTCGCGCAGTTGAGCCTCGGTGCGTTCCACCAGGCGGGCGTTCTCTATAGCGATGGCCAATTGGTCGCTCAGCGTCTGCAGGGCCACCACATTGTCCTGAGAGAAGGCGGCCTCCTCGGTAGACTGGACATCCAGTACGCCAATCGTGCGGCCGCGCAGGTTCAGGGGAAGCACGGCCTGGGAACGAGTGTCTGGCAAAGCGAGGTCATCGAAGAGCACGCAATCGGCGCCTACGTCCACGGACGCACGACCAATGTCCGCAGCGATTCGGGATTCGCCCGTGGCTGCGACGTAACCGACGGTGTCATCCTCGCTGACTTTTACCCTATGCCCTTGCTCCAACATCTGGCGTCCCCCCTCGGAGGAGGCGGTCCGCAGGACGGCATATCTGTTCTGCTCATCGATCAAAAAGATGCCGGTGTGATAGAAGCCGAATCTGTCGGAAACAAGGTTCGCTGTCTCGTCCAGGAGCTGGTTTACCTCGCGGATAGCTGCAGCTTCGCGCGCCACTTCAGATGCCACCCGGAGTTGTGTAGTTTGGCGTTCCAGGCTGGCTGCGTACTGCTCCAGGTCCCTGTGTGCCTTTTGAAGTGCTTCCTCCGTTCGCTTACGTTCTGTGATGTCGACGATCACGGCCAGGGTGCCTTCGAATTTCCCATCACTCGCCATGAGCGGTGATGCGGAGACAAGGATATTCAAAGCACTTCCGTCCTTGCGCCGCAGGGTGGTCTCGTAATGGCTGTGCACTCCCTTTTCTTGCCTCGCCTTGGTCAGTTCTTGATATCCTGCAAACTCCTCTGGATCAGCTAACTGGGAGAGGCTCATGCCAGTCAGTTCTTCTTGTGCATATCCGAGCATATCGGCAAAGGCTTGATTGACAAAGGTCAGCGTTTCCTCACGATTCGCGATGCCGATGCCTGTGACCGCCGATTCTGCCACGGCCCGGTAGCGCTGCTCGGCCTGGTGAATCGCCTCCTCCGCCCGCTTGTGCTCGGTGATGTCTCTGGCTATGCCGACAAGCCCGGTTATCTGCCCTGTTTCGTCGGAAAACGGTATCTTGCTCTCTGAAACCCAGCGTATCTCACCATCTCTGCCGGGAACCTGCCACTCTCTGGCGATGACAGGCCCCCCGGTTTCCATGATTCTCTGTTCCTCATTGTAGAACCTTTGGGCTTCTTCCTGGGGGAAGAAGTCAAAGTCGGTTTTGCCCACGGCCTGCTGCGGATCAGCAACGCCCAACAACTGCGCGTGCGTTTTGTTCGTTCTAATTACCCGCGATTCCCTATCTTTGAAGAAGATGTAGTCGGGTGTGTTGTCCATAAGCGTGCGCAGCAGATCACGCTCGTGGGTCAGTGCCGCTTCCGCCCGCTTGCGCTTGGTGATGTCTCGCACTACGCTGATCCACGCCTTTCGGCCGCCATAGTCGATTTCATCCGTGTGGATCTCAACTTGTAAGCTTTCCCCGTTCTTAGTGAAGTGGGTATAGCAGTGAGGTGAAGTGGAGCTTTCATCGCTGATGTTTTTCTCCACCACATCTCGCTCGCTGGGTGGATGAAGCTGCTCAGGCGTCATGGTTCGTAGATCATCAAGCGTGTATCCATAGTGCTCTACGGCGGCCTGGTTACAATCCAGAAAGTGCTGTGTCTCTTGGTCGAAAATGAACACCGGGTCCGCGATGTTGTCAAACAACTCACGAGGTGTGGCCTGTGGCTTCTGAGGCGTCCGTGCTTCCCACTTGCGAGGGTTGTCGGAATCTTGCAGTTCGGCTACTCGTTGACGCAGCCTCTGCAACTCCTCAATCAGCTCCTCTTTGGTCTTCTGTTTATCGTTCACCTCGACCATTGCGTGTTTACTCCCATAGGCTGTCTTTGTAAGCTCTTGCCAACCCGGCTTCGTTCGGTCAGGCGTCATTCCTCATCAGGTGGCTGCGTGCCAACCCCGAGCCGCACAAACGCTCGGTCGGTGCCGAGAGCTGTGCCCAACTCCCTCACTGCGGTTTGTAGGATGATCTCGGGGTCCATTGAAGAACGAACCTGAGCGGTTATGTCTGCGATCAGCCGGTCCCGCTTTGCTCGTTGCTGTGTCTCTTCAAGCAGGCGGGCGTTCTCCAGCGCCAGTGCCAGGCGGTCGGCTACCTCTTCAATCAGCGAGATAGCCTCAGTTGATATCGTCTCAGTCGTAGAGCGGATATTGAACACACCGATCACCTGATCCCTGAATTTGATGGGAACAGCAGCGATATTCATACCATCCTGTCCACCGCGCCCTGCATCGGGCTGGATGGTTTGGGTCATAGTGCGGCCTTCTAGCCACGCCGGACGGCCTTCCTCAGGCAGATCTGCGACTGGCTCAACGCCCATCCTCCGGTAGCGATACCCGTGTGGCTGTCTGGAGGTCCGGCCAACAGCATGCCACGCCTCCTGAGTGTGACGTCCATAGGCTACCTCCAGCTCACGCACGGTCTGCTGCATGTCGTGGAGTAGGCGCACGTTCTCGATGGCTATCGCCAATTGATCGGCCATCGTCTGCAATACGGCCACGTCGCCCTCGTCAAAGGCCGCTTCCTCCTGGCTCTGCACATCCAGGGCGCCGATGACTCGCTCGCCCAACCGGAGCGGCAGTCCCATCTCCGAGCGCGTCTCCCGCAGCAGCGGATTCTCAAAGTGCACCGCGTCCGCGCCCACGTCCAGGGCAATACGTGGCTCACCCCGACCCGCGACGTAGCCCACGATGCCAACCTCACCCACCTTCAATCGGTGTCCCTGCTCCAGCATCTGACGGCCGGCCTCTCCGGTGGCCGCCCGCAACACAGCGTATTCCCCCACTTCATCCACCAGGAAGATGCCAGCGTGGTAAAACCCAAAGCGATCCCGGATCAGGTTGACCGCCCGGTTCAGCAGATCGTCCAACTCGCGCGCGGATGTCGCGTCACGGGCCACCTCGGCCGCCACCTGAAGCTGAGTGGATCGGTGTTCCAGGTCCTGGGTGCGGCTTTTCACGAGCTCTTCCAGGCGCTCACGCTGCTCCTCTAGTTTCCTCACTGCATCCTGGGAAACTCTCAAGCTTTGGCTCAGGCTCCGAATCAGGTACGCTATGGGGATGATCACGCCAGCCCCCATCAGCAGGAAGACGACACTCCCGCTGATCCAGTCGACGATGCTGGTGGAATTGGCCTGGATCTCAATGGGGATCTCCCAACGTCCCGAGACCAGGAGCCAGGCCGAGATGGCCATGGTCAAGAGGCTGAGGACCAACGCAGCAACGCCGCGCGAAAGGTTGAAAAGAACGGTTGTCACGACGACGAAGGCAAAGAGAAAAACGCGACCGTCGCCGCTCAACCCGGCCACTGAGAAGTCGAGCGCTCCTAAGGCGTAGAGGAGAAGGAGCACTACCCCGGCCCGCAGGGCGAAATTCAACCGGCGTACGAAGGTGACCAGGATCAGTACAGCGTAAGCCGCCACGTACGTGATCAGCAAATCCGGTCGTTTGAGCTGGATAGCAGGGATGATTCCGCCGCCCACCAGGGCAAACAGGCCTATGACGAGCATACCGCGTAGCAGCGCCTCCAACAGTTGCTCGCGCCACTCGTGAGGAGCACGT
>Ga0207752_1001488_pt1 | contig 10608 bp, 6 predicted proteins | sample Pon2CUnioCityCA_6_FD_187272 | JGI IMG/M metagenome (GOLD analysis project Ga0207752, IMG submission 187272) | Marine sediment microbial community from Union City, CA, USA - Pond 2C Sediment 2 (SPAdes) | ecosystem: Environmental > Aquatic > Marine > Intertidal zone > Salt pond sediment ... | reverse complement strand
GAAGCCATAGCGGGACTGTGCACGATTAATACATCACTTCTTCGGAACAGACTTCTTTCTAGTTCTCTCATCTCGGAGACATACTCAGCGGAAGGTGCAACGTCGTAGATGAGGACCTGTAGACTCTTCAAATCATGGACGATCAGAATTGTTCCCTCTGCCGCATCTAGGACGGGTTCAATCCAGTTGAAGACATCGTGGGCGTTTACCTGGCACGACTTCGGAATAGCAAGTGTTGGGCGCATCGGATACTGCAGAACCACTATTGCAGAGTCTGGAAGGTTTCGGATTTTTTGGGCAATTTGCCGAAGTTCGGTCGCAAGGGATCCACGATCTTGTTCCGATAGACCGTAGATAATGGCTCCCGATTGTTTTAGAATGTCACGAACGTCTGCCTTGGCCTTGGAACCGGCATAATTGACTCTTGCTGGTTCATTCCACAGGGAAATCAGTGGTACGTCGGAAAAGTAACTGGTGGCAGACATCATATCAAGATAGTAGTCCGAGCTGTCTTAGCTTGTGGTCCCCTATGCAAGCCACGCTTTCTTCATGAGTAAGAGCTGTAGCTATGTCTCGTATGATTTGTTTCTTCAAGTTTTCATCGCTTAGCAGGCCAGGGACGGTCTTTTTGTCATAGTTGAAGGTGATTTCATCAAACCCAAGTTCATTTCGCAAGCGTATAAAGTTGCCTATTTCAAGGATATTCTGTGGAATGATCGTCATATTGCCAACAACTGACAATTTTGAGTTTCTCCTGTCGCGTTCTTCTCGCAGTCGACGTAAATTGAACATCACTCTTTCCCAGCACGAACCTCTGTTCACACTTTCATGTGTCTCTTTCGTTGCGGCGTTTAGCGAGACTTCATAGAATCTGGAGTGCCCGACCACCGCATCAATCATAGACTCCGACAGGACGAGCCCGTTAGTTATCAAGTTCACGTGTGGAGGAGGTTTCATATTTGAGATGTAATAGAACAGCTTCATGGCTTCGGGAATGACCGTGGGTTCTCCGCCCTGTAGCACAACGTCACTAAGAGAGCCAAAATCTATTTGCTCAACCAGGAGATCTGCGGATAGTGCCTGGCTAGGAGAATTTCCACAGCGTTCTCTTTTTGAATTCTGATAGCACATTACGCACCTTATGTTGCAGTATATACCAACTATGATCAGCACGCGTTCTAGATTTGGAGTTCTTAGCTCTAGCTCAGTGCTTGGGTCAAAGAAATTGTGCTTCCGTTTACAGTCCCCAATGCATGGTAGTTTCCCTTGAGCGTTTAATTCTCGGAGTGATGTCATAGTTTCCGATTGCCAGATATCTTCGAGTTTCTGCGACTTAATGTTCCTGACAGATCTGCTTGTATGGCAACATAGATGAACACTGCCATCTTCGCATATCGTCAATTCGTGGTGCGGTTTTATACATACTTTCATGACAACCCTACGTCACCTAGAAGTGCCGCGAAGGCGCTGTGCTAGAGATAAAATGTTTACGGAAGCTGTTTTGCGCGGTTCATTTTCAGGAAGTCGATTCCACTTTTAGATTGTGCTTTGCGGTAGGTAATCTACCCTAATGCGGTTCGCCCCTACATCTAGGGAGAGGTCGCAGTTTGCACCCATATCTGGGTGCGGTCTTGACCTGACCAAGGCTTGATATGCTGTTTAGTCAGTCAGAGCGCCGGACAGATGTCAAGTCACTCGCGTTTACCAACACGATATAAGGACACTACCTCGCGGCAAAATGCTGGGAAATTGCCCTGAAAGCTGGAATCTACTTTTTCGGCGTGCTTTTGGCGTCTAAACGGTACAGGCTAGAGTCTTCTCAGCTAACATTACCTTTGACCAAACCTTGACAACCACATAATTAGAGCTTGCATTTCTGGGGCAATCAGGTACACTCTCTCCGGATCGCACAATCGTGTAAGGAGGGAGACAATGGATTACCCAGCTGCCGTGTTGGAAAAAGCACAACGCCTGGAGCAGTTGCTGCTGCGGGTCGCCTCAGGTGAGCCGCTCGACGAAGTAAACGCGGATTTGGGCTTTGACCTGGACCGCCAAGAGCTGGCCCGCCAGCGAGCGAAATACGAAGCCGGAGAGCGGACGTGGGAGGCGTTGATCGATGGGCGACACGGCCATCCTCGCAAAGCCCACTCGGCGCTGCGGGAGTGGCTGTACGCGCGCAAGAAGGAAGACGAGGACTTGCGTGCGCCGCAACTGGCGATCGAGATCGAGGAGCGATTTGGCGTGGGACTCAGTGAGGGGCACATCAATTACCTGCTGCGGAAACGCGGGTTGAGCGCCCCCCCGGGACGCCCATTCAAGCAGCAGCAGCCGGTCGAAGGAGGTGTCACCGCACAAGCTGCCCCCACCGAGACTGTCGACAACGCGGGCATCTTTTTTCGTCGAGGTGGCGAAGGTGGAGATGGGGGTGGTTGAGGGAGTTGAAGAAGCCGTCCTGACGGGCCGGGACGAGTATCTGGTCGATCATCCTCCCCAACACCTGCATCACCTGTCGGCCGACGTGGCTGCGCTGTGGGCCAAGATCGACCACCTGGTGTATTTGCCCATCGTGGGACTGACGCGCCCGCGGTGTTTGTACTACTACCAGGGCGACGGGTTGGAAGCAATCCACGGCTTCACCTACAAGTACCTGACGCTGGAACACTTCCTGGGCCAACTCACACGGATCCAGGTGGGTGCGGCACTGACGGAAGCCTTGGCCACGACCTATGCCCAGGCCTGGTATCCGGGTGATGATCCGTTGACCGTCTTCGCCGATTGGCACGTCAAGCCGCATTGGACCAAGAGCTACAGCCACGCGGGGCACGTAGCGATGTGGGGCCGGACGATGCCGGGTACCAAGCAACTCATCCTCAACGGCCCCCACGGGCGGCTGCTGGGCGGGTGGAACTACCCCATCGACACCCATATGAGCCACGTGCTGGTAGACCTGGAAGCCGCGGTAGAATGCACACTGGCTCGCCCCATCGCGTGCACGATCACGGATAGCGAGGGTGGCGGCTTACCCCTGGGGGAACGATATGCCGCGGCAGACCGATCCTACATCAGCGTCCTCCCGCAGGAACACGCCCATCACCTGTCGGAGTTTGAGCGGGAAGGCCGCTGGGAACCCGTCAAAGATGACCCGGACCGGAAAGCGGTGTTCGCTCACTGGGCGGATCCCCAGCGGGCCGCCGAGGACCCGCGCCGGTTTGTGCTGATGCGGCCGGTAGATCGGACTGAACCGACGCGCATTTACACGGGGCGATTCGGAGACGACCTGGGGGCCGGTGAGGTGCCGTGGCTCCACCGCCGCCGGTGGCCGTACAACGAGTTGCGCATCCGGGACTTGATCCAAGGGGCGAACCTCAACGCCAACTATGGCTATACCTACCGGGAAGTGCCCAACCGCACCCGCCAACGCGAGTGGGAGAAGGCGCAAGCGAAAGTGGCGGTCACCGAGCGGCACTTGAGCAACCACCAGGCGGCCGTGCGGAACTTGCGCCAGCGCCTGGCCGACCTCCAGGACACGCACGCCGCGCAGCACCGCGAAGTGGAGCACCAGCTGGTATGCCGTCGGCTGGACCTGCGCCGCCGCCGATGCTTGGGAAAGGCCACCACCCGTGCCCGGCAGCGGGTAGATCGCCTCAGACGAGAGCTCACCATCCGCACCCAGCGCTTCCTGCGGCGACAGCGCAGCCTGCTGCAGCAACTGTATCGTCACCAAGCCAAGTCCCGGCAGTTGTGTCAGCGGCTGACCGGGCGCATCACGGCCCGCGATGCAATCGACACCGAAACCCTGTGTCGAGAACGTGATCTGGAGAAGGATCATCATGCTGAACTTCCAGATCCTGTTGGCCAACCTGCACGATTGGGCGGCCCAACACTACTTCGCGTCTGAGTGGCGCAGCTTGAGTCTGGAGAAGGCGACGCAGATGATCTACCGCAAGGCGGGGCGGGTGACGTGGTACGATGACCACATTGAAGTGGAGCTGGAGTCGTACCGCTACGCCGACCAACAACGGGCCATGCAAGCCACCTGCGCCCGCTTCAACGCGGCGAATCTGCGCTGGCGCGATGGCCGCCGGCTGCGCATCACGGTCGCCCCGGCTGGCTAGCTTCTAATTATGTGGTTGTTAACGTACTGGTCAAACCTAATGATAGGCCTCCAGTTATGAGAACACAGAGAGTTACTCGGCTACTGGCAGAGTGCCTTGTTAGGGTCTTGATCCAGATACTTGGAAACAAGCATATAGCTAGAACGCAAATCTTCTACGGTGTGTCCCTTCCTTGTCTCACCACATATGAAGCCTTGGAGAACTTCATCCCAGTGATGGAATAATACCTTGCTGTTTCTCTCGACTGACTCTTGATAGTTTACTTTGCCTTCTGAGACACTGCCGTGCTCAAAATGGTGTACGTAGACTTTGCCACTTCTCAGCACTTTCCCTCCCGCTGCCCCAATCCGCCAGCACAGGTCCGCGTCATCCGCCCCATAGGAGTAGAAAGCTCTATCAACAGCACCGCCGACACTCTCAACAAACGCATTGTCGTAGACTATACAACATCCACCAACAAAATCTGGAGGACAGGTCAGTTGTCTAGCACTAGGTAATGACGTTGCCAGAACATCTCTCGAGAACTCGTTAATGTCTCGACCTTTTGAGAAAGCAAAAAAAGTCTCCAAAGGATGTCTATACCAAAGTTCATCTGTGTCCTTAACTCGGTACCATGCTTCCCTCAATGCTCTCTGGCTGTCGGGATACAGCATATCGCGAAACCGATTGGGGGCAATCAACTGGGCCTGATGTTTTTCCAATTCCTTTATCAGACCACTAAGCCATCCTTCGGACAGCAACAAGTCGTTGTCGATTATCGCCACATACTTACCAGAAGCCAATTTCGAGCCTTGCGAGGCTACACCACCTGGTCCCATTTTTCGACTATTCAGTACCAGCTTAGCGTCTACGCTAATCAGGAAGGATATTGTGTCCGGATTGGAATTATCGTCTGCGATGATCAATTCATAGTCTACGCCTGTGGTATTTTCTCTTAGAGTGGCTAGAGTAAGTTTCAGCAACTCCAAGGAATTCCAACTTCGCAACACTACGCTCGCTAGAGGATTTTCGCAAGATCTTGTGGAACCCTTTCCCCTATGCTCGGTTATTGCACAAGGTAGGATATTTCTATTGTAACAAGAAATCATCTTTGCATCTTTTAACGCTATGCTGCGTCAAAGCCAGAGCAACCCAAAGTGATGCCGAATCAATTCTGTTCATCTCATAATCAGTAATTCTCAGAGGAAGTCCCAAGGACTTGGGATAGGAGATGCATTAATGCAGTAGGGGTTTTCTGAAATATCACCAACCAGTCTCGCCACTTCGACTTCAAAGTTCAACCCGGCACACCGTCGCCTATACTCAGGGCACTGCTGACATCTGCCTACGATGACGCGAAGCCATCGACGTATCGCGTCGAGCTTTTCAGACTGAGACCAGATCTGCTCTATGCTGTTCTGGGGAAACCCTCCAAGCTTGAATTCAGGACTCTTCTGGTAGGGGGTATAACCATGTGGCCAGAAAGAGCCGTCCGCGGCAATAGCAAGAGTTGTGCTCCCATAAGGAAGGGCAATTGATAGGGTAGGAGGCGCATTCTTGGAAGGGAATATCGATCGCTCCGTAAATGACTGTTCAAAGTGCATAATGTTTAGCAAAGGATATTTTGAGCGTAGAGCTAAAGTGTTCCTAGCTGAGCTAAAATGCTCCTCGAAATTGAGGATTGTATCTAGTTCTCCAAGCGCGCGTCCTATCGGTCTCATATAGAAGAAGTTGATCTCCCTAGCGTAGTGACTTGCCAGTTCAACTATTCTGGGGACTTCATTTACATTGCGTCGCGTGATTACCGTGTTGAATCTTAGGAGGATGCCTTTCGCATACATAACCTTGACAGAAGAGAGCATAGATCCAAAAGTTCCTCTTCCTCGAAGATAATTATGTGTTTCTTCCATCCCATCTACGCTTATCGTGACTTGGTCAAGGTCCAATTTTGCCAACTGATCAATTGTGTCTATTGCATTGTCGTATACGCCATTTGTATTAAGAGAAACAACAAGACCTAGCCTCTTTGCGTGGTCAAGGATCTCATACAGATCACTTCGCACCGTTGGCTCCCCGCCAGTGAATCTTACGTCAATAACACCGACTCTTTTCATTTCGTCAAGCAAGGACATTATTGATGCAGTAGACATTCCAATTTCCTCAGACGGAGATGAACTTGCAAAGCAGTGTCTACAGTGTAAGTTGCACTTCCTTGTGATTTCGAAGTACACTCGGATTGGGGCGGACAATATGTCTTGTCTCTCCGGCGCCTTTCTTAACGTTATTGTTTTGTCTGCAAAGCACATATCTTTCTCATCAATAAGTTGATAGCGTAGGGTGGATGTATCATAGACAACTCCTCCAAATGGTTCTTCACGAAAGATCTTCATAGTAGCCCTCCCACTGGACCCATTCCCCGAAAGCTTGTATACTAGAGCTGGGACCATCTCGAAGAGGATGTCTCAGTGTCATCGTGTTATAGGCCAGATTGTCTGAGCGAAATAGGGCCAATCCCGGCCACTGTGGCGGCCCAGACGCGATCGTATTTGTCGAAGGCTGCTGCTTTGACGTCATCGCTGGTCCAGCCGTCGTCAACTATGTGGACGGCCTATTCCCCCTGCTCTAATCTGTTGAGGCCCTCGTCCCTTTCAATTTGTCTGGTGTTGCACCCTGTTATAGGCCACTTTGTTTGGTAAATGTGATCGTTAACATGGGCGAATTGAATAGATAGTGCCAATGTGGTCAAATAGCCTGTCCGGATATGGAGGAAGAGCGACGCCGTAGTAGTAGGGGGTGTGGACAGTGTGGGCAAGTCGCCGCCTTTTGCGAGTTGCCCACACTGTCCACACCCCTCCCGGCCACTTTGTGTGCTCTTCTGAGGCTTCTGAAGGCCTTTCTTGGCATATTCTCCTATCGATCTGTCTTCGATCACAGCTATCGGTCAGATTGGTTGAGTAATTGAGCGCTGTAGTCAATATCCTTGCCGGTCACACTGTCTAGGCTGAAAAGAGTTCAGATTTGTGCGAGAACGAGCGTTTTTCTGACTATTCAGTCTGGCCAAAGTCGCGCCAAACAAGGTGGCCCCTGACAGGTCACGAGAAGAACAAACCGAAATCTGTGTATTTGTGAAACATCGAAAAATCTCCTTATCTATGCTGGTTGACTGACAAAACTCAAGAAAGCGAGTTGTTGCCAGCCATCAACTGCCGCTCACCTCAAAACAACCGGCAGGAACACCCGGTGCCCCTCCACTTCCGGCACGGGCGGGCGCCCCGGCTTCGGCAGATCGTCCCAATCCTGTGTGGCTTCTCCCAGGTAGACTAGCAGGAACTCGCCCCAGGCTGTATGCTCGGTGAAGCGGAACGTATGCGCCAGGTATTCACCGTATCCCCAGACGTTGTTGTCTGGCGGGAAGTAGAGCGCGACACCGTGGGCCCCGTTGAGCGTCCACTGGTGGGTAGTTCCGCCAATGACTGCCTCACCGCTCAGGTGCCGCTCTTTCAGCACCAAATGGTCTGCGACCGCTCGCTGCACGGCTACTGCAGCGCTGACTACTGTTGTGTCCGTCACCGCGTCGGCCAAATGCCCGGCCAAGTCAACTAAGTCCAGGTACTCGTCTTGCTCATCGATGGCATAGTAGTCGCGGGAGTCGAAGTGCTGCGTGGCCATCCATGCCTGGCCGATGCCATCCTGGGCGGTTGGGAGGGCGGCGATGAGCGCGGTCGCCAAATCGTCCACCGCCGCCGTGGCCGTTGGCACGCCTCCCAGGTCCAGGGCGGCGATTGTGTGGGGATATCCCTCGGCGTTGGACAACCGGGTGCTATAGGAAAGTACGATATTCGAGGCTAGTACATCGGGTGATGTGGCAGTACCTACTCCTCGGGCATAGTCTGCATAGGGGAAAACCGACCAGGCCAGGTTCTCTGATGCGATCAGGTAGCCAACGTACGGAGATACCTGGTATGCCTGTTCCAGCAAGCCCATCAGGCAGGCGTCCATGTGCAGTACTTCGAGTGGTTCTGCACCGTCGTTCGTTGCCTGGCGTAGTGCCTCTCGTACTTCGGCCGGGGTCAGAAGCTCGCCTTCCCCGCTGCTGTCGTCCCAGGCCAGCCCCTCCGTGCCGCGCCCGTGATCGGTGATGGCCAGATAGGTGTAGTCGGCCGGATAGTTGTCCCTGGCCCAGGTGACGAAATCGCGCAGCGTCCGGGGATCTCCCATGTTTGCCTCTGACAGGTGCCAGCGGTTGAGGCTGTCCTCGTAGACACCACCTGGCTGAACTTCGTAGCGGTAGGTATCGTCGGTACCAGAGCCGTCGAAGAGCGCCAGTATGGTCACCTGTGACGGGACGTCGGCCTGTTCCAACTGCCGCAGTGCCCGATCCAGGTAGGCGTCCAGGTTGTTGTCTCCATCCAGGTATAGCAGGAAGCGCCAGGAGTGAGGTGGTGTGATGCGCAATCTGGTCTCTACCGGCGTCGACCAGGTGCCCTCGTTGTCCAGTACTCGCAGGCCGATGGTATGTTGACCGGAAGGCAGTGCGGAGGCCGGGACGGTGAATTGAGCCTGGCTACCAAGAGGGACAGTCATCAGGCTGGAGGTCCATTCGTAGCGCAGGATACGGTCGCCGTCTTCGTCCGTGTCCAGTCCACCGGCGCGAAACTCGATCTCGTCCTGGGTCTGCACCGGATCGGAGGGCTTGATGGCCTGAATTGTCGCCACCGGCGGTGTGCCCATCGTCAGGCGAGCCACGCCGCTGTGCTGGCCTGGGCCGGCAGCCGTTGCGCCGGCCCAAATGCCTCCGGCCGGCTCGGCGAGCAGCGCCAGCACCCGGTCGCCGGGCAGGCCTGAACTGTCGGCGGTGTAGGTGATCCAGCTATTGTCGGGGCGTAGGACAGCCATGCCTCTATCCCCCGCGCTGCCTATCCAGATCAACCCGGCCGCGTCGACGGCGATGGCGGCCACGTCGGTGAAGGGGGGTGTGTGGCCTTGCCAGAGATCGGTGGACGGGGTGTAGGCTGCCAGGCCACCGTTGATGGCGTCACCGATCCATATTTGGCCCGTCGAGTCGTCGATTGCCAGCGCTGTCACCTGGGCCAGAGGCGCGTCGGAGTTGTCGCTCGTGTAGACGGTCCACGTGCCACCGGGCGCGCGCTGCGCCAGGCCGCCGGCGGTGCCGACCCACAGATTCCCGTCGGAATCGAAGGCCAGGGCGTGGCTGTCGCCCGGCGTCGTGTGCGTCAGCCACGAGGAGCCGGCAAGCTGGCTGATCCCGCCACGGCTGGTTTCCTCGCGATAGACCCAGCGCACGGCGTCGAGGATGACGCTGGTCTGCGAGGACTCCTCGGTGTAGTTGCCCAGGTATACAGCGCCTGAGGACCCTGGGTCGAAGGTGAAGGTGCCCAGTGGTGTCCAGGTGCACCAATGGCCATCCTGGAGGAGAGGCACGACCGTCGTGTCCCCCGTGTGATGTACTTGATAGCGTGCGTTGGAGGTATCGGGCAGGCCCGTGTAGAAGCGGGGCCAGATGGCCTCTATCTCGTAGTTGCCATCGTAGAGCAGGTTAGGTCGCCACCAACCCCACGCATTGTCGTCGGTGTAGCCGGGGTAGCGTGAGGTCATCCAGTCCGTGTTTCCTCCCATAGGGCGGCAGCCGTCGGGATGCCAGAGGTCGGTGTTGACCGTCCAGGCATCGGGATTGCTCATCCCGAAATTGGCGTCGCCGCTGCTGTCGTCGACGACGATCTCCAGCCCATCGGAAACCCGTACCCATTTGACTGCGTCCGCCAGAACTGCGCGCCGGGGACTTTCACCGCCGGTGTAGTCGCCCAGGTAGACTCGTTGTCCGGCCCCTGGCGTGAAGTTGAACTCACCCAGAAGGTTCCACCGGCACCAGGTACCGGTCTGGGTGATGGGGACGGTGGTCGTGCCGCCGTCATGGGTGACCTGGTAGCGGGCTTCGGCGGTGTCGTTCAACGGCTGTTCCAGGAACTCGGTGTAGAAGCGAGGCCAGTGGGCGTAGACCCGGTAGGCCCCGGCCGAAGGAAGCGAGGGCGTGTATGCGACCCAGTCCACGTCGTCGGTGCCCGGCGGCCGGCGCGACGGTGTCCAGCGGGCGTCGCCTCGGATACCCCGGCAGGCACCGGTCCACGTGTCTTCCATGAAGTTGGTGCCAACGCTGCTGAAGCCCGCGTCGCCGCTGTCCACGGTGACGCTGTAGGCCAGCGTCTGCGTGGGAATCCAACCCGCGAACCAGGGCGCGCTATCAGGCCCCAGCGCCATGCCGCTCAGGTAGTTGCCCAGGATACCGGAGTTGTAGACCTTATAGTGTTCCCAGTTGGGGCCGGCCGGGTCGAGGTGTGCGGCACCGCCGCCCGCCGTGGCCAGCCATACGCCGCCGGAGCCATCCGGGGTCAGGCCGCGTACGTCGTTGTAGGGCGCTGCAGCGACTGGGCGCACGTAGGTGACGCTCTCCTCCGCCGTCGGATCCAGTCGCGCCACCCCCTGCCCGCCTGACCCT
>Ga0207752_1001487_pt1 | contig 10610 bp, 4 predicted proteins | sample Pon2CUnioCityCA_6_FD_187272 | JGI IMG/M metagenome (GOLD analysis project Ga0207752, IMG submission 187272) | Marine sediment microbial community from Union City, CA, USA - Pond 2C Sediment 2 (SPAdes) | ecosystem: Environmental > Aquatic > Marine > Intertidal zone > Salt pond sediment ... | reverse complement strand
CCTCAAGATAGTGCCTCAGTGCCCTTTGTTCTTTGTCGCCAAGGGTTTCGTCGTCGTAGGACTCCTGACCCAGGATCCAATCCACCAGTCGATAGCCGTCTAGTGAGATTCGGTCAGACTCCACGGATTCGTTGCAGGCACTGTCGAAGGGGTAAGGGATCGCCTCTGCGTGCTGGATCACGTAGTCGTAGCGGTTCATCTGGTCCAGAAGCATACGCTTGTTGTATCCCTCGACAGGGTCGTTTTCGCTAAGCAGCATCGTGTTGTTCAGTCGGTCGAAGCCATTGACCAACAGAATCGCGGCCCGATCGCCCACACGGGAGGCGAGGGTCTCTGTGGAGAACGATTCTCCGCCCCCGTTGACGGCGGTGACGCGCACGTAAATGAGTTGGTCCTTGGCTAGTCCGGTTAGAGTTGTGCTCGTGCTGCCCGTGACCAGTTTGCCATCCGACCATCCGACGCCGTTGTGGCTGGTGTAGACCCGATAGCCGGTCGGAGGATCGCCCCGGAGATCCTGCCCATCTGTGGGGGAGGGCTCCCACGAGACGCGCACTGCTCCACCACCCACGTTCTGTACCCTCAGGTCGGTTGGGGGCTCGGGCAGAAGGGTCAGGTCGACGCCGTCTCTTTGTTCGAAGTACTTCACTATCCCTTGGTAGAGGGCACGGGCAACGAGCAAGTTGAAAGCCGGATCCTTGAGGGCATCGGTGTCCGCCGGGTTGTCGTGGAAGGCAATCTCAGTCAAGGCACCGGGCATTCTGGCAGATGGATCTTCGTCCCACAGCTCGCGCAGCTCACCGAGGTTAGCAAGCTTTTCTCCGCGGTCGATCCAGTCATCGTCCCATCCGGCTCGGATGTCGTGAACGATCTCGGAGTGGATAGCGTGTCGGAGCTCAAGGCTGCCCGCGGTTTGGGGTTCGCCGGTCCCATTGTGGGCATAGGTCTCGGTACCGCGGGCTGTGCCGTTGTAGCCGTTCGTGTGCCACGAGACGTAGGCGGCATCGTCTCCGGTGCCAGCGTGTTCCCATCGCGCGTAGGACGGGCGCGCCGTCACGTCGCCATAGGCTGCATCCATCCCCATCCTTTGCGTATAGTAGAATGCGGCTATCTCCCACCAGGGTTTATCAGGGGGATATTCCGCCCCGGTGGCGATGCCGCTCAGATCGTCCAGCGTGCCGCCCCCGAAGCGGACGGCGTCGGCGATGACCGCCTGGTCGGTACCGTTAGACTGGTTGGTGAGGGTAACGCGGGCCGTTTCATCGGCCAGGAACCCGTAGGTGCCGAGGTAGTGCCAGGTGTCGCCGTGAATTCGCTGGTTGACGATCACTGTTGTATTCCCCCCGGCGTGATCGACCACATAGTGAGCTTGCTGGGCGCGATTGCTCCCCGGTCGGAACCAGGCATACACGGCGTACCGCCCATCGGCGGGCAAGGAAGCGTGCCACGTGGCTGTTGCTGACGGGCTCCCGGTGACCGTGTTAGTCCAGCGGTACTGGGTTTCATTGTGGCCGGTACCAGTGGCGCTGGTCGTCGACCAGGAACCAGTTTCCGTGTAGTCTGTGGCCGGCACCAGGCCATCGTTGTCGACCACTACCTCTGCCGGACTCAAGTCGCGCTCGCGGGTTGGCCAGGCCATCGCCCCGGCGTTCCACAGGTATTGGAGCAGGTACTGGTTCACCGTCTCGGCGTTGTTGTGGTCCTCAATGATGGGACCAGCGTACGAGGACTGGCTTGGGTAGGCAGGGCGCTGGGTCTTCCAGCGCGTGTAGCCGCAGCGGCCATCATAGTCCCACTCCCACCCGTGGCCAGCGCTGACGTAGATCGACTTACCGCTCAGTGCGCCCGCAGGCTGACCCTGACCCTGGGCAGGAGCCTGTGCGGAGTGAGCGGCGGCCATTGAGACGCTTCCCGAGACGGTCTGCTTGCGCGAGATGGAGGTCTCAGGCAGATAGTCGGCCAACGGGACGAAGCTTCCTTCCAAGCCTCTAACCTGGATTCGCAAATCGCGCCAATCCAGAGATCTCAGTGTATCACCAATCTGGTTGACGATGATCTCGAATGCCGCATGGCTCAAACTGTCCAGGCCATTGAGGGGCATCTCCAAGCGGACAATCACCGTTCCATCCGGGTTGTGCACGAGGTTCGCCAGCGTTGTGCCGCTGGGAATAGCTGTCGTCAGTCCTTGCGCCACCTCCTCCGTTGTGGGACCTTCGAGCAACTCCAGCAGGAGTCGTTCCGGGCGGGCCCTGCCCGCGTCGCTGGCCGTGATCCCAGTCGCTCGCTCGACCGGTACCGGACCCTGGGACGACCAGAGAAAGATCTGATTTGGGGGAGGCGGGTCGTCGGCAGCTACGTAGCTTCCCACCGAGAGGAGAAGGATCATCCCGGTGAAAAGGGATAACAGTCGGCGAGCCAGTCTTGTTCCCATTTTGAGATACCTCCTGAGCGCAACCGGCACTCCAGGATTTCTACGAATGCTGACTGCGTGAGGCCCAGCTTAGCAAGCTTTCCAATGGACGGCTGTTCAGCACGTGGGCGGTCGTGATCCAGCCACGTCGGGCTGTTGCGACTCCGAAACGGAGCAAAGCGAAACCGGTGACGTCGTGGGCGTCGGAGCTGATCACTAGATTTACGCCCCACTCAACGGCGCGTCTGGCGTGTACGTCGTTTAGGTCCAGCCGGGCCGGGTGCGCATTGATCTCCAAGGCGGTGCCTGTCTCGGCGGCAGCGCGGAAGATGGCCTCCATATCGAAATCCCCGCCTGGGCGTTCTCCGATCAGCCGGCCCGTAGGGTGGGCGATGATGTCGACGTGGGGGTTATCGATCGCTTTCAGCATGCGGGCTGTCACTCGCTCCCGACTCTGGCGTAATCCACCGTGGACAGCGGCGACAACCAGGTCCAACTCCGCGAGTATCTCGTCGGGGAGATCAAGGGTGCCGTCGCCTCTGACCTCGACTTCGATCCCGGACAAAAGATGGAAGTGCCCATCGAGTTGCTCGTTGATTACCGCGATCTCAGCCTGCTGTTCTCGCAGGCGATCGACGTTGAGCCCTCCGGCAATTCCCAGACCGTGAGAGTGATCGGTGACCAAAGCATATTCCAGACCGAGGGACTGCGCCGCGCGCGCCATCGTGAGCAAGCTGTGATGTCCGTCCGACCACGTGGTGTGAAACTGGAAATCGCCGCGCAGATCCTCCAACTCGAGCAGATCAGGGAGACGGTCTTCTTGCGCAGCATCTATTTCTCCCCGATCTTCTCGCAGCTCGGGGGGAATGAAAGGTAGCCCGAGCGTCTCGTAAAGGTCTTCCTCGCTATCACAAAGGATTTCCTTGCCATCCTCACGCTTGAGAGCATACTCACTGAGGGAGAGCCCCCGCTCGAGCGCCAATCCACGCAGACGGACGTTGTGGGCCTGACTGCCGGTGAAATACTGAAGGGCAGTTCCCCAGCGCTGTGGTTCCAGGACGCGCAGATCGACCTGAAACCCCTTCCGAGTCTGCACAGAGGTCTTCGTGGGTCCGCTGAGCATTACGTCCTTGACCTGAGGAAGCCGTCGGAAGTGTTTCATCACGGGCATGGGGTCTTCTGAGGCGACCAGGAGATCGAGGTCACCGACGGTCTCACGCATTCGACGGAGGCTTCCCGCCGGGGCCACTCGGATCACACCGGGAACCTCCGCCAGGGCGGTAAGCATCTTCTCCGCCAACGGCCAAGCATCACCCAGTCGCGTCCGACCGGTCCGCTGACTCAGCAACTCTATGCCATCCAGGATGTTGTGCTCGGTTTTGGGGCCGAACCCGTGAAGCGCACGCAGACGACCGTCCTTCGCCGCCTGGGCAAGGTTCTCGACACTCTCGATCCCAAGCTCCTTCCAGAACTTGGAAGCGCTCTTAGGGCCGACTCCTGGGACCTGGAGCATGTCTACGACACCGTCCGGCACTTGCGCTCTCAATTTCTGATACGCTTCTAGCTTACCAGTGCGCATCAGCTCATCAATCTTCGCTGCCAGCGTCTTGCCAATGCCAGCTATCGATTCTAGCTCACCACTGATCCAGATTTCCTCCAGCGGTCGGCCCAAGGCAGCAACGTTCTCTGCGGCTCGGCGGTAAGCCATAAGACGGTGGTAGTTGGCTCCCTGGATATCGAGCACGTCGGCCATAGCGTCGAAGATCTCGGCAACTTGTCCGTTGTCCATCTTCTGCTTTGTAGCTGAATACTCTCCTCTGACGACCTGTTAGACAGGTGTGACACTCGTATTCCTGATGCATCGTGCCGCTGATCTCTATCCCGGTGCCGATTATACATCCATCGCAGCTGCTTGACAACGACCTGTGGCTACGATAAGATAGCCCCGGCAACAAGGAACTTGAGATTCAGTGCGTGTTGCCAATACTCATGCATCGTAGATTGATGACGTGATTCAGAAAAGGGACACTCCCTGCCGGGCCCATCCGACTGACTTGCCATTGAGGAAGAGTTGGCTTTACGAGCTGTGACGTTTGACTTCTGGGGTACGCTCTACCAGAATGCCTACGCCCACCAAGAGCGGTTAGAGCTCTTGGGAAGCGTGTTGGAGCGCCACAAGCAGGTTCGCGAAATGGATGAACTGGAGGCTGCTTACAGCCATGCCAGATCTGTTTGGGATAGAGTGTGGCGTGATCACCAGCGTTCCATTCCGATTGAGCGGTGGTTGGAGGAGCTTCTGGGGCACCTCGATGTCTGCCTACCAGCGGAAGCTAAGCGCAGATTAGGTGAGACAATTGAGAGTGTGTACCTGCGCGGCGACGACCCTCGACCTGTGCTTGGTGTGAGGGACGTGTTGCCGAGCCTCAACAAGCGCTATCGACTGGGACTCATCTCGGATACGGGGCTGACACCAGGACGGGTCCTTCGTGAGGTTATGCGCCGGGACGGACTGCTGTCCTATTTTGATGCGCTGACGTTTTCTGATGAGGTGGGCGTGGCGAAGCCTCAGCCAGAGCCGTTCTTACGCACGCTCGATGTCCTAGGCGTCGAGGCGCCTGGGGCAGCCCATATTGGAGATCTGCCGGAGACGGACCTGCGGGGCGCTCGGGGGGTGGGGATGAAGGCCATCCTGTTTCTTGGGATTAGTCATCGGGAGGACGGGCGTAAGCTGGCTGACGCTGTTTTTGAGGACTACGGGGAGCTGGGTGCATTGCTGGAGAGACTAGAATGAGCGTGTACGAATACGTTGGCAATCTCCACGTGCATACCTGCTATTCAGATGGGGAGGCACTTCACTCGGAGGTGGCGCAGGCGGCGGAGGTAGCTGGAATCGACTTTGTCATTGCCACCGACCACAACGTGTGGGTTGACGGCGTCGAGGGATATTACGGCGAGACGCTTCTGCTGGTGGGTGAGGAACTTTACGACGTACGTTGCCAGCCCCAAGCCAGCCACCTCCTCGTTTTTCGGGCAGAAGAGGAGCTCGCCCCGCTGGCCTCCGATAGCCAGGCAGTGCTGAACGAAGTCAGTGAGCGGGGTGGCTTCTGCTTTCTGGCCCATCCCTTCGAGCGCACCAGCCCGATCGATCCCGAGTTGGAAGCGATCCCGTGGAATGATTGGGATGTGACCGGGTATGCTGGAATTGAATTGTGGAACTATATGTCGGAGTTCAAAGGGCTTCTACGTAACAGATTAGCGGCGCTGTTCTACGCCTATTTCCCGGCCATTGGCATCCGAGGCCCTTATCGGAGCACGCTGCAGAAGTGGGACGAACTTCTGGTCGATGGTAGACGCATCTCCGCGATCGGCGCCTCAGATGCGCACGGTAAGACGTACGCGCTCGGTCCCTTGAGCAGACAGGTGTTCTCGTACGAGTACTTGTTCCGGTGCGTGAACACACACGTTCTCACGGACCTTCCCTTGAGTGGAGAGCTTGGCCGAGACAAGAAGCTGGTCTATGACGGGCTACAAGCAGGAAGAACGTGGGTCGGCTACGACTTGCCGGCTTCCACCTCAGGGTTCGAGTTCCGGGCTCGCAGCGGTGCCAACGAAGCCCTGATGGGTGAGGAATTAGTGCGTACCGGGGCGGTCGTGTTCAAGGTTCGTACCCCGCAGCCGGCTGATATCCGGCTGATTCGGCACGGGGACACAGTGGCCCGATCTCGGGGTCGGTCCTTGGAATACACAACTGCTCTCGCTGGTACTTACCGGGTGGAGGTATACCGCCGTCACTGGCTGGAGCGGCGGGGGTGGATCTTCAGCAGCCCGATCTACGTCAAGTGACCGTCGGTTGCATCCGCCAACGCATCGTGTCTCATCGGTCTCGGCAGTTGAACCAGTTGGGAATTGCTCGATCCTGTGTGCCCAAGTTTGACTAATTAGAACAAATGTGCTATACTGGAGCCGTCTACGTGGGATCCGACTGCGCAAAGGTTAGACGTCGCGGACTGCCTATGAAGATGGTGGTTTGGAGGAGTGAATGACAAGACGAGCCTATACCGAAGAAGACATCAAGGTCCTGGACTATCCGGAGAACATCCAACGAAGACCGGGGATGTACGTCGGCGGTCGTGGGATGACGGCTTTGCATCACCTGGCCATTGAGGTGATCGATAACGCGGTCGATGAGGCGCTCATGGGATACTGCGGACGAATTGACGTGATCATTCACAAGGACGGTGGCATTGAGATCACAGACGACGGACGCGGAATCCCGGTGGGTATGCACCCCGAGAAGGGGAAACCCACGATGGAATTGGCCTTTACTACGCTCCATTCGGGCGGCAAGTTTGACGAGAGCAGCTATTCTACGTCCGGCGGTTTGCATGGGGTGGGGATCAAGGCCACGAACGCGCTGGCTTCCTGGTTGGAGGTGACGGTTCGGCGTGACGGCGTGTTGTACCGGCAGCGTCATGAACGCGGACTGCCAGTGAGCCCTGTGGATATCCTGAACCCTCACACTGAGGAGGTCATTGGGGAGGTTGGAGTACGGGGACAGGTAACGGCGGTACGGGAGAACAAGGACCGGACTATAGGTACAGGCACGACGATCGTTTTCGAACCGAACCCAGAATTCTTAGACGAGGTGGAGTTTGACTTCGCCACACTCGCTCGGCGTCTGCAGATGGTTGCCTTTCTGGTTCCCGGCTTGGTGACGTCTGTTGTAGATAATCGAGGAAAGGGGCGGGAGCGAGAATACTGCTACGAGGGTGGGTTGGTGGAGTACGTTGAGCATCTCAACCGCGATCGAAAGGTCATTCATCCTCCCATAGAGCTTGAGGGCACTACTCCGGACGGAACCCAGGTTGAAGCGGTATTCCAATGGCATGACGGGGACTATCCTGAGATCGTCTCTTTCGTCAACACGATCCCCACGCCTGATGGAGGAGGGCACGTGTCGGGACTGATGGCTGGACTGACAAAGACGATCAACGTCTTTGCTGATGAACGAAGGGGCCTGCTTAAGAAGGGCGACAAGTTGATCGGGCGGGATACGCGCGCCGGACTCACAGCCGTACTTAGTGTCCGGATGCACGATCCGCAGTTCACAAGTCAGACGAAGACGCAGCTGGGAGCCGACCAGATTCAGGGACAGGTACACTCCCTCGTCTACGAGGGCTTGCTGGCTCATCTGCGCAAACGGATAGCGCTGGGGAAGAAGATCGTGCACCGGTGCCTGGCGGCGTCCCGCGCGCGGCGGGCGGCCGCCAAGGCGCGCAAGCTGGTGATGCGGCGCTCGGCGCTGGAAGTGGATGAGCTTCCTGGCAAGCTCGCCGATGTTGCCAAAGGGACTCCTATCGAAGAGACGACTCTATATGTCGTTGAGGGTGACAGCGCCGGCGGATCGTGCAAGCAAGCACGGGATCGTCGGTATCACGCTATCCTCCCGCTGCGGGGCAAGATTCTGAATGTCGAGCGCAAGCGTCTGGATCGGGCGCTGAGCAACAATGAGGTCAAGGCGATCGTCGCTGCTCTGGGTGCTGGCGTGGGAAACGATTTCAGCGTCGAGGATATGCGCTATGGTCGGGTGGCGATCCTGGTGGATGCTGACGTGGATGGTGAACACATCAAGACTCTGCTGTACACCCTCTTCTGGCGTCTGATGCGTCCTATCGTCGAGAAGGGACACCTCTTTGTAGCTCAGGCACCTCTCTACCTGCTGCGGAAGAGGGGTGACAGCCGCTATGCGTACAGCGAAGCCGAGCGGAAACGAATCTTGAAAGAGTGGGGCGGCATGCGGGGGGTGACCATCCAGCGCTACAAGGGGCTGGGCGAGATGAACCCGGGGCAGCTGCGCGAGACGGTTTTCAGGGTGGACGCAGAAAGTGGAAATCCGGCGCTGAATGGGCACCTTGCTCAAGTCAAGGCCAGCGATGTACATGCGGCCAACGCGTCATTCTCCCTCTGGATGGGTGCTGGCGCCAGAAAGCGGCGTGAGCGCCTGATGCGCTATTGGGGCGACGGGATGATGCTTGATGAGAACGGAGTATAGGCGAGAGTGGCCGGTCTGCTTTGGATGGTGGGAAGGATAGGAGGAGAATGAGCGACGTTGAAACCGCAACAGTCGAGGTGCCCGTAGAGACCATCGATCTCGCCAGCGATATGACGGCGGCGTACATGGGGTACGCCAGGGCTACCATCACGGATCGCGCGTTGCCCGACATTCGTGATGGGCTGAAGCCGGTCCAGCGGCGCATCCTGTATGCGATGCATGAGCTGGGGCTGACGGCAGAAAAGCCACATAAGAAGTCCGCCCGCATCGTTGGAGAGGTGCTGGGCAAGTATCATCCTCACGGTGATACTTCCGTCTATCACACGCTGGTGCGAATGGCTCAAGATTTCTCGATGGAGATACCGCTCGTCGATGGACAGGGCAATTTTGGGTCTGTTGATGGAGATAGTCCTGCGGCGATGCGCTATACGGAGGCGCGGTTGACAGCGGTTGCCGAGACGATGCTTCGAGACCTGAAGATGGACACAGTCGATTGGCAGGAGAACTTCGACGGCTCCCTGGAGGAACCTACGGTCCTTCCTACGGTCTTGCCGAACCTCCTGGTCAATGGTTCGGCCGGTATCGCTGTCGGGATGTCGACCAATATGCCACCGCATAACCTGGGGGAGGTCTGCGATGCCTTGATCCACCTCGCGCGGAACTGGAAGCAGCGGGACGAGATCACGACGGAGGATCTCCTCAAGTTCATTCCCGGTCCCGATTTCCCAACGGGAGGGATCCTATATCGTTACCGTGATCGGGGTGAAGGCCTGATCGACACGGTTTATGAGGCCTACGAGAATGCCAGAGGCAGGATTGTTACTCAGGCTCGGATCCTCGTCGAGGACATCGGTGGAGGGAAATCGAATCTCGTCGTCACCGAGCTTCCCTACAATGTTCAGAAGAACACGGTGATGGAGAAGATCGCCAAGGAGATCCACCGCGGCCGCGTCACAGGGGTCACGGACCTTCGTGACGAGTCTGACTATACAGGAATGCGGTTGGTGATTGAGATCTCTCGCACAGCCAACCCCGACGAGGTGCTCAAGCAAGTGTTGAAGTACTCCCAGTTGCGCGAGACGTTCGGGGTAATCAACTTGGCGCTGGTTCCGACCGAGGATGGCGATAGCCGTCCCACGTATCTATCGCTTCATGAGTTGTTGACTCACTTCATGTCGCACCGCCTCGACGTGATTGAGCGTCGGAGTCAGTACGAGTTGGAGAAACGACAAGCACGGCTGCATATTGTGGATGGGTTGTTGACGGCGCTAGACGTCCTTGACGAGGTTATTGAGACGATCCGCCGCTCGCGGGAGCCGAGGACTGCCCGGAACAACTTGATGCGTGAGTTCAAGTTCACGGAGATGCAAGCCGACGCGATTTTGCACACGCAACTTCAGCAGTTGGCTGCCCTGGGCCGGACTCAGCTTGAGGACGAGGGGAAGGAGTTGCGGGAGCGGATCGCATATCTTGAAGAGCTGCTGGGCTCCGAGAAGCGGCGGCTCGAGGTGATTGTAGAGGAGACCGAGGCACTCAAGGAGGAGTTCTCCGTGCCGCGGCGCACGGTGATTGTGGATAGCGAAGACAAAGCCGCGGGTACCACGGTGATGACGGGGTCTGACCTGGTGGCACCAGACACAGATCAGGTGCTGGCGCTCACGCCCGATGGTGTGGAGCGCTCTGACTCGTCCAGCTTCTCGTACCGTCCGAGTGGTGGGCTAACCACGAGAGCTGCGCGGAGCGTCCACTTAGACCACGTACGAGCAGCGCCTGACGATAAGGTGATCCTGCTGTCAAGCGGGGGGGCTGGCTGGCGAGCCGAGGTAGGCTTCATCCCGGAAACTGCGACGCCTAAGAAGCTGGGCCTGGGACCTGGGAAGCGTGTCGTCAGCATCAGCGTGGCCCGACAGGATGGTTTTTTGGTCCTTGGGACGCGCGTGGGAAGGGTCAAACGGACCGCGGTGGGTGACCTCTCACTGTTGGATCGGGAATGGGGCCCCATCATCGGACTGACAGATGACGATGAATTGCTCTTTGGCGGCGTGGCGGACACCAGTGCGAACGTCATCTTTTACACGCGCGAAGGACAGCTCTTACGGCTCGACAGCAGTGAGGTCAATCCGCAGAAGACGGATACAGCGGGCGGGGTGA
>Ga0207752_1001485_pt1 | contig 10622 bp, 9 predicted proteins | sample Pon2CUnioCityCA_6_FD_187272 | JGI IMG/M metagenome (GOLD analysis project Ga0207752, IMG submission 187272) | Marine sediment microbial community from Union City, CA, USA - Pond 2C Sediment 2 (SPAdes) | ecosystem: Environmental > Aquatic > Marine > Intertidal zone > Salt pond sediment ... | reverse complement strand
CATTGGCCGGCGCAGGACTTGCCGTTGCGGGTGGCGGAGAGGTCGCCGTTGGCTCAAGAGGCGTGCTCGTGGGTGTCACATCCCTCCGCCCCCTCGCGCAGCCCATAATAGCCACGGTCATCACAAAGAATACGGACAACAATGTTCGTGCCGTCCAGCCATGTTTCACGACTACCTCCCCACCAGCGTCCAGTCGGCGATCCATAATTGAGCGCTACACTGCTACGAACTCGTCGGCTCTCTCCAGGAAATCTCGCACCTCTTCATTCGTTGTCTGAGAGAAGTCCTGGTAAGCCCCACCCACGCCAAAGAACGGACGCGGCATCGTGAGACAGATGCTTTTGTCAACCATCTCCTCGAGTTCCGCGCAGGTCTCCGGCGGTGCCGTCGGCACGGTCATCACGATCTTCTCCGGATCATGTTCCTGCAGGGCGGACACCGCAGCGCGCATCGTTGCACCAGTCGCCAGTCCATCATCGACCAGGATGACCGTTTTGCCCCCCAGTTCTCCCTCGGGGCGAGCACCACGATAGATCTCCCCACGCTTCTGCAGCTTTTCACGCTCTTTCTCCACCACCTGCTCGATCGACCCATCAGAGATGGCAAGCCTGTCCACCACGCCTTCGTTCATCACGCGCACGTCACCGGAAGCGATAGCCCCCATCGCCAGCTCCGGATTCCCCGGCGCACCAAGTTTGCGCACGACGAATACGTCCAGCGGCGCCTCGAGCGCTTTCGCCACCTCGAATGCCACCGGAACCCCGCCACGGGGCAATCCCAGCACAATGACATCCTTCCGGTTCGCGTATTCGGCTAACTCCTGAGCCAGTTGCTGTCCGGCGTCACGCCTGTCTCTGAATTGTGGCACATCAACCTCCTCGTAAGGCTCGCGTAGCCCGCCTTCTGCCGTTCCGCACGGCCTATCCTCCTTCCGCCATGCCTTATCAGGCCAAATAGTGCCCAAACGCACCCAAGCTAAGAAACGGGGTTGATAACCCGTCCAACGAACAGGATCGTACCGCTTTCCACGTCCCGGATCAAGAAGATGAATGGACTGTCGATTGTCACCTCGATCGGCGTCGGGGGAACCGACTCCTCCTCAATGACCACGGCCGTAGCTGCAGCTGCCTCGGTCCCCGATTCGTCCACAGAGACGAACCCCTTGTGCAGCACGTCCTTGATGAACAGTCTCTCCGTCCCGTCGATGCCGGAAAAATCGGCCTCCTCGGCAGAGAAGGCAGCTGGCATCCCCATGTCGCGCAACGTATTCGAGAGCTGAAAGTCGGAGGAAAACTCGAGCAGGGGCAATCGCAGGGTGACGTTCGTTCTCTCGAGACCCTCGACGATTTCTTCAACCCTATCCGCATCCAAATCGTCCTCGAACGGTTCGAATTCCTCCCGCTCGGGGGCGATAATCAACATCGAGACTTCGTCCCCCACATACGGCAGTTCCACAGCCTGATATCCCTCGCCCCCGGTGTAGTCGAACTGCTCCGTCTGTTCCATCATCAGGGTAGTGATTTCCTCCTCGCTGAGCAGTCGGAATGCACCATCGGTGGTGTCTCCGTCGTCAAACGGATACTTCCACGACGCCCGAAAATAGATGGCATTCGTCAGAACCAGCCGCGTCATCGTGTTGATGATTCCCTGGGGAATCAGATTCTCGATCTGCCCGTTGGTCCGGTCGCTGATCCACGTATTGATCGCCTCTCTCGCCTCTTCCGGCGCCTCCGAGAAGTCCAGCAGGCGCAATCCGAGGCCGTAGTTTCTGGCCAGGACCTCAAGGTATTCCTGGCGAAACGAGTACCCACTCTGCCCCCACATGCTGTTGGCGACGATCAGTCTGAAGCGCCTTTCGGGTTCTTCTTCTGATTCAGCGTCACGGCTGGCGAGGCGGAGGGCCAGCGCGTTATACGCCGGGTGCAGCCGCTCTTGCGGCAGGGTATAGTGAAGTGTCTGCGCCATCTGCTGCTCGGTCTCGCCCCGTGCCCCGGCGTAAGCCATAGCCAGCGTTAACGCTATGCTGTAGGGTGAATAGAACGCGTTCCCTTTCTCCTCGCGAACCACCTGATAGAGGTCGAAGGCAAACGCGTTGTTCCCGCCGACCCTTGTGGCCACCTCCTCGTCTGTCACATCGGGCGATGTCTCCCGCGCTACCTCCGCCCGCACCAGCTGTCCGGGGCCTCGCCCCTCTACAGGCTCTGCCGGCGTTTGGGTAGGCTCTTGCGGGCCGGGCGTTCCCGTGCCCGGCGGTCTTGCGCAGCCAACCAAGCTCAGAATCACACCCACCGCAACGATTGCGCGCATCGCTCTTACCTTCACTGGCTATTCCTCTCCTTCGTGTTCTCCTCTCCACCTCTCCATGATGGCGGTCACCTCGCTGTCCGGCACGTCGTACCAGCGCTCATACACCTGGGCCACCGCTCGAAAGAACCTCGGCTGCTCCAACACCACAACCTCGTCGGCCAGCCCATCCCGCTCGCCGCCAATCTTCTCCGTAACCTCCCGACCGGCAACTGGAACGGCCACGACGACCTTTCTGGCGCCATAGTGTCTGCAACACTCGATCGCTGCGCGCATGGTGGAGCCCATAGCGATCCCGTCGTCTACCAGGATCACTGTCCGGTCCTCCAAATCGGGAAGCGACTCCCCCTGTCTCAGGACGGCAACCCGCCTCTCGATTTCCTGTCGCTGCTCCTCCACAACGGTCTCAATCGTCTCGTCCGAAACCCAGCGAGCAGCATCCCTGAGAATCACGGTGCTGCCGTCCTCAGCAACAGCTCCAAAGCCCGCCTCCGGCTGGTCCGGGTACGGGAGCTTCCTCGCGATGAGGAGGGATAAATCCGCGTCCAGGTATTTCGCCACCTGGTATCCCACCTCGACCCCTCCCCGCGGTATCGCCAGGACCACCACATCCTGATCCTCGTACGCCTCCAACTCTCGAGCCAATTTCCGTCCGGCATCTCTTCTGTCCTTGAACATCCTGCCCCCATCCCCCGTTCGAGTCTAGACTTAGATCCGCTTATTCCGTCAGCTGCAGCTGCATGCGGACAAGCCCTCAGCTTCAAATCAGGAGGTTCATCGTCTCTGTCACGCGGTCCCACGTCTGGGAGTCAGGATTGGAGATACCAGGGTCAACCACTGTCATCAACTGTGTCGTCACCATAATCAGCGTGCCGACTATCTCGGGAAGCAGATCGATGACCTCCTGGCTCGGCTCGCGCTCTAGTTGCGGATAGGTCGCCAGCTGCTCCAGTATCGGTTCGATATCAACCTCTTCCTCGTAGAGCTCGAAGTCCTGCATGCTCTCTCGCAGCCCTCTCGTCAAGGGCAGATCTGGCTCCATAATCACGTCCCGGTCATTGTAACTCGCATGCTGCACCCCTACGAGAAGTAAATCGTACAGCTTTTCGTCAACGAACTCCGAGAGCCTCTCGAGATCGCTCTTGTCCAGTTCGACCTCAGATACGCGCCAGACCAACTCTTCCAGTCGATTGGCTCCAAAAACCACTGACATCGTTGAAACCTCCCTATTCTTGCTGATACCTCCGCGGCCTCGCCGGTCTCTCTTCTGAGATTGGGGCTCTTGGTCATCCGAGCTATTACGGAGGGTCAAAACCCACACGAACAATTACCGCAGCACGACCTCCATACCGTCGTGCGCGATCTCGACTCGGTCAACGTTCCGTTCCTCGGCCAGATCCCGGATCTCCGACCCGAGTGTCCGCTCATCTCCCTCGACGACCTGGGAACCCAGGTGGGTGAAGATGGCTCGGGGCACCTGCAGTTTCTTGCACCACGTCAGCTGCGTCTGAATCGGCACGTGCCCGATGATCACGTCGCCCGGCTTGCGCACCATCGAGCGCTTGATCGTCGCGCCATCACCGACATAGACACGAACCCCCGACAGGGCCGCTTCCCGGTCCTCGATCCACGCCACGTCCGGAACGTAGAAGATCTCAACGCGCCCGGCGGTGACCCGATACCCCACAGCGGGTGCCCGCGTCGAATGGAGGACTGGAAAAGCCTCAAACGTAATTCCCTCCGAGTTCCCATCAGCCAGGATCTGGATCGCTTCGCGCTCCGGCATGGTCCGGCGCCCCTCAATGTCGAACGTCTCCATTGTCTCCCACGACGCTTCCGTCGCATACACCGCGCACGGTGCCCCCTCCTTGAGCCCAAACGCGTGGTCCGGATGAGCGTGGGTCACCACGATGGCGTCGACATCCCAATCCGCAATGTGACCTAGCCAATCCTCCCCGCAGTCGATGACGACCTCCGTGCCATAATAGGAGACCTTCATCGAGCTGTGCATACGGTGCCGCCGCGTCCAGGCGTCGATGTTTCCCCGCGTACCGAGAAATACCAGTTTCATCGTCCTTACCTAGTGTAACAGAAAAAACCCAGCCGTGCGTACGGGCTGGGTTGGGACTCCCTTTGGGTTTGGTTGTGGAAAGTTGGAATTTCGTGGGAGCTATGCTCGCAGCCAACCGTCTTCTGTTAGCGCGGCTGTGAGGTCACCAAGATCTCCCATCACTCTTCTTCTCTGAAGATGATTGAATCGTCTACCTCCCGGTTCTCGTCTTCGGCCGGCGGCGGCTCCTTCAGGCCCAGCCAGCGCCAATAAGGCTGTTCGGTAGTGAACGCCTTGCCACAGTTCTCGCAGGCGCGGGTGTAAGACACCGTCCCGCACTCGAGGTTCAACTCATCAGCCGGAACTCGGTTAGCCGCGCCACAGTGCGGACAATAGAGCGTCCAGCCAGCCATGTCGTGCCTCCTTTTCTTCGACGGGATAGCCCCTTTCGCGCCACTTATGCAGCCCTCCCTCGATGGCGTAGGCCTCGTAGCCTTGTTCCCGCATAAAGAGCGCCACACTGGCGCTCGTCTCTTCATTTGGTCACGTTCAATAGACCAGGACCGTGTGATCTCCTGGTACCTGGTCGAGTTCATCCGAGATCTCTCGTGGATCGATCCGGACGGCGTCTTCGATCTGCTGGGAAAGCTGTTCGTAGGTCCCAGGATCAACGACGTCCAGGACCGTCACCTCATTCTCGTCGTAGCGCTCTTTCGCCTCCTCCACTGAAATGCGGACAGGCCGTCCTTCGCTATTGCCACTCATAGCTCCTCCTCCCACAAATGCTTCCGGTTTCAGCCAATGTCCAGGTCCACACGACTCAGGTCTATGACTGTCCCGTCCTTTCCCATCGTTCAACGCCTTTCCGAGCAGGTTTGGTTAGGCCTGACGGTCAGCGGTTCAATTTCTCATCCGGCTTGATGTTTTGGTTCAGATGGAAGAGGTTGGTCGGATCATACTTGGTCTTCAGCGCCACCAGGCGTTCATATTGGTTGCCGAAGGTAGTACGCATCGCCTCGTCCTCACCTTCGTAGAAGCCAGGAAAGTTCAGATACTGGCTGCCATCGGAGAACTCTCGCAGATCGGCGAAACATTGTCGGGCCCAGGCGACGTTGGCGTCGTCGTCCTCGGACCGCTCCCAGTTCGCCTCTATCCCCAGCAGATACGGCGCCTCCCGGTTGCCGACGGCGCTGTCCTCGGCGCCGTAGCGACTGATGGCTCCGCCCATGTGCCAGACGTCGACCGTCGAGAGGAGCGACGGTCGTCTCTCGGCCCAGGTCACGACGCTATCGATCACCTCGTCGTCCAGGCTCTCCAGGTAGAGGGACTTCCAGTAGTAGTGGAAGCCGTCGGGATAGTCCTCGTCCAGAAACATCTGGACATCCACGTAGGGCATCGGCGCGCTGAAGTCGACCATCGGCTCTTCGAGCTCGCGCAGCGGCTCCATCACCCGCTGTCCCTCCTCGACGGACCCGGCGTAGCAAGCACCGATGTTCAAATACCGCTCGCCGTGGATCTCCTCAGGGAAATCCTCGGTCGCAGGGACAGTTCCGGAGATGGCCCAGGAGCTGACCTCGTCGGGGGCGGTGGCGCAGTAGTCCCGATAGGCGCGCATGGCCTCTCGCCTTCTGCTCCCGTGATACAGGACGAAGACGAACATCACGTCGGGGCCGATGGGATGGAGCTGATACTCGAACGAGGTGACGATGCCGAAGTTGCCGCCGCCACCGCGGATACCCCAGAGGAGATCGGGGTTCTCCGTCTCGCTCGCTTTTAGAATTCGGCCATCGGCCGTCACGATGTCGGCCGAGATGAGGTTGTCGCAGCTCAGGCCGTACTTGCGCCGCAGCCAGCCGATGCCGCCGCCCAGGGTCAGTCCGGCAACGCCGGTATCGGAGACGACCCCCATGGGCGTCGCCAGACCGTACGCCTGGCTGGCGGCATCCAGATCGGCGATGATCGCCCCGCCCTGGGCGCGCGCTGTGCGCGTCTCTGGATCGACCGCGACTTCGTCCATCAAAGAGAGATCGATGACCAGGCCGCCGTCGCAGACGGCCGTGCCCGCGACGTTATGCCCTCCACCGCGCACCGCCAACAGCAGTTCGTTCTCCCGGGCCAGCTTGACGCTGGCGACGACGTCGTCTGCGTTGACACACCGGACGATGAGGGCCGGTTTCTTGTCGATCATACCGTTCCAGACGGCTCGCTGTTCGTCATAATCATCGTCGCTACGATGGACCAACCGACCGGACAGGTTACCTTCGAATGCCTCAACGGTCCTCCCTGGCAGAACGACCGTGCCGTTCTCCCGACCTCTGATTTCGAGCTCAGACATATCTGCTTCCTCCTTCGACGCATATCCTCCGTTGATTCGCCAACGGCGCCCACGCCTATCTTACCCTACGACCACTCTGATTGCTCTCAAAAGCTCCCAGCACAATCGCAATCACAGGCTGGACAACAGCCCCACGCCCAGCACCAGCAGACCGGCCGTCAAGGACAGGAATCCAAATTGCTCCGACATCTTCTTCGGACCGACCCCATAGCCAGCAATCCCTTGCTTCGGCCATGGCACCCCAACCACGTCGGGATGCACGTGGATGATCAGGTCTCGCAAGCGGGTCGCGATCTTTTTCAGGTCTTCACTTGATCCAGACAGAAGGTCTTCGAACGATCCATACTTCTCGATAGTCCTCAGGTTGCCCCCCTCATCCAGTTTGGAGCGTTTTCACTCGATCAAAGGCGGCGGAGATCGCTGAGATGTCGCGTCCACCGCCGCTGCATCTAGCGCAAAGACTGTGCAATTGATGGGCAGTCCAGCTACGCTACAGGAAGCTGGACTGCCCGCGGTGTTGCTGGCGCGATCACTCAGGCGTTTCAGTGATAGCCAGGATGTTTCCCTCCTCCTCCACGCCGCTGCTCGCTCACTGATTCCTCACGACAAGCGGCAAGTAGAGGAAGTGCGGTGCCTCGTAGACTGCGCTGAAGCCGCCGATTGAGGTGCCACCCACGTACGCCTCAATCTCGACGCGGCTCTCGTCCCCGAAGTGATACGGTGAATCCTGCTGAAGAGCGTCGGCCGCTCCGACCGCGGGGGCGAAGCCCACGCGCACGCTGAGCGTCTCTTCCGGTCCAAGGTCGTCAGGGACCGGATTCCCGGCGCCGTCGCGGATCTGGAGCTGCCAGAACGGGCCGATGCCGTACATTGTCGGTCGGAGCTCCAGGGTCTGCGTAAGTGGATAGGGATTGCGGACCACGGCCAGCACCTCGCTCAAGTCGAGATCGGGGAAGGGAATCGTCGTTATATCTATGTTCTTCTGGCTGGTCTGATCCTGATACCCCGGCTGTTTCAGTCTCACGCGCAGGCAGCGATGGAGCGTGCCGCCCGTCGCCGGCGTCCACGTGACGCAGTAGTCGGCGACACTGTTGGGCGGCAGATCCACCGTCTGCGTAGCCACAGGTGTGAAGAAGATGCCCGCCCCGAAGTCCGCGACCTCGTACTCCAACGTCACCGTGCGGGTGACGCCCAGCGGGTTCTGGAGCTCGATGCAGTAGTCGGTCGGCTGTCCTGCCACCGGCGGGTCAGGGTCTAGCGAAATCTCCGGCTCCATCCACGGCGGGTCGACGTCCGGCGGAAGGTGAACCGGCGGCACGTCCAGCTTCCGGATACCACCGATGAGGCGTCCCCTGATCCACGCCTGCACGTCGATGTGGCAGGCGGTGCCCAGGGGCGTGGCGACCGGCGGGATCACGTGCAAAGCAGCCTGGCGGAGGTCGCTGCTGTTGGGGCCGACGCCGGTCAGCACCGTTGGCGTGACCCAGGCGGTCCAGCCGGGACAGGTGTTGTCCACCGTAAGCAGGATGTCCGCCGCCGTCACCGTCGGATTGCCGACCGTGAAGGTGAGCACGTCCTCGACCCCGGGCTCCAGGTCCTCAGTGACGTCGAGGTTACGCTGGGTGAAGACCGGCTCGTAGCCCGCGGCCTGCACTCGGACCTGAAGGCAGTAGTGGCCCGACGAGACCGGCGTGAAGGACGTTTCCACAATGATGTTGCTCGCGGCCGGCACCGTGACCACCTTGGTGTCGAAGCTGCTGTAGTCGAGGCCGATGCCGAAGCGGTTTGGGCTGGTCTGGAACGAGACCGTGAGGATCTGCGTGGCGCTGCTGTAGTTGCTGACCTTGACGCTGACCTGGCTGGGGTGGCCTGTGACCAGGGGATAGGGGTGGATCTGGATCTCGCTCTCGGCATAGGGTGGCTCCTCGTTCGGGAAGCCGATGGGCGGGCAGTCCACAGAGTGAGAGACGAGATTGCTGTGGGCTGTCTGCTCGCTGCTGTTCAGAGTGGCCGTGTTGTTGACCTGACGTTGATCGTCACAAAGGGTATCCAGGACCTCCACTTCGAACATCTTGCTGCCCGTGGCGCCAGGTGAGAGTGTGCCCAGATTCCAGACCATCACGTCGTCGGCGTTGGGCGTGACACCGTCGCTGGCGCTGCCCGGGACGAAGAGCGTATCATCGGGCAGAGGATCCTGCAGCGCCGCCCGCAGCACGTCAACCGGGCAGTTCGGGCTGACGGTGTAGCTCACGGTGTAGCGGACTGTGTCCCCGGGCCGCACAGGCGTGCCGTGCGGCGGCGAGGCGCTCTTCTCCAGCGTGACGCACGGAAACGGCTCTGTCGGTTGGGGACAGAAGCTGTCCAGTCCTTGGAAGACGGTGTTCACAAAGAGTTGGCTGCCGTCAGTATTCATCGCCGCCGGGCCGCCCTCGTAGCCCCACAATTGGTGACACCACAAGGCGTCCGGGTCGGTACGATCGGCGATCAGCGGGGCGTGGTCGGACGCCTGGCCAGTTGGCATCGGGGGCTCCAGCCCGATGGGCTCGACGAAGGGGAGGATCGGTTGGTTCAGATAGATCCCCACCTCGCCGACCGGCGCTTGGTAGATGGGGAAGGGACCGGGCAGGAGAGGGCCCAGATTGTACGGCGCCAGGTAGTGAGGCAGCGACGGATTGGCGCCGTAGGTCTGATCCAGTGAGCCGTGCCAACCGTTCGGCCAGCCGATGGGCGATCCCAACTGGCCGAAGAAGGCGTACCCACCCTCACCCAGTCCGAGGATCGGTTGCGCGGCGCTCGTGATGGCCGCGACTTGACCGGCACCGGTCCCCCAGTTTTCCAGGGAGCCTGTGTCGTCCGCGATGATGATCATGTCGTAGAGACTGAAATTCGTGTTCGTGACGGCGCTCAGGGGAACCAGATCGACGGTGAAGCCTTCGTTCTCCAACGTCACCTTGAAGTCGCCGGCGGTGGCGAGGTCGCGCCTGTAGACGTAGGCTATGTCACCCTCGCCGCAGATCGCGTTCTCTAGAGCCACCGACGCCCAGGTCTCCGGCTGATCGTAGAACGCGTTGCTCGGCCAGCCGTAGTCGTCGTTCGCGAAGTTCACGCTATGATGGTAGACGGCCACGCCGAAGTCGCCCCCGCACCATCCTCCCGTGAGCTCGAGGGGGATGGCATACTCGGCCACCTCAACGAGGTCAGCGCTCGTCTCCGCCACCCAGCCACCGATAACCACTTCATCGTAGCCGTCGGGAACGCCAGTGCCCTGATAGCTGGACGTCCTGCCCGATTCGATGTCGACCTGAAGCGCAAGGTCGTCCTCCTCCGCGTAGGGCTCTCGTCCGTGGTCTGTATCGAGGTAGACTCGGGCGTAGCGGTCGGGATTCTGCCCGACCACCCCCTCCAGACAGACGTAGAGGTACTCCGCGTCCTGTTTGAGGAAGACCGTGCTGGTGATCCCGTTCGCGTCGCCGAACTGGAAATTCGCGGCGTCGCCGTAGTCACCGCAGGAGCCGTCTGTATCAGCGGCGGTCCCCAGGGGAATCGTGATCTCAGCGTGGGGCGCCAGTAGGTCGGTAGTCGCCGGCTCTGGGAGAGGCAAAGAGGCCCGCGGCCCTTTCGCCGAAGCTCCGATGGCACCCTGAATCGCAACGATCGTGCCCAGGGCAAGCAGCGTGGTGACAACCACGGAGACTATGCGCTGGCGTATGGTGGTCATTTCCGTATCTCCTTTCTAACGAAGATTGGCTAGCGATCCTCGATGTGCTCCGCGACGTGGGCCGCGTCATCGGCGATACCGTAGAACAGCCCGGACTTGATCGTGTGCAGCCAATGCAACCCGACGAAGTAGAGCCCGGGTTGGGCTGTCACACCACGCTTCTGTTGCGGATATCCAAACTCATCCCAGATCGGGAACTTGACCAGGCTCTTGAA
>Ga0207752_1001484_pt1 | contig 10624 bp, 12 predicted proteins | sample Pon2CUnioCityCA_6_FD_187272 | JGI IMG/M metagenome (GOLD analysis project Ga0207752, IMG submission 187272) | Marine sediment microbial community from Union City, CA, USA - Pond 2C Sediment 2 (SPAdes) | ecosystem: Environmental > Aquatic > Marine > Intertidal zone > Salt pond sediment ... | reverse complement strand
CATTCGTGGGCCAGATTCCTTCGAAGCTCAGGACAGGCTCTTCGCCTTCGGCTCAGGATGACAGAATCGGATCGCGCGAGACGTTTTCCTAATCCGTATGATGCGGGAGATCCGGCGTCGCACGCGGGTGGTGGGTGCCTTTCCCGATGGTCGTTCGGCCCTGATGTTGGCGGCGGCTCGCCTGCGTCATGTGGCCGGCAGTCGCTGGGGCACACGACGATACATGGACATGGATCGGCTGAAGGAGATGCAGACCGAAGATGCGAAAAAGACCCATAACGCCGCCGCCTAACCCATGGGTTAGGCGGGACTCTCCCTCTCAGGAGGTTACCCAAAAACGCGTAAGATTCTTGACACTACCCTCGATTGACGCGCGGATGATTTTCTGCACCCCACGGCCATTTCTTCAAAACGCTTTGACGCCGCGATTAGCCGCCCCGAGATGGTCCTGACTGTCCCACTGCCGCTTGACAGGCACAGTCTGTACCGACACCGACCGCCACCAGAACCGAGACGTTGCGGACCTCGCCACCCCAATTGCCCTTCAGGCAGACCCTGGAGACTACCTTTCAATGCGGGCTCCTGCGACTCGCAGGGCAGCTGCTACACGGTCATACTGCTCTTCGAACCCAAACCAAGCGTCGACCACATTTGCGTGTTCGTCGATTATGTAGCTCACTGGAACCTCACTCGTTCGACTGCCACAATATTCTGCTATGATCTTCTCAGCAGTTGTTGAGGAATCGAGGATGATCGGAAACGTGATGCCATTGTCCTTCAGAAGACCTTTGGCAATCCGCTTGCTATCGGTGGCATTCAATCCAAGGATGACTGCACCTTTGTCACGGTACGATTCGTACAATGACTGGAGATGAGGCATCTGTTTCCGACACAGCGGTGATCCGGCTTGCCATATGTAGAGCCAAACAATGCTGCCGCGATAGTCCGATAGGCTGATAGCACCGCCATTGATCGACCGTAACGTGAACTCTGGTGCTGCTTGTCCGTGCTTCAGCAGAGAAGCTTCCGGTGGAGACAAGTGCCATCGTTTTGATGTTTCCGGGGGGGACCAGGTGAGTAAGGCTGGCGGTATACGGGGATTGAGTTTCACATCTGACCACTGGACGACCGTGACGTGGCTGTCCGCAAGCCGGTTGATCTCTTTGATCTTACGTGGCAGATGATCTTGTCGAGAGAGCCAAATGTAGCGAGTTCGTTGCGCCTTCATAAAGCTGATCTCGATCACGTCACATACGTCACGTCCGACGGCTTCCGTACCTTGAGATCGAATACCATCGATGAAAGCGGCATACGGATCCGGATTACCGTGGAACAGACTCGGATCCAGAATCAGATTGGACCAGGTCATTCCGAGTGATGCTATCTCGCTGCGAATGGAGCAGCCTGCCACTGAAATGCACTTTTCTATGTAAGCATTCGAGCGTGTCTTCTGATGACTGTCCGCTGTATCGATCTGCCATACCGATCGATTTCCCGACCAGTAGATCCAGAGAGTGCCACTTTTTCCGACGAGTATCGTTGTTCTCTCGGTCAGGTGGTTGCTCACTTCGGTACGCCAAGCATGGGGCTTCCTCAAAAAGATGTCGTAGATAGTCGCTCTACCATCTGGACCGCTGCTAACGGCGGTATAGGACAGGCTCTTGGACTCTCTCATCGCCTTGGTCATGGCGTCGTACAGGGCACGGGCCTGGGGCTCATCCTTGACGATCATGGCCGAGTACCATCGTGCTGGCGACAGACGAACGGTGTAGAGGGCCCAGGCTTCCAGTAGGGCAAGCACCAAGATGAATGCACACATTTTGACCGGACTAACCATCTCTGTTCTGCAATTCCTTGCTCTTAAGGATCTCATGCAAGTGCTTAATCGCGTACGCGAGAGAAATCGCGTCTGCAGAGCAGTACGATGCCAATAGTGCTGTAGGCGATGGTGAGCACCAGAGCATGGACAATACAGGCGGCGGCCTTGGTGGTACTGAATCGTCCGAAGGTCAGACTGTATTGGCCGTGCTCTCCACCGGCGAACTTCTGCAGCAACTCAAAAGGAGGACACGCATACCGAATGATCTCTTGCAGCATCGGCGGTTCGCTCTGTCCCCGCAACTCGGATGCCAGCAGGGCAACGATGACGTAGCCGGTGACGGCGAAAAACAGGATCACAAGAGAATTGAAGGCGCGTTCTACAACCACAGACAGAGAGGTCGATAGGGCCGCGCACGCATTGAACAGCAGCCAGGAAGCCAATAGCCACAGGGCCAAGCCGTTCATATTCACCCTTCGCGTTAGACTTTGAAGGACGATTATCAGGCAACCGGCCAGCAGCAAGTGAACTGCGGCCTGCAGGGAGAGCCCCACCATTCGGTAGATGTAGAGGTACCCTGACCAGAACGGTTTGGTTGCGAGAACGCAGATGCGCCCCGAGGCAATGTCGTCACCGAAAATGCCGGCACTGAGCGCCAACGCTAGGAGCAAACCGCCCCAGATAAGGACAAATCTCCCCCAATCCGCCAGGTCCGGGAGAAACAGCCACCAGTACATCCCGTACAGAGCCAGCCAGACCAGGTGGACCACCCAGATGTAGGTTCTGCGAAAAAAGGTCTCTTTGATCAGCTCATACGCGCGCATATCTTATCCCTCTTGGTTGCACAGCCGAACGAACACATCTTCTGTACTCTCGCGCTGCAAGTGCACGTTCATGATCCGGGCCCCCCCCTGGGCCAGAAGGCACACGATGTCCGGGACCTCCTCCGGATCACGAATGGCGATCACGACTTCCGTCTCGTCTACCCTCAACACTCTATCGGCTGGTAGCAGGGCCTGTGCAATCGCCGCGCCACAGGATACCAGTTCCACCCGCAATTGGCCGGCCACACTAACGGCTTTCTGATCTTGAATGTTGACAAGCTGCCCCTGATTCATGAACAGGTAGTCGGATGTCAGTTTGTCCAGTTCACCCAGCCGATGAGAACTGATGATGACGGTCGTGCCCCCGGCCTGCAGTTGTTTCAAGAGATCACGCAGTTGAACCGCACCCATCGGGTCAAGGCCGTTGGTGGGCTCATCGAGCAACAGCAACTGGGGCTCGGGCATCAAGGCGGTACCCAATGCCAACCGCTGCTTCATGCCTTGAGAAAAGTCTGATGCCGGCCGGTCGATCCAGGTCTGCATCTGCAGTCGTGGTACCAGTTTGTCTATTTGCTGCGCAATTGCTTTAGCAGACAACCCCCACAAGGCTCCATGATAGCGCAAGACGGCCCGAGCTGAATACGCGCCGGGAAACACCGGATGCTCCGGCACAACACCCAGATAGCATCGAGCGGCCACAGAACGGGCCGGATGTCCCCATACGGTCACCTCTCCTTCCGTGGGAAGAACAAGACCCGCCACGAGGTTCAGCAGGGTCGATTTACCGGCCCCGTTGGGCCCAATCAGTCCGACGATCTGACCTTGATACACCGACAACGAAACATGTCGCAGGGCACAGACCGCTCTTGACCGACTGGCGAAACGCCGCTGAAAAATCTTGGTCAGTCCCCGGCACTCCACAATCGGACTGCGGGAATCTCGGCCGTCCTTCTTGCCTCCCGTGTTCTCAGAGATCACGGCGACTCCTCGTTGTTGTGCCCAGGCCATCGCCACACCAGATCGTAGTCCCTACGCTGCCCGGGTTGCCTGGGCAAGCCGGCGTTGTCGTTCAGATCTTCTCCGACACTATAGACAGAATAGCCCTCACCATCCGTACGATAATGCAACGGCTTCAGCGTGAATGGATCTGTCAATCCTTCCAGGTTCAAGTCGCCCAGTGTTTCCGGGAACCTTTTGTGTCTCTCCTGGTATTCCAGCAGCGCCAAGCCTGCCCGAGTTACCTGCATTAAAGTGGCTTCGCGACAGTAGCATGTCTTGGTTGCGGCGATAGGAGGCGCTAGCACCTTGCTCAATAAACCGCTTTTTGCAAGACTCACGATTTCTGTATAGAGCTTCCCTTTTCTCGGTGAATAAGGCTGTTGGAGAAACTCCACACACTTGCTCATCAATTGCAGATAGCTGGCATGGTCGGCAATGAACGTTGGCTTGAACGTGGCCCGCCTGAAGTACAGTGGAATGCCATTGGTGCTATCCGCGGTCTTATTGAGTGCCTCATACAACGTGTCGGCAGGCATACGAAAAAGACGTTCGCCGATCAGTAGTCGCTGCGCATCCAAGGCACGTACGAGCACGGCTACATCAGCATGCCTTCTGAGTGCGCCCTCAACTACCTTGTAGTCTCTTGGACTGGGTTGTACCTCTTCACAAATCTGCTGGATTACTTCGCACAGATAACTGGCTATCATCAAACGTTGCCATTGACCTTCACAGCCAGGATAGGGAATGAGGGCGTCGGCGAGTCTGAATCCTGTCAGGATGGCATTCCAGGCGCTGCCCGGGTTCTCGCCTTCGCTTTCCATGCGGGCCTCAGCGCCCAGAATATACGCAATACTCCGTAAGTCCTCCAGGATGAGAAAACGCGTTTTCAGGTCATTGGGAAGGTAGTCCCGGTCGACTCGACATATGGGGAAGGATGCTTCACACTCGAGGCTGGACAATACCTGGGCGACGACGTCTCGACGCAGTAGCTCCTCTATTTCGGAACGGTCAACAGATACGGGTTCGTCGTGAAACTTTGCGGAGAGACTTCCAAGGTACTCAAGCAGGTTATCGCCTTCGATATACTGCTCTTTCAATGGGGAGACCGTCTCTTGGTATCGAGGAACTGCGTCCTGGGTTTCGGCAATCTCCGGGGGGATTACATCCTCCGGTTGCATGGGGCGGCCGTTGTGTCGCAGCGTTGCGTATGCCCCACGGAGATGGGCAGTGGCACGCCCTACCGCGATGGCGTAGAGCACCCCGCATAGGAATAGGATTATGACTAGTCCTACCAAGATGCGTCGTGACTGTTTGCGCATCACTTGTCCTCAGCAAGGGCCTTCTCACGCTTGTACGTGCCGCTCGTCAAGGGTTCCGACGAACGACGATCCCCCTCCCCAGTGATCACGAACGTGTCAACCTTCATCGTGTCGCCGTCAGCCTTGGTACATACCATGTCGACCTCACCGACGCTGCCGTCCGCAGTGGTTCGTACAAAGCTATGGATCAGGGCAGTGTCTTTTGTTCGGCACGATACTCTGTATGTGCCCCCCGCACTATCGGCCCCCATACCCACTAGTTCCTTTTTCGAGGGAACAAACAACATCATGCCGTGGTACTTGTAGCTGTCCCGCTGCCGTTCCATGCTCATGAGAACAATACGTCTATCCAGATCCCACTCATACTTAATGGTATTCACATTCATCGCAGGGGGCGAACTGCTGAGTGTCCATTCTCCGATAATCCATGCAGTACCTTCCTCATCCATCCGTTCTCCGAGTGTTTGTGCCGCCGTTGGAATGGCAACGATTCCCAATAGGTCTATCAGGCACAAAACGAGGTGTGACGCCTTCATAGTCTATCTCCTTAAACGGATTTTCTGGAACGTTATACAAAAGAACCTGTTGACTCCTATTCTTGCCTGAGGACACTAACCGGATCAATGCTTGCTGCCCGGCGTGCAGGGAGATAGCTTGCCGCAAGAACCGCAACGGCGAGAACCAACGACACGAAAAGGATTGATGATGGGTCGGTAGGTGTGACACCATACAGCAACGTGGAAAGAACGCGAGTCACGCTGAAGGCTCCCACCAGACCGATAACGAGCCCCCCAAAGGCGACCTTGAGTCCCTGTTCCAGTACTCTCCGTAAGACATTCATTCGGCTGGCCCCCAGGGCCATGCGAATGCCGATTTCATGAACTTGCTGTGTGGTGCTGTATTGCAGCAGGGCGTAGACCCCCATATTGGCAAGGATCAAGGCAACTCCGGCAAAGAGGCTTAGTAATGTCATGGTAAATCGCTGCGGAGCCAGCATTTTGTCGAGGGTTGCCTCCAGGGTGTCTATCGTCGTTATCACCTGATCATCTTCCAGAGCAGCGACCTGTGCACGCAGGCGAGGAACCAGTCGCAGTGGATCACCCTTGGTTTTTACTAACACATCTGCGACTTGGTAGTAACGTCTATCGCTGAGTGGGAAATAGATCGTCGTGTGACGTGGCGCAACAACATCGAAATCCTTGACTGTACTCACGACGCCCACGATAGAGAAGGCACCGCTCACGCGTTTACCGATGGAATCCGCTGGACCGAAATACTGGTTGGCCAGGTTCTCATCTATGATAAGGCCCTTGTATCTGTCCCCCTGGCTATCAGCGAGAAACGGGCTGCCTTTGATGAACTTAATCCCCATGGTCTCAAAGAAACCGGGGCTGACACTCATCCACTTGGTCGTATGCTGTGCGTTGACGCCTGTGCGGGTTTCGAGCGACACGTCCACATAAGCCCCTTCGGCTCCCCAGTCCAAACCGGGGAAAACCAGCGCCGCCGAACGGACGTCAGGAAGCGTACGCACCTGGGCGAGAAGTGCGTCATACAAGGCTTTACAGTGGTGCTTCTCCGGATACTTTGCACTGGGCAGATCGATATGCACTGCCAGCACATTCTCCGGACGAAAGCCCAAGTCAACTTGCTGTAACGCGATCAGAGTTCGAATCAGCAAAGTCGCCCCAACGAGCAGAATCAAAGAAATACCGACTTGCACGACCGCCAGGACAGCTTGGAGCCGTCGCCGTCCACGTCTGCTCGAAGTGCGCGTCATCTGCTCCTTCAAGGCCTGATGGATAGACAAATCCGAGGCCCTCCATGCCGGCAACAGCCCCAGCAGGACGCCTGTGAAGAGCGAGATGCCCAGCGCAAATGCCAATACCCGGGCATCGATGCACGTCTCCTCCAGACGGGGGATCTCGACGGGACACAATGCAATAGTGCCCTTGACGAGCCAGAACGTCAGTAGCAGACCGAGGAAACCGGCTCCCATATTCAACAGCAGACTCTCTGTCAGCATCTGTCGGATGATGCGCATACGCGACGCGCCCAGGGCCATGCGTGTAGATACCTCGTGCCGACACGCGCTAGCGCGAACCAGCAGCAGGTTGAAGACGTTGCTGCAAGCTGTCAGCAGCACGCATCCCGCCGCAAGCAGCAGCAGTAACATGATCTGACGGTTATCTTTCAGGATATGGTCCAAGAGCGTGTCCACCCCCATGATGATCCCTTCGCGGCCCGTCGGGTCCTCTTGTTTCAGCCGCTGAAACAGTAGGGCGATCTCCGCCCTGGCCTGATCCGGTCCCACATCTTCTTTCAAACGTGCCCACATGTATACAGGAGACTTGTCGAGGACCAGTGGCACCCAGAACCGTGCGGCACCCCCAAAGGGAAATTCAAACGTTTCAGGCATCACTCCTATAATGGTGTAGCTGCTGTCATCCAGACTCAGCGTCTTGCCAATCGTATCCACGTCTCCGCCCAGGTGCTCCTGCCAGAAGGCATGGCTTAGAATCACCACACGTTCGTTTCCCGGCTTCTCCTCTTCCGGCAGAAAGCCACGCCCTACGAAAGGGCGAACACCAAGTAGCGACGAGAAACAGGATGATACAGCCAGTGCCCGGGCCTCGTGGGGCCGGTCGATCCCGGTGACATAGAAAGTGCGGCGCCGGCTGGCAGCCAAGAACTGAAATACGTGATTCTGATCTCGAAAGAAGGTGAAATCTTGAGGCTGTGTGCCCCATTCGTTGCCTTCCAGTGTCCTTTCCCACGGAACCACCAGCCGATCGGAGTCCCTGTACGGGAGGGGATTTGATATAACGGTGTTAATGACACTAAAGATGGCCGTATTCATCCCAATGGCGACAGCCATGATCGAAGTCACAATCACCGTGAAGCTGCGGTCCTTTGCGAGCTTTCTGATGCCATAGCAAATATCGCGCCACAGTATATCCATTATGCCACTCTCACTGACCTATACTGCTTCCACGTTTCCGGCGAGACAATGGCGCAACAATCGGTCGTCACGAGAACAAACGCCGGTTTGTGAGACGCCCATGGGTAAAGGTAGATGAAACACGTACCTCTTCTCATGCTCGCTAATCCTCAGACCTCTCTCTCAGGTTCGTGTCATGAATCCCATCTGCACTACTCCCATACAAGCACAAGTATTGTTATGGGACCGGGGACGTCATGTCAAGGAAAAAAACTCCTGCAGCGGAGGAATTGCCTGTGCCCGTTCTTCCCACCGCCAGAAAGCCTTACAGCCAAGAGGGATCTGTCTTTCCTCCATGTTGCCATAGCCTAGTTCCGATTGAGATACTCTCGGCTGTTAAGACCAGACTCTCAGTTCTCTATGCAGAATTCTGTACTAGCTTCTCGCGCTCTGCAAATGCCATTCCAGGCAACCTTCACCCGGCAGATACGGCTACAAAAGCCTCTCTTCATGATAGTACCCCATTCAACATACATGTGAGTGTCCGATTCTTCAGTCCATGTGTTCACTTTCGGGCGCGGTATGTTCGTTTGTGGGCGCAGTGTTCCCCCGCCGGGCAGGTAGCGTCCAGGATCTTTGGCCTCTTGTCTTTCCTCCTGCGAGGGAAGGTCCCGCCTACCGTGTCTTTTCGGTGGGGCTGCATGAAATGATTCGTGGTGGTGGGTATCTTCCGTTGAGACCGGCCTATTTCGCTTGACAGGCGGCTCACGGAACGGGTCGTCGGGCGGGCCGGCGAAACCGAATTGCGGGAGAGCAACCAATGAGCACCTGCCCGCCAACCAACCTCCCCGTGGCCCTGCGTACAACACGTTGCCAGTTCGATCGCTGGCGTAGCCGACACCGCCCCCATGCTCGGCTGCCTGAGGAACTCTGGCACAAAGCCGTGATCCTCGCCCGTCGGCACGGGCTCAACCGGACCGCCAGCGCATTGGGCCTGAAGCACGACTCACTCAAGAAGCGAATCGAGGCAATGGTTGGCGACCTCCCGAAGGTTGAAGAGGCCCCTTGTGAGTTTGTAGAGTTCCTTGCGGGCCCGATGGCCCCCGGCTCGTGCGAGTGCACGATCGAGTTGGACGATGGAAGCGGCGCGACGGCGCGGATCCATGTCAAGGGCGTTCGCATGGTGGACCTGGCCTCGTTCGCTTCGGCGTGGCGGAGCGCGCGAACATGATCCAGATGACGTCCCAGATGTGGATCCTCGTGGCGGTCGAGCCGGCGGACTTCCGCAAGGGGATCGATAGCTTGGCCCGGGTTTGTCGCGAGGCGCTGCGACAGGATCCCTTCAGCGGGTATGTGTTCGTCTTTGGCGATCGCCATCGCAAAGCGATCAAGGTCCTGATCCATGACGGGCAGGGTTTCTGGTTGTGTCAGAAGCGGCTCTCGAAGGGGCGATTCTCGTGGTGGCCCCAGAGTGGCTCTGTGGCCACCCAGCGTTTGCAGGCCCACCAACTTGCGGTGCTGCTATCGGCGGGCGATCCGACCATGGCCACGGGGGCTGCCGCCTGGCGTCGCGTGGACGTGGGTCGCCAGAATGGATAGAGGTCGGTCTCTTGAGAGAGGATTGAAGCGGACACCCGCCCATGCCCGATACTGTCTTTTGTCGCCTCTTGCGGTGGCTCGGATATCGTGTGGGCTGGACCATGGGCAACCTTCGAAAGATCAAGAAAGCGCGCCGGCACCGAGTGCCGTCCAAGCCTCAGGCACCAAGCTCCACCGAACGGATCGAGATCAACCAGAGCGAGTTGGAGTCGACCCTGGAGCGGGCCACGACGACGCCGATGAGCGAGGAGGAATACGTCAAATTGCACGCGGCCGTTGAGACGCTCGTGTACTTGACGGCGGAGTTGGAGAAGAGGCGGGTCTCGGTCCAGCGGCTCAAGCAATTGCTCTTCGGGGCCACGACGGAGACGACCCGCCAAGTGCTCGCGGGATGCTGGACCAGACCGGCAAGGCAAGAGCTTCCGGGGACGACACGGGGGCGAAGGTCCTGGCGCTGAGCGGTCGGCGCCGAGACCCGAACGGTTCCGACCGGCCGGGCCGTACGGACCGCACGGGTGTGTTCACCTCGGGCATCGTGTCCATCCTCGGCGAGCATCGGGTCGCCTCGTTCTTCACGGGGCGTCACCATCCCGGGCAGAACTTGGCCACGGTGTTGAAAGAGCGGGCACGTCAGTTGGGCCGGCCCCTCCAGATGTGCGATGCGTTGTCCCGCAATCTGCCCGATCTGCCTGAAGAGTTCCAGACCATCGTGGCCCACTGCCTGGCCCACGCCCGCCGGCAGTTTGTGGACGTGGCCATGAACTTCCCCGACGAGTGCCTGCATGTGCTCCTGATCCTCAACGAGGTCTATACGAATGATGCTTGGGCGAAGGACCAAGGGCTATCTCCGGAACAGCGACCCCAAGATGGACGCCCTGAAAGGACCCGCACGATCTGTTCCTCAGTGAACCGCTTCTTCTTCATGATTTCTCCTGTAAGCACACACCTCCCCACAGGGAAATCCTAACATCGTCAATGGCACTAATTTCCGGCGATAAGAACCTATCCCATTAGGCTTTGTCTTATACGGATTAGGAAAACGTCTCGCGCGATCCGATTCTGTCATCCTGAGCCGAAGGCGAAGAGCCTGTCCTGAGCTTCGAAGGAATCTGGCCCACGAATG
>Ga0207752_1001483_pt1 | contig 10629 bp, 15 predicted proteins | sample Pon2CUnioCityCA_6_FD_187272 | JGI IMG/M metagenome (GOLD analysis project Ga0207752, IMG submission 187272) | Marine sediment microbial community from Union City, CA, USA - Pond 2C Sediment 2 (SPAdes) | ecosystem: Environmental > Aquatic > Marine > Intertidal zone > Salt pond sediment ... | reverse complement strand
CGGGTTCCCATCGGGATCGTGGAGCAGATAGCTCATATGGCTCAGTGTATGCCCGGGCGTGTAAAGCGCCTTCAACTCAAGCCGCCCGACGGTAACCGTCTCCCCGTCCATAATCGGCTCACCATAGCCGTAATCGAGGTCCCCCTCGCCGGAGTGAAGGACTGTCGCATCGGTTAGATCAGCCAGTTCAGCGGACCCGATCACATAATCCTCGTTCCGGTGCGTCTCCAAAACGTGGGTAATCCGCATACCCGCCCTGGCTGCTCTTTCGACGTAGATCCCGGCATCGCGCCGCGGATCAATCACAACGGCCTCGTTACCGTCCCCGATCAGATAGGAATAGTGAGCCAGCCCCTCGGATTCAGTACGCTCAAAAAGCACCTCGGCCTCCTCGTTAGTCTCCTTAACCCAAACGACGTCTACCTAGATCTGGCTCATGAATCTCTTGACGTGGTAATCCCACTCACGGGTCTCCACTTCGACCTCGGCTTTATCGTCTCCCTGAGACGCCGTCACCGTAACATGCCCACCACCACCTTCGAAAGTGGCGCAGCAAGGATTCTCTCGAGTGACCGATAAACCAAGCCCCTCCTCACCGAAATAATCGATCGCTCGTTCCACAACTTCTTCAGGATCCTTCTTCGTCTTTACACTGTAAAGCGCCATTCGTTGACTCCTCCCTAGTTGGGCAACTCCAATTCCTCCAAGACGCTGTGTAATACCGAAGCCGATTCTCCTAGCGCCTCCGTCTCCGCCTCGTCCAGTGCGAGATGCACCACGCGCTCCACACCCCCCCGACCGATGACCGCCGGCAGGCTGAGATAGACGTCCTCGATTCCGTAGAGTCCCGGCACTAGATTGGAGACCGAAAGCACGGTGTGCTGATCGCGCAAGATACTCTCCACGATGCGCACCAGGGCAACGGAAACGGCATAGTAAGTCGCCCCTTTCCGCTCGATCACCTCATAGGCCGCGTCACGCACCTCGTGAGAGATACGGTCACGGACGTCCTCGCCGATGTCGCACTCCTCTCGACGACAGTACTCTTCAAGGCGCATGCCGGCGACGTTCGCCAAGCTCCAGACGGGAACCTCGCTGTCTCCATGCTCACCCACGATGTAGGCATGCACGTTGCGCGGGTCGAGGCCCAGGTGTTCGCTGAGCAGATAGCGGAAACGGGCGGTATCCAGTACCGTGCCAGACCCGATAACGCGCTTGGATGGAAAGCCGGACATCCTCCACGCCACGCAACTCAATATGTCGACCGGGTTCGTGGTGATCAGCAGAATGCCCGTCTTATTGTGTTCCGTGATACTGGGAATGATGTCGCCGAAAATCTCGGCATTTCTCTTCACCAGGTCGAGGCGGGTCTCTCCAGGCCGTTGGGCCGTACCAGCCGTCACGACCACCACGTCGGCACCGGCACAGTCGGAATAGTCTCCCGCCCAGACACGAACCGGATTAGAGAGGGGGACAGCGTGATTGATGTCCATCGCTTCCCCCTCGGCCCGTTCACGATCGATGTCAATGAGCACGATCTCCCCGACGAGCCCGTTTAGAACCAATGCATAGGCGAACGTGGCTCCCACGTTGCCGGCGCCGATCACCGCTATCTTCCGCGGATGTGGCGCATGGGGCCCGATATCGTCGTTCCTCATCCCCCCTCCCTTCCTTCCCTGACAAATGACGTCAGCGCCGGATACAGATCCTCCAATCGTTATCTGTGCCCTCGACGGACAGGAGCTCCAAACCCAGCGCCTTGACCGCCATCGGGATCTCCTCCTTCGATGCCGGATGCGTCCCAACCACCTCCACAACCTCACCTGACTCCGCCTTGCGGAGCGCCTTCCGCACCTCCACCAGCGGAACAGGACAGGTCTCGCCCCGGCAGTCCACTCGAAGGTCAGGGTGGACCGGGCACTCGGCGTCACTTGTGTTCACTTTGATATCGGCCATCGCGTCACCCTTTCTCTGCGACAAAGTCGATCAAGACCTCGTCCACGTCCCACCGGTGCTCCAGTTTCTCCAGAATCTCGTGTCGGATGTTACTGGCGAACTGGTGATCTTCGGGGAGATCAATTGCCACACGCACCACCCCGTCGGAGACGTCAATCTCTTTCACCAGATCCGTGCGAATCAGATCCAGGCCCACCATAGGGTTCATCACGCGCTTCAGCCGCTTCCGCACCACCTTCTCCGTCGTTGGCTCGCGCTCCTTGACCAGCCCATGCCGTTCCTCGTAGTTCTGGATCGCGGCACGCAGAGCGTCCACAGCCAGTACCGAGCAATGGGTCTTGATCGACGGCAATCCGCCCAATGCCTCCGAGGCCTCTTTCCAGGAGATCTGCTTGGCCTCCTCCAGCGTCTTTCCCTTCGCCAGCTCGGTGATGATGGACCCAGTGGCGATATTTGAGGCGCAGCCGTAGGACTCGAACTTGATATCCTGGATGCGCTTCGTCTCTTCATCAACCTTCAGGTAGAGGGCTACCATGTCGCCGCACGCAGGACTACCTTCAGTCGCCTCGGCATCCGGATTCTCTATCTGCCCCACGTTGTGGGGGTTACGAAAGTGCTCCATAACAACTTCACTGTATGGGAGTGGCATGTTCCCACCTCCTTCACCATGCTGGCCCGGCGCACCCTGGCCCTCAAGAGCCTTCAGAGGCGCAGGCCGGGCCTCTCATCACAAACTACTCGGACCCACGCTGGCCCAGCTCCCTGTCCAGCATAATCAAACCCTGATCCTTGTCGCCAATGCGTTCGAGCGTATCCAGGATTTGGGAGACGCTGTCCTCCTCCTCAACTTGCTCGTCGATGAACCAGTGCAACATCACCTGAGCTGCATAGTCGTTCTCCTCGAGCGCCAATTTGTAGAGATCGTGGATCAGCCCCGTCACCTTCTGTTCGTGCTCGTACGTCGCCTCGAAGACGTCGCGGGGCGACTCGAACTCAACAGGCGGCTGCTCAATCGCGTGTAACTCGACCCGTCCGCCACGCTCATTGACGAAGTCGAAAAGCTTCATAGCGTGCGTCACCTCCTCCTGGCTCTGCGCGCGCATCCACGCGGCGAAACCCGGGAGGCTGGTTGCCTCGAAGTATGCCGCCATCGAAAGATAGAGATAGGCGGAGTAAAGCTCGTCCCTGACCTGCTCATTGATCGCGTCCTGCATCGCCTTGCTCAACATCGTTCTTGTCTCCTTTGTATCCCGGCTTAGTCTACGATCCTGCCTTCCCCAACGGACTGATCCGTCTCAGTTCCCTCACCACCTCGGCAATTGCCTCGCTTACCGCGTCTACATCCCCCTCGTCATTGTATCGCCCAAACGTGAAGCGAACGGAGCCATGGGCCCGCTCGTGATCGCCACCGATCCCCAAGATAACGTGACTCGCCTCGAGCGACCGGCTGAAGCAAGCGGAACCGGTGCTCACGGCAAACCCCCGCATATCCAGGTGGAGCAGGAGCGACTCTCCCTCAACGAAGCGAAAGGAAATGTTGGCATTGTGAGGTAGGCGGTGAACATGATGTCCATTGAGGCGCGTGTGAGGAATTTCAAGCAGCCTGTCGATCAACCGATCCCGCAACGCTTCCAGCCGAGCCGTCTCTTCCGGCGTGACCAGGTCAACAGCCTTGGCGAAGCCAATGGCACCGGGAATGTTCTCCACCCCCGGGCGCAGATTGAACTCCTGGAACCCCCCATCCATCCACTTCTGAATCGGGGTTCCGTCCCTGATATAGAGGCCCCCAATGCCTTTGGGCCCATGAATAGTGTGGGCAGCAATGGTGACCAGGTCGACAGGCAACTCGCGTACGTCCAGAGGAACCCGGGTGAAGCTGTGTGTGGCATCCGTGTGGAACAGAACCCCGTTCTCTCGGCATATCTCACCGATCGCCTCCAGGTCCTGTGTGGTACCAATCTCCTGATTCCCCGTCTGGATGGAGACGAGCGTCGTATCCGGGGTCACAAGCTCCCGCAGGTGATCCAGGTCGACCCGCCCGGTCTCGTCGACGCGGACCTTGGTTGTGTCATATCCCTGTTTCCCTAACGCCCGCGCGCTGTGAAGCACAGGAAAATCCTCGAGCGGCCCGACTACGATCTGTCCCGCCCCTTTTCCCACGGCCTGGGCCACACCCTTTATGGCCAGATTGCTGGACTCAGTGCTGCCCGAAGTGAATATCAGCTCATCGGCTTGAGCCCCTAGTCTAGCAGCAACCTGAGAGCGAGCGTTCTCCAGAGCGTCTCTGGCATCAATTCCGAGCGAGTAGCCGAACTGAGAGGTCGCCACAGCATAGAGATCGAAAAAGTAGGGCTTCATCGCTTCCAGAACCCTCTCATCCATGCGTGTCGCAGCGGAATTATCCAAGTAGACGATTTCCTCAAACACTACAAGCTCCTTTGGCGTTCTTCCTACACGTTGGTTGCCGGGCGAGATAGAGCGAGAGCTTAAGCTCGACCCAGGGTATTATACACTATCCAGGCAATAAAGTCAATGCCCATCTAGTTAAACCGCTCCCATTTGGCGATCGAATCGTCCGCGTCGTTCAGGCAACCGGATCAAAGGGCACCGTAGATTGGGACCTGATCCCCAGTGATCGAAGCTGCAGCATCGCTACAAAGGAAACGCATCGTCGCCGCGATATGCTCCGGTGGCACCCATTTGCTATAGTCAGCGCTGGACATCATCCGTCGGTTGGCCGGAGTATCGATGATGCTGGGCAAGATCACGTTCGCGGTGACACCCGACCCCCTGACCTCCGCAGCGATGACCTCAGTGAGCCTGACCACGCCCATCTTGGCAACTGCGTAACCAACCTCTTTGGTGCGCGGCTTGACCGCCGTCTTGGAACCCGTATGCACGATACGACCCCAGCCGGCGTCCAGCATATGCGGCAACACGGCCTGCGAGAGCAGGAACGCCGACCGCAAGTTAAGGGTTAGCATCCATTCCCACCGATCCACCGGGGTTTCAGCCACGGTCTTCCCCCCGCCCCACCCGCCAATAGTGTTCAGAAGCACGTGCAGGCCATCGAAGCGGTCCACAATGGTGGATATCAACTGCTCGACGCTCTCGGGATCGGTGGCGTCCACCGTCGACACCATGATTCGCTCGTCCGGCAAGTTCAGTTCCTCAGCTAGCTCGTCCAGCTCTTCTGGTGACGTGCTAGTCAAGGCTAGATGGGCCTCGGTCTTCGCAAACTCCCGTGCCACCGCAGAACCCAGGGTTCCGGTGGCGCCGCCAACCAAAACCACTCTGTCGCGCAGCAGGTCCGACATTTCGTCCTCCTTTACGCTGGTCGAGGCGAACCAGAAGAGGTCGCCGCAATCAACGGCTACTATCCCCTCAGGCCTCCTCTAGCTCTCCCCGTTTCCCGCGTCCTTGATGTAGCGCGCAAACTCTGCGCCAAATGCCTCACCGTGCCTCAGATCCTCGTCCGTCGCCCCCCCGTTGAACTCAAAGGGTTCCGTCATCTCCCACTTAAGCTTGTCCACGAAGTTCTCGAACTCACGCTGAGCGCCGCCGCTCCAGCCGTAGCTGCCAAAGTGAGTCGCGAACTTATTGCGGATTCGCTTGGTGCTGGCCATGCTCAGGACCTGGGCGACCGGGGGGAAGAGAGCCCCCTCGTACGTAGGGGCCCCCACCACCACGCCCCGCTTCGCCCAGAGCGAGGGCAAGATGTAGCTGACGTGTGTTCGCCTGGCATCGAAGATGTCTACCGGCACCCCCTCATCGGAGATGCCCTGCGCCACGGCATTCATCATCTCCTCCGTGTTGCCGTACATCGTCCCATAGACCAGCGTGACGCCGACCTCGCCGGGTTCGCTGGCGAGTTGAGCCCACTGTCGGTATAGCTCAACGATGCGCCCCGGATTCTCACGCCAGATCAACCCGTGGGAAGGAGCGATGGTTGAGACGGGGATGCCCTCCAGCTTGGCGATGGCCTGAAGGACGGGACGGCTGAACACAGCCACGATGTTGACGTAGTAGCGCAGCGCCTCTTTTTCGTAGAAGTCGAAGTCTGTGCACTGATCGTCGAAGATACCCCCGCGCAGGGCCCCGTAACCACCAAACGCATCGCAGGAGAATAGAACCTCCTGGTCCTCGATATAAGTCATCATCGTCTCTGGCCAGTGGACGAAGGGCGTGTAGAAGAATCGAAGGGTGCGGTCGCCCAGGGACAGCGTGTCACCGTCACCAACCACCTCGACGTTCTCAGTCACGCCGTAGAAGGCTTCTAGCATATCAGCAGTCTTCTTTGTGCCCAGGATCGTCACGTCGGGCACGATTCTCCGAAGCGTGCGCAGAACACCAGAATGGTCCGGCTCCATATGGTTGATGATCACGTAGTCGAGCTCGGAAAGACCGACGATCTGGTGAATCTGATCGAAGAACTCGTCCGTCTTGTGCGACTTGGTTAGATCCACGATAGCCTTCTTCTCATCGTCGATTAGGTACGTATTGTACGAGATCCCCTCCTGGGTGATCGGCCACATCCCCTCGAAGAGGTCGCTGGTTCGGTCGTTAACACCGATCCAGTAGACGTCTGGCTTGATCTCAATCGGTGGCATATTTTCCCCCCTATTGCGCCATCTTCGCCAGGCGGCGCAGATGCTGCTTCTCCTCGTTTATGATGTCCGTGATGGTTGCTCGATCGGCATCGTCCACCATCTCCCGTAGGTCGTAGTAGAACAGCATTGTATCCTTCTCAAAGCCCATCGCAGCCCGCAGCGCAGCGTCCCGATCGCGAGCCTCCTCTGCCATCCTCAGGGCCTTGTCCGCACCATCAAACACCGCGTTATCGAGTGCAACCTGAAGAAAGGACGCGTAATCTCCAATCTCTTCATCCGAGGGTTCAGGAGGCGGTCCTACCGCCTCGGCCATAGCCGCGAAGACTTCATAATGCCGTCGTTCGCGAGCGGCCAGTTCCTCAAAGAGCTGCGCCACCTCGGAATCGTCACTACTCTCGGCGGCAGCCTCGTAGAATGCCTCACCGTTCTCCTCAATCTGCAATGCCATCTCCAGTGCCTGTGAAGCCTCAAAAACAGCCATGCTCCCTCACCCCCTTACATTCTCATCTGCCTCCCGGAGAGGGGTCTGTTAACGTCGCGCTCTTACCCCCTTCTCGGGACCAAGACAGCGCCTCCATTACTGGAGGCGTTTCTTAACACAAGTGCCAAAAGGACCCGATGCGGAAGCGCCATACCATCGCCAGACGCTCGCCGCGTCGGGTCCACCCTCGTTCAACTCAGTCTCAGTCGATCCAGAATTGCCACCGGGGACCACCAGGTCCCGGTATCGGCCTCAATCTGGTGATCCGGGCCGGGCAACACTCAACACTGGATCTACAGAACCGGGTGTTCTGGTCGCTACGCCTCCAGCACGCAGATCGCGTTGGGCCGGCGAACCCGCGGGACGAGGGTCTCAGAGACCATGAACGCGATTCGATCGCCCTCCGGGCCAATGAACCCAACCGTCATATCCTGGCCCATCACGATCGACGCATATTGGCGTCCGGTGGCCAGCAGTACACCGCCATCCTCAAGCCCCGGTGCTTTGTAGACGCCATCCGTCACCAGCGTCCTCACGTGCTCCATCTCCGTCTGGTTGCCCCGCTCGTAACGCCGGAAGAGACGGTTATATCGTGCCGGGGCCAGAGCCAACGTGTAAGGCCCATGGAAACCCGCCGCATCAAGAGCCGTCACGCCCTCAATCAGGTCGTCAACCGCGGCACCCACCTCACCCCAGTCAGACAGAGCTACACTGTTCGCGCCATCAGCCGTCAGCAAGCCCTCGATCCCCAGGTCCTCATTGCCGTAGAAGATCAAGTCTTCCTCACGCTTCGCGGCTGCCATGGCCGCCTCGGCAACCGGAGTACGGTCGAGCGTGAGCCCCTCACGCTCGTAATTCGCCAGATCCCGCGCCCCGAGATCGAACTCCTCGTAGATCAGGACCAGCGGGAGTGTCGTGGCGACGATCAGGCCAGACTCGGTCGTCTCGTCTTCGAGGGGCACTGACTTCAGTCCCAGGCCGTACGGGCCCTCCAACTCCAGCAGCCGCCGCCCTACCAGCTGCGGCTTGGCCGCCTCCACCATTGCTTCGTCAAGCGCCTCCCAAATCCCCGATCCAAAAGGCGCGTCCTCACGAGCCAAATACTTATTTGCCATGTAAATCCTCCTGGTATGTAGCGTCGTTCGCTCAGATCAATGTCGCGTCAACTACTCTCGCAGCGAACCAATCGTCATCTCCGTATCATCGGATCCCGCATCCTCAGACTCCTGAGACGCACCGGCGTCCATCTCGGCGGCCATCTCGTCGACCTCCTCACGGCCCTCAGCCAACCATTCCGCCTCATCTCCGGTGAGAATCTCAAGCAACCGATTGAATTCGCCGACGTGCTCCCGCTCCTCGTTGGCGACATCGATCAGGACCTTCTTTGCCAACGGATCATCGGTGGCATCAGCATGGGCCATGTAGAGATGGATCGCCTCGTGCTCGGCAGCTACGTTCAGACGAATCGCTCGGATCAACTCCGACTTCGTGAGCTTACGATCTGGCACCTTACCACTGAACGGATTGACAAACTCTGGCATCTACGTAACCTCCTTGATATGCAAATTCTTTATGCAGTATCCGGATATCTTACATCCGGAGCCAATTCCGCGCTCCTTACCTTCTCTGCGTACGACTCTGGGCCGACTCCCCTTGTTCTCGCCCGTGGGCGCGGAGGGACTGCGGCTCACGCCGCAGTCCAACTACACCCCCATAAAGCGAGGATCACGGATAGATCTGATTCCCCTCGTCATCCTCAAGGATGACCGCCTGCACCGGGCAGCCTTCCGCCGCCTGACGCAGCGACTCCTCATCACCTGCATCCTGATCGACGACTCTGGAAAGTCCCTCGTCGTCAAGCTCGAAAACGTCGGGGGCGGCCGCCACGCACATCGCCGACCCGATGCAAATGTCACGATCTACTCTTGCTCGCATCACACGCTCCTCGTTATCTCAGTCGACTGGTAGTCGATATCGAATTACTTCATAGCCACTCAGGGCTCACCTATTGTCTCTGCTTCATCAACTCCATATCTTCCTGGAGCGCCTGCAGATCTTCCTCATGTTCGATCTCATCCGTCATGATCGTCAGTGCCATCTCGTACGTCACGCGATCTATCGCTTCGGTGAAGTCCATCAACTCCTTGTAGACCTCAATCGCGCACTGCTCTCCCTCAATATTCTGTTCCAGCAAAACCCCCACATAAGGATCCTCTGGCGTCTCATACCCACAGTTGGTCATATCATACCAGGCGCTAGGGGATAGAAGCGGTGTGCCTCCAAGCTGGAGAATCCGCTCCACAAGCATCAGCGCGTGCTCCAGCTCCTCCGTGGCGTGCTCCTCGAGTTCCGCCGTAACGGCTCCCCGCATCGGGCCAGCAGCCACCTTGGCTCCTATCCAGTACTGGTAGTAAGCCAGCCATTCGTCGGCCAAGGCCTTGTTGAGCAGCTCAATAAGCTCATCCGCGTCTTCCCCTACGAGCGTCCTTGCAAGTGTACCCATTTGGAACCTCCTTGATTGATAATCCTAAGCTTACACAGATGCGTCATCCGTCTTTCAGATTGGTGATGATGGTGCGGCAGAAGGCAGGAAGGTCGACTGGCGTTCGCGAGCTGATCAAGTTCCCGTCCTGTACGACCTCCTCATCGACCCAGTCTGCGCCAGCATTGATCAGGTCGTCCTTTATCGCGGAGACCGATGTCACCCTCTTCCCTTCCACAATTCCTGCAGAGATCGGCACCCAGCCAGCGTGACAGATGAATGCGACAACGTCACCATTCTCGAAAATGCCACGAACAAAGTCGAGTAACGGCTGGTGACGCCGGATGTAATCCGGGGCGTAACCGCCCGGGATGATAACGGCGTCGAAGTCGTCCGGCGCAACCTCGTCGACAGCCACGTCGACTTTCGCCGGGTAATCGTGCTTGCTGTGGTAGACTTCTGCACCGGGCATACCGACGATGTCGACCTCAGCGCCGGCTTCCCTCATTCGGATTAGCGGATACCATAGCTCCAGGTCCTCGTAATGATCTTCGGCCAAAACGGCAACGCGTTTCCCTTCTAACGCCATAAACCCTCCTTGGCTCATATCCCTACTCGAACGGCTCGACTTTCCTGTCGCTCATCACCGTGTCAGTCCGTCCCGCGCAGTCCTTGCCCCGCGTCGCCTCGAAGGCGCAAGCTTCAGAGCAATAGACCTTGCTGCCTCGGCGTATCGGCTCGTCCTCAACGGGCTCGCCGCAGAAATCGCACCTCAGCTCAGCCATTAGCTATCCCCCTATCCAACAGTCCAGCAGGCCCTCTCCAATACACGCACTCGCTCCGAGGCTTGGTCCCCCTGACGACTCCTGCCGATCTGATTGTCGTCTCGCCTACCTACCTGACAGTGATCTCTTTGCTGCTCTCCCACAATCCGTGGATGTTGCAGTAGGACATTGCGTGCAGCGTGCCGCTCTCGCTGAGCTTCAGGGCGGCCGTGATCCCATGATGCGTGTAGACAGGTCCCTCGTTGGGCCCTTTCACCGATTCGCCGTGGGCGTTGAACTCGAAGCGGCCTACGTCATACGTGAAGTTCCCACCTT